>Ga0066788_10000193_pt1 | contig 12258 bp, 12 predicted proteins | sample OrgsoiDNA2013048_FD_70943 | JGI IMG/M metagenome (GOLD analysis project Ga0066788, IMG submission 70943) | Permafrost soil microbial communities from the Arctic, to analyse light accelerated degradation of dissolved organic matter (DOM) -... | ecosystem: Environmental > Terrestrial > Soil >... | reverse complement strand
ACGTTCCTGGTCGATACGGGAGTCACCCGCCAGTTGGTCGAGGACCCCAGTCAGGCGGGTGTCGGCTGGGTGGTGAGGAAGGCGATGCACCTCGAGAAGATGAAGCTCCGGACCGACACCGCGACGCTGCTCAGGCGGGAGCCGCCGCTGGCCGGCGTGCTGCTGACCCACCTTCATCTCGATCACGTCAGCGGGATGCGGGACGTGCCGCCCGGCACGCCGATCTACGCGGGGCCGCGCGAGACCACCGACCGGGCGTTCCTGAACCTGTTCGCGCAGGGTTCGATCAACGGCATGCTGGAAGGACAGGACCCGATCAACGCCTGGCGCTTCGGCGCCGATTCGTCCGGCCGCTTCGCCGGCGTGTTGGATGTCTTCGGTGACGGGACCGTCTTCGCGATCCTGGTTCCAGGGCACACGGTCGGCAGCGTCGCCTATCTGGCGCGCACGCTCCGGGGGCCGGTGCTGCTGACCGGCGACACCTGTCACACCCGATGGGGGTGGGAACACGGCGTCGAGCCCGGATCGTTCTCCAGCGACCGCGCTCAGAACGCCGTCAGCCTGGCCAATCTACGCGCGCTGGTGGAGCGGCACCCGGGCATCGACGTACGCCTCGGCCATCAACGTTGAAGGCGTGTACTGCCTCAGCTGGAACGTGACGGTCTCACCGCCGTGGTACAGACACGGCAAGGAGCGTCACGATACCGAAGCGAGAACGCCGATCATTCACGACCGTAAAAGCGGGGTCTTGGGGACCCGGAGTGGCGGGTTTGACACTCACGGTCCTGTCGGCGTTTCAAGCAATGAGACAGTGGCCTTGGATTTACTGCACTCTTTGTCGCGCGGCGAAGACCGCCAGGATTTCTGCGGCCCACAGCACGACCGCTCGGAGTGTTTGGGACCTCAGCCGCGGTCGCTGCCGACGTTCACGTCCAGCTTCACCGTGAAGATCTTCATCCCGATCGTGGCGATCCGGTGCTCGATGTCGGGCAGGGCTTTCGAGATCTCGGGATGCTCTTCTACGAGCTTGGTGACGTCGGCAAGATCCTGCTGGCGCTTCGAGGATCGTCTGCGTGGCTCCTCGGCCGCCGCTAGCTTGAGGATGACGAGATCAGACGCCGTGGCGACGCGCAGGCGCAGGCCGGCCTCGAGGTCGATCACATGGGCGCGGGCGACGGCGTCGGCGATCCCGACGTCCTCCGCCGAGAACTGAACGGGCGTGCGATCGGCGCGGGTCCCCGGTCCGGGAGCGCGCCAATTATCGCTGTGCGGAAAGCGCCCCTCGTAGACGAACCCAGCCAACTCTAGCGCCTCCCGGGGCACGTCGGCGAAAGTTGGGACCGCAATGTCGATGTCCCGCGTCGTGCGCGGCTCGCGCGAGTGGAGCTGCACCGCCACGCCCCCGATGAGGGCGTACGGCGTTCTAGACGCCTCCAGTAGCGCCGCCAGGGCGCGCAGAGTCCCCTCCCTCGTGTCACCCGTCTGAAGTCCCATCGTCTCTCCGTAGAATCGGTCGAGGTCGTAGCTGTCCCGCAGGCGGCGCCGAAGCTCTGATGTGGCTGGCAGTCCCATCGCTCTTCCTTGACTAAGATAGTAGCACCGGGGCCCCCTGTGCCACGCCAGAGGTGACCTGCCACGCCGCGTATGTCGTCTTTCACGAGATGAGTGTCATCCCGGTTCGGGGTGATGTCTGGGCGGCGCGCCAGGAGTCAGCGTCGATGTCAACGCGGTGGCAGTGCTGGGCGAAGCGATCGACGAGCACAACGACGCAGGCGGCGCCGGGCCCGGCGGGCCGGCGCTGGTCACGGCGCAGGCGGTCGCAGGCCACCGCCAGCGCGCCGTTGTCGCGCAGGCCGCGCGCCACCAACTCCGCGACCGCCGCCGCGAAGATCCCGTCGCCGTACAGGTCGAGCAGCTTGATGGCGCGGGTGACCTGGATGGCGAGGCTCGGGCCGGCCAGCGCCCGGCGCTCGAACAGCGTGCCGAAGTCTGGCGCGACAGCGCGCAACCGGTCACGGCCCTCGAGGTCGGCTGCCGCGCGCCGCTCGGCCACCAGCGCCGCGCGGTGAGCGGCGATCTCGATGATCTGCCGCTTGCCGCAGGAGCGCCCGCCGAGCGCATCGTGGTTTTGCTGTCCGGTGACCCCAGCGCCCCGACGGGCCGACCGAGATCCCCGCCGCCTTGAGATGAGCGCTCGCCGTCTCCCGACGGGGCGGCCCCGGCTTTGCACAGGCCTTCGGGATGAGCCTACGCCCGGGTTGGTTCGTGGCCGGTGCCTGCGTTGTACTTTCGCTTCCGCGAACGGTCGGCGCGGACGAGTCACGCGAACCAGGTATGCCCATGGCGGTCGGCTTCAACCTCGACCTCCTTCCGACGGCTCTGAGCGCGGCGAATGGACGGCTCGGATACGCACCGCAGGTCTGGCTCGGGATCGGACACGCACGCATCCGTTTTGTCGGTGCGCATCTCGAGCCGCCTGACGCATTGGCCTTCGCACCAAAGGGATTCCGACATCCCACGACCACCGCGTTCGCCTCGATCATCGACTATACGTTCGGTTCACAGTTCGATGGCGCGTGGGTAGGCTCGGGCGTCGAGATCTGGCAGAGCAGCATCGAGCACGATGGCACGGCCGGCTCGGTGCACTGGAGCAGCACCGTTTTCACGGTAGGCGCCGGATACATCTGGCGCTTCGCGGGAAACTTCTTCCTCGATCCCTGGGTGGGCGCGCACGTCGTGCTCAATCCGCAAACCGTGTCCGTCGGTACCTTCGACTACAAGCCATTTCCGCTTCAAGGTGAGGTGTCCCTGAAGGTCGGCTGGTTTCTGCGCATTTGATCGCAGGAGACGCCGACGCCGGGCTCGTGGTCCTGCCGTCTTCGCGTCCCCAGCTGCGAGACCATTCGGACCCGTCGTGGCCGTGCAGGAGTGGTAACGTCGACCCTCGTGACGGGTGGTTTCGGTGACGCCCGACGCGACCCTGCTTATCGCATCCGTGATGCGATCGCTTCGGTACGCGGATTGCGTGGAGCGAACGCATGACCATCTCTCCAAGTCCCGTCGTGCGTCCCCTTCAAGTGCCAAAGCAACCGCAGCGTGGTCCTTTTCCAGACCAACGCCAGATGCAGGTCAGATTGATGCGCTTCGGAGGTCCGGAGGGCTTCGAGATGGCGGAGCAGCCGATGCCGGCCGTGGGGCCCGGCGAGGTGCGGGTACGCGAGCTCGCGGCCAGCGTCCAGTTTACGGACGTGATACTGCGGAAGGGAAAGTACCCCGACCTCAAGGAGAGGCCACCACTCGTGCTCGGGTACGATGTCGTGGGCGAGGTCGACGAGGTGGGTCCCGGCGTCTCGTCTCTCGCGGTCGGCGATCGCGTCGCCGATCTCACGATGACCGGCTCTTACGCGCGGTACAGGACCCTGCGCGCGGACAGCGTCGTTCGCGTGCCTGAGGGCGTCGATCCGGCGGAGGCCGACGCCCTCGTGCTCAGTTGGGCTACCGCGTACCAGCTCCTCCATCGCGAAGCGCGGGTCGTTGGGACAGAGCGTGTCCTCATTCACGGAGCAGCGGGAGCTGTGGGTCAGGCGCTGGTCGCCCTGGGGAAGCTCGCGGGGCTGCAAATGTGGGGCACCGCTCGTGCACAGCATGCGGAGCTCGTTCGTTCCCTGGGCGCGACTCCCGTCGACTTCAAGACGCAAGATGTCCGCGCCTTCGCTCCCGAAGGCTTCGACGTGGTCTTCGACGGGATCGGCGAGGGCGGCTTCGCGCGTTCCTGGAGCTCCGTGAGGAAGGGCGGAACGCTTTGCGCCTACGGGTTCAGGTCCGCGGTGAAGGGCGGGACTCGGCTGTTGACGATGGGGTGGTGGCTTCTGCGACTTCACCTCTGGAATTGGCTACCGAACGGAAAGAGCGCGCGGTTCTACTCGATAACGGCACTCCGGAAACGACATCCAGAATGGTTCCGCGCCGATCTGGAGAAGCTCTTTGAGTTGCTGGCCGCGAATACCATTCACCCGAGAATCGCGGAACGGATCGGGCTCGACGGGGTGGCAGACGCGCATCGTCGGATCGAGGCCGGTGGGATCACGGGCAAGATCGTCATCTGTCCGTGATTCGGCGGACGTGACCCGATGATGCCTGTTCCACGTCCTGCCGCTATCCTGTCGATGGTCGTGCTCCTCTGCGCCGGGGCTGCGTCGGTGGCGACGCTCGAATGGCATGGCTCCTTCCCCGCGGGCCGCGTCTCGGACAGGTGGAGCCGCTGCAAGAGCGCTTCCGGCGGCAATGGAATGCGATCCGAAGCGGGCGTCTGCATGCGTGCCTGGGCTCTTAGCCGAACAGATCGGGTTCTACCGGCGCTTAACGCAATGAGACAGTTACCCTTGTATTCACTGCACTCAATTGGAGAGCCCAGGAAGTCTGATCGATTTGGGATCTTCATGCCAATTGGTTACCCAACCCCGAAACGGGGGTCTCGGTCGGCGTCACCGTGAAGAAGGTCTAGCTATAGCTAGGCTAGCCCAGTCGATCGCTCCGAAACGGGGCAGCCAGACGTCGTAAAAAGGGTATAGCGCGAGGAGTCACCATCGCGAGTAACGCCCCCAGGGCGCTTCGGAAACCCGGCGAGAGTGCGAGACCGCGGATGGCATTGGCCCACACTCTGGCGGTGGAGTTGCCTTGCTCCGCCTCGAGCAACGCCAGGGCCATGTACCTGCGACCCAGTTTCCTATTGTATTCGCTTCGGTGCCTCGCCGGTATCTGGATGACGCTCTCGAGAGCGGCGATCTCAGCGCGCAGGAAGTCGGCCCGCTGAGCGGTGGACGAAAACTGCGCCGGGTGCAGCCGATACTCCATGAGTCGTTGGTCCAGGTAGTACCCGTTGAAGGCTGTGGTGCCGGACGCCAATCGGAGAAACAGACAGTCATCCAGGGTGAAGATCCCGGGAACGAACTTCAAGGCGGCGATCATCGGACGCCGAAAGACCATGGTTTGCAGGCACATTGACTGACTCAGTGCGATCTGGAAGAGGCGATCATGCCGGTAGACGCCCTCTCGAAGAGAGGGGCGGCCGTAGTGCACCGAATTGTCCACGCTGCACGTCTCGTCAATGGTTCCATCGTCGCGAATTATCCAGTGATCGGAGAAGGTGAAGTCGCACTCGGGATGCCGATCGAGGCTGGCTACCGATTGTTGGATGAAGCCGGGACAATACCGGTCATCGTCGGGAAGACAGGACCAAAACTCCCCGCGCGCCGCTTCGATCAAGCTGTTGAAGTTCGAGGCCATGTCTACGCGTACCGGCTGCCGAACCAGCACGAACCTGAGGTGGGGAAACTCCGCCATGATGGCATCGATCTGTCTCTGCAGGCCGGTCTCCCCCGAATTGTCTGCTACCACGATCTCGAAGTCGCTCGAAGTCTGCGACGACAGACTCGCCAGAGCCTCCCTGAAGAAAGCAGGGCGATTGATGGTGGGCACACCTATACTGACGCGGGGACTGGGGTTGGACCTCGGTCCGGAGGGCTGGCGCAATTGATTGGTCTCGACGCGAGGTTAGATTCGCACCCGCCGCCCGGCTCTGAGGCCCACCCCCTTGCGGTACCTCCACCAATCACCGTCTCGTCGTGCCGGCATCGCTCTACTCCTAGTCTAGCCGGCACCTCGAAGGCTTGCACCCTCCAACCATAGCAAGAGCCCGCGGCGGCGCGAGAACAGCTTCCGGCGGCCCCGAGACGGCGTTCCGCCAGCTACGCTGGCCGGAGCTCCGGAGGCGTGAGTAACATGGCGCCAACCATGGGCCGATTCCTTACCGCAGCAATCCTGCTCGTCGGGTTCGAGGCGGCTGCTCTCGCGGAAGATCCGGCGCCGCCTCCTGTCTCGACTCCAGAAACGCCGACGAAGAAGCCGCCGATGGCATGGCCCCTGTGGACGATGCACGCAGTGGAGGCGGTCGCAAGACGCTCCGGAAGGTGGCATCCGTATTCTCGTCGCAGAACCGCATCGCCGCCTTGGTCTCAGGCCTCGTCGAGTATGACGGGCAGGTTCATGTTCATGACATCGTTGCGTGCCCGCGGCGGCCGCGGGGCCATGCACGGCTCCCGCGCCGGAATTTACAGATCGGGTTTTATCGGCGCTTGACGCAATGAGACAGTTACCGTTTGTATTCACTGCGCTCGCGATACAGGTTTCATTGAGGGGCTCGGTGTTACGGTGGGCGTGTGTAGACGGAACCTGTTCTCGCTGCGCTACAGGTACGCAGAGGAAAGTCAGGATTGCGGGCAATCGGCGTGTGGTCTCCGCGTCGCACCCCTGAACTCGAACACCGAGTTCGCACTCGAATATGGTGTGCAAGCGCGACCCGGCCAGAAGGACGCGGGGCTCGCGCTGGGGCTGACGCCGACGGAGACATACCGGTTTGTAGATTTCGGGCGTCCAGAGAGTCCCTTGATGCACGGTCCAAAGAACCGACTCGGATGGCCATCGCCGGGCCTCCCTACTGGGAAACCATTGATGCAACCAGGAGACCACCACAAGGACCGTTCCTACGCAACCGCGGGCCAACTCATCGCGCTGACAAGGGCGTACCCGTGGAAGCGGCCATGGCCTTCGGACGCGATCAGTTGCGTTTGCTTGCTGAAGGCCAGGTCTGCTTTCTTTCGCCTGCTGGCTTCCACCGAGGGGTCCGCGCGGGCGATCATTCACACGATTGTGCTTGAGTATCCGGGTGCGGGACATCTGGAGGACATCGGCGACGGCGGTGTCTGATAGGTGCGGCAAAACGTGGTTGCCCGTCGCCCCGGCCTCGCAGCAGACTTTCGGCTGTGTCGGCTCGCCGACTTGCTCGATGAACTTCCTGACCGATTGTGGACGAGTCGGGAACTGGCTTCTCCTTCATGAGACGCACAAATTGTCGACCGCCGCAGCGGTCTTGGAATCTGACACCTGCCCAAACCAGACGCGCGGGCGGAAACTCGGATGCCAGAATCACACGCGCCGCTCTTGGCCCGCGTCGTGCAAACGTCTGGCGTCGTCCGCAAACCAAGGAGGCTCACATGGTCGATATCGGGAAAAAGGCGTTCATGGGGATGGTGGCTTTGGGGCTGGCTGGAATCGTCCCAACCGGCTGCGGCCGCAGCAGCGGGCCCGACGAAGCGACGGCGTCACCCGGCGCGGTGGAGGTTGAGGTCAGCGCCCTGTCCCGTGGCAAGGCGAGCCAGCGTCCTTCAGGGCGCGCTGGGTTGAATGGCCACGGCTTTCGCGGGCACGCGCGACATGGCCGCCATGTCTTCAGCGGGCGCGTCGACGACGCCGAGAACGATGGCCGCAGCTGCCATGGCGGGGCGGGCGGCCGGGGCGGACCGCCGGCCACGAACGCCTGCGCAGGCATCTCGCCGAGTGGGCCGGCGATCACGGGATCGCCGCTCTCGCCCGCGGGCGGGACGTATACCTACGCGGCGCCCAACCTGATCGCCCCCACCGTTGATCCGATCACGTCGGCGGATGGTGTGCTGCAGGGGCTCAATGTCAGCGCCAACCCAGGGGTCACGTCGGATCCGGCGAATTCGTGGACGGGACTGGGCCTGTTTTTCAGCGCCCCGCCCTGTGTCGACGCGACCACATACACGGGCGTCAAGTTCACGATCGCTGGCGACCTGGGCACATGTCGGCTCAGCTTCGTGGCTGTGCCCAGCGAGGACAATGCGGTCGCCAACGGTCCGGTGGGAACCTGCACCGCAGCCAGTTGCATCTCTCCATCCTTCGGGCCGATCACGACCGGTACGACTATCGTTCACTTTTCCGAAATGTCGGGAGGGCAGCCATTGGCAACGCTGGACGCGGCGGCGCTGAACGATATTGGTTGGCAACTGGACGTGCCGACCGACGGCAGTCCGGCCTGTGCCGCCCAGTTCACCATTACGGAGGTCTCGTTCGTCAACGACACCCCCCGCGCGGCGTGCACGGGTGCGCCCCCGGCAAGCTCCGTGATCACCGATTTCTCGGATGCTCTGACCGTGGGGCCCGGCGCGGCGATCTTCGCGGGCGGCGGCACGTTCACCTATGCTTCGATCCTGCTCGCCCCACCGGTGCTGTCGTTGGTGTCGACGGACGGGACGCCGGCCGGTCAGCAACTGGCCGTCTCCGTTGATAGCGGGCTTCCGCCGGCGGGTGTCGACGCCGCCTGGGACGGGTTCGGGCTGTACTTCAACATGTGTACCAACGCCTCGACTTACTCGGGCATCAAGTTCACCGTCACGGGTGACCTGGGCGCGTGCCCGATGCAGTTCTCGGCGCAATTCAGCGAAAACGACGACGTCGCGGCGGATCCTACGTTCGGCTCGTGCACCGCGCCGCTTTGCTTTTCTCCCTGGACCGAGCCGGTCGGGGCCGGAACGACCACTGTCCACTTCACGGACCTGGTCGGTGGCAATCCAATGACCACCGTCGACACGGCCCGGCTCACTGGCATCCACTGGCAGTTCATGCCCCCCACCGGAGCGAGCGCCGCCTCCTGCAAGGCAAACTTCACCATCGACGACGTCGCCTTCGTTCCCTGAGTGGGCGGGCAAACTGACCGCGACTTGTGCCTAGCCCGAGCCTGAGCCTGAGCCTGACCCGAGCCGACCGAGGGCCACCCGCCCCCGGCCGGCTCGTTGTCGTTTGCTTCCGAGCTCGTCAGGCGGCGGTGGGCGTGGCTGGCCCCGCGGCGGAGGTCTCCTCGCCCAGACCTCCAATTTTAGCCTGACGGTCCTGTTTCCCTGTCGCGCCATGGATACATATGTATTTCATGCCTCGTCATGGCGTTCGATTCGACGACGAGGCCGAGACTGCGCTGGTGTTGGTGTGCGAGGCCGCGCGCTCATCGCCGTCGGAGGTTTTGGAACGGGGGATCGTTGCCCTGGCGAAAGGCCTCGGTCAGCTCGGCAAGTACCTGGACCTCTCTTCGCCGGCCCTCGAAGCGCTCGCCCGATACGACTGGCCGGGTAATGTGCGCGAGCTGCGCAATCCCGTGGAGCGCGCCGTGGTGCTGGCCGATGGCAGTCCCACGCTCAGAATCTGGCGGCCTATCGCAAGAGGTTGGGCGTCCCCGATCGGATCGGCTCGACAGCCTCATCGAGGCGCAGCCGCGCGCGAGCACCCCTCGGGATTGACCTGCAAGTCTGCCAGACCTCCCCCGAGGACGGTCCGCTACGACCGCCGCGGCGCCGGGTGGACCCGCACTGCCCGGCGAGGTTCCGACGAGTGCGGATGTCGATTGGATCCGGGTCTACAACTGGCATCCCTGAGCCGTGTCCGACCGCGCCATCGTTACCGAGGGGCGCTCATGGGCCCCCGGGGCGCTGCCCGCGGCGTGGGTGTCGATGGCTCTGCGACCTCACCGCGCCGCGGACAGGAGCTTTCGGCATCCGTCGGGGTCATCGCCGAATTCACCCGAATCGTACAGGCAGCAGCGTTGCTCACCGCCGGCACTCTCGGAGGCATAGATGAGACAGCATCCCGCGCCAGACCGGTCGTTGCACGCGATCGACGTGTCGCACGTGTTCGCGCCGCCCTGGCGATAGCAGCAAGGATCCCCGGTGACGAGGGCATCGTTGTAGGCCAGCAGGCAAGCGCCTGCCGGCGGCGGCCCCGCGTCAGGTGTGGGCGTCGGCGTTCCGGCCGGCAAGTAGCCGACGTAGAATCGGGCCAAGAATAGCGAGGCTGTCGCCCGCTGGCAAAATTGCAGGTTCGGTAGGGTGCACGGACTGATCTGGCTTCTGAACAGAGCGCCGTAATCCAGCATGATCGCGACCTGGTCACCCGCCGGCACGGCCTCAGAAATGACCACCAGCAGCCCCCCCTGGGGCGTGACCGTCGCGCGGGATGCGATTCGATTGGCCGGATTGTCCTCCGCGCAACAAGGTGTCTGGGTGATCACAACCGGCGCGGCGAAGGTGGCGACCGACGCGTCGGCGCCGGTGGTACTGACATCCGCGGGCAGGGGAGCGAAGCCCGGCTTGAACTGATAGTAGGCGCCGTAGGGCGGCGCCGCGGGGAACGCAAACAGCGTGCCGTCCTCCCGGTAGGTCTTTCCGTTGCTGTCGATCATGCACATGCGCTCGACCTCGGTTCCACCGGGGTAGATGGGACAGGCCGAGACGTCGAACGACGCACTCGACGCACCGGTTGCATCATCAAGCCGCAGCTTCGGGCCCGAGGGCCCCGTCGAGCTCAGGCAGGAGGCGCCGGCCGACACCGTCGATATCCCACCCAGTACCATCAGGATCCTGATCGCTGGTGTGCTCCCCATCTGACACCCCTCCCTGGTCTGTCTCGCCGCGTGCGTCCTTCGGGTCAATCGGACAGGGTAAAAAGTGCGCGGAAAAAACTGCGCGGGAAAACATACGGCCGATACGATCTTCGAGCGGCGCCGTCAACATAGCCGACGCCCGAAAGCCACGTCAACTTCGCCTCGCCGACCGAGGTTCGATTGAAATCGCTGGGCGTGTCGCCGATCGCGGTACGCCAGCGCGAGCAGGGCGGGGGGCAGGAGGCGGGCGAGTTGACATATTCTTCTTTTATCGGCGCCTGACGCAATGAGACAGTTACCCTTTGGTATTTCGACAGAACCCGCCGCTTCCTGAAGCACCGGGTCCAAATCTTTTGGTTAGGCGGCCTTTCGGAGCGAGACCGCCTGGTAACTGCGCCGCCTCCCTGACCCGCCCAGGGACCCCGTTTCCACGGCGACGCTTGACGGCTACATCAGTTGGGCGGCGCTTTCTGAGTGGGCCGCTACTTCTTGGGCGGCGGGGGAAGGCCCTTGAGGTCGAAGGCGCCGGGCCCGCACTCGTAGATCACGCACTCGGCGGCGGGACCGCACTTGGTCGAGTGCTTGAGACCGCCGGGGATGAGCTGGTAGCCACCTGGACCGAGCAGCTTCTCCGGCGAGCCTTCGACCCAAGAGCCCCAGCTCCCGGACACCACGACGGAGTGGACGTCCTTGGTGTGAAAGTGCTCTGGAAGGACGACCCCCTTGGGAAACTTGTGCCACCCACAATGCGAACCGCCCGGCCCCTTCCAGACGTCCGAGTCCATTACGGGGCTCCCCGGCCCCGCTTCTTTCCATGGCAGGTCGGCGACCGTCTTTTGCACGATCTCCTTCTTCATAGCCTCCTTGGCCATTGCGCCACCCACGAACCCGACAGCGAGCAACCCGACACCGAACATGAGCCGTTTCATCGCAGACCTCCTTTGCCCAATTGAGCAAGGACCGTAACACAACCCATGCGCGAGGTCGGCGAGTCCGACGCCGGCGCGTCGCTGCTTCCGACTCCGGGGCAGACGCGCGGGCACCCACGCGGACCGATTCAGCCTCCGAAAAGGTCAGAGCGAGTCCGGAGGATCCTCGTCGTTCTTGTTCTCGCTCCCACAACCCCGGACCTCGATGGCTTTTCTGACGGGCTGCACGTCGATGGTTCTTCCGTCGGGAGCGGCGTCTCGGGCCCTCATCCACACGGCCGCCCGGGTGGGGCTTCCCACCGCTTGACTGACGCGCTCAATCGCGTAGACGTGGCCTCGGCGCATGTGAAAGGCGAACACGAGAGGTGGTCCGGTGCCCTGGATATAGCCCTGCTGCGTGGAGTCCGTCTCGAAGACATCGGTCCTGGTGGTGACGACGTGACAGCCCGCCGGCAGTTCGAACGATTGGCCGAGCGCCCGGACATCGCGGGTATCGATGCTCGCGATCGGACCTCGCAAGGTGGCGACGGCGTCGGGGTTCCGGACGGGGCCCTCATAGAGCGGATAGCCGCGGGGCGCGGTGGTGAGGCACGCGCTCATGACCAGCCCGCACGCCACCAGCACGGGCACGGCTCTCGCTCTGCAGCCCGGGCTCGCGACGCAGGCCAAGCAGCCCGACCAGTCTCGGGTCTCCCCAAGCCCCTCCCCGAACGTCCGCGCCACCTCGTCACGCTATCACATTGTGGTGCGCGAGCCGAGCACAGCCTCGAGGACGAAAATGTCCGCTATCTCCCCCCAGGGGGGCCTGCCGTGCGAGCGTAGCTTAGCTACGGTTTGTCGGGAAATTCGGAGGCAATCCCCGGCGATTCGTGCAGGTGAGTTCGTGCTCACGAAACGGTACGCGTCAGCCGTGCACGTGAGGAGTCCGCGATCATTCTCGATAGATCGGGGTAGAGGCGAGACGCCTGCCCGGATCCGATTCCCTCTCCCGCGGTCCGCCGCGGGGGAGGGCCAGGGAGGGGGCAAGCCTTGCGAGAGCCG
>Ga0066788_10000191_pt1 | contig 12304 bp, 13 predicted proteins | sample OrgsoiDNA2013048_FD_70943 | JGI IMG/M metagenome (GOLD analysis project Ga0066788, IMG submission 70943) | Permafrost soil microbial communities from the Arctic, to analyse light accelerated degradation of dissolved organic matter (DOM) -... | ecosystem: Environmental > Terrestrial > Soil >... | reverse complement strand
CGGTTGCGGGCGGTGCGAATCAGCCAGGCCTGGGGGCTGTCGGGTCGCCCTTCCGCGGGCCACTGTCGGAGCGCAGCCTCCCAGGCCGAGGCCAGGGCGTCCTCGGCCACATCGAAATCACCGAGAGCGCGAATCAAGGTCGCGAGGATCTTCCCCCGTTCCCGCTGGAAGATGCCCTCGATGGTCTCGTCGTCTGTCGCAGTCATGGAACCGCCTCGATTTCATCCTACTTCTTCGTCTTGGTCGGGGCGGTTTGCAGGAGCGCGCCGGGTTACGGGCGGGGCGATGGGCGAGGATAGTCGGGTGGCAGCGCCATCACCGGGCGTACCTCGATGGACCCGAACTGGGCCCCTGGCACCCGCGCCGCCAGCTTGATGGCCTCATCGAGATCCTTGGCGTCGACCAGATAGTAGCCGCCCAGTTGCTCCTTGGTCTCGGCGAACGGACCGTCGGTGCTCAAGGTCCGACCCTCGCGGACGCGAACCGTGGTGGCCGTCGAGCTGGGCTGAAGCGCATCGCCCGCTCGCATGTGGCCGCTCTTGATGATGCTGGCGGTGAATTCACCGTAGGCCTTGAACATCGCGTTGCGGTCGGCCTCGGTGGCGGACTTCATTCCGGCTTCGTTTCCGTAGATGAGCAGCAGATATTGCATGGTATCTCTCCTTGGTGTTGTCGTGAGTCTGGATTTCGTTTCAGGTCCCTCCAGAGTCGTTCGAGCCGGGCCAAGATCGACAGAAGCCCGACGGAATCGACCTAAGCAAGTATTCCCACCCGTGCGAGGGCCGAGGCCAGCTCGCGGGTGAGAACGCCTGCCGGAATCCGCCTGCAACCGGTGGCGTTCTGGCCGGCCCACAGCGGTGAGAACGCCCCGCTCCCCTGGCTCTCGGCCTTGGCCCGCAGAGGCGCGAGGGCCGACGCCGCGAACGGGAACGCGGGAACGGCGTTGCTCATGGGACCGAGCTCCCGCATGAGGCGATTCACGATGCCGCGCGCGGGCCGCCCGCTGAACAAGTTGGTCAGCCCGGTGACGCGCGCGGCGTCGCTGTCCAGCGCCGCACGGTGCACCGTGCTGGTGGTGGCCTCCGGACAGAGCAGGTAGGCCGTTCCGACCTGAACGCCGCTCGCGCCGAGCGCCATTGCGGCGGCGACACCCCGTCCGTCGGCGATCCCGCCCGCCGCGATGACTGGCACCTTCACCGCATCGACGATCTGGGGCACCAGGGCGAAGGTCCCCAGCTGTGCGCCGAGATCTTCAGACAGGAAATTGCCGCGATGCCCACCGGCCTCGGTCCCCTGGGCGATCACCGCGTCGACGCCCCGAGCCTCCAGCCAGCGGGCTTCGTCGACGGTCGTTGCAGAGCACAGAACCTTGGCTCCCATTCCCCGCACCCTCGCGAGCAGCGGCTCCGGGGGCAGTCCAAAGTGGAAGCTGACCACGGCCGGCCTGAAATCGGTGAGCACCTCGGCGGCCCCTTCGCTGAAAGGAGCGCGGCCCGGCGTGGCGGCGATCTCGCTGGCATCGACTCCGTTCTCTGCAAAATACCGAGCCAGCGTGGCGCGCCAGATGGCTTCCCGCCCCGGATCGGGCTGGGGCTGGACGTGACAGAAGAAGTTCACGTTGAAGGGTTTCGCCGTCAGCGTCCTCATGGCCTCCAGCTCCTTGCGCATCACATCCAGGCTCAGCGTTGCGCAGGGCAACGATCCGAGCCCGCCCGCCTCCGAGACCGAGACCGCGAGCGCACTGCCCTGCACCCCCGCCATGGGCGCCTGAATGATCGGAAGCTCGATCCCGAGCAGCTCCTGGAGCGTCACAGCTGGCAGTATAGGCCCGCATGAGCTGGGCGAATGCCATCGTCCGGGATCGTTGAGATATGTATCTTGCAAGATACACAAATTCAATGAATCCAATCGTTCGTGAGCTCGAACAAGAGCGCAGACGGCTCAACATGACGAAAGCTCAGCTTGCTGTCCGCTCCGGGCTGGCGAGCATCTCGATCCGCAAAATCTTCACCGCAGAGGGGGGAGTCGACATCAAGCTTTCCACCGTCTCGAAGATCGCAGATGCCCTCGGCGCCTAGCTCGAGCTCCATCTCGTCGACCACGACGTCGACGAAGAGAGGGCGGCGCACCTCGTTTGCCGGTTGTCTCGCAGGAACCTCGCCGAGCAGGTCGCCGCCCGAAACTTCGTCGACTCGGGAGACGTCGAGCACGTTCTCGCCAACCTCGAGCTGACGCCCACCGAAAGGCTCTCGAGGAGCCTATCTCGTGGCCGGCTCAAACCGGTGCACACCACGAGCGAGACCGTGAAAGTGGCGGCGCGCGGCGATCGCGGGATGAGGCTCAGGTGGGTGTCGCCGCTCAGTGGCCGTGTGGGGCCTTGGTGCGGTAGGCGCCGTCGCCGTCCACGTCCAGGAAGACCGGGTTCGTGAGGGCGAAGGGATAGGCCGTGAAGGTCTTGCGGTCACCCACCACGGGCGTGAGGGGCTTGGCTCCGTCCACCCGGACCACCACGTAGCCATCAGCCGTGGCGGTGAAATCGAACGACTCCTTGAAGCGGACCGGTGCCTCGGAGGGCGGCACCTCCCAGCGCTTCGCCTCCTTCCCATTCAGGTAAAGGGTCACCCAGCTCACGGACACCCAGGGGGCCGCCTGGACGGAGATCTCGGCGTGAGCCTTGCCGTCGCGCGCCGGGACGGTGTCCCCGATGGTCCCGCCGTTGACGACCAGTGCGACGAAGGGGCCGGTCGTGAAGAAGGCCCGGTGCAGGCGCACCGCGCGCGCCACATCCTTGGCGTTGACCCACTGCGGACGGTCGTCGCGTATGTGCACGTAGTTGCGCGGGTAGCCCCCGATGTTGAACGTCAGGTGGTGGGTGTCGGAGTTCCCGGTGGCTGTCACCACATGGTCGTGGTTGAGCAGCGCGAACCAATCATCCACCACCCGATCCACGCTTCGGCGGACCGGGTCCTGGTAGCCGTTCATGACCTCGATGGCGTCGAAGCTCCACGAGAAACCGGGGCGTCCGGCCCGATCTCCGTGGGCGTCGAACTGTCCCAGGTCGAAGTATCCGATCTCGGCGTCGATGCGCGGGTGGTGGACGTCGATGATGGCGTCGGGGGCGTGGTCGTGCACGTCCTTGAAGAAGTCGTCGGGGCGGCGTCCGTGCACCAGGACCGCGCCTTGCCCGGGCTTCTCGAGATCGGCCGGCAGCGGGAAGGCGCCGAAGTGTCCCCAGGTGGCCGTCGTCAGCTCATCGCCCACGGCGCTCGTGATGAAGCGGCCGGCGTTGAGCGCGCGGATGAACGGCTCGTAGTCGGACACCACGTTGTGATCGGTCGAGACGATCATCTCCACGCCATCCGCCACGAATTCGTAGATCCGGTCTTCCATGGGCACGTGGGAGTCCGGCGACCGCGCGGCGTGCACGTGAAAGTCAGCCGACAGCCATTCGTGGGTGTCGACCACGTGCGACAGGCGGGCCCGCAGGGCGGCCGGGCGATCGGTCCGGATCTTCACGTGGCGCTCGGTGTGGATGTCCCACTCGGGACCCCGGCTGACCGTGATGTCGTAGGTTCCGACCGGCACGTGCGCGCCGGCTATTCCGCTCAACGACATGATCCGGTTGTAAGCGGCGATGGTGTCGCGCGCGTCTCCCTCCGGGCGGCCGATGTCGTTGTGGGTGAACTCGGGATCGGGGCTGCCGTCGACCCCGATCAGGGTGAGCTTGCAGGGAATGCCCACCGGTCCGGACCCACCAGCGGCATCCTCGACGTCGAAGGTCAGGATGCCCTCGGGCTTGATCGAGAAGCCTGGCGCGATCACGCCGCCGGTCGCGCTGACGGAGGCCGGCGTGCGTGGTGCGCCCTGTAGATCTCGGGCGAAGTTCCCCACCGTCAGCGCCACGCAGGCAACCGTAGCCACCATGGCAGCCAGGGAGGAGATCCGGACGCGTCGGCGCATGGCGCGCAACTATCACACACGAGGGCGTGGGCTTGCCACCCGCGCAGGCGCACGGCCGTGGCCATCCCTTGCTGTGCTTCCGGCGTTGTTTCCAGATGGGTCTGGGTTCAGTTCGCGTCGGATGATCCAGCCGGTGGCGGCGGCGCGTGCGCGGTCAGGAATCCGCTCAGGCTGGTCAAGACGACCGGCGGGATCTCGTGGCCGCCGTCGAAGGGAACCCAGGTTACCTCGTGGTGGGCTGCCTGCACATGCGCGCGCAGAGCGTCGGCCAGTCGAAACGGCAAGATCGGATCACCGCGCCCGTGGCTCAGGAAGACGGGAAAGCCCGGCGGCATGGCCTGCAGACGCTCGGTCCAGACTGCCTCTGTCACCAGCGAGCCCGAGAGAACCACGAGACCGGAGACGGCGGCGGGCGACGCCAGCGTCACGTCGGTCGCGAGCATCGCGCCCTGGGAGAACCCGCCGATCAACACCGAGGCGGGGGTGACCCCCGCCCTGCGAGTGACCTCGGCCACCAGCGCGGTCAACTGCGCTCGCGCCTCGGACAACCCCGGCGGGGTTTGCTGACGCAGGTCTCGCTCCTCGCCACGCTCGCGAGCCGCCTGCAGACGGGCCAGATCGAGATGCCACCACGCCCGACCGCCCCCCTGGCTGACGAGCGGCGCCTCGGGGAATACCCACAGGCGCCCGGGAGCCGCCAGCACCTGCCCCAGGGGGACCAGATCGTCGCCGGGCGCGCCCCACCCGTGCAACAGAATCACGACCTGTCGCGGATGGCGGCGCTCACCGACGGTCCGCACCCGCAGACCCGCCCAGATCCCCGAGCTCTCTATCCTCGAGCCGCCCCCCGCCCCTGAGCCGTCCCCCAAGGTGGCCGGCGCGGCGGTCCGTCGACAAGACGAGGTCGAGGTGAGGGTCGCGAGCGCCAGCAACGTCCGCGAACGGCTTCGAAGCGAGGCGATCGAGGGGGTCGAAGCAATCGAGGCCGCGACGGGATTCATGGTCGGTCGAAACCTATCACGCCGATCTTGCCGATCCATCTTGCGGATCTATCTTGCCCACCGCGCCAGACTCCACATCGTCACCTCTCGGAATGCGCAGGGACCGTCTCGATGGGTGTGCCCGCGTTGATCCGCAGGGCACGGCTGGGCTTGCGGGGCTTGCCCGCGTCCAGGCACGCGCGTGCCATGACGGCCCCCACCTTCTTCCAGAGCGTGTCGCTGATGTTCCGGGGCAGGTTCTCTCGACTGTCAACGAAGGTGGCCGTCGACAGGGGGCGACCCGTGAAGCCGCTGCGCAGGCGAAGCGTCACGAGGGTCCTGGCATCGTTGCCCCGAACGTCACCTGCGATGAAGGCGACCAACCCGAGGTGTGTCGCCACGTCGCGGAATTGCTCGGCGTTGTCGACCGGACGCACACCGGTCATGACCTCCATTCCGCGCAGCTCGAGCAGTCGGCCCACCTGGGCGGACACCGCGTCCCGGTCATCGTTCCGAAACCCGAACATCACGACCTTGCCTTGCTGGTTGGGCACGACGCTGACCGGCTTCTGAAACAGCCAGCTGGCGGGCGGCCGGGAGGAAGGGTGCGCCTTGCCCTTTCGGCCCCGGAGCCCGGGCGGCGGGGGCGAGCGCATCGCGGTCATGGCGACGGGCTCTCGTGATGCCGCGTCGGTCCGACCGCCGGCCGTCAGGCCAACGAGCAGCGTCCAGGCCCAGGGCAGAAGGACGCGGCGGTTGCGGGCCCAGACATCTTGCCCCCGTCCTCGTCGGCGAATCGTCGAAGCCATGCGCCGCGACGTGATCATAGGGGGATACGGGGCGCCGCCGGCCAGCCTTCGCCGCAGGGTCCCCTCGCGACGGATGGGTGGCTGTAAGCCTCCACGCTCGGGTTGGAGCCGACGTGGCCGCCCCCCATCTGATCGGCGCGCAGGGCGGATGTTCCCGGGTCGGCGATCAGCAACACCACCGAGGTGTGACCAGCGGGGCCGGGAACCGCCGCGGCCGCGAACAGAAGGGTCCGGTATTGCGTCACCAGGGCCGGCGACCGAAATCGTTGGACGTCGACGCAGTCGGTGGCGAACGACCACACGTGTCGCCCGATCTCGGTCACGCCGCTCTGGGCAGCCTGATGGGCGGCCGCGGTGAGCGACTGATCACCGCGGACAACGGATCTGGCCGCACGCAGAGCCGGCGGCCCGAGATCGGGGACCCAGTCGGCGGGGGGCATGGCCCTGGCGGCGCGATCCGAGTTGATCCGATCGACGATCACGCGCGTGGGTGGGTCGAGGACGAGGGCAGGGGTCTTCGGCTCGAAGCGGCCGCCCACGCAACCGGTGGCGAGCGTCACCGCCCCGGCCATCGCGACGACCGAGACCGCGACCACGACCACGACCATCCTCGTCGGACCCTCAGCGCGCAGGCAGCTGGTTTCTTCCATGGGGGTCGTAGACCGGCTCTCCTTCAAAGCGGTGATGGGCCTGGATGTAACGGACGGTGCCGGAGCGTGAACGCATCACGACCGAATGAGTGATGGCACCCGACTTGGTGTAACGAACGCCGCGCAGCAGAAACCCATCGGTCACGCCGGTCGCTGCAAACATGACGTCGCCCGCGGCCAGGTCCGTCAGGGAATAGATTCGCTTTGGATCGGTGATCCCCATGCGGGCCGCCCGGTCGACCTCGTCTTGGCTGCGAAACTGCAAGATCCCCTGCATATCGCCATTGGCGCAGCGAAGGCCTGCCGCCGCCAGAACGCCCTCGGGCGCCCCGCCGGTGCCGAACAAGACGTCGACGCCGGTGTCCTCATCCGAGGTCGCGAGCGCTCCTCCCACGTCGCCGTCCGAGATCAGGCGGATGCGGGCCCCGACCCGCCGGACCTCGGCGATGAGCTCCTCGTGTCGCGGGCGGGCCAGGATCACGGCGGTGAGGTCCGAGACCGAGACACCCTTGGCCTCCGCGATCGCGGACAGATTGTGCGTGGCGCTCTTCAGGATGTCGATGGCGCCCCGCGCGGCGGCGCCCACGGCGATCTTCTTCATGTAGGTGTCGGGAGCGTTCAGGAACTGCCCGCGCTCCGCCATGGCAACGACGGTCAGCGCATCGGCCAGGCCGTCGGCGACCAGGTTGGTGCCTTCGACGGGATCCACGGCGATGTCGACGTCGGGGGCGTCGCCGGTGCCATCCCCCAGGACCTCGCCGATGTAGAGCATGGGTGCCTGATCTCGCTCGCCCTCGCCAATGACGACGCTTCCTCGGATATGCAGATAGCCGAACGTCGTGCGCATCGCCTCGGTGGCCGCCCGATCCGCCTCGTCCCTCTGCCCCAGGCCCACGTAGCGGCCGGCCGCCAGCGCCGCCGCCTCGGTCACTCGCACCACCTCCAGGGCCAGGTTTCTGTCCATGCTGACGGCGAGGATATCCGCACCGGCCTGCTGCAGCCATCGGCGTCGGTCAACGGCATTTTCGGCCACCGGCAGTCTCAGCGAAGGGCCGCGACCATTCGCTGAACGGCCTCCTCGAGTTGCGCAGGTTGGTAGCGCGCGTAGCCCAGCCGGAGATGGCCGCGCCATTTGTGCAAGGCCCGACCGTCGTGGGGCAGCACGTACGATCGGCCGGTCATGAATCCCACTCCCCGGGCCGCCCCGGCCACGCACCACCGCTCGGCATCGATCCCGTCGGCCACACGGGCCCAGAGCGACATGCCCCCCGGGGGAACCTCGAACGACAGGACCTGGCCCAGCCGCTGTCGCAGGATGGTGACGAAGGCGTCCCGCCGCGCCTGGTAGGTGCGTCGCATTCGCTGCGTATGGCGCTGGAGCTCGCCGTCCTCGATGAGCTCGGCCACGGCGCTTTCGGTCGCCATGTCTCCCTGTCGATCGACGACCTCGCGCAGCACGACGAGCTCGTTCAGCAGCGGGCCCGGTGCGACGGCAAAGCCCAGCCTCAATCCGGGGGCCAGGACCTTCGAGAAGGTTCCGACGTAGACCACCACCCCAGCCGCGTCGGCGCTGGCCAGCGGCATGACGGGACGTCCGTCGTAGTGAAATTCGTGATCGTAGTCGTCCTCGATGAGGGCTAGGCGCCGCCGCCGCGCCAGATCGAGGAGCGCGATCCGGCGCCCCGCGGAGAGCACGGCTGTCGAGGGATACTGATGGTGCGGCGTGAGATAGAGGGCGCGGATGCGGCGTCGCTCGAGCAGCCGCGCCAGCGCCGCGACATCGAGGCCGTCCTGGTCAACCGGCACCGGCACCAGCCGGGCACCGGCGCGCCTGAAGGCATCCCACGCGCGCTGATAGCCCAGCTCCTCGACGGCCACCTCATCTCCAGGACGCAGCAAGGCGCGCGCAACCAGGTCGATGGCCATCTGGCTGCCACGCGTGATGATCACGTCATCGGCCCCGGCGACCAGACCCCGCGTCGCAGCCAGCATCCCCGCGACCGCGGCCCGCAGCCCGGCGTGGCCGCGCCCGTCGGTGTAGTCGAGACTGGCGCCGGGTCGACTAACCGCGCGGCGGTAGGCGCGGGCCAGCGCGGCCGTCGGTACCCGCGACAGATCTGGCACGCCTCCCCACAGCAACAACGCACCTGGTGGCGCCGGGTGCGCCACGACGTCTCGCACGCCGGCGGCCCCGGGCGCGAGGTCGAAGCCGAGGGCCCGGGGAACCCCTCGGCGCGGCGAGGAGGCTGCGGCCAGGCGCAGCGGCGACAGGTCAGGCAATCGGGGGCTCACGAAGGTCCCGGAGGCCGGTCGGCCCGACACCCAGCCTTCGCTCGCCAGCTCATCATAGGCCGCCACGACGGTATTTCGATTCACCTCCAGCATGGCCGCCAGGCCGCGCGTCGACGGCAGCCGGACACCCGCGCGCAGGCGCCCGCGCCGGATCTCGTCGGTGAGCAGGCGCGCGATCCGCAAGTACACCGGCAAGTCGGGTCGCCGGTGGTCGTGGTCGGCGGCCGACCGGGTCAGCTCGGCGGTGGTGAACCGCAGCGGCCAGGATCCCGAAGCCCGGGAGGATCCGGAAGACCGAGAAGACCGCTCCATCTGGACCAGGATACTTTCACGATCTGGACCTTTTTCCCAGTCCACTGTCCTGGCAGCCTGGCGAGATGGAAAAGCTCTCCAGGACCTCCCGAACCAGGCTGCGCCGGCACCCGGAGCGCGCCAGCTTCGACCGCGCCGCCCTCGACCAGATCCTCGACGAGGGGTGGATGGTGAACGTCGCCTACGTCGGGGAAGATGCGCAACCCGTGGTCATCCCCACGACCTACGTCCGGCTCGGGCGTAGCCTCTACCTGCACGGCGCGGTGGCGAACCAGGCCTTGCGCATGGGGGTGGCAGGCGCTGCGCTGTGCGCCTCGGTGACGCTGCTCGATGGCCTGGTGCTGGCGCGCGCCGCCCTTCACCACTCGATGAACTACCGCTCCGTCGTGATCTTTGGACGTGGCCGGCTGGTGGAAGACCAGGCCCAGAAGCGTCGCGTTCTGGCGGCGCTGATCGACCGGCTGATTCCGGGACGAAGCGCGGCCGCTCGTGCACCGGACGCGCAGGAGCTGGCGCAGACCGCGGTGCTCGAGCTCCCGCTCGACGAGGCTTCGGTGAAGATCCGGACTGGTCCGCCGCTCGACCGGCAATGCGATCTGGGCCTGGCCGTGTGGACGGGCGTGATCCCGCTGAAGATGGGCTCCGGAGCGCCCCAGGCGGCGGAGGGGGCCGTGGGGAGTCCGCCCGGGTGGACGCTGGCCGGCCCCACGTTGTCGCCGCCCCCCGCCTCGCGGGAGCCGGCAGAGGCGAGCGCGGGGGAGGATGCATTCGGCGAGGCATCCGCGATCGTGCGAGGCGTTCATGGACCCTATTCGCTGAGCGACGACCGTCGACGGATCGACCTGCAGCGCGTGACCGGCTGGCTGCAGGGTGCTTACTGGAGTTCCGGCATCACGCGGGCTGACGTCGAGCGCGCCGCGCTTCATTCTTCGCTGGTCCTGGGGGCTTACGATTCGGGCGACAACCAGGTTGGTTACCTGCGCGTGGTTTCCGATTGCACGCGGTTCGCGTACATGATGGACGTCTATGTTGCCGACGAGCGCCGGCGACGCGGTCTCGGTCGCGCGATGGTCCGGTTTGCTCTGAGTCACCCACGGCATCGGACCGTGGCACGCTGGCTGCTCGGAACGCGCGACGCTCACGGCGTCTACTCACACGAGGGCTTCACACCGCTGTCAAAGCCGCATCGTCTCATGCAGCGGATAGGCCCAGGCGATTGGCAGGAGGACGACCCGCCCGTGAACAGATGAAGCACGCCCGGGTCCCCCGCTCCCACACGCCTTGGACTCATGGATCGGTCATGACATACTCATGGCATGAGTAAGCGACTCCAGGTGGTCATGAACGACGCCGAGATCCAGGCGTACGAACGCGCGGCGAGAGCCCAGAAGGTTTCGCTCTCGGTCTGGGTGCGACAGGCCTTGCGCACCGCGTACCACACCGACCCGCGGGGGTCGCCCGACAAGAAGGTGGCCAGAATCCGAGCGGCCGCCAAGCACTCGTTTCCTGCGCCGGAAATCGACGAGATGCTGGCCGAGATCGAGCGAGGTTACGGACAAGGCCTCATGCCGTGATCTTCATCGATTCGAACATCCCGATGTACCTGATTGGTTCGGCCCATCCGCACAAATACGATGCTCAGCGCCTGCTCGAGCACTGCGCGACAGACCGAAAACGATTGGTCACGGATACGGAGGTCCTGCAGGAGATCCTGCATCGGTATTGCGCGATCAACCGAAGGGAAGCGATTCAACCTGCTTTCGAGGTCCTCCTCGGCGTCGTGGAGGACGTCTTTCCGATCGAGTTGCCGATTGCGCTGCGAGCCAGAGAGATCGTTCTCGGGAACCCGGCGATCTCTGCCCGCGACGCCGTTCACGTCGCCGTCATGGAGCACCATCGGATCGAGACCATCCTGACCTTTGATCGGGGCTTCGAGGGATGCCCCGGAATTCGTCGGTTGACCTGATCGGCGCTGGCGGTTTGGGTTGCGGTTTGGGCGGCGGCGTCCCTACCATGAGGACATGAAGCGGCTCGCGCTGTTGGCGGTGGCCCTCGTTGCTTGCGGCTCGCCTTCTGGCGCCGATCCGGACTCCGGCGGGCGGACAGCGACGGGAGGACTTCCGGGAGCCGGGGCAGGCGGATCGGGGGGCGCGGCCTCCGGGGGTGTCACGGGGGCAGACGCAGAGACCGGCGGCAGGGGGCAAGCCCCTTCCGATGGCTCGGGGGGATCGGGTGTTTCAAGTGGATCGGGAGGGGTGACCGGCGCGACCGGGGGCAACGGCACCGATGGGCGAGCTGCCACAGGCGGTCGCGGGGGTGGACGGTCGGGGGGAGGAGGAGGTGGCGGGGGTGGTGGTGGAGGTGGCGGCGGCGGGCCGGCCGGATCGCCCGGCCTCGACGCGGGGCTCATCGGCGATCCGGCGGCCTTCATGCCCTGTCCCGCCACGGGAAATTGCAAGATCATGCCGCTCGGTGACTCCATCACGGCCGGCAACGGGTCTTCGGATCGGGGCAGCTACCGCTCGGAGCTTTTTCGTCTCTCCCTCACGAACGCCAGGCACGTCACGTTCGTGGGGCGAAACCTCACGGGACCCAACAGCGTCACGGTGGGCGGAACCACCACCCCCTTCCCTCGCAACAACGAAGGATACCCCGGGTACACCATCGACACCCAGGGCACCCGAACGGGAATCGCGACGCCGGCCGTGGTGGATTCGGCGCTGACCATGTTCACGCCGCATATCATCTTGCTCATGATCGGCACCAACGACGTGAACAACGACATCGATCTGCCCAACCTGCCCACGCGTTTTGGCGCGTTGCTCGATCGGATCACGACCATGGCCCCCGGCGCGCTGCTGGTGGTCGCCAAGATCATCCCCACCTCGATGGACGCCACCAACACGGCCGTACAGGCCTACAACAGTGAGATTCCCGGCCAGGTTCAGGCGCGTGTGGCCGCGGGCAAGCACATCGTCGTGGTGGACCAGTACGCCGCCCTGACCGCGAACCCGAGCTACAAGAATGCGCTCCTCAACGACAACCTGCACCCCAACGACGCCGGCTACGCCGTGATGGCACAGACCTGGTACGCCGCAATCAAGGCTTACCTTCCTTAGTCCGATCGCGCTGGCTCTCCCTCGACGAGACCATGCTTCCAGACGGCTACAGAGTCACGCTCGAACACCAGGGCTCCCACTGGTGGTTTCGCGCGCGCCGCCAGCTGTTTCTGCGACAGGTTCGGCGCGCGGCCGACTCTCTCGTCGAACAGCAGCAGAAGCGTCGACAGAGCGCGCACGGG
>Ga0066788_10000190_pt1 | contig 12329 bp, 5 predicted proteins | sample OrgsoiDNA2013048_FD_70943 | JGI IMG/M metagenome (GOLD analysis project Ga0066788, IMG submission 70943) | Permafrost soil microbial communities from the Arctic, to analyse light accelerated degradation of dissolved organic matter (DOM) -... | ecosystem: Environmental > Terrestrial > Soil >... | reverse complement strand
TGTTGCAGGCCCGAAAGTTGGGCGGTGGGCTAGGGCAACACTTCCCCCCACAGGCGGGCTGACCATCATTGCACGTCGGGAGGCACGCCGATGCAACGCAGGCAGCCGTCCCGTTTCCGGGACTGGCGCAAGACATCGTGCACGAGCCACAATGGTTGGCGTCGGTCTTCGTATCGATACAGGCTCCGCTGCAGTTCGTGCCGGTGGTGCAGGAGAGCACGCACATGTTCGAAGTGCACGAGTACGCCCCCCCGGACGGATTGGCGGAACAGGACTTGTTGCAATTGATCATCCCCCCGCAGCCGTCTGCAACCGAACCGCACTCCTTCCCGTTGCATGCCGTCGCCATCAGCGTGGTCGTGCAGCAAGTGCCGGCAGTGGTACACGTCTGCCCCGTCGGGCAGGTACATGTATAGGTCCCTCCGCAACCGTTTGAAGCGGAACCGCATTTCCCCGCGCACGCCGTCGTCATCGGCACCGGGGTGCAGCAAGCTCCGGCTGTGGTGCAGGTCTGGCCCGTCGGGCAAGTGCACGTGTAATTCCCACACCCATTCGGGAGCGTTCCGCACTTTCCGGCACAGACTGTGGCCATCGCTGTTGGCGAGCATCCGCAGTCGTTGACGCCGGCTGTACCGGCGTTGCAGGTATTCGGTAGCTTACAGGTATCCGGGCAAGAAACAGCAGAGCCACAATTGTTCGTGGCGGGACCGCACGCCTTGCCCATGCAGGTCGTGGCTGTCGCGTCTGGTGTGCAGCCGCAGACACCGGTCGTGGTGTTGCATATCTGAGGCGCGGTACACGTGCCGCACGTGTACGTCCCTCCGCAGCCGTTCGCTGCCGTGCCGCAGCTCTTTCCGGCGCATGCCGTCGCCATCGCCACCGGCGTGCAGCCACAGACACCAGTCGCGGTGTTGCATATCTGGGGCGCGGTGCACGTGCCGCACGTGTACGTCCCTCCGCAGCCATTGTCTGCCGTGCCGCAGCTCCTTCCGGCGCATGCCGTCGCCATCGCCACCGGCGTGCAGGTACAAACGTTCGCCGCGCTACAGGTCTGTGGCGTCGTGCAGGTGCCGCATGTGTGTAGTCCCCCGCAGCCGTTTGCGACCTGGCCGCACTTTCCGGCGCACGCCGCGGCCACGTCCGTCGGAACGCAAGTGCACGCGGAGGTCGGCGAGCCCATACATGCTTCATTGTTCGCGCAGGCGGTGCATCGGGTGGTGTCACCACATCCATTGTTGCTGTCGATGGGCACGCACTTGTTCGCACAATTCTTGGTCCCCGCGCCGCAGGTTCCCACGACACATGCGTCTCCCTGGCAGACGAGGGTACCGGTACCGCTGGTTGGACAACCCGTTGCACTACACGTCAAAGCGCCACAGCCATAGGTCGGATCCGAGATGGCGACGCACCTGGCATCGCACTTCTTGAGGCCCGCGCCACACGTTCCGATGACGCATGCACCCCCCTGACAGATGACTGAGCCTCCGGTTCCCGGACTGGGGCAGTTCGACGCGTCGCACGTCGTGGCACCGCAGCCGTAGGCCGGGTCAGTCTCGGAGACGCACGCGGATCCGCACTTCTTGGTCCCGGCACCGCAGGCACCCACGACGCACAGGCCGGCCTGGCAGATCAAGGTGGCTCCCGGCACCGATGGACACACCGTCCCGTCACAAAGAGTCGGGTCGCAGCCATACTTTGGGTCGTCTATGGAGACGCACGTCCCACCGCAGACCTTTTGGCCGGACACACAGCCGACGGCGTCGATGGTCGAGTCCGGAGCCGCCGCGTCCGAAGAGATCATGATCGCGATGGTCCCATCCATTGGGCCTGCCCCGGCGTCCCCGATCGCGTGGCCCGCGCCTCCCGTCCCAGTCGCATTCCCGAGTGCTATGTCTCTCCCCCCGTCGGTGCTGCCGACAGAGCTCTCACGCGCGGAACGGCACGCGACGATGGATAGCAGCGTCATCGACACGAACAGGTTTCGGCGCAGGTTTCGGCGAGGCACCGCTTCAACGCTCAGAAAAGACAGCGCGTCAACCATCGGTCGAACTATCTTCATACTCCCCATACTCCCCAAGAACTTTTGCATCGGTAACTTGGCGAGCGGCAGTATAGGGGTTTTCATCTAGTTCGCAACGGACCTTGATCCCGGTCCTGGTCGTGATAAGCGCAATTTGTGCGGGGGCCTGAGGGCATAAATCGGTCGAAACCAGCCACCCATGCCTGCCATATCCCGAAGGCAGCCCGGACCACAACCGCAGGATTGAGCGACTAGGCGACTGGGCGGTCGGCGCCACGCGGCGGACGCCTGTCGGCACGGCACACACAAGCGGGAACGTCGCGATCGACGTAACGGGCCTTCCCCGGCAGGCGCCTCGACGCCCACTTCGGGGCGAGCTGGCGGGGACCTGTACTAAGGCGCCGGGGTCACGTTGCCCAAGATGAACACGTAGTCCTGGTAGTCGCCGTTTCCTGCTTCCTCGACCGCCACCATGTACTGTTGCGGAATCATCGTGCCCTTTTCATCCTTGAGGGGGTAGGTCTTGTACCGGTGCACGTTTGCCGGCGAGTTTAACGAGTCCTCTGAATAGTCGTAGTCGCCGTTGGCGGGTTTCCCGCCGGATTCAAACTTACCCGTGGATTGATCCGAATAGACCCAGAGGGCGAACGGGGCGGTGCCGGGATCGAACGTCGTCGAGCTACCAGCGCCGGGGGGCGGGAACACCATTCTGGCCTTGTTGTTCGTTTGTGGGTCTGTCGTATCCGACATCGTTCCCACCATGTTGCGCTTGGTGGAGCTCCCCGGCGCATACCACCCGAATGGCAGTGCTCCATAAGGAGAGAACCGAGCGACCAGCGTCATCGTAACGTTGCCGCTCCCGGCCTTGGTGAAGTGCTGGGCAGGGACCTCGTCCGTCCCGGCCTCGACGCCTGGCAAATCCATCGCGTTCATCGAGGTGTTGGGATTCCAGTTTTTCTGCGCCTTTCCAACGTTCATGTTGTAGCCCAACGTCGTCAGGATTTGGCCGAGTGTCGACTCGTAGTTCGCCTGAATCTGGAGCAATCCGTAGACGAGCGCCGTTGCGGTGCCCGAGCTCAGCGTGGCTGTCAGATTGGCGGTCATCAGGTTGGAACCGAGATTCTTGTCGGTTGGGGCTGCGGGGAGCCCGGCACCCGTGGTCACGAGGTCCACGGTCACCGGAAGATCGGCGCCCGCCATCACGGTGGCCGGGAATGTGGTTGGGTTCGTTATCTTGAACAGAGCCTGGTCGGTGCCACTCAGGGCCAGACCCATGACCTGCACCGAGGCCGCTCCACCGTTGTGGAGCTGGATCACCGACGATGCGGGCGGGGTCGTGGTGCCTCGCACTCCAGTGACGACGACTCGGCCCATGGCAAAGGCAACTGCGCCCGAAGCGCCACCCATGCCGGACCCGCTCCCGCCACTGGCCGCTGGTCCCGCCCCGCCGGTCCCTGACCCAGTCATCGCTTGCCCACCGTGTCCAGAGCCCCCCGTCCCGCTCACATTATCGCCGCCTGACCCAGTGGCCGTCCCTCCACCCGACGCAGTTGCGCCACCGCTGCCCGCCGCAATGCCCCCACTTCCACTCGTGTCCGAGCCCCCCGAGCCGTTGCCTCCGGTTCCCACGGAATTCGATCCGCCGGAACCGACGGTCGGGCCTTTCCCTCCGGTTGCCGCAGCACCACCGTTCCCGTTATCCGAAGAGGACGAGGAGCATCCGACGACCAACGGGACAGCAACCACGAAGCAGGAAACGAGGACGGCGAGCGTGGTTGCGGAAAACCGTACCGTCTCTACCTTGGGGGTTCGACAAACAACGGGAACACGGGTTCGGTTTCGCATGGGGCTCCTACGACGAGGTTCGGGCGGGTGCGTCTTGGGGGGGGCTCGACGGAATTCGAGAAAGCCGAGACGCCAGGAACGCCGCCGCTCAAACGCGATCCGCCCTTGAAGTCTTGGAAAAAGCTTAACTTGGGCCCCCGCCCTGACCCCTAACCGCGGCGGCGTCCGTGACCCGGCGCGCACAGGCGCCGCTACAATTCCGTCCCCTTAACGCCGAGCGGCCGAGCCCAGGTCGCCGCGCCGCAGCGCAGCGCGGCGAGGGCCCCCGTGGAATCCGGGCCGTAGTAGTTTCAGTGTCCAGGGTGAGCCACTAGCGCTTGAGCGCGGTCACGTGTGTCGAGATCACGGCCTGGGTGCTGGCATCGACGTCATAGACCGAGAACCAGCCGGGGGTCTCGTGAGGTGGATCGCCCGTCCACTTGCTGGGGGGGCGAGCCTCCCCGCCCCAGGCCCAGAAGTTGTCTCCGGCGAGCGCCCCCCCTGACGTCGCCACCGACGCCTCCACCACCGCGTAGAGGCTTCGATAGTATTTGTCGCGGTTGGTGAGGGTGGCCGCCGGATCGTACTTGCCACCCGCGGTCCAGCCATCCCGCGCCAGACCGAACTCTTCCAGCACCAGGGGCTTGCCCAGTTGCTTGGCCGCCGTGTCGTGATCGCGCAAGTAGCCCGTCGCGAAGTCCGTGGCCTTCTGGAGAGCGGCGGCGCTCGAGTCATTGGGATCGTACATCCCCCACGGTTCGACCCAGATGTGGCAGGTCGTGTAGTCGACGTACTGGCTCTGGTGAGTGGTCACGAAGTTACCTCCCCAAGTTCCCTCGCTGCCCACGCTGACCATGTGGTTCGGATCGAGGGACTTGATGTACTGCGCGGTGTCGCCGATCCAGTTGGCCGGATAGTCACGGGGCTCGTTGGCCAGCTGCCATGAGAATATGACGGGATCGTCGCGATACTTGCGGCCGTTCACGGTGTTCACGCGATTGATGACCGTCTGGATGTGCGCGCGGTACATGGTCTGACAGGGGGCGCACGCGTAGAAGCGATCCACGTACTGAATGAAGGTGCTGTAGACGCCCCCCGGTGCCAGGCGATAGGGGATCTTGGTTCCCTGGCCCCAGCTCACGTACTGGGCCATGCCTCCGGTCCATTCCCAGTAGTTGTTCAGCACCATGACCGCGCGGATCCCGCGGCGGGAGAGCTCGTCGAGGAAAACATCCAGCCCCTTGAAGACTTGTTCGTTGTAAACGCCTGGCATCGGCATGAGCGACGGGACGATGCGATAGGGCTCCGTATCGGGTCCCTCGGCCGAGGCGACCACGCGGACGTTGGTCACCCCGAGCGCCTGCAATCGATCCAGCTCGCGACGCAATCGCGCGACGTCGCCACCTGGGCCTTCGGAGCCGAGGCTCATCCCTTGCCAGAAATTCGCGCCCACGAAGAGGTGTCGCTTCCCTGACTCCATGAACTGCACGCCCTGGCGAGAGACGAAGGACATCAAGCCAGGCGCGCCGCCCTGACCACCAGCACCGGCAAGACCGCCCGCGCCGACGCCGCCCGCGCTCCCTCCGCCAGGACCTGTCCCACCCAGACCGGCGCCGCTCGGGCCCCCGGTCATGCCAGCACTACCCCCATGCCCGGCGACGAGGCTGCCGCCATTTCCGCCGGCGCCGCCTGTGATCGCGCCCGGATTGCCGCTCGCGCCGTCTCGACCTGCCGCGGCGAGGCTTCCTCCGAGACTCGTTCCGCCGCTCGCCCCGACGAGCGCACCGCCGCCGGTGCCGGTCGCTCTGCCGCCGCGACCGCCCCCCGTGCCGGAGATCGATGGGGGCGCCCCGCCCGTGTTGCCGCCGCTGACGCTCTTGCCACCGCTGCCCTCGGTCGAGCTACTCGAACCGCTGGAACAGCCGAGGCCGACGCGGAGCAGCACGACGAGGGCGAGGGCGAGGGCGAGGGGACGACACCTGGCAGCCCGGCTCGGCAAGCGCATACCCGGAGCGTCACAGACGACCGGTTCATCTGTCAATTGCGGCCCGGCTGGGTCGGCTCACCGAAGCGCGTAGAGGGCTGCCACCTCGGCGGCGGTGAGGGAGCGCCTGTAGACCCGGAAATCGTCGATCCGACCGCTCAGGTAAGGGTCCGTGGCGTACTGCGAACGGCCGATGTAGTTCTTGGTGGTGGTGCTCAGGTCGGCCGGGTGCAGGGTCATCAGGTTGTTTATGCCGGCGGCCGCGCCATCGACGTAGAGAGTCCCCATGTAGGAATCTCCCGTCGGCAGAGACACGCACAGATGGTGCCAGGCGTTCAGCGTCAGCGGGGCCGCGCTGTCGATGCGTTGCTCGTCGACCGTGCCCGAGGAGGTCATCGAGAAGCGGGCCGTGCCGCTGCTGTCGGTCCCCTGGCTGGTGGTCAGGGACATGGTCACGTTGTCGCTGCTTCCGAAGTCGAAGACCCGCTGCGAGCGGGCGGACGAAGTTGGATACACCCAGACCGCCAGCGTGACCGCATCGGGGGCCAGCTTTTCCAGGGTGGGCAATGACACATAACCTCCCGCCGCGCTGCCGTTTCCAGTCAAGGCCAGGGCATGCGTGCCGACCTGCGGCAGGGCCGAGAATGACGCCGTGCCACCGGCTCCGGTGGTCAGCAGCATCCCGTCGTGCGGGCCGCCCGGCGCCATCGCAAGATCATGGGCCGTGGTTCCGGACGAATCGTCGAACGGATACCAGATGACCAGATCGGGATCGAGGCGGGCGGCGCCTTCGGGCGCATCCGCGTCGCGATCGCTGCCGCCGTCGGTGTCACCTTCGTCGCTGCCTTGGGCTACATCCGCCGTCGCGTCCACGACAGGCGGTGTTCCCGCATCCCAAGCCCGGCCGCCGGGCCCTCCCATCCCGCTCGCCAACCCGGGATCGCCGCCACCCGCGTCGCGGACCAGGCTCTCGCCGTGCGGGTCCGCTGCCGCTACAGCCGCTCCCGCCCCGGCGTCATCGGCGGCTGCGACGGGGGCCTTCCCGCTCGCCCCACCCTCCCCTTTCCACGCGGCCGCGCCTCCCGTCCCTGCGTGACCGCCAGCCCCGCCCTGGTTCCGGCCTGCCGACGCGTCATGATTGCCCGTGCCGCCCGAGTCGGGCTGGTGCGGCGTGGACAGGCTGGCGTAGTCGTAGCTGCATGTGGCCGTCAGCATGCCCGCCAGACCGACGCACCACCCCAGACCCCGTGGCCCCCGGGACGACCGACCAGCCCCTGGCCTTGACCTCGTTGGGACTCCATCTGACATTCTTGTCCGGCTGCAAGAACGACGAGGCATCGAGCGCAAAACTACACCGGCGCGAGCTCGAACAAGTCACGGACGTTTCTGGCCGTTCCTCCCGCCGAGCTCAACCCTCCAGCCGCGAGATGCGCAGGCTCCCCGGTGAGATGGTCCGCTCGGCCAGATCCACGATCCGCGCGTGGTGCGTGAACAAGATCACCTGGGTCCCCCGAGCGTGCGCGGCCAGGACTGCCAGGGCCGCGCCCGCGCGCTCGTCGTCGAAGTGGATCAGGATGTCATCCAGGATCAGAGGCAGCGGCTCGCCGGTCGATTCGGACTGCCGTTCGAGCGTGGCCAGCCGCAGCGCCAGGTAAAGCTGATCGCGGGTTCCATCGCTCAGGCCATCGACGGAGACCTTGCTCAGATCGGCACGGATACAGCGCAGGATCGGTCGGTCACCGTCATCGAAATCGGCGCGAAGGCCGACGTAACGGTCGAGGGTGAGCCGGGCCAGCAGCGCGCTGGCCCGCTCCAGGACCGGGCCTTGATGCTGCTCGCGGTAGCGCTCGATCTCACGGGCCAGCAGGTGCACACCCAGTCGTCGTCGGGCGTACTCGATGGCCAGCTCCCGGATGCGCGCCAGGTGTCCCTGCGCCACCTCGGCAGCATCTGCGGCGGCCGCTCCGCCTGGATCCTCGAGCAGGCGCAGCCCCGCTCCCACCGAGCCTATCGATTGATTCGCCCGCTGGGCGTCACGATCGAGCTCCTCGATCTCCTCGCGCAGCAGATCGATCTGGTCGTCGAGATCCTCGGCGCTGGCCCCCGCCACGTCGCGCAGCGCTGCCTCCAGGGTCAGACCGTCCGCCAGGCCCACCAGCTGATCCTCGCTCTCGCGCAGCTTGTGCTGCAACTCGGAGGATTCGGCCGACCGACGCTCCGCCTGTTCCAACCCGGGCAGGTCCATCACCCGAGCGGCTCGCATCAGCGCGCCCAGACGGTCCTCCGCGCTGGCATGGGCGCTCTCCGCCGCGCGCTGCGCCTGACGACGCCGCTGAAGATCGAGGTCGATCTCCGCGCGCGTCTGCCGGGCCGGCATCCCTTCGCGATGGCGCTGCAGGATGATCTCTGCGGCGTCCGCCTCCGGTTGGCCAGCCAGATCGGGGGTGAGCACGGCCACCAGCCCGCGCACGGACTCCTGGAACTGGGCGGCGTCGCGATCGATGCCTTGTAGACGGCGCTTGATCTCGGCGCTCTCCTCCTGCTTGCGGCCGAGCGCCGCCGTGAGCTCCAGCACGGCCTCGGCTTCGGCGGTCGAGGCACCGCTCGCCAAGCCGAGGGGAGCGATGGCCTCCGCCCAGCTCGACCGCCAGGCCGCCAGCGCGGCTTCGGCGTCCGCGCTCTCTCGCGTCGCGCGGGCCCGTTCCTCGGCGAGGGCCACCGTCTCGCGCAGGAGCGCGGCCCGACGCGACGCCGCGGTCTCGCGCGCCTGCGCCGCCCCGGCGGCCCGCTCGCAAAGCGCGATCAGCGACATGGCTGGGTCGATCACCAGACCGGGCAAATCACGCACCGCGGAGGTGAGCTCCACGCGCGCGCGCCGAACCTGATCGCGCCGCCGCGTGGCTTCCAGGCTGACGCCTTCGAGTCGCCGGGCCAGCTCGGAGGCCTCGCCAAACCGGCGCAACCAGGCGCGCATGTCGTCCGCGCTGCCCGGTTTCACGCCCAGCCCGGACCACAGCGCCTTCCACCCCAGGTTTGCCGCGCCTCCTCTGCGGCCGAGGTCCTCGCGCTGCGACCCCGCGTCTGCGATCAATCGGGCGATCTCCCGGCGGTCTACCTCCAGCGACGCCGCGCTGGCCACCCGATCGGCCTCGCGTAACAGACGATCCGCGGCCTGGTCGGCCCGCAACACAGACTCTTCGAACGCCGCGATCCGGTTAGACCAGTGCGGGCCGCGCTCTGCCGGCCTCGACGCTGGATCGGCGTCGGCGTCGGCGTCGGCGTCGGCCCCGGCCCCGGCGCCGATGAGCCGTGCCCAGGCATCGGCACGCGCCGTGCGCGCCTGGGCCACCGTCGCCAGGGACGGCACCTCGCCCGCGCGCGCCAGCTCGGCCCACTTGCGATCGACGCCGCGCTGCTTGCGATGCAAGGCCGCCAGCTCCTCGACCAACCGCTCCTCGCGCACGGCCAGGGTCTGCAGCTCGGAGGCAAACCGGTCCACGCTCTCGGCCGGAGGAGGGGACAGCGCCAACAGCCGCTCCGGCTTGCTCCAATCGTCGGAGGCCCGGGTGCCATCGAGGCCCAGCGAGGTCAACCGTCGCTCGAGCTCGGCATCCAATCGCGCCTGCTCCTTCTCGACCGTTTCCAGGTGGGCCTCGAGATCCCCCTCGCGCTCCACGCGCCGGAGCAACCGGAGCAGGGGCCCGGTGTCCTCGACGGGTGGCATCGCCTCCAGCTCGCCGGCCATGGCTCGGTGGCGAAGCTCCAGATCGTCGAGCGCCCGCCTGGCCAGCGCGCCGCGCTGGACCAGCGCCGCCTCCAGCAGCGACAGGCTACGCACGCGGGCCCGCGCGGCGATGCCCAGGCCCGTCAACGCCAGCCGTGGGCTGTCGTGCGCGGTCCGCCCGCCCCGCAACCGCGTGGCCAGCGCGTCGAGCTCGGCCTCGTGAGCGGCCAGGGCCCCGAGCAGCCCGGGCCGATCCTGAGCGGCCTTTCGGTGGGCACCCAACCGGTCCTGCAGATCGATCAACCGGGCCACCGCCGGATCGTCCAGCCAGGCCGGCACCGACAGGGCGTCGCGCCGCGCGGAGATCTCGGCCAGCTCGCCTGCCAGCCGCGCCAGATCACTCGCCGCCAGCTGGCGCTCCGTGAGCGCTCCCTCCCGCGACTTTCCAGCGTCGGCGGGCAGCAGCACCGGATCTCCGAGCGCCTCGATGCGCTCGAGCACCCGGGCCCGCCGCGCCACCAGGGGCAAGAGGCGCCTGATTCGTTCGAGGCGATGCAGCGCGCGTTTTCGCGCGCGCAGTCCCTCCGCCAGCCGCTCATGCCCCGCCTTCGCCTCCTCCAGCGCCCGCCTCTGGGTCTGCCACGCCTCGCCCGAGCGCGCCCTGAGGCGCATCTCCGTGCGCGCCTCCGTGTAGGCCTGGATCGCGTCGTGCAGTTTTCGCTTGTGACCCTTGGCGGTGAAGAGCGCGTCGGCCTCGCCTTCCAACTCCTGCAGGACGCGGTGGATGCCGCGACCACCTCCCAGTGCCGCCTCGAACAGACTCTCGCCCACGTGCCCCTGCCCGGCCAGCAGCGCCTCGGCCCCCGCGCGCAGGCTCTCGTGATCGAGGCCAAACAGCGCGCGGAACGTCTCCTCGGTGGCATGGCCGCAAATCCGTCGCAGCAAGCCCTCATCGAGAACGTTTCCTTCGGGGTCGAGCAAGGTGTTCTTCTTGCCCTTGCGTCTGACCAGCTCCACGCGGCTGCCATCCGTTGCCTCGAGCACGGCGCCCACGCGGAGATCGCTCATCTGGTGCTGGTGCGCATCGGTGGTGTGGGTGGGAATCCCGAAGAGCAGACCTGCCACCGCCCGCAAGGCGGTGCTCTTTCCAGCCTCGTTGGCGCCGTAGACCACGTTCAGCGTGCCGGTGGGAATTCCGTCGCCGGCGAACACCAGCTCGCGCCCGTGAAAGGGCCCGAACGCCGTCAGGCGCAGCGATCTTATCTTCAGGCTGCGTCTCCGCGGCCGAGCCTACTCAAGACCAGCGCCTCCGCCTCATCCACGAGCTGGCGCAAGGTGGCCGGATCGTCGAGGCGCAGCCCGTCGTCTCCCTCGCTCACCTCGCCCGGAAGCTTCCGCCGTAGCTCCGATAGCTCCTCGACCAGCCCGCCAAGCTCGGCTCCGTCCGGGTCCGCCCGGAGGGCCCGCAGCGCCTTCACGAACTGACCGATCACATCCTCGTCGACGGCTGGTCCCTCCGTCACCGTCAGCTCCGACGATGGATTCCATCGGGCGGGTGGCTCTTCGTCCGGCATCGCCAGCTCGAAACGCACGCGCTCGACCCACAGGCCGTCCCCGGCCTCCTCGAGCGCGATGGCCCGCAGATGTTGCGTCCATTTCCCCGGGTCGGCCAGCAACGCGCGATGAACCAGCGCCCCCGCGCGCAGGGTGATGGGCGCGGCCACCAGGCGGCCCTCGCAGCCCGCGAAGATCCGAGCCAGCGCGACTCGCACAGCCTCCAGGGCCTCATCGACCGTCGTGCCGCCGACGCTCGTCGCGTCGACGTCGCACGACATCCAGCGAACCACGTCCAGCGCCCGCGCCTCGACGGCGGCCACCCTGCCCTCCTTGACCGTCACGAGGGTGGCGCCCTTGGGCCCGGCCTCGCGGGCCTGCCGACCCTGCAGATTGCCCGGGAACACGATCCAGGGATCGCGGGCCAGCACCTCGCGCGTGTGCACGTGACCGAGGGCCCAGTAATCGTAACCCTTGGCGATGAGACCGGCCCGCGAGCACGGCGCGTAGGGCTCGTGGCCAACTCTTCCGTCGACTGACGTGTGCAAGAGCCCGATGTTGAAGAGCCCGCGCACCGGGTGCGGATAGTCGACCGCCAGATCCGCGGTCACGGCGCGCGTGGCGAAGCTCTGCCCATGAATCGCCACGCCGTGAGCCTCGAGGATCCTGGTCTCGGGGTGACGCGAGCCGAGCTCGTGCAGGTGAGCAGGCAAGGGCAGGTACCGGGTGACCTGGCTGGCGGCGTCGTGATTGCCCCGGACCAGGTAGGTGGCGATGCCGGCCTTGCCGAGCCGGGCCAGCTGCGCCAGGAAGAACAGCCCCGTCCCGTAGTCCTTCCAGTCCCCGTCGAAGATGTCGCCCGCCAGCAGCAGGAAGGCCGCCTCCTCCGCCAGGCACAGATCGATCAGGTTCTCGAAGGCGCGGCGAGTCGCTCCGCGCACGCGGTCGACGGGGGCTCCCTCGTATCGTTCGAGCCCGCGTAGCGGACTATCGAGGTGAAGGTCGGAGGCGTGGACGAATTTCACGTTTGCGCCTGCGATGCTGAACGTTCATCCAGGTGTCCGTCAAGTCGCGCGCAACACGGGCGGCGCGCCCGCGAAATAAGCCCGATTGACTCCCAGCCGTCAGTCAAGGGGCCTCGGACCTCTGAAGGGCCTCGGACCTCGGGCGCTCAGGATTGGTCACATCTCGGGCAGAGGAGCCCGAGTTCGAGTTCGAGTTCG
>Ga0066788_10000188_pt1 | contig 12391 bp, 12 predicted proteins | sample OrgsoiDNA2013048_FD_70943 | JGI IMG/M metagenome (GOLD analysis project Ga0066788, IMG submission 70943) | Permafrost soil microbial communities from the Arctic, to analyse light accelerated degradation of dissolved organic matter (DOM) -... | ecosystem: Environmental > Terrestrial > Soil >... | reverse complement strand
TGGAGGAGGAAGCGATCATGACGACCGTGCCACCGCCCGCGGCGGGCGCGACGGCCTGGGACTGCTGCGGTTTGACGTCGCCGGCCGCAACGTGACACAGCGAGTCGGCCCGTCTCGAGACGGTCCGTGGAGTCGGCTACCCTTTGTCGGCGTCATGAACAGAGCAAAGACCCTGGTCGGGCGAATGGCCCTCCTTCAGTTGACCGCGTTGTCGGTCGCCGTCGGGCTGGTGGTGCTGCTGTCGTTCGTCGGCGTGACGCGGTTGCTGGGGCGGCAGCGTGACGAGAACGGCTCCGCGCGCACACGCTCCCCGGCCTGAGCGGTGAGCGCGACCAGGTACCCCTCGGGGGTCCAGCGGAAGACGCGCAAGGTCAGCTGCAGCGGATCGGCGATCCAGTAGTGGGGGACGCCGCTGCGCCGGTAAGTTTCGAACTTGGTGATCTGATCGTCTTTCGCGTTCGACGCGGACAGGATCTCGCAGACCCAGTCAGGGCGCAGACGGATCGGAGCGCCCCCGGGCCGTTGAGGGGAGCGCTCGCGGCGCCAGCCGACGACGTCAGGACGATAGACCTCATGAGTTTCGAATTCGATCTCAACCTCGGATTCGAACCACCACCCGCCGGGGAGGCGACCGCCGGGCGGGCGCGAAAATGATCCAAACAGGGTCGCCCCGAGAGCCACCTGGGTCGCCCCGTGCTCACCGGTCGGTGCGGCCTTCTGCACCACCTCGCCCGCGACGATCTCGTGGAAACGTGTCGCCTCGGGAAGCAAGAGCAAGTCGGCTACCGTGGCGAGGGGATGCGCGCGGGCTGGCTTGGACATGGCCTATTCAAAGATAGCCCAAGCGAAGGCAGGTCATGGCAGTTACCCGCCACCGGGAGCGGCTCGAGAAGCCCCGAAGGGCGGGGTGGGAGGGGGGAGGAGGCAAATTGACGTAGTCGGCGGACTCGGACATGCGCACGCTATGGCATCGCCGATACTTGGAATCGTTACCGCTGGAAGTAGAAGAGAACTGCTGACGTTTTTCCGATTGCGGTAACGATTGACAATCGTAAGCTATTGGTTTCGTTCGTATCTGGTCAGAATCGCACTCACGAGGCCTTCTTCAGGATCTCGTCGGTGACATTCCCGCTGGTTCAACTCCCGGAAGTTCGGCATCAGACGATTCGAACTCTTCAAGACCGGCTGCGATACTGCGCTCAGCCGCTGGTCGCCTTCAGCTTCTTGACCTCGGCGATGAGGGCGGGGATAGCGGTCTCCCAGGTGGTGACGAGGCCGTAGTCGGCGACCTGAAAGATGGGGGCGTCGCCGTCCTTGTTGATGGCCACGATCACCTTCGAGCCCTTCATGCCAGCCAGGTGCTGGATGGCGCCCGAGATGGCGACGGCGATGTAGAGCTGGGGCGCCACGACCTTCCCGGTCTGACCCACCTGCAGATCGTTCGGCACCATTCCCGCGTCGCAGGCGGCGCGGCTGGCGCCGAGGGCTCCTCCCATCAAATCCGTGAGCTCCTCCAGGATCTTGAAGTTCTCGCCTGCGCGCATGCCGCGCCCCCCCGACACCACGACCTTGGCCTCGCCGAGCTCGGGCCGCGCGCTCTTGGTCGCCTGCAGCGAAAGAATCTCGGAGCCGAGCGTCTCGACGCTGCCCACGGTGCCGGGCTCGACCACGCCCGCCGTCGCGGCGGCGGCGGCCTGGGGGAAGGCGGTCTGACGAACGCTGGCCACCACGATCGCCGAGGCGAGCTCCACGTCCTCGAGCACGTTGCCAGCGTAGGCCGGGCGACGAAATCGATTCGGTCCGTCCACGCGGATGATGTCGGACGCCATGCCGGCCCCCAGCAGCGCCGCGGCCCTGGGCAGCACGTCCTTGCCCGTCGAGGTGGCGGTGCCGAGCAGGGCAGTACCGCCCACCGCCTTGACCGCGGCCGCCAGCAGGGGGGCGTAGGTCTCGGCCAGCGGCGAACCCAGCCGCGGATCATCGTAGGCGATCACGCGCCCGACGTAGCGGGCGACATCGCGCGCCGCCGCTCCCCCCACGCCCGAGCCGATGACGACGGCCACCACCGCCGCGTGCGGCTGGGCGTCCCCTTGCCCCTGCCCCGGTCCTTGCCCCTGCCCCGGCCCCTGCCCCTGCCGCGCTGCCAGGGCCTGGGCCGCCGCGATGGCGTTCAGGGACGAGGAGCGGATGGCGGCGCCCGAGATCTCGCAGAAGACGACGACCGTTCCGGCTGCCATCAGATCACCTTGGCTTCGTTGTGAAGCTTGGCCACCAGCTCCTCGACGCTGCCCACGCGCACGCCGGCTTTTCGCGAGGGAGGCGCGTCGTACCCGAGGACCTTCATCAGTGGCACGAGGGTCGTCAGACCCAGCTCGGCCGTGGTCACCTCTTTGATCTCCTTCTTCTTGGCGGCCATGATCCCCTTCAGCGAGGCGTAGCGCTGGGTCTCATCCCACTCCGCGTCGGCCGCCACCAGCCCCTCGTTGCGCACGGCCTTCTTGCTGATGATCCGGAGATCGACGGTCAGGACGGCGGGTAACCGGACGCGCTTCTCCTCGACCCCAGCGTCCACCTCCCGGCTCACGACGGCGCTCTTCTGATCGGCGGCCACGTGTATGCTGGCCGCGAAGGTGGCCTGGGGCCACCCGAGCAACCCCGCCAGAATCTGCCCCACCTGGTTGGAGTCACCGTCGACGGTCTGCTTGCCCAGGATGACCGCGTCGGGCTTCTCCCGCTCGACCACCTTTCCGAGCACGCGGGCGATGGCGTCCGCGTCCAGGGCCGCGTCCTCGGCGATCACCAGCACCCCGCGGTCGGCTCCCATGGCCAGGGCCCCGCGCATCTGCTGGGAGGCTTCCTTGGGACCGATCGACACCACCACGATCTCACCCGACCGCTCCCCTCCCTTGCCCTTCTCGCTGAGGCGCAGGGCGGTCTCGACGGCGTATTCGTCGAAGGTGTTCATCTGCCAGCTCGCAGCGGCCAGATCCATCTTGCCCCCCGCAAGCTTGAGTTTCTGCTCGGGATTGGGGACGCGTTTGCAGGTGACCAGGAGCTTCACGGTGAGTCCTTTGACGCGCGGAAGTGTAATCCGCGCTCAGGCGGTTGCGACTTTCAGGGCCTCTTCCAGGCAGAACAAGATCTCGTCATCCAGATCGACGAGGTACACGGTCGAGGGCTGTGGCTGACGATGCGCTCGCAGCTCGTCCACGATGGCGCGCGCGGCGTCAGAGGGATCGACGCCGCCGAGTCCCGTCCCCATCCCGGGAAGGGCTATCAGCTCCATGCCGTGGTGAGCGGCCGCCAGCAATGCCGCCCGGGTCGCACGGCGGACGTTCTCCACCCCGACCTTGGTACCGGGCTGCTCCATCGTGGGCGCATGAATGACGTGCTTGGCGGGGAGCTGACCCGCGTTGGTCACGACGGCCGCCCCCACCGCGATCGGCGCCAGGGACATCGCCTCGCGCTGGATGCTGGGGCCTCCGCGTCGCGACAAGGCCGCCGCCACGCCACCACCCATGATTCCCAATGAATTCGCGGGATTGACGACAGCATCCACCGCCATGGTGGTGATATCCGTCTTGGCCAGGTGAACCTGCATACGGGAAGACCGTACTCCAAACGTTAACACGTCTTCCGGTGGGCCACGAAATTCGTGGCTACTGGAGAAGCTTGTTCAACTCCTGTTCGATCTTTATTTCGTCCTCCGCCTGCGCAACCGAAAGCTCCTGCACGATCAGCCCGCGCGCGGTGTCGAGCATGCGCCGCTCGCCAAAGGACAGCGGCTTCAAGCCCTTGAGCCGGTAGAGATCGCGAAAGACCTCGGCGACCTCGAAGAGCGAACCCGAGCGAATCTTCTCCATGAAGCCGCGATAGCGTCGGTTCCAGGTCTGACGATCCACGTGGACTTCCTTGTCGCGCAGGATCTGTCGGACCTCGTCGATCTCCTCTTCTCCGGCGACGCGCCGGAGACCGACCTGACCCGACTTGTCCGTCGGTACCATGATGCGGTTATCGCTCTCGAGCACCCGCAACACGTAAAAGCGCTGCATCTTTCCAGAAATCTCTTTTTGCTCGATTCCAACCACCTCCGCGACGCCCTGGGATGGATAAACGGCCTTGTCACCGACGATGAACTCGCTGGACAATGTGCAACCTCCAAGATTCTCCGCGTGCACGAAGTGGCTGAAACGACTAACTAATTTAGTTAGGATCAAGGCTTACTTAGAGGGTAACGTCGTGACGCTCCGTGTGTCAATAGGCATCACATCACCCGACACCGTCTCCGACGCGATCTCCGATCCGGCCCTCGATGTCGTTGGGACATTGTTGGGACACTGTCGGGACTTTGTCTGGATTTGCGCGGTGCCCCGACCACGCAGGCCCCCGACAGGATTGGAGGTTTGGAGTATTTTCGGCCCGTCGCACCAAGAGGAGCGAGGCGATTCGTCCCCCGCGTGCGCATTTCGCGCAGACATTTGAAGCACCGATCGGCGGTTCTGGGGTATTTTTCACGCCCGATGGCCTACGGCTACAACGAGTCAGTGGTTGGAGGACCGCCTCCGGTACAGATTCGACGCGTGGGTGGGTGGAAGCTGCTCGTCGGGGCCATGCTGGCGGCGGCCGGGGTCGGGTTCGCCGGGTATGTCTATGTCGTCCCTTACATGAAGCTGAGCCGGGTCTTGCAAGAGCGGACCGCCGAGCTCGGGGAAGAGCGCTCGACGGGAGAGGAGCTGAGCGCCGAGCGGGACAGGCTGAAGAAGGAGCTCGCCGAACGACAGAGCAGCGATCGCGACCAGGCAGCCGCCCTGTCGCGGAAACAACAGGTGGTCGAGACCTTCTCGAACGAGATGAAGACCGCCCTGGCGGCCTTCGGAGGCACCATCTCGACGGAGGGCCGGCGCGCCAAGATCGGCTTCCCGGTGGCGTCGTTGTTCGAGCAGCAAAATTCGACGGTGATCTCTGCCCAGGGCGACGCCGCGCTGAAGGTGATCGGCGCGTCGCTGAAGCGGGCCGGCTTCCGGGCGCGGATCCTGGCCCGCCTGATCAGCGCCGCGCCTCCCCGAGAGCTCGCCCAGTGGAAGAGCATCGGTGAATTCGCCATGACGCGGGGGATCCGCGTGGCGCTGGCGATGTCTCTGCCGCCGGGGGGGGTCGCCGCGGATCGGATCGCGGTGGCCGGAGAGACGCCGCCCACCGTCCACAAGGGCAAGGTGCCGGTACCGGATCATCTGGAAATAGAGATAGAGCCCGAGTGACCGTGGGCAGGATGGCATCGCCGCGCGCCCGCCGGGCGCCTCGCGTGCCGAGTCCCGTCGTCGTCGCTATCCCCATCCCCGTCGCCGTCGTCGTCGTCGTGGTGGTGGTTCTCTTGGCGCTCCGGGCGGCCCCCGTCGCGGCCTACGACTTTGCCCTGTCGGTGCGGACCGTGGGGCAGGGCTATCAGGAGCGTCGCTACGGGGCGAGCGGCGCCTCCGAGCTCCTGAGCCGGCGACGGTTGACCCAGTACCTGAGCCTGTCGGTCTTCAACATCGAGCCCGAATCCTGGCGCGGCCGCGACGGCGATCGAAATTCGGTGTCGTTCGAGCTGGGGATCCGGTTCGACAGCGACTTCGGCCATTTCTTGCTGGACCGCCCGACCGGCATCGACGAGATCCGGGAGCTGAGTCAGAACCAGATCGACATCCTCTACGCGTATCTGCTGGCCCGCGACGTGGGCGGCCGGCTGGACCTGCAGCTCGGGCGACAGGTTCACTACGATCTGGTCGACTTCTATTCCTTCGACGGCGCGGATGCCCGCCTGCGCATCGGTGACTACGTGACGGCCCAGGCCTTCGGCGGCACGGAGGTACGCGGCGACATGCCGCTGTCCGCGCCCATCTACGAGATCGACGGCACCAGCTCGGGCTCGCTCGATCCCGCGACGCACCCCGAGCAGAGCGACGCGATCCGCCCGCTCGTGGGGGGGGCGCTGGCGCTCGATCGCGCGTTGCCGGTCGAGGCGCGCGTGGCCTACCGCCGGGTATTCTCGGCCACCGAGGCGGCCGCACCCGGATATCCGGCGTACGGGATCAATCACGAGAGCCTGTCGCTGACCGGGTCCGCCCACTTTCGCGACAAGCTGTTCGTCACGGCCGGGGCTCGCTACAACCTGCTGCTCGGGCATTGGGACGATCAGCAGGTGGCCCTGCGGCTTCGGTGGCGGGGGCGGCACCAGCTTTCGTTCGAGTACGCCTATCTGGCGCCGACGTTCGACGGCGACTCGATCTGGAACATCTTCGGGGCGGGGGCCTACGCCGATCTGCGCGCGGGATACGACCTGGAGCTATCGGGAGTGTGGCGGGCCCACCTGCGCGGCTTCGAGCGCGCGTTCGTGGATGCCCCGTTCGAGCGGACCTCTTACGGCTGTCTGCTGCGATCGTCGTTGTCGTCGTTCGAATCGCCCTGCACGCGCGCCTATGGAGGCAACGCTGGCCTCGATGGAAGGGGACAGCGGGGTCGGGCCCGCCTGGATCTGTTCGCCGAGGGCGGGACCGGGGGCTGGAAGCTGGGTGGCGATCTCTCGGGGCGGGTGGCCGTGCGGCCGAGGGTGATGGATCTGGAGGGACGACTGACCATCTATTCCTGGCGCGCCGAGGGGATGCCGAGCCCGCGCGATGTGGTGGTGGTCGGGACCGGGGTGGGGGCGCTCTACCAGATGAGCCGCGCCATGCGCGTGCATTTTCTTGGGGAGAACAACACGGGCACCTATTACCGGGCCCAGGTGCGGGGGCTGGCCATCCTGGAAGTGGACGTGACGCTTTGATGGGCGCGAACGGCAGAGCCAGGTTGGGTGTGGCGCTCGGCGTGGTGGCGCTCGGCGGCCTGACGTTGCTCCCGGTATGGCGCGGGCACGCCGCCGATCCGGGTGGTGGAAGGTCGATGGCGCCCGCCATGCGTACCATCGAGCCCGGTCCGCCGGCCGTGGAGGGACCCGCTCTCGAGTCCCTGCCTTCCCCGGCGGTCTATCCGCCGTCGTCGTTCCCGCTCACCTTCGATCACGGCCGCCACGCCCGTCGGGGGATCGCTTGCGAGCGATGTCACGGCGGAGCGGCCCGTTCGGTGAGCTCGAAGGACAACCTGTTGCCGGGCGAGGAGGCCTGCCGCGGATGCCACCTGATCGATCGGACCCAGCCGGAGAAGGCAGTTGCGGCGGGGCAGCCCGCGGCTCGCTGCGATGCTTGCCACCCGGGTTTTCAAGGGGTCGGGCCGAGAGCGGGAGCGCTGACGTCACTGGCGCCGCTCGAGCCTCCTCGCGTGTTCATGCCTGCGCCCGCGCTGAAATTCAATCACAAATTGCACGGCGACCGCGGGATGAGCTGCGGCCTGTGCCACGCAGGTGTGGAGAACGTGGCGCTGGCAACCACGGCGCAGCTTCCCAAGATGGGGCTGTGCCTCGGGTGTCACGATGGCCGGCAGGCCACCTCGCGCTGCGCCGCCTGTCACCCGACCCTTCCCGACGGCAGGCTGCGCACGGCATTTCCGGGAGGACTGCTCAGCCCGAGCGGCTCCCTGCGAGGGTTCGATGCTCACACGCCCACCTTTCGGACCCAGCACAAGGCCGCGGCTCAGGACGAGAAGTACTGCGCGACCTGCCACAAGCCGAGCGAATGCATCGAGTGTCACGGGGCCGGGGTGATTCGTCCGCCGGACTTTCACCCGGTCGACTACGCGACCTTGCATGCCGTGGACGCCCGACGAAACAACCCCGACTGTTCGTCCTGCCACCGCAACCAGACCTTCTGCGTCGGGTGCCACCAGCGGTTGGGCGTGGCTCCCGATTCCGAAGGGGGGCAGGCCAGTCGTCAGCCCAACAATCCGTTCGGCACCGGGACCGCCGTCAAGCACTTTCATCCGCCCGGGTGGGTGCGAGACGAGGCGGGCGTGGTCCTGACCGCCCCCACGCCGGGGAGCCACAGCTTTCAGGCCCGCCGCAACATTCGCACCTGTGTCTCCTGCCACCGCGAGGAGAGCTGCCTCAATTGCCATTCCGCCGATCCGACCCGTTCTATGGCCGTCAACCCGCACCCGCCCGGGTTCGCGGGCTCGGCCGCCTGCCGGGCCCTGTCGTCGCGCAACACCCGCGGCTGCCTCAAGTGCCACCAGCCCGGCGCCACCGCGCTCTCTTGCGACTGACCGATCGCCTGCCGGGCTGAGCACGCGACGCCCGCGCAGCGCGATGCGTTGACTTTACAGATCTTTACGGGGGCGCAACGGGGGCGCAACCGAAGGCGGTCACTCTCTAACTCGTGAGCGCTGATGCTCGCAAAACAGCAGCAAGCAAATCCGGTAGCAGAAGACCGGTAGCAGAAGACCGGTAACAGACATCGAGGAGAAACATCACCATGATCATCATCAACAAACCCAGCAATGACAACGGCTCGCCAGCCGAGCTCTCGACTTTGGGCTCCGCGCGAGGGAGCGCGAGAGCGATCTCGTCGCCTTCCCGCCGGCACCGACGCTGGTGGGTCTTGCTGGCGATTCCGGTGGTGGCGGGCGGGCTCATGGTGTCGGTGGCGGGCGCGCACGGTTTCGGAGGAGCAGGCGGCGGCGGACCTGGCGAGGGGCGGATGGGCGGCTTCATGCATGAGCGAATGGACAAGGTGCTGACCGCGGCCGGGGCGACCGACGCGCAGAATACCCAGATCAAGGCGGTCTGGGAGCCGCTGCGCCCTCAGCTGCGGACCCTGCATACGCAAGAGGCCGACCTTCGTCACCAGATCGGAGAGGCGATCGCCGCGGCCACCATCGATCCCACCCACATCGAGCTGCTGCGCAAGCAGTCGGTTCAGACGATGGACAAGATCTCGGCCCTGATGACCCAGGGCATGATCGGAAGCGCCCAGGTCCTGACGCCCGAGCAGCGCAAGGCCGTGCTTCAGAAGATGGAGGAGCACCGCGGACACGGCCCCGGACACGGACCCGGATCTGGCCCCGGCAACGGCCCTGGCGAAGGCAACTGAACGAAGCATTGACGAGAGTGGCAGCGGCGCGTCACCACGGGGCGTGGGGCGCGCCGCTTTTTTTTACCTACGTACATAATCCCATGGTGGCTCATCGGGTGCTGATCATCGACGACGATGTCCGTCTGGCGGACATGCTGGCTTCTTACTTGCGGCCGCGGGGCTTCACCATCGAGTGTCGTGCCGACGCAGGGTCGGGAATGGCGGCCCTGCAGGCCAGCCCGTTCGATGCCGTCATCTTGGACGTGATGCTGCCCGACCTGGACGGCTTCGAGGTCTGCCGCCGGTTGCGCGCGCGCTCGGACATTCCAATCTTGATGCTCACGGCGCGCGGGGATGCGACCGATCGGGTGGTGGGCCTGGAGATCGGCGCCGACGATTACCTGCCCAAACCCTTCGACCCACGCGAGTTGCTGGCGCGCCTCGGTGCGGTGCTGCGCCGGAGCCAGCGCGCGAACGGGGAGCCCACCGCTCCCCTGCGATTCGGACGCCTGACCATCGATCGCCAGTCGCGCCTGGTCACCGTCGAGGATCGGCCTTGCGAGCTGACCGGCAGACAGTTCGACCTGCTCCTGTTGCTGGCGGAGCGGTCGGGCCGGGTCCAGACCCGGGAGCAGATCATGGAGGCGCTGGGACGCGAGGGCTGGGACAGTGTGGACCGCAGCATCGACGTTCATGTGTCCCGGATTCGCAGCGCCATCGAGCAAGATCCCAAGCGGCCCCGGTTCCTGCGCACGGTGCGGGGCACCGGTTACCTGTTCTCGGGTACGGAAAAGTGAAGAGTCGACTTTACCTTCACCTGTATCTCGCCTTGCTGGCCAGCGCCTTCGTATGCCTGGGGGTGGCGGCGATCGCATTTCGCTTGCTGCGCGATTCGGGGGGCCCTCCCCACGAGCGCATGCGCCGGGCCGCCCTGGCGCTGTCCGAGCAGGTTCCGGACGCGCGGGCGCCGGACGCGGCCCTGCATCTGACCGAGATCGCCGACCAGTTCGGAGTCGACGTCGTGCTGGGAGACGAGAGCGGCCCCGTCGCGGGCGCGCCCTCGGCGCACGCGTTCTCGGTCCCCCGCCAGCCAGCCCCTGGTTGGCGGCGCGACCGGATGGGCCCCACGCTGGTGACCCCGCTCGACGCTGCCGGAGGCTGGGCGGTCGTGCGCCCGCGCGGTGCTTACCGGCGGCTGCGGCTGCACCCGTTCTTCACGACGCTGGTGGTGCTGGCGCTGGTGATGGCGATCGGCAGCTATCCGATCGCCCGTCGGGTGACCCGGCGCCTCGAGACTCTGGCCCACACCGTCGAGGCCTGGGGACGTGGCGATCTGACCTCTCGCGTGCCGGTCTCGGGACACGACGAGGTCGCCACGCTGGCCCTGACCTTCAACCACGCCGCCGAACGTCTGGAGCTGTTGCTGACCCAGCAGCGGCAGATGCTGGCCAACGCCTCGCACGAGCTGCGCTCGCCCCTGGCGCGCCTGCGCATGGGACTGGAGCTGATGGCCGAGGAGCCCGACAGCGGGCAGCGGCAGACGCTGGTCCAGGAGATCCACCGCGACATCGTCGAGCTGGACGGGCTCATCGAGGACGTGCTGCTGATGGCCCGCTCCGACACGAGGGTCCCGCGGCGCGCGCTGGTCACGGTCGATCTGACGGCCCTGGTCAGGCAGGAGGCCGCCCGCAGTGGAGCCGAGGTCGAGGTCGAGGTCGAGGCCGAGCCCGGACCCGAGCCAGGGCCGGTGACCCCCGTTCGGGTTCCGGGGGACCTGGTACTCCTGCGGCACCTCATCCGAAACCTCCTCGAGAACGCTCATCAGCATGGCGCCGGAGCTCCGGTACGCGTGCATTTGACCGCCGAGGAACGCGAGGTTCGGCTGGCGGTCGAGGATCAGGGCCCGGGCGTGGCGGAGGAGGATCGCGAGCGCATCTTCGCCCCCTTCTTTCGTCTACCGTCCGCACCCGCGAGCGGTCACGGCGTCGGCCTGGCCCTGGTGCGCCAGGTGGCCCGCTATCACGGCGGTGACGTCGTCTACCACCCGCGGGCGGGGGGAGGCAGCCGCTTCGAGGTCACCCTGCCCGCCGCGTAATCGTCGCCCCAGGCGAGTCGCCGATCGGCCGGCATCTCCCCTCTCTTCACTCGGCGCGTCCACTCGCAGATCTCCCATCCTAGCCTCGCCCGCGGAGCGGGAGAGGCCGGCGCCGCAGGCGCCGGGAGAGGGTCCGGCGCCGCGACCCTCACCCCGAGCCCACCGCCGAACCCCATGACGCCGCCAGCACGAGCCCGCGCGGGCGGGGTCCTGAGGTCAGGTCCTCACTGAACCCAGATCACGCCCGACATCAAGCCGGGGCCGCCCGTGTCGAGGGGGTCATGAAACATGCAGTAATAGGCATAGAAGCCTGGCGTGGGAAAGGTGAACGACTTCATGGCAACGGCATCCTGGGTCACCGTGATCGGGTTTCCCGTGAGCAGGCCCCGATTGCCCGAGGGCGCCAGCGGGTGGTCCATGAACGTCTCCACCCCCATGCCCTTGAAGGTCACCGTCGCGCCGGCCGTCACCTTGAGACACTTCGGCGCGTACACCAGCATCACCCCACCGAAGGCGATGGTGTTGTCCGCCGCGGTCACGTAGTCGGTGGCTGCGCCGCAGGGGTTGACGGCCGTGAAGCCTGAAGCTCCACCGCCACCGGAAGCCCCTCCCGAGCCCGTCGCCCCGCCCGTTGCCGATGACGTGCCGCTGCCGCCCGTGCTGCCGCCGCCGGGCTGACCGCCCGTGCCACTACCGCTCGATGACGAGCCACAGCCGGCAACCAAGATCAGTCCAAGCGTCGAGGCCAAAACTCCGATAAATCTGCACTGTCGCATTCTAAGGTTCCTCCTGACCCGCGACACTAGCGCCGTTTGGCGGAAAGAACACACTCGTCGTCACACTTTCGCGGGTGGCCCGGTTCCAGCAGTCCGAGAGGCCCCTACGACAGGAGCATCTCCAGGGTTTGTCGATCGAGATCACGGATCAGGCTTTCGGAGGTCGAGATGATCGATTCGGCGAGGTTACGTTTCGATTCCTGCAGAGCGGCCACCTTCTCCTCAACCGTGCCGCCGCAGAGCAGGCGATAGACGAACACCCGTCTGTCCTGGCCGATACGATGAGCGCGATCGACCGCCTGCGCCTCGACGGCTGGATTCCACCAGGGATCGAGGATGAACACATACTCGGCGGCCGTGAGGTTCAGGCCCATGCCCCCAGCCTTGAGGCTGATCAGGAAAATCGGGCACCCGGGATCCTCCTGGAAGCGCGTGACGCGCGCGGCGCGCTCCTTCATGCTGACGTCGCCGTCGAGGTACGCATACGGGATCTTTGCGACATCCAGCCGGTTGCGAAGGATGCCGAGGAAGCTGGT
>Ga0066788_10000187_pt1 | contig 12425 bp, 9 predicted proteins | sample OrgsoiDNA2013048_FD_70943 | JGI IMG/M metagenome (GOLD analysis project Ga0066788, IMG submission 70943) | Permafrost soil microbial communities from the Arctic, to analyse light accelerated degradation of dissolved organic matter (DOM) -... | ecosystem: Environmental > Terrestrial > Soil >... | reverse complement strand
CGCCGGAACGATGTCCGCACGCCAGCCAGCCGCCAGCTCCGGGGCGCCGAGTCGCTCGGCGCGCGCGAGCAGCTCCAGGAGCGCCCTACCCTTTTCGCTGTCCGGGACGAAGTCATGGTCGCCGCCGACCTCGTCGTCGTCATCTTCGAGCAAGGTGCGCCCCAGGCGCAGGGATTCGTGTTTGGCCCCTGCCCGCTCGAGCGCGGTTACCAGTTGGTCCAGGCGGACCGGCATCGGATCATTCGGGGTGCGGGCACGCCGATGTCTGCGCGCGACGTCCTCACCCAGCCGCCGGGCCCGAACCGGTTTGGCGTCCTGCAACGACGCGAAGGCCTGTTCGATCGGATCGAGCGGCGCTCGCGGATCGAGCGAGTCGAGAGTGGCCTCAGGGAGCTCGGCGAGCGAGGACGGGGAAGGTGAAGGGGACGAGAACGAGGGCGGGGAGGGCGAAGGCGACGGCGACGGCGACGGCAACGGCAACGGCAACGGCAACAATGGCGAGGACGAGGACGAGGACGGAACAGAAGGATCGCGACGAGCGGGTGGAGCGGGCCGTGCCGCGCGCAGCGCTGTCCTCAAGGCGTCGGTCTCGGTGGGGGGCAAGCGAGAGGCCACCACGCGCAATCCCAGCGACAAGGCCGCGGAGACCGGCCCTTCCGCGGCAGCCTGACTGAGCTCGTGCAGCGCCGCGCGCGGATCGCCCGCCGCCGACAACAAGTCGGCCAAACGGATCCGCAGCCGCGATCGCGCGATCGCGTCACTGGTGGCGGCCAGGGTCCGGCGGATGTCGTCGATTCGATCGGCGGGGCCCTTGGCTGCTCTCCATCCTTGGGTTCCGTCCCCTGGCGTCACGCCGCCAAGGGTATCACGAGCGGCGATCTCCTCCCGACGGGCCGGATCGCGACTCGACTCGACTCGACGTCACTCAAAGTCAAGTCAAAGTCAAAGTCAACCTTCCGCTCTACCGGCCGAGCGCCGGGTTCTGTTAAATTTCTTTACCTTGAATACCGGCAAAGGCGACCAGGCGAACCTCGGGAATACCTTTGCAGTGATCCTGGCGGGGGGCGGAGGCACGCGCTTGTGGCCAGCCAGCCGGCGACACCGCCCCAAGCAGCTGTTGCACCTGGGTGGCGGCGAATCGCTGCTGGCAGCGGCCGCCCGCCGCGCCCAGGGTTTGCTCGGAAAAGGGCGCACATTGATCGTGACCGCCGCCGATCAAGCCGAGCAGATCCGGCTCGAGCTGCCCGACATCCCGGCCGCGGACGTTCTCGTCGAGCCTGAGCCCCGTAACACCGCCGCAGCCGTGGGTCTGGCCGCGGTCGCCGCCATCCGTCGTTCGGGTCCTCGCAGCGTCCTGGCGATTCTCCCCGCGGATCCTCACATCGCCGATGAGGCGCAGTTCGCGGCAGCCACGCGCACCGCCATCGCCCATGCCTCCCCCGAGATCGTCACCATCGGTCTGCGTCCGACCCACCCCGAGACCGGGTTCGGATACATCCGACTTGGACCGCCCCCAGCTCCCGGTCACGCCACGTCTCCCGAGGTTTTCACGGTGGCCCGCTTTGTCGAGAAGCCCAGCCTCGAGCTGGCTCGCGCTTACGTCGCGTCCGGCGAGTACCTGTGGAACTCGGGCATGTTCTTCCTGACCGCGGAGCGCTTCATGCAAGAAACCCGTCGGCAGCTCCCTGGCCTGGGCGCGGCCCTGGACGCGATCGCGACCGCCTCGGACTTCGAGGGCGCCGTCCAGGCCCACTACCGCCGAGCACCCAACATATCAATCGACCACGGGATCATGGAGCACGCGTCCGACATGCTGGTGGTGCGCGCCAGCTTTGGCTGGAACGATGTCGGCAGCTGGGCGGCCCTGCCCAACATTCGACCCACCGATCAAAACGGCAACGTGCTCCTGGGCGAAGGGATCGTCCTTCACGATTCGACGGGCAGCATCATCGTGACCGAGCCGGGAGCTCCCTTCGTGGGCGTGGTGGGTGTGCGGGATATGGTGGTGGTGGCGACCCGGGACGCCATCCTCGTGGTGCCCAGGGAGATGGCCCAGGATGTGCGCAAGGTGGTCGAATCCGTCAAGGCCGCCGGGCGGAAGGACCTGCTGTGACCGATCCCACCCGGCCGACCGCGATCACGGTGACTCCGACGAGGCTGAACTCGCGCGTGTTCCGCGAATACGACATCCGGGGCGTGGCCGAGGCTGACTTTCCGGATTCGGTCGTAGTCGATCTGGGGAGGGCCATCGGGACTTACCTCATCGAAGGGGGCGCCCGCACCATCACCCTGGGTCGGGATTGCCGCATCTCCTCGCCGCGCATTCATGGCGCGCTCCGCGGGGCCATCCTTTCCACCGGGCTCGACATCATCGACGTCGGCGTCGTTCACAGTCCCGGCCTCTACTTCTCCGTGATTCACCTGGGAGTCGAGGGAGGCGTGATGATCACGGCCAGCCACAACCCCGGCCCGGACAACGGGTTCAAGATCGTCCTGGGAAAGAGCACCATCCATGGCGCCGCCATCCAGCGGCTCCGACAGATCATCGAGGCGGGGAGCTTTCGCAGGGCGGAGCGCCCCGGGAGCCTGCGCGCCCACGACATCCTCGCGGACTACGTCTCTTACGTCGCGGCCAACATTCAGCTCGGTCCGCGTCGTTTCAAGGTGGCGGTCGACGGCGGCAATGGAACCGGAGGGCTGTCGATTCTGCCGATCCTTCAGCGGCTCGGGGTCGAGACCGAGAGCCTGTACTGCGATCCGGACGGCAGCTTCCCGAACCACCACCCCGATCCCACGGTGGCCGAGAACCTGGCCGATCTGGCGGCGCTCGTGCGCGCGAGCGGCGCCGAGGTCGGACTGGCCCTCGACGGCGACGCCGACCGGATCGGGGCCGTGGATGGCCGCGGACGCATCATCTGGGGTGATCAGCTCATGATGCTGTTCGCGAGAGAGATCCTGCAGCGCCGACCCGGTTCCACCTTCGTGAGCGAGGTGAAGTGCAGCCAGGCCCTGTTCGACGAGATCGCGCGTCTGGGCGGCCAGGCGATCATGTGGAAGGTCGGTCACTCGCTGATCAAGGTCAAGATGCGCGAGGAGAACGCCGTGCTGGCGGGCGAGATGTCGGGCCACATGTTCTTCGCCGACCGATGGTTCGGCTTCGACGACGCGGTCTACGCGGCCCTGCGCCTCGTCGAGCTGCTCACCCACTCGGCGCGCTCGCTGGAGGAGCTGTACGACACCCTGCCGGTGCTGCACAACACGCCCGAGATCCGCATGGATTGCCCCGACGACATCAAGTTCGAGGTGGTCCGGCGCACCATCGCGCACTTTCGCGTCGAGCATTCCGTCATCGACATCGACGGGGCCCGCGTGAGCTTCGATGGAGGCTGGGGGCTGGTCCGGGCCTCGAACACCGGTCCGGTGCTGGTCCTGCGCTTCGAGGCCGACACACCAGGCCGCCTGGCCGAGATCCGGCAGCTGGTCGAGACCCGCCTGGCAACAATCATCGACGAGGTCAGGTTGCACCCGCAGCAGGGAACCTGACTCAACCGAACGCGGGTCCTACAGGACCTTCTTCAGGAACTGTCCCGTGTAGCTGGCCGGCACGCGCGCCACGTCCTCGGGTGTTCCCTGGGCCACGACCGTCCCACCGCCCGGCCCCCCCTCGGGACCGAGATCGATCACCCAGTCGGCGGTCTTGATGACGTCGAGATTGTGCTCGATGACGATAACGGTGTTGCCGGCGTCGACCAGGCGGTAGAGCACCGCCAGGAGCTGGGCGATGTCGTCGAAGTGCAGCCCCGTGGTGGGCTCATCCAGGATGTACACGGTCCGTCCCGTGGACTTCTTGGCCAGCTCCTTGGACAGCTTGATGCGCTGGGCCTCGCCGCCCGACAGCGTGGTGGCCGACTGCCCGAGGCGGATGTACCCGAGCCCGACCTCGCGCAAGGTGTCGAGCTTCTGCTTGACCTTGGGGATGTTCTCCAGGAACTCGGCCGCCTGGGCCACTGTCATGTCGAGCACGTCCGCGATGCTGACGTTTCGATAGCGGACCTCGAGGGTCTCGCGGTTGTAACGGCGGCCTCCGCAGGACTCGCATTCGACGTAGACGTCGGGCAAGAAATGCATCTCGATGCGCAGGATCCCGTCGCCCTGACAGGCCTCGCAGCGACCACCCTTGATGTTGAAGGAATAACGCCCGGGCTTGTACCCTCGAGCCTTCGATTCGGGGAGGTTCGCGAACAGATCGCGGATATGGGTGAAGACCCCCGTGTAGGTCGCGGGGTTCGAGCGCGGCGTCCGGCCGATGGGCGCCTGATCGATGTCGATGACCTTGTCGACGTGCTGGAGGCCTTCCAGCGCCACGAACGGCTCGGCCGCGTGCTTGGACCCGTGGAGCTTCTGGGCCAACGCCCGCAACAGCGTGTCGATGACCAGCGTCGATTTCCCGGAACCCGAGACCCCGGTGACGCAGGTCAGAAGGCCGATTGGAAACGACACCGACAGATCGCGCAGGTTGTGGCCGGTGGCCTTGCGCAGGGTCAGGTTGCGCGCCGCCGACGAGCGGCGATGCTTGGGCACGGCGATGGACTTGCGGCCCGACAGGTACGCGCCCGTCAACGACTGCGGGTTGGCGGCGATCTCGGATGGCTTGCCGGACGCCACCACCCGCCCGCCATGGACGCCCGCCTTGGGGCCCATGTCGATGACGTGATCGGCGGCTCGGATCGTGTCCTCGTCGTGCTCGACCACCAGCACCGTATTGCCCAGATCGCGCAGCCGCATCAACGTCCCGAGCAGCCGCTCGTTGTCGCGCTGGTGAAGCCCGATGGACGGCTCGTCGAGGATGTAAAGGACTCCCACCAGCGAGCTGCCGATCTGTGTGGCCAGCCGAATGCGCTGGGATTCGCCGCCCGACAGGGTGGCCGCCGTGCGGTCGAGCGACAGGTAGTCCACGCCAACGTTGATCAGAAACGACAGCCGGTCACCCACCTCACGCAGGATCCGGCCGGCGATCTCCTTCTGCCGGGTCGAGAATTGAAGGCCCGACAGAAAGACATGGGCGTCGCGGATGGTCAGAGCCGTCATCTCCACGATGTTCTTGCCACCCACCCGCACGTTGCGCGCCTCCTTGCGCAGCCGGCTGCCCCCACACTCCTCGCACGGGGTCTGGGCCATGTACCGGTGAAACTCGTCGTAGATGGCCTCGAAGTCCTGATCGGACGTTCTGCCTTGCTCCCGCCGCCGCCGCTCGTACTCGTCGAACCGGCGTTGAAGGTTGGCCAGCACCCCCTCGAATTCCTTCTTGTAGGTGTGCTTGCGGCCGTTCTTCTCAAACGAAAAATCCACCTCCTGCCCCACCGAGCCGTGCAGCACCAGGCGGCGCGTGGTCTCGGGCAGCTTGTTCCAGGGCATGTAGAGATCGATCTCGAAGTGGGCCGCCACAGACTCGAGGAGTTGCTGAAAGAAGGCGCTGTTGCGCCGCTCCCAGGGCTCGATGGCGCCCTCCTTGAGGGACAGATCCTCGTTCGGGACGATGAGCTCGGGATCGAAGAACATCTTGGCGCCGATGCCGTCGCAGGCCGGACAGGCTCCCGCCGGGTTGTTGAACGAGAACAGCCGAGGCTCGACCTCCGGATAGCTGATGCCACAGGTGGTGCAGGCGAACTTTTCGGAGAAGGTCAGATCCTCCCCCTCGAGAGGCGAGATCTTCACCACACCGCCGGCCAGCTTGGAGGCGAGCTCGATCGAATCGGTGAGCCGCTGCTGGATGCCGTCCTTGAGCACCAGGCGGTCCACGAACACCTCGATGGTGTGCTTCTTGTTCTTGTCGAGCTTGGGGGGCTCTCCGAGCTCGACAAGATCGCCATCGATGTTGGCTCGAACGAATCCGTCCTGGCGCAGCTTCAGGAGCTCTTGCGCGAACTCGCCCTTGCGATCCCGCACGATGGGGGCCAGCACCGAGAACCGAGCCCCCTCGGGGAGCTCGAGGACCTGGTCGACCATCTGCTGGATCGTCTGCGAGCTGATGGGAAGGCCGCAGCTCCAGCAATGGACCTGTCCGACTCTGGCCCACAGGAGGCGGAGATAGTCGTAGATCTCTGTGATGGTGCCCACGGTGGAGCGGGGGTTGCGCGAGCCCGACTGCTGCTCGATGGAGATGGCCGGTGAGAGCCCCTCGATCGAATCGATGTCGGGCTTGCGCATCTGATCCAGGAATTGGCGCGCGTAGGCCGAGAGAGACTCTACGTAGCGACGCTGGCCCTCGGCGTAGATGGTGTCGAACGCCAGCGAGGACTTTCCCGAGCCCGAAAGACCCGTGATCACCACCAACCGGTCCCGGGGGATCTCGACGTCGATGTTCTTGAGGTTGTGCTCGCGCGCACCCTTCACCACGATCTTGTCCATGGCACGGGCGACTGGCTGGGCCTGAGGCCGATTTAGATTCGAAGCCTTCATGAGAGGACGACACGCGGTGCTGGGACAGACTGCCGCGAGGAACTTATCACAGGCGCGTTTTTCAGCGCGTATTTCGCGAGGCGCTCGCAGGCCGCGATGCGTGATTTTCCATAAATGGGCGTGGCCAGAATGGGCGTGGCCAACTCAGGACATCAGGATATCAGCACATCAGGTCGCCACGTCCCCGGGGACGAGACGACCTCGCGGGGTCGCCCGCCTGTCGGCCAGCTCGGCGGCCAGATCCAGTGCGGCCAGGAAGCTGGCGGCGCTGGCCCGGCCGGTGCCGGCAATGCCATAGGCCGTGCCGTGGTCGGGTGACGTGCGCGGGAACGGCAAGCCCAACGTGATGTTGACGGCGTCCTCAAAATGCAGCAGTTTCAATGGGATAAGACCTTGATCATGGTACTGCGCCACGACGGCGTCGAACTCTCCCATGGCGGCCTGACGAAATACCGCATCGGGTGGCAGCGGTCCCGAAATCACGCACGGTACGGCTTCGGTCTCCAGGATGGCGCGGGCCCTCAGAATCGCAGGCGTGATCAGACGCTGCTCCTCGTCCCCAAAACGTCCCGATTCGCCCGCATGCGGGTTGAGCCCCGCCACCGCGACCCGGGCGCGCCCGCTTCCGAAGCTGTCCACCAGGGCCCGGCTGACCAAGACGGTAGCCCGAACGATTTCCTGGACGGTCAACCGGGCCGGCACCTCACTCAGGGCGACGTGCCTGGTCGCAAGCACGACGCGCAGCCGGGGCCCGGCCAGCATCATCGCAAATTCCGTGATCCCGGCCCGCGCCGCCAGATACTCGGTGTGTCCCGGAAACGCGAAGCCAGCCCGCCCGATCCACTCCTTGGAAATCGGCGCGGTGCACAGCGCGGCAATCTCTCCGGCGAGGGCGGCATCGGTGGCGGCCTCGAGGTAAGCGAGCTGCGCCCGGGCAGAGACAATGCTGGGCGCTCCGGGAGTGAGCTCGCGGACACCTGCCACGCGGACCGACTGGATGCGTTGGGAAGACGGCGCGGCAATGCCCATTCGGCCCGCGGCAGCCTCGAGAACCGACGGATCCCCGAACACCCGCAGGTTCAGATCAGGTCGGGCCGCCAGCGACCGCACGACGATCTCCGGTCCAATCCCCGCCGGATCGCCGAGTGAGATCCCGATCGGGAGGCTACGCAGCGCATTCCGGCTCATCGCCGACGAATCATAACCCCGGGCCCCTTGCGGCGGCGAAGCCGCTAGCTGACGGGGCCGGTCCCCGGGGCGCGCAGCTTGTAGCCAACGTGCCGCACGGTCTCGATCATCACGCTGCCCGGACCCAGCTTGGCCCGGAGACGCCGAACGTGGATGTCGACAGTGCGGGTTCCTCCCGCGTAACGGTAGCCCCAGACCCGCGAGAGCAGCTGCTCTCTGGTGAAGACACGACCGGGCCGTTCGGCCAGGAACTTGAGGAGCTGAAATTCCTGACGGGGAAGCTTCAGGGCCCGGCCACGGAAGGAAGCCTCCACGGCCACCGAATCGATGACCAGATCACCTATCTTGATGCGACCCGCCGCTCGGAACGACGACATGCGCCAGTCGAGCTGCCGGATACGTGCGTAGAGCTCGGGCGCGACCACCGGGGCCAGCACAAAATCATCGGCGCCAGCCTCGGGATCGAGGCCGGCCAGTCGCGACACCTCCACGCACAGGAGCACGGGCACATCCGAGAGCGACGCGACCTCCCGGACCCGCCGGATGGCGGCGCGTCCGACCTCCAGGTGCGCTCCGGCGTCAACCACCACGACAGACGGGCGCGCCAGCTCGATGTCTTCGGGAAGTTGATCGATGTCGTAACCGACCGCGACCACCTCGCATCCGAGATCGTTCAGCGCGGAGGCAGGCGAATCGGGTTCAGAGACGGCCGTCGTCGGGTTCGACGTGACCACCAAGGCTCTCATTTTGACGATACACTAACAGGACACGTGCCCCCGGCCGCAAATAAATCAAGAATAGACACCGGGGCGCCAAAGAACCCCGAAGACGCGACCCCCTTTGCGCTCCGTCGACGACGTCAGCTCAAGCCAGATCGGGATCTGTCGACTGCATGTGTCCCTGGATCTGCCGACTGGATGTGACGGGGGTGAAGAGGGAGATCCACGTTTCGTGACCGCTGGCCACCCATTTACGACCGGAAACATTTCGCCCTCGGCGCTTGGCGTCGCGGGGTCGGGGTGCAATACTCAATCTTGATGGACGATTTCCACTGCTCCTTTTGTGGGAAGCGACGACGCGAGGTGCGCAAGCTCATCTCGGGCCCTCGCGTGTTCATCTGCGACGAGTGCGTGGCCCTGTGCAACGACATCATCGCCAAGGAGGAGGCGGCCGAACGCCCGAAGTATCCCCGCCCTCGTGAGATCTACGACGAGCTGAATCGTTACGTCGTCGGTCAGGACCGCGCCAAGAAGGCGCTGGCGGTCTCGGTGTTCAACCACTACAAGCGGGTCGGCCAGCACGGCAAGGCCGGCGACGTGGAGATTCAGAAGGGCAACATCTTGCTCCTCGGGCCCACCGGCTGCGGCAAGACCCTGCTGGTCCAGACGCTGGCCAAGAAGCTGGATGTCCCCTTCGCGATGGCGGACGCCACCACGCTGACCGAGGCTGGTTACGTGGGGGAGGACGTGGACAGCGTCATCAAGGCCCTTTATCGCAACGCCGGCAACGACGCCGAGAAGGCCAGCCGCGGCATCGTGTGCATCGACGAGATTGACAAGATCGCCCGCAAGGGAGGCGGTCCGTCGGTAACTCGCGACGTGTCGGGAGAAGGAGTGCAGCAGGCGCTGCTCAAGATCCTGGAAGGAAAGCAGGCCTCGATCACGCCCGACGGCGCTCGCAACCGTCCCCAGCAAGAGCTGATTCAAGTCGACACCACCGACATCCTGTTCGTCTGCACGGGAGCCTTCAACGGCGTCGAGGAGCTCGTGAGGCGCAGGGTCGGCCAGCGGGGGCTCGGGTTCGGCGCCAGCATCGAGAAGTCCGAGCAATCCAAGAACGAGCTGCGCGCCATGACGCGCACCGAGGACCTCATCAAGTTCGGGATGATTCCCGAGTTCATGGGGCGGCTGCCCATCATCGTCGCGGCCGATGATCTGGACGTCGACATGCTGGTCGAGATCCTCTGGAAGCCCAAGAACGCGCTGGCCCGCCAGTACGAACGCCTGTTCGAGATGGAGGGTGTCAAGCTGCGCTTCACCGAAGACGCGCTCGGCAGCGTGGCCGAGGAGGCCGCACGCCGCAAATCGGGAGCGCGCGGGTTACGGGCCATCTTGGAGGAGGTCATGCTCGACGTCATGTACGAGATCCCATCCCTCACCGGGGTGAGCGAGTGCGTGGTCACGCGCGACGTGGTGGTCTCCCGCGGGCGCCCCCAGCTGGTTCGGGAGAAGAAGGCGTCCTGAGCCAGGGGAAACCTGCGGGGGACCTGGGATTGACATCGATTCGACCTCGGACGGGCTCAGGCTGTCCCGAACGATCTTGCTTCTCGCTTTTTGAAAGCTCATATTGCGCGGTCGAATCCGCGTGTCCCGTTGGATTTCCCCCATTGGCCAACCGCCCCCCGAGGTCCCATCGATGCTGAGCCAGAAAGAAAAGAATGAGATCCGCCGCGTCCTGGAAGACGAGCAGAAGCGTCTGTCTCGCACCAGCCAGAACGCCCTCGCCTACTCGATGAATCACGAGCGGAACATCGGGCGCGACTCGATCGACGAATCGATGGAGGAGGAGATCTTTTCGACCGAGATGCGCCTTCACGATCGAGAGAAGTTCCTTCTCAACAAGGTGACCAAGCAACTGGCCCGGCTCGAGGCCAACGAGATTGACGTTTGCGAGGAGTGCGGCGAGTCGATCTCCTTCAGGCGCTTGATGGCTCGTCCCGTCACTACCCTCTGCATCGACTGCAAGGAGCAGGCAGAGCGGGAAGAGGCGGCGGCGGTGCAGACCGGACGCGGGGGCCTGGGCGACGCCGATCTGGGCGGTGGCGACGGCGAGAAATCACCGGCGGGCATCGAGGACTGACGCGTCTCAGGCAGTTGCAGTTGCGGGTTGCAACCGGGTCGGCTGGCCCACCGGAATGTCCCGCTCGGCGCGCGCGCTGCCGACTGATTGCCGGCGCCGCCCAACTGAGGTAGTTTTCGTCACCGACGGCGGACTTAATGGCCGATAGCCGATATCGCATCACCGAGCGGGTAGCCTCGGGCGGCATGGCCGAGGTCTTTCGGGGGGTCGCGGAGTCGCTGCAGGGGTTCAAGAAGAACATCGCCATCAAGCGCATCTTGCCGGCGCTGACCCAGAACAAGAAGTTCGTGGCCATGTTCCTCGACGAGGCTCGGCTCTCCCTGTCGCTGCAGCACGCCAACATCGTTCAGGTCTTCGACATCGGTCACTCGGATGACACGTTCTTCATCGTCATGGAGTACGTGGACGGGGTCGATCTGAAGGGCCTGCTCGAATGGCGCCGACGCATCGGCAAGCGCCTGCCGATCGCGGCCTCCCTGTACATCGTCAACGAAATTTGCAAGGGCCTGGCCTACGCCCACGAGCTGCTCAACTCGGAGACTGGCCGGCCGCTGGGCATCGTGCATCGAGACATCTCGCCACCCAACGTCCTCATCTCCAAGCAGGGTGAGGTCAAGGTCGTGGATTTTGGTCTGGCCAAGGCCACCAGTCAGCTCGAGACCACCGATCCAGGGGTGGTGAAGGGCAAGATGAGCTACCTGTCCCCGGAGGCCGCGCGCGGCGATGAGGTCGACAATCGTGCCGACATCTTCGCGGTCGGGATCCTGCTCTACGAGATGTTGACGGGGAAGCGCCTCTTTTACGGCGAGACCGACTATCAGACGGTCGAGCTGGTGCGAAACGCCAAGGTGCCGCCCATCAAGGCCCAGAACCCGGAGGTCGAGCAGGAGCTGGAGGTCACCGTGCGCAAGGCCCTGGCCAGGCGCAAGGAGGACCGCTTCCAGACCGCCACCGATCTGCAGGACGCCTTGGCCCACTACAGCTACTCGCGGGGCCTCAAGGTCATCTCGCGCGACATCTCGGATCTGATCCGTCAGTGCCTCGACGACAAGGCCGCCGAATCTGGGGGGAAGCGGCGCCCAGGCAACATCCTCGACACCCTGCTTCAGGACGAGATCAACAAGTTCACCTCGGTCGACTTCGAGGATCCGGGGGCGCGCCCGCTTTCGCCCGACGAGCTGTCGCCGGCTGGCGGCTCAGACGGGGACTTCGTGGATCCGAGGGGTTGGGCGGTCGAGACCAGCAGCCAGCCCAACTTGCCCACACGGCGTCCCACGGGGTCGCTGCCCCTCATCACGCCGCTGACGACCCCATCCCCCCTCCCCTCGGCTCGATCCCGGGCCATGCCCCCCAACGCGGTGCCGAGCGCGCCGGTCAGTGACAAACGGCCGACCCTGCGGGACGCCATTCCGATGGGTCTCGAGGCGGCGCAGGCCTTCCTGGCCGCGCGCAGGGAACGCCGGTCCTCGAAATCGGCATCCGCACTGGAATCGGCATCGGCCCCGGGCGCCGACGCCCTGACCGGAAGCACCCCTGGGCCCGAGACGCTGGCCTCGGTGCTGGAGCCCATGCCGGTGCCCGCGGCGCCGAGATTCGTTCTCGGGATTCTGGGGATCCGGCCGCCACGAGCGGTCGTGATCGCCGTGGCAGCCGGACTGGTGCTGGCCGTCGTTGTCACCGTGACGGTCGCGATCAAGCGACCCTCCGCCGGCCGTACCCCCCTTCCGCCGGCCGCCACCCAGCGTCGCTGACCGCGCCCCGAGGCCAGGCGCGTCCGGACCACTCAGTCGGCGGAGGGCGGCGCGGTCGCCTCGGCGAGCGGCTCGGGAACGAGAGGGAACCGATCGCCCTGCAGGCGCCGTTGAGCCGCGCAGATCCAGCGACCGTCGAGGAATCGCCAGTCCTGGCCCACGAGAGTC
>Ga0066788_10000186_pt1 | contig 12431 bp, 9 predicted proteins | sample OrgsoiDNA2013048_FD_70943 | JGI IMG/M metagenome (GOLD analysis project Ga0066788, IMG submission 70943) | Permafrost soil microbial communities from the Arctic, to analyse light accelerated degradation of dissolved organic matter (DOM) -... | ecosystem: Environmental > Terrestrial > Soil >... | reverse complement strand
CGCCATCGGCGCGCGCAACATCCGTCGCAATCCCAACGCCGTGCCTCAGGCGCTGAGCTCGTTCTGCGATTCTCTGGACCTGGTGGGAGGCGACACCGCCGCGGGCGACGGGATGTTGCGCGAGGTCGCCAACAAGGTGCTGGGCGCCGATCTGGCCCGACGCGCGTTCGACGGGGTGGCCCCGCCTCCCCAGGCGGATGAGGTGCTCGGCCCGGTGGCGCTGGCCGATCCCGAGGCCCTGGCCATGATCTTGTCGCGCGAGCAGCCCCAGACCGTCGCGCTGGTGCTGGGTGCCATGGAAGCGGCGCGGGCGGGTCTGGTGCTCAAGCTGATCCCCGAGGCGCAGCGACCGCAGATTCTTCGCCGCCTGGCGACCCTGGAGGCAGTGGCGCCCGAGGTGCTGCGTGAGGTGGGCCATGCCCTGTCGATCGAGCTGCGGGCCGCGGTCTCGAGCGGCATGCGCCGGTTCGACGGCAAGGGGGCCGCGATCGAGCTGCTGCGGCGGACGCCCGCCGCGCAGCAGAGCGAAGCGGTTCAGGAGATCGAGAAGGACGACCCGGAGCTGGCCGCCGAGCTGCGCACCAAGCTCTTCACCTTCCAGGACCTGACCAATCTGTCGGATCGTGACGTGCAGACCTTCCTGCGCGAGGTGGATACCAGCCGCTTGACCGTGGCGCTGAAGGGGGCCGCCACGACCGTGCGGGACAAGATCCTGAAGAACATGTCCAGTCGCGCGGCGCAGATGCTGGGCGACGACATCAGCGCGATGGGTCCGGTCAAGCTGGCGGATGTCGAGCTGGCTCAGAGCGAGCTGGTCAAGATCGCATTCACCCTGGCGGAGCAGGGACGGATCACGGTCGTCGGACCCGCCGACAAGATGGTCTGACCGGATGTCGATCCCACCACTGGCGTCGAGTCGCCGACCGCGAAGCCCCACCTTCATGACCCGCGCCCCCGGGCGGGCGGAGCAACCGCTTTTCGGCGGTGGCGTGGGCGAGGCCGAGTTGCTGTTCACGCTCGCGGAGGAGACCGGCGCCTCCGACGACAACGCGCAGCTGGGCGCCCAGGCGTTGGCCCCTCCACTGCCACCTCCCCCCGTTCAGATGACCAGCGAGGCGGCCGAGCAGCTGGGACGCGCCGTGGCCGAGTTGCGCCTGATCGCCGATCGCCTTGGCGCCGAGATGGTGGCCAATGCCATCGAGATTGGATGCCTGGTCGCGCGCAAGATCCTGGACGCCGAGCTGAAGACCGACATCGAGGTACATCGAGCCCTGGTGAGATCGGCGGTGCGGCGGCTTGGCGAGGAGCACCGGGTCACGGTCCACCTGGCCCCCAGCGACATCCAGCTGGTCCGGGCCGCGGCGGGAGAGGCCGGCGGCGCCGACTTCGGATTCAACCTGGGGATCGCCAAGGTCGAGATGTTTCCTGACACGAACCTGACGCCAGGGGATTGTCTCGTCGAATCTGACGCGGCCACCGTCGATGGCCGCCTTGGCACACGCCTTGAAGAGATCCGGCGCGTGCTCTCCAACGCGATCCACGGACACGGAAGTGACACGCCATGAGCGCCGCCGTGGAAGGCCTCGATCCGCTCGGCGGCGCCGATCCGGCTGACGACTCCTTCAATCCCACGTTGCTTGACGATTCTCCTTCTGCGTCTCCCTTTCTATCTCCATCCCTGCCTCCGCCTCCAGCCTCGACCTCGACGTCGACCTCCACTCTGTCTCCCGGCGACCCAGTCTGGTCCGATCTCGTCGACCGCCCCTTGATGGCCCGTCTGGCCAAGTCGGTGGCCGATGTCGAGCTCTTGTCGATCGCGGGCAAGGTCACGCGCGTCTCGGGAATCATCGTCGAGGCGACGCTGCCGGCGGTGGCGGTGGGGACGTCTTGTGAGATCCGGCTCAGCGCGACCAAGACCTTGACCGCCGAGGTGGTGGGCTTCGCGAAGAATCGCGCGCTGCTCATGCCGTTCGGTGACGTGGCCGGCGTGGGCGAGGGCTGCTCGGTCGTCGTGCGCGGCGTCGGTGCCAACATTCCCGTCGGAGATGCGCTGCTCGGGCGGGTCGTCGATGCCGCCATGCGCCCGGTCGATGGAGGACCGCCTCCCGTGCTGTCGCGCCAGGCTCCCCTGTACGCGGCTCCACCACACGCGATGACACGTCGACGAATCTCGAGGCCGCTGGTGCTGGGCATCCGGTCCCTCGACGCCTGCTTGACCTGCGGTGAGGGTCAGCGGGTGGGGATCATGGCGGGTCCGGGGATCGGCAAGAGCGTCTTGATGGGGATGCTGGCGCGCGGGGCCGCCGTCGACGTGATCGTGGTGGGCCTGGTCGGCGAGCGTGGTCGCGAGGTGCGCGAGTTCGTGGAGCGCGATCTGGGACCAACCGGCCTGGCGCGGACCGTGGTGGTGGTGGCGACGGCGGACGAGCCGCCGTTGGTCCGGGTGCGCGCCGCGGTGGCGGCGACCGCGGTGGCAGAATACTTTCGCGAGCGCGGCAAGCGCGTGCTGCTGCTGATCGATTCGCTGTCGCGTGTCGCGATGGCCCAGCGAGAGATCGGGCTGGCCGCGGGCGAGCCGCCTACCTCACGCGGTTATCCGCCCTCGGTTTTCGCGGCCCTTCCCCGCCTGGTCGAGCGGGCCGGCAATGATGCCGGCGAGGGCAGCATTACCGCCATGTACACCTGCCTGGCCGAGGGCGACGACATGGCCGATCCCTTCGTCGATGCGGTGCGCGCGGCGCTGGACGGTCACATCGTGTTGTCACGCAAGCTGGCCGACGCCGGGCATTTTCCCGCCATCGATGTCCTGGCCAGCATCAGCCGCGTGATGAACGACGTCATCAAGCCAGAGCACCGGCAACTGGCCATGGAGGCTCGCGAGGTGCTGGCCACCTACCGGGAGTCCGCGGATTTGATCGAGGTCGGGGCCTATGTCAGCGGCTCCAATCCGCGCGTCGATCGGGCGCTGCGCAGTGTTCACCTGGTCAACGCGCTGTTTCGCCAGACCCCCCAGGAGCGATACCCTTTGCAGAGCACGCTCGACGGGCTGAAGCGGGCACTGGAGGGCGGGGGACCGATCCCGGCGAGCGTCGTGGCCCCGGCGACCGCGGCCATGGCCACGGTCGCCGGTGAGGCCACCCGTGGATAGAAGATTCACCGTCGGCGTCCTGAGCGCGGTCTCGGGGCTGTGTCTGGCCTCTGGCCTGGTCTGGGCAGGGAGCAGCGGCGGCGCGGGAGGTGCCGCTGTCGTGGCCGTTGGGGTGACGAAGGCAGCAGCGCCACCGGCACCCGCAGCGGCAGCCGCGATCGTGGTGCCTGCGACGCCGAGCACGTCCGGGACGTCCGGGCCCAAGGTGCCGGCTGGTCCTGTCCCGATCTCTGCTCATGTGCCTTCTCCCGTGCCTCCCGGTCCCCCGTCGGGGCCAGCCGCCCCCAAGCCGCCAGCGTCGCCCCTGCCACCGACGAGATCGACATCGTCGAAAGAGACAGGCGGTCCAAAGACCACAACGGTGCGCGATGAGCCCGCTGAAGGAGCGAAGGCGGCTGCCGATCCCGAAGGTCAGGATGTCGCGAAGCCGAAGCCAAGGTCTCGCAAGAGGCCCGCCCCAAGACCCGAGGCTGGAAAGCTGGGCGCGCGGAAGATCGGGGAGGGTCCGTCCCCGGCATCACCCCCGCCACTCACCATGGAGGGACTGCGCGGCGAGTTACTTCAGGATACGGCGCCCCGTCCGATCGACATGGCGGCGGCCCCGTTGACGAAGGTCGAGCAGATGCTGGCGGAGGTCACCAAGGCGCGCGAGTCATTGCACGATGACACCGCTCGTCTGGAGGCCATGTTGGCCCAGGGTGCCCGCGAGACCGCGGCTCGCGCCGAGCCTGCGGAGGACGAGAACGCGGCAGCCCAAGGTCCGGGAGGGGCGGGCAAGCCAGCCAAGAATCCGCTCGACGTGCTGGCCAAGGCGATGCGCGGGATCAAACCCGAGCAGGCCGCGCCCATCGTCACGCGGCTGGACAAGCATCTGGCGGCCAGCGTCCTCCAACGCATGCCACCCGCCGACGCGGGGAAGATCTTGGCCGCGATGAAGCCGGAAACCGCCGCAGAGCTGGCCACGCAGATCAGCGCGCGATTGCCTGCGGCCGGGGCCAAGCGATGAAGACCGGCTTCGACGCCTTGCGCGCGCTCGGCGCCGACCAGGCTCGAAAGGGCAGGGAGGATCGGCCAGCTGTTGACGCCGACTATCTCTTGCGCGCGTCAAAGGAATGGCAGGCGCCCACCGAGGACGCCGGCACGGGGCATGCACAGATGGATGCTGTGCCGCACGTTTCGTCTCACGCGTCAGATCCTGGGAGCCCGACGGCCGGAGCAAGCTCCCGTTTCGCCGACGTCATGGCGCACGGGCTTGCCAGCGCGGGCTTGCCGGAAGGTTTCGCGGTCGCAGTCGCGCCCGAGCTCGACTGTGTCCACCAGGAAATGGACTTCGCCACGCTGATGCAGGGCGAGGGGGCATCGGGACGGACAGAGCCTCGAAATGTTCCAGGAGCCGCCAAGCTCGTGCAGCCTGGGTCAAGGCGGCAGCAGCCCATCGCGCAGGAGCTTGCGGCGGACGAGATATCCGCGCGCAGGCTTGCAGCGCACGACGCACCCCCGGGCGAGCTTGCAGCGCACGACGCACTCACACACGAGCCTGCAACGCACGAAGCACCCTCGCTCGTGGTTGCAACGCACGAAGTACCCGCACGCGAGCTTGCGGCGCTCGAGGCGTCCACATGCGAGCCTGGGGCGCACGAGACAGCCACACGTGCGCCATCGGCGCACGAGGCCGTTGAGCGCGAGCTTGGACCGCGCGCACCGGCAGCGCAGGCAGTGCGACCCAACGAGCCCGCTGCGCACGAGTCCGCGTCGGATGAGATGGGACCATACGAGCCGACGTCGGCTGAGCTCGCAACGCGCGAGGTGCGACCGCACGAGATCATGTCGGGCCGCGCCGCTTCGCCGGAGGCGCGACTGCCCGACCGGCCGTCACGAGCGCCAGCAGGGGACGAGCCCGTGCCGCAAGATTCACGAGCGCGCAAGGCCGCGTCGGGCGCGATGGCTCGGCCCGCGTTGCACGGGTCGCTTCCCGAAGGGAGCGCAAGGCGCGAGCTGAGCCCGAGCCCGAGCGGCGATCTGCCTCTTGTGGGTTTTCATCGCGTCCCCCCCGTGCCAGGACCCCTGGTCCATGCAGCCGATCCGCGCGAGGCTGCGGCGGACCAGACTTTTCACCACCCCGGGATCTCGGCGGCAGGGCGCCCGGCGAGCCAGCCTCCGGAAGCCGCTCCCGCGCCGATCGAGGCACATTCGGATGCCGCGAGGTCGAACCCCACCCTCGGCATCACCCCCGCCCAGGGCGGGCCCGCAGAGAATCGAGACGTCGTCTTTCATGATGTCACGCCCTCGCACGTCGAGCAGATCCAGCAGCCGGGAATCGCTCCCCCTCAGGACCTGGTCGGGACGCAGATCGAGATGACGCGGAGGGGGTTCTCTTGGCATGACGTGGAGCCGCATGAGCGAGGTGTGCACGAAGCGCCGCGCGTGATTGGCGGAGCGCGTGCCCCCGAAGATCTCGTCACCGCGGCAGCACCCCGACCGCGACCCGGAGTGGAATCGTCGCGAAAGATCGTCAGCGTAGGAGCCTTGCCAGACGAGAGCTCGCGATTGATGGCCCCAGCCGGCGGTGGATTCCGCGAGGCCCAGTCAGTCCGATCCGCGGATCCGGAGGCGAGCCCGGGAGACCGGAAAGCGATGGGGTTCTCCGGAGGCCAGACCCGGTCGGGCGACGTGGCAGCGCCCGAGGCGCGGCGATCGCCCCAGCGCCACGGGACCACGGAGGCTCCGCGCTTGCCGGAGCCCCGGCCTGACGCCCCGTCGCGAGTGGCTTCATCGCCGGGTGAACGAGTCACCGCGCGCAAGTCACGGGGCGAGGACGCGACCCAGCTTGGCTCCGCCCGGGTCGAGAGCGCGACGCCGAGTCCGCGGGCCGCCAGTCCTTCGGTCATCAGCTCGATCATCCCTGACGTCACCTCCTCTCAGGCGGCAGGGCCGTCCGTCGGTCTGACGGTTGGCATCGCCGACCAACCGGCCCAATCGGGTCAGCCTCAGGGCCCCGAGGTGGTGGTACACGCGCCGAGGTTCGACGCCCCTGAGGAATCTCGACCTGTCCAGGGCACCGTCGAGGCCTCCCGTCGGCTCTCGACGGACCGCCAGCATTTGCCGTCAGATGAGCCTTTCGGCAAGAGCTCTCCACGTCAGGAGCGTCCGTCGCGTGCCGCTGTCGCCAACCTCCGTTCCCCTCGGTTGACACCGATGGGGGCACCCGAGTCTTCGCGAGCGCAGGAATTCGCGCCGGCGATCGCTGCCTCGCCCTCGGCGGCGCCGCTTCCGGTCGCACCACAGATCGCTCCGGAGGCAGTCTCAGTCGCGGCCGGGCCGCGCAATCTTCCCGACACCGCGCGGGCGGCCGATCCTCTGGTGGTCCCTCGGCCGGAGATCCGCCGTGTTCGCGCGGCGGTGCTGGAAATGCAGCATCGCCTTTTAGATCAGGGAAGCGTGTCGGGACAGCTCCAGGCGAATTCGGCGGGGACCGCGGCCGTTATCCCTTCGCCTTCGCGACCGCTTTCGCCATCGTCTTCGTCTCCGTCCTCCCCTCCACGCATGATCATCGACACGACCCCAGGCGGCGATAAGAGACCCTCCCTGGAAGTATCAACTCAGGTCTCGTCGAAGCCCCGGGCCCCGGGTGGCGTGTCGGCACATATCGTCGACGGCCACGAGGTCCACAGCCTCGGCCCCAGCAAGTCGAGCCCGCCGCGTGCCCACGCCGTTGCTGCCCCGAGCCCGCTCGGTCGCATCGGGGCTCACCCGCTCGCGGCTGACCCCATCGAGCCCTCGCGCGTTTTGGCCGCCTCATCCGGCGCCGAATCGCCTTCCGACCGCAAGCACGATCCGAAGTCGCCCGGCGGGCCCGTAACCTCCGATGTGGCGCGGGGCCTCGCCACGCCATTCGAGCGCCCCACCGCCGGCGCGGCCCAGATCCCTGGCGCAACAATGCCGAGCCACCCAGGACCCCAGGTGTCGAGCTCCGATCCTCGCCACCTGACTCCGGCCGCCGGTCAACCGGGGGCGCCTCCGGGCCCGACCGCGTTGCTCGACCTGGCCACCGATGACCCGAGCTTGCACGCCTCGGCGCTGGGCAAGAACGCCCATCTCAGGCTCGAGACCGCAAGGGACGGCGATCTGTCCGTCCACTTGCAGGTTCGCGACGGCGTCGTCGACGTTCGCTTCGATGGCGCGGCGTCGCGCACACTGGACCTCAACGAGAACCAGATCCGGGTGGCGCTGGCCGGAGAGGGCATCTCGCTCGGAAGCTTCGAGTCCCGGTCGACCGCAACCGACGCGGTGGCCACGCCCCTCAGCCCGCCCGGCTCGCCCGGCCCCACAGCCCGAGGCGACGCCGCCCCCGCCGGCGAGGCCGGTCGGTTGGCCACCCCTTCTCAGGGGGGATCGCACTTTGGCGGCGGCGCGCGCCACTCCGACCCCGGCGATCGCCGCTCCGATCGCGAGCCAGCACCGCCGGCAACGCGGGCGGCCCCCTCCGGCCGCGGCTCCGTCCCCGCCTCCACCTCGACCACCATCCCGACGTCGACACCCGATTCCGAACGACGCCGCCGACTTCATGTGACCGCCTAGGAGAAATGACATGGCAATCCCAGCTCTCGATCTCACCTCACAGAGTGGTGGCGTCCCCCCCACCACGGCAACCGCCCAGGGCTCGAGTACCCTCGGCAAGGACGAATTTCTCAAGCTGCTGGTGGCTCAGTTGGCCAACCAGGATCCCACCAAGCCCGAAGACTCGTCGACCTTCGTGGCTCAACTGGCGCAGTTCTCCGCGCTCGAGCAGCAACAGAACACCGTCAGTCGGCTCGACACCTTGCTCATAGGACAGGCCACCGCCAACCAGACCTCGGCCTCCGCGTTCATCGGCAAGGACGTGACCTTCCAGGGAGGTTCGATGCACCTCGATGGCGTATCGCCCGTCAGCGCCAGCGCGACCCTGACCACCCCCGCCGACAAGGTCGCCATCGTGGTGACAGACGGGGCCGGAAACCCGGTCCGCACCCTGCAACTCGGCGCGCAAGGTGCCGGCAACGTCGCCATCACCTGGGACGGGCTGGATGACAACGGCGTGCGCCTGCCCGCCGGCGACTACGGGATGCAGGCCGCCGCCTTCGACGCCAACCAGCAAGCCGTCCCGATCACTCTCAACAACTCAGGCACCGTCTCAGGGATCGCGTTCCAGGACGGTGTGCCCCAGCTCAAGGTTGGCGGCAGCCTGATCAAGATGTCCGATGTCACTTCAATCAACGAAAGGAACACCACCCCATGAGTCTCATCTCGTCCCTCTACACCGGCCAGACAGGCCTCGAACAAAGCAGCACCGATCTGTCGGTCATCGGAGACAACATCGCCAACTCCAGCACGGTTGGCTTCAAGTCTAGCCGCGCCGATTTCTCGAACGCGATGTCGCAGCAGATGCTCGGCTCCGGAGGCTCTGTATCGCAGGTCGGCCTGGGCGCCGATCTGATGAGCGTCCAGAAGATCTTGACCCAGGGCGCCCTCAGCAACACCGGGGTCGCGACCGACATGGCGCTCGACGGAGGCGGCTTCTTCGTGGTCAAGGGCTCCAACAACGGGCTACAGGGCCAGTTCTACACGCGGGCCGGCCAGTTCTCGCTGGACAAGACCGGGTACATGGTCAACCAGGAGGGCCTCCGCGTCCAGGGCTATCCCGCCGACTCGACCGGCGTGATCGGACCGTCCACGGGTGACTTGAAGCTGGGTGACACGACCTCCCCGGCCTTGATGAGCGCCAACGTCAGTCTCAAGGCCAACCTGGATGCCAACTCGCCCGTGATAGCCGCTGCGTTCGATCCGCTGAATCCGGCCGCGACCTCCAACTTCGCCACGAGCGTGACCCTCTACGATTCTCTCGGCAAGCAGCACCAGGTCGACGTCTACTTCAAGAAGACCGGCAACCTGGCCACCGGCGAAGCCACCTGGGACTATCACGCCCTCACCGACGGTGGTGGGTTGACGGGCGGTACCGCAGGTGCCCCCACCGAGATCCAGACCGGAAACCTGACCTTCGGCTTGACCGGCGCCCTCCAAACCGTGGCCGGCGTGGCCGGGACCTTCAATCCGATCAACGCCACCCAGGCTCAGGCCGTGACCTTCAATCTGGGCGATCCCACCGCCACCGCGGGCAACACGGGCCTGGCAGGTGTCACCCAGTTCTCGGCCCCCAGCGCCACGACCTCGGTCGCCCAGGACGGGTATGGCTCGGGCGTCCTGTCCAACATCAGCGTCGACAAGGAAGGCAAGGTCCAGGGCGCCTTCTCCAACGGCCAGAGCCGGGTCGTCGGTCAGCTGGCGGTGGCACTGGTGGGTGCCGCCGATCAGATGGAGCGGGCCGGCGGCAACCTGTTTGCCGAGACCACGGCTTCGGGCAACGCCACGCTCGGCAAGGCCGGATCGGGCGGCCGCGGGGGCGTCGTGGCGGGCGCGCTCGAGAATTCCAACGTCGATCTGTCGACCGAGTTCATCAAGATGATCGCGGCCCAGCGCAACTACCAGGCCAACGCCAAGACCGTCACCACGGCCGACGCGCTCCTGGCCGAGCTCATGAACCTCAAGCGATAGTCCGAGCTCGGGCGCGCCGTCGGAGCTCTCGCACGGGGTGGCATCCCCCCTGCGTCGGGTGCCGGCGGAGCCGCAGGGGTTCGAAGCCGCGTGGCGCTCTCGCGCCGCGGCAGGCGCCAAATTGGTCGGCAGGCACGGGGAATCCCGAACAATCGCCCGGGCCGAGACCACATCTCATCACGCTCACACTCAGGCAAACAACCGGTCCTGTCGATGGACGCCGCACGGAAATGGACAACCGAATGATCTTCTTGACGCGCTTCGATGGCAGCGAGGTGGTCGTGAACAGCGATCTGATCGTGACCGTGGAGAAGATTCCAGACACGGTGGTCACCCTGACCACCGGTGATCGCATCATGGTCAAGGAGCCGGTCGACGAGGTGGTGGCCCGCGCCGCTGCCTACAGGCACCGGGTGCTGCAGGGGCCGGGAGTGCGCGCCGACGCGCAAGATATCGCAGACAGCCTGGCAGCCGCCAGCGGGCCGGTGTTCTCCGCGGGCACCCGGAAGGACTCGTAGGCGCCCGTGGACATCACGTCCATAGGCGGAATCGTGTTCGCCATCGCTTGCATTCTGGGCGGCCAGGCCATCGAAGGCGGCCACGCCGGCTCCCTGGCGCAAGCCACGGCCTTCATCATCGTCATCGGCGGGACCATCGGGGCCTGCGCGGTGGCGTTCCCCATGGCGGACTTTCTGCGGGGGCTCAAGATGGGTGGGCTGGCCTTCAAGAACAAGAAGAGTGACATAGAGGACCTGATCAAACAGATCGTCGAACTGGCCGCGGTCGCGCGCCGGGAAGGCGTGCTGGCGCTGGAGCAGAAGCTGACCGAGATCAAGGAGCCCTTCCTGAAGCGGGCGGTGGGGTTCCTGGTCGACGGCGTGGACGCCAACATTGCCCGGGACTCGCTGGAGGCGGAGATCCACCACGAGTTCGACACCCAATCCGTGGCGGCAAAGGTGTGGGAGTCGGCGGGCGGGTTTGCGCCCACGGTGGGCATCCTGGGCGCCGTGTTGGGATTGATTCACGTCATGGAGAACCTGTCCGACCCCACCAAGCTGGGTCCCGGCATCGCCACCGCCTTCGTCGCGACCGTCTATGGCGTCGGTGCTGCCAACCTGTTGTTCCTGCCGATGGCGGCCAAGCTCAAACGAAAGCTCAGCCTGGAGAAGGATCGCAAGACCCTGATCGCCGAGGGTGTGCTCTCGATCCAGGCCGGTCTCAACCCGCACGTCCTGGAAGAAAAGCTGGCCTCTTACGCCGGTCACCACCCGCCCAAAAAAGATGAGAAGTGAGCGTGCGTCGGATCGCGCAGCGCTCACCGATCTGAACCCGTGATCCGACATGGCCAAACGCCAACATCACGAAGAGCACGAGAACCACGAGCGGTGGGTGGTGTCCTACGCCGACTTCATGACCTTGCTCTTCGCCCTCTTCGTGGTGCTGTACGCCACCGGTCGGGTCGATCAAAAGAAGCTCGTGCAGATCACCCAGTCGATCAAGTTCGCCATGCACTTCAAGGGCACCGGCGGAATCGAGTTCCGCAACCGCTTCGAGGGCCCGCCCACGGAGGGAGGACGCTGCAAGTCCAGTCTCACCGGAACCGAGCAGCGTCCCCGGACCAAGAAGGAGGAGCAAGCCGAGAAGCTCCGCCGCAAGGTCGAGCGCCGCCTGCGCCGCTTCCTGCAGACACGCCCCGAGACCCACGTCCAGATCGATGTCGAGCACGACCGGATGTCGGTCCGGCTGTCGGCGTCTCACTTCTTCGATCCGAACCAGGCCGCGATCCGGCCCGAGATGATCCCGGTCCTCGACGTGATCGGCGCCGAGATGGGCTCGATGGGGCTGCCCATCAGCGTGGAGGGGCACACCGACGAGGCCACCTCGGCCAACCGACGCTACCGGGACAACTGGGATCTCTCCGCCTCTCGCGCCGCCGCGGTGGCCAGCTTTCTGCAACATGCGCACAATCTGGACGGCAAGCTGCTGAGCGCCTCGGGATTCGGCTCCACTCGACCCCTCAGCGACAGCAAGACCGCCGCGGGCCACGAAGCCAATCGCCGCGTCGAGCTGACCATCCAGTTCCAGCCTCAGGAATAGCCGCCGCAAGGGGCCTCGGAAGGCCCCCTGCGAGACCCCCACGGAGTTGCTTGACGGCGTGGCCGGTGCGGCAAAGCCGCACCTCCCGGTGCTGGAAAAGCTACCGCGATCGCCGTCCGGAAAAACTTGCCTCATTCGTTCACATTTCGATCGTGTAAGGCATCTAGAGACACCGCAGGTGCGCACCCTGGGCCGGGGGGAGCCTATACTGGCGCGGATGCCCTCCTCGAAAGCTCTGGCCATCGCTCTGGCTATGGCCCTGGCCCTGTTCCGGTTTCTCGCGTTGGCGGTTGGGCTGTGGGCGGTACCGCCCGCGCGGCCAGCGGCGGCCGCCGACGGGACACCGGAGCGGATTACCACCTATCGCAATCCCGTGATTCCCGGCTTTCACCCGGATCCCAGCGTGGTCCGCGTCGGTGATTGGTTCTACCTCGTCAATAGCTCCTTCGAGATGTTCCCCGGCGTGCCGATCCATCGGAGCCGGGATCTCGTGAACTGGGAGCCGATCGGTCACGTGCTGACCCGCGACTCGCAGCTGCCGCTCGGCCACGCGGCAGCGTCGCGGGGCATCTTCGCTCCGACCATCCGCTACCACTCC
>Ga0066788_10000184_pt1 | contig 12470 bp, 11 predicted proteins | sample OrgsoiDNA2013048_FD_70943 | JGI IMG/M metagenome (GOLD analysis project Ga0066788, IMG submission 70943) | Permafrost soil microbial communities from the Arctic, to analyse light accelerated degradation of dissolved organic matter (DOM) -... | ecosystem: Environmental > Terrestrial > Soil >... | reverse complement strand
GCGGCCCTCAGCGATTCGGCAAAGGAGGCGAAGGCGAAGGGACCTGTGAGCGTCATGAGCCAACCGGTGATCGAGGTCGAGCCTGCCCCACTGATAGACGATCAACGATCCCGCTGGCCAGCAGATCCGCGGGACCCGGACGCGCCGGGCCCGAACGGGTGGCATCGTTCGGGGCACGGTCGCCGTTCCCGAAGAAGAGGGCCGGCTCGATGAGCTCGAGCTCCATCAGGAGAGGCCGCCCCCGGGACACGACGACATCGACGCGGGCGTACAGGAACCCGGCTCCTGAATCGGCAGGCGGCTCAGGCATGATGGCCTGCCGCGCTGCTGTCAACGTCTGCTCGGCGAGAGCCAGCAACTCCGGTGGAGCGTCGACCGCCGCGACGGAGCCGCCGTGCTCCTCCTGGACCCGGAAGTCTCCGCGCGCCGGCCACTTCCTGACCGCGTGGCTGAACCGACCCGCGAAGTACATGAGCGACCATTCTCCCCAGTCCGCCTCACCGTCTGCTCCCCGGCTTGCGCCCGGGCCCGCAATTTCCTCGATGAACGGTTGCACCATGACCGGGCCACGCGAAATCAACTGCGACAGCATCGCCGTCAAGACCGCCTCCGAGGTCGACACCTCCGGGCTGCCCCCCCGCCGCCATCGAAAGGTGCCGAGCGCCCCCGCCGAGACCGAGGGCTTGCACACCACGTCCGACCAACCGGTCGACTCCAGGGCAGCTCGCAGGTCTTCCGACGATCCAAGGTCCCCCGCGTCGAACCACCGCGTAGGAACGATCGGTACCCCTCGACCCGCCAGGTCCCGAAGGTAGGTCTTGCGTGAATTCCACACGAGCGCCGCCGGAGGATTCCAGAGTCGGGCGCCCAGGCCCCTCCGCTGTATCTCACCAATGAAGGCCAGCCAGCGCGGCAAATCGTCGTGATAGTCCCAGCAGGATCGCACCACGATCAGCCCGAAGCGCTCCCACTCCACAGGGAGCTCTGTCCAGATCGCGGGCACGGCCCGCACGCCCAGCCGGGCCAGGGCGGAGATGAGCAGGCGATCGTCGGGCGCCAGGTCCGGCAAATCTGCAGACGTCGCGAGAGCCACCGTTGGCGGTGTCGAGCGCGCAGAAGCGACCACGGCCCAATCCTCGCACAGCCGCCGACACCGGATGGCGATCGCGGTAGCTTTTTAAGCACCGGGAGGTGCGGCTTTGCCGCACCGGCCACGACGGCCTACGGATCCGTCGGGAGGGGTCCGCGGGGAGGGGCCGCGGCAGCCCACCTGCCCGCGAGCGCCGAAGGTGCGTTAGCCCTCAGCGAGGAGGCCGTGACGCCGGTGTCGACCTGTCGTGGATGCGACTGCGGAGCTGCCTGGCGCTGTCCACCAGGCTGGCCAGCGTGCGTGCTCCCTCGCGACGGGCACCATGGGCCCGTGTCTCCGCGGCATGCAACCGGGCCTCCAGCCGCCGCCAGCGGTCGCGCAGCTCCTTGCCGGCGAGATTGAGATCCACGCGGACCTCGTCGCGCAAAGTCTTGAGGGCCTCCAGGCTGTTGTCCACCAGATCGGACAGGTCGGTTTCAGGGTCCTCGCTCTCCCGTCCCTCCCCAGGCTGACTGCCGTTGCACCGGGCGATCTCTCCCAGCGTGAGGGCTACCCGCTCCAGGTCGATCTCCTCGGCCTCCTCCCGATCGCTGTCCCAGGCCGCGCCCCTCCTGGCGAGATCGTCGAGCGAGACGAGACCGCACAGACGCCCCTCGGAATCGACCACGACCACGCGATGTACCGCTTGGGCCATCATGAGATCTTCGACCTCTTCGATCGACGTCGAGGTCCCACAGGTCTGTACGAAGCGCGACATCGCGAGAATCGCGGGTATCTCCCCAAGTTTCCGGCCCTGGGTGTAGGCGGCCATGCAGACGTCACGGTCGCTCAACATTCCGACCACGCGCCCGTCCTCGTTGAGCACCGGCACACAGCCGCACCGACGCTCCCACATGAGCTGGGCGGCACGGTTGAGGTTGTCGGTGTCTCGGCAGGTCGCCACGTCCTTGGTCATGATTTCGGCTGCGTTCATGGTCTTCCCTCCGTCCGTGGAGCCTGCTTACGCCGTACCAAGCGGCAGGGGTTGTCAGGCAACCTCGAATTCCGCCCTCTCGGGCCTCCTTGTCGCGGGCAATACCAGGGCGTGCGCACGATCTGCGCCTTTGACCCTGAAGGCCGTCATTCCTGCGGATCAGGTGGTGTGGTTCTCAAGCGCCAAGACGGTAAGGCCGAAACATCGTGTGATCGCCGTAACTAGTCCGGGGTGTTAGTGCACCAACTTCCTGAATCGCGTCAAACAAAACGAGCTTCGACGCGCCTCCTGATGGTGCTGGGGATGTCGGGGATCCTGGCCATCGGCCCGATCGCTTGCAAGTCGGCCGGCGAGGGAGCTCTGTCGGGCTCCGGTGGACTGCCGGCCAGCAACCCGGGCACCGGAAATGGCTCGGGCCGGGGCGGGACGGGGACTGGTGGGGGTGGTGCCGCCACCGCGCCCCCCGACACAATCTCAGCCCACCCCGCAACCGGGGGGCAGACCGCGCCGGGGGGCGCCACGGGTTTGGGCGGGGGGTCAGGGACTGGCAGCACCGACGGCGGAGCCGTCCTGGACGCGAGCATGACCGGCGGTCGCGGGCCGGACGCGAGCAGCGATGCCTCGTCGTCACCGCCTTCCTCGTCTTCTTCAGGCGATGCCGGTGCCTGTCGGCCGGCCCCCGCTGCCGGGGGTCTGCCGGCGTTCCCGGGCGCCGAAGGGTTTGGCGCGTTCGCAAAGGGTGGGCGCGGCGGCGACGTGTATCACGTGGTCAACCTGAACGCGAGCGGACCCGGCTCCTTCGCTTATGGCGTCGAGAACATTCCGGCCAGCGGGCGCACCATCGTGTTCGACGTGAGCGGCTATGCCGACATCAGCAACGTGCTGACGGTGTCAAAACCGCTCCTGACCATCGCCGGTCAGACCGCCCCCGGCGACGGATTCGGCCTGAAGAACGGAACCTTCTGGCTCTCCGCGGGCGACGCCATCATCCGTCACATGAGGTTCCGGGATGGCCTCAGCGCCGACTCGGTCGACATGGACAGCGGCGCCGTCAACTTCATCTGGGACCACTGCGACATGATGTTCAGCCACGACGAGAACATGTCCAGCTTCAAGACCCCGCCCGAGAACATGACCTATCAGTACTCGATCAACGCTTGGGGCCTCGAGACCCACTCCTGCGGTGGGCTTTGGGATCAGGGGCACGCCACCTCGCACCACTCACTGTGGGCCCACAATCACACCCGCAACCCCAAGGCGCGGGCCACGCTGCTCGAGTGGATCAACAACGTCACCTTCGACTGGGACATCGGGTTCATCATGGGTGACTCCAGCACGCCGATCCGCTGGCAGGCCAACGTGCGCGGCAACTACTTCGTCTCCGGCACCGCGAAGAGCAACGCGCTCGAGACCGCCAACCTGGACAGCAACGGCAATCCCAACTTCTATCTCTTCATGGAGGATTCGGCGCTCGACGGCAACATCAACGGTGTCCTCGACGTGACCGGGACCGACTACGGGATCGCCTCGGGCGACTACGGCAAGCTGGCGGCGGCGGTTCCCTTGACGGCAGACTTCAAGCCGGTGAGCGCGAGCAATCCGATGGTCGGCCTTCCCGTCACCCTGGACGATCACCTGACCGCCTACAAGAAGGTGGTCTCGGCCGCTGGTCCGCTGCGCCTCGATGTCCGCTCGCAAAAACCGCTCCGCGACGAGGTCGATGCCCTGGTGATCAGCGATCTCATCACCCAGAAGCATCGCCACCTCAACTATCAGGCGACGGACACCACCGGCATCGGCAATGGCGGCTTCGGCACGCTGGCCTCCACCCCCGCGCCGACCGACACGGATCAGGACGGGATGCCGGACTACTGGGAGAAGGCCGTCGGGTTGAACCCGGCCGTCGACGATCACAATGGCCGCGTCGCCGGCTGCGGCACGGGGTTCGTTCCCGGCGACGTCGGATACACGTGGCTCGAGGACTACCTTCAGTATCTGGCGATCCCGCACGGGGTCGTGGCGCGCCGGACCGCGGGCAACGAGACCTTCATCGATGTCGACCTGAGCCGGTTCACGAGCGGACTGAAGTCGGGCGCCACCTTCACGGTCTCCGGTGCCGCGGGCGGCGCCGTATCCGTGCAGCCGGATGGGCACACTGCCCGCTTCGTCCCCATCGCAGACTACGTCGGGCGCGCCGGATTCAGCTTCGCGGGAACCGACTCCGACAAGAGCACCATCGGCCTCGAGGTGGGCATCTTGGTCGCCGAATCGGTCCCCTGACTCCCTGCGGCTACAGCTTCACGAGGTGCTTGATCCGGTCGATGGTCTTCTGACCAAGCCCGCGCACCCGTATCAGGTCCGCCAGCGACGAAAAGGGCCGGGCCTTGACGATCTCCTTGGCGATCTTGAAGCTGAGCCCCTTGACCGCGGCGAGCTCCTCGAGGCTGCCGGTCTGGACGGAGACCAAGGCCCGTGCACCGGGAGCTGGTGCCTCGGCCTTGACCGCCGCGACCGCCGGTTGAGCCGGTGCCTCGACCTTTACAGGCGCAAAGCTGGGCGCGGCTTGTCCCTCGGCCTTCACGGGCACGACGACGCTGGGCTGAGCTGGTGCCTCCGCCTTCACGGGCACGACTTCAGGTTCGATGGTGGGCACCAGCCGCAGTCTGTCGACTGGGCGCGCGGCCACCGCTGCAGCCTCCGTGACTGACACAGGCGCGGGCGCAGGTGCCGGTGCCGAGCCCGCGAGCTGGGAGGTGGAGCGCTCGTAGATGCACCGGAAATCACGCCGATCGCGCTCGACGTAGCCGTGGGCGAACGTCCACTCGCACAGCAGCAACGCGAGCTGAAAACGGCCCACCGGAGGCTCGCTGAAGGCGACGCGCCGCTCGATGGCCGTCACCTCGGATTGGCCCGCCACCGGCTCGATTTCAGACGCTGCCAGTCGCAGTCCCTCGGTGGCGGAGCCCGCCTCCGGAAATGCCCAGAGCTCGAGCGAGAGCGTGCCGCTGAGGTTGGCGCTGGAGCGAGGATTGAAAATGCCGTCCGCCTCCAGCACGACCTCGGAGCTCCGCACGGCGTATCCAACGTTGCCCTCGAAGTGCGGCGCACTGAAAATCTGGGGTTCCGGGTAGTTGGCGGACGCGTGAACGCTCGCCGCTCCGTCTGGACCAGGTTGAACGAGCGCCAGCACCATCGCGTAGGGGCGACCTTGCAGGGGCAGATGCGCGGCGGTCCGCGTGTCAACCTGATGCACGTAGGGGCCGATCGGCGTCGGCAACTCGAGGGCCAGCTGGGCGACCTTGACCCCGGTCATTGGCCCTTCCCCTCGGTAGGGCTGTTCGGTCGCCCAGAGCTCGAGCGTCCACTCCCCGCCCGAATGATAGGGAGGAATCTGGAGCTCAGCGTTGATGAAGGCGTGATCGCCTTCGATTCGGTAGCCGTGTCGCGGACCAATCTGAATCGGTTGATCTTGACGACGCAGGGTTTGTGTTGGAGTCATGAGAATTGTCCGATCGCAAAGGGTGGGGTTGTTCCTTGGAGGCGTCGAGGGCGCCGCTGGCTGCCGCGGAACACTGCTGTCCCACAGCCTCGATTTCGGCCCCAATAGAAATCAGACGTCGACCTAAAACGCAAAATATTGAGCGCCTACGAGAGCAGTCCCGTCAGGAAGTCGGGGTGCAGCCCCCACCTGAAGAAGCCCGCGAGGCCGAACAGAATGCCGAAAGCGGCCATCAACACACCGAATCCCAGCAGCAGACGCTTGCGGGTGAGGGCGGTGATCCCGAATAGGGCGATCGACACCGACATCAAAGCCTCGGCCAGATCGAACTGATCGTCGTGAATATTGAGCCGGTCGTAGTCGCTTCGAAAGCCCTCGGCCTTCTTCTTGATCTCCTCCTTCTCGGCGGCGTATTTCTGAACGCGGGCCGCGTAGGTCGCGATCTCGTGCTCGAGGCGAGCGCGTTGCTCGGTATTGAGCTCGGGGTGCAGGTCGCGCTCGAGCGTCAACTGATCCAGCGTGGCCTCCGCCAGATTCTGCTTGGTGCCCTTGGCCTGATAGTAGGACCAGGCATCGACCGCCCCCGACTCGTCCTGCTCCATCGCCTGTACCACGTTTCCGTCCTTGACGTTGCACAGGGCGGTAAAGGTGGCCGTGACCGCGACCATCAGGGCGATCGCCGAGTTCATTCGGCTCTCCGCCCCCCGCTCGACCGCCTCGCTGACCGTATCTGCTAGCTCTGACATGGGGGCCGAGTGTAACCCGGCGCCGATCCCTCGAGCTGGCGACAGCCTGACCTCCCGCCCGGTCGGTATCCCGTCCCTTGCGGAAGGCCCGCGTAAGACGATATCTTACCAGGATGAAAACTTCGGTATCGAGCAAGGGGCAGATCGTTCTGCCAGCCGAGATTCGGCGACAGGATGGGATCGAGGCGGGGCAGCAGTTCGACGTCGAGCGTATCGATCGCGGTGACTATCGTCTGGTGCGTCGAACACTCCGTCCGAACGAGGGGGTCGTGGACTGGCTGATGGGCTGTCCCGAAAAAGGGTTCTTCGTCCGGGTCGAATCCGAATCGACCGATTCGCTGTGAAGTACCTGGTCGACGCGAACGTGCTCAGCGAGGGCACCAAGCCCGTCCCCGATCCCAAGGTCGTCGATTGGCTCAGGAGGAACGAGCGCGAGATCGCGGTCGATCCCATCATCCTCGGAGAGATTCGATTTGGCGCTGACCTTCTCCCCTCCGGGCGCCGCAGAATGCGACTGGAACAATGGTTCGATCAAGGGGTCGCCAAGATCGTTTGCCTGCCGTGGGAGGCCGCCACGGGTCTTCGCTGGGCCAAACTTCTGGCCGACCTGCGCAAGTCCGGTCATGCGATGCCGATCAAGGACAGCCTGATTGCTGCCACGGCGCTCGCTCACGGGCTGATTCTGGTCACGCGCGACACGCACGACTTCAAGCGGGCAGGCGTGAAAGTCCTGGATCCGTTCGCATGAGCGGCGGCCAGAATCCGAGAGCCCTTCAGCGCCCGCCGGCTGCACCAAGCCCCTCGTCGATCCGGCCTGATGCGTCAGCACCGGATGCGGACCCGCGGGCCGGTTCCGAGTATTCTCGGCGTCGATGTCGCGAGCGCTGCGGTACCACGTCATCAGCAAGATCGCGCACGGAGGGATGGCCGAGATCTTTCTCGCCTGGCAGGTGGGAGCCGAAGGCTTCCAGAAGCAGGTGGTTCTGAAGCGGGTCCTGCCTGCCCTGGCGGCCGATCCGTCCTTCGTGCGAATGCTGGTCGACGAGGCCCACATCGCGTCCACGCTGAACCACAGCAACCTGGTCCAGGTGCTGGATCTGGGGAAGGTCGGCGACGAGTTCTTCCTGGTGCTGGAATTCGTGGACGGGTGGAGCCTGGAACAGGTTCGCCGGCGCGCCAAGAAGGCCCGGGTCAGGCTGCCTCTGCCGCTGGCGCTGCACATCGTGGGGTCCCTGTGCCGCGCCCTGGCCTACGTACACACGCGCGAGCGGGATGGCGTCGCCCTGGGAATCGTGCATCGGGACGTGACGCCTCAAAACGTGTTGCTGAGCAGGCAGGGCGAGGTGAAGCTGGCGGACTTCGGGGTCGCCAAGGCGGTCGGCAAGAGGGAGAAATCGGTCACCGGCGTCATCAAGGGGAAGTTCGCGTACATGTCCCCCGAGCAGTCGATCGGTGGAGATCTCGATGCGCGCTCCGATCTGTTCTCGCTCGGGACCCTGCTCTACCTCCTCGCGACGGGGCGCAAACCCTTCGATGGCACCACCGATCTCGACGTGCTGTTGCAGGTTCGAAAGGCGCGCTACGAGAAGCCTTCCGCCCTCGTCAAGGACTTCAACCCCGAGGTCGAGCGCTTCATCGCGCGGGCCTTGCGCGCGGATCGCGACCGGCGGTGGCAAAGCGCCGAGCAGATGGCGGACCGGATCGACGCAATCTTGGTGAAGCTGGGTCAAGCGAGCGGGCCGGGGACCTTGAAACGGTGGCTGGAATACCTCGGCGCCAAGGACGGCGCGAAGGCGCCGGCCGAGCTGGTCGGGGACCTCGGGCCGGGCGACACCATCCAGCTCGGAAGTCGAGACCTCGAGCTCGAGGAGATACCGCCACCCTCGCAAGCTCCGTACGAAGGTCCCGCTCGGCCTGCAGTCCTGGAAGGCGAGAGCTCCCCCTATCTCGAACAGGTCTTCTCTACTCCGTCCCTCTCGAACCTCGGTCAATTGCCCCCGACTCCCACGCCAAGCCCGCTTCCAAGCCCAATCCCAATCCCGAGCCAAAACAGCCCAACACCCGTGACCGGAGACGAGACCGAGGTCGCACTCCCAACTGACGTTGCCGTTCCGCCTCCGAGCTCGGGCGCCGTCAAACCGGGGCGGCGACGCCTGAAAATGGGCGCCCTGATCTTCACGCTGCTGCTGGGGGCAGGCGCCTACCTGGCGCGGCCCCACCTGCCGGTATGGCTCTTCGAGTCCGTGAGTGATTGGCTGCGCGGGACCTCCGGACCCCAGCGCGCGGACTGGAACGGCGATCCGAGAAGCCCCTGACTCCCCTCGCCGTACGTCAGGGAAGCACCAAACCCGGCATGCCGCGACTCGCCGTCCTGACGGGTCCGGAGGAATGGGGGTCGAGTGGCGAGAGGAGGTCGCGAACCTTTCACCCGCAGTCCTGGCGGAGCGCCCTTGCCGCTCGATGCTGTCGCCTGTACGCTTGAAAGCATGCCTGCGGTCACCCTCGAAGCTCACTACGACGGAGAACGGATCCTGCTCGATGAACCGTTCGAGATTCCAGCCAACGCGCCGTTGATGGTGACCGTTCTGTCGTCGTCGTTTGCCGAGCGCGGCGATCCCTGGTTGTCCGCGGCTCGTGATGGTCTGTCGAGAGCCTACGGGGACGCGGAACCGACGTACACGTCCAGCGACGTCAGGGGATGAAGGCAGGCGACGTTGTCCTGGCTCCCCTCCCGCAAGCGGATGGGCAGATCAAGAACCGACCGGCCGTCGTCCTGCGCTTGATGCGTCCCCACGGTGATCTCCTGGTCTGTGGTGTCAGCACTCAGCTCCACCAGGAGGTCGTCGACTCCGACGAACCCATCAAACCGGGAGATTCCGACTTTTCCGGAAGTGGATTAAAGGCCGCATCGCTGATCCGGCTTGGCTTTCTTGTCGTGCTTCCGGTCAGCAGCTTCATCGGATCGATCGGCGCGATCGCGCCCGAACGCCATCGGCGGCTTCTGGAGAAGCTCTCCAGGTTTCTCCTGAATCCAGCCGTCTGATCATCTTGCGCGCGCGGTTGCGCGCGGTTGATCGTGTGCGCGGTCAGAGCCGAAGTGGCGGGCATCACGCCCGTGACTTGCGCCAAGACAGACAGCGGAGCGCTCCGGATCTTTCAGCGATCTCGCGTATCTTTGGGAAGCGAAACGCGAAAACACCGTGGAGGTCGCCGTGAAAGTCGATGCGCAAGTGGATGCAACTGACAGCCTGAGTCCGTTCTCCGGGAGCACCCACCGACGACGTCCATTGGTGGTCGGCGTGTGTCTCCTGGCGAGCGTCACCGCCTGCAGCAGCGGAGGCACCTCCGGGGGTGTTCCGTCTGCTTCCGGTGGCAAGACGGGTAGCAGCAGTGCCACCGGCGGCACCCTGGGCGCCGCGACCGGAACCGGCGGAGCGTCGGGTCCAGCGTCGGGTCCGATGACCGGCGGTGCCACCGACAACGGTTCGGGTGGCGTGAGCTCGACCGGCGGCTCGAACGGAACCGGCGCCTCGGGTGGGCCAGCGGGTGGCGGCGCCGCCGGCTCCCAGCCGGAAACCACAGGCACCGGGGGAGCCACCGGCACGGGTGCGGCCGGCCTCGGCGGCGGGGGCAACGGCGCTGGAATATCGGGCGCCGGGGGAGCCGCGGGTAGCGCGGGCTCCCCAGGGGGCGCGGGCGCAGTTGCGGGTGCCGGCGTTGGCGGCACGGCTGGGGCCGGCACCCCCGAGGCAAACCGGGCCCGAACCATCATCCCCTTCGACAGGAGCTGGCTCTTCAGCGCGGGCGACGCGACCGGGGCCGATCAGCCGGGATTTGCCGACACCACGTGGCGAGCCCTGAACGTCCCGCACGACTGGAGCATCGAAGGGCCCTTCTCGATGTCGGCCACCACCACGGGACGAGGAGGGTACTTGCCCTCGGGCGTCGGTTGGTACCGCAAGCACTTCACGCTGCCGCAGAACATCGCGGACCGGCAGGTCTTCATCGAGCTCGACGGTGTGATGGCGAACAGCGACGTCTACATCAACGGCGTTCACCTGGGGAATCGGCCCTACGGTTACGTGGGCTTCCGCTACGAGATCACCGCCAACGTGAAGTTCGGGGCCGCGGACAATGTCCTCGCCGTCAAGTGCGACAATTCGGTGCAGCCAGCCTCGCGCTATTACGCGGGCGCCGGCATCTACCGTCACGTGCGGCTGCTGGCCACCAATCCCGTTCACGTCGATCAGTGGGCGACCTTCGTGACCTCCCCCACCGTTACGGCGGCCTCCGCGACCGTCCACGTGACGACCGTGGTCGTGAACGGAGGGACCGCCACCCAGAGCGTGTCGGTGCAGGGCATCGTCACCGATTCGAGCGGCAAGGCCCTGGCGCCCGTGGCCTCCCCGGCCCAGAGCGTGGCGCCCGGAAAGGCGGGCACGACGTTCACGCTCGACATTCCGGTCGCGAATCCAAAGCTATGGGACGTGGCCGCGCCGAACCTGTACACGCTGACGCTCAATGTCCAGGTCGCGGCCGCCACGGTCGACGACGACGTCACCCCGTTCGGGATCCGGACGCTCACCTTCGACGCCGCCACCGGCATGAGCCTCAACGGCAAGAGTCTGAAGCTGAAGGGCGTCGCCATCCATCAGGAGGTGAGCGGGCTGGGCGTGGCCGTGCCGGAGCGCGCCTGGCAGCGGCGTCTGGCCCAGCTCAAGGCGCTGGGAGTGAACGCCATCCGCACCAGCCACAACCCGTTCGCGCCGGAGTTCCTCGATCTGGCGGACCGCATGGGCATCCTGATCATGGACGAGTTCTTCGACGTCTGGGCCCAGCACAAGTACACCGACGTGGGCGACTACGCCGCGTACTTCGGCAAGGTGGCGTCCGCGCCGACGGGCTCGCCCGCGGTGCCCGCCGCGATCGCCGCCACCGGAGCGACCTGGTGGCAGACCGACATCACCGACGTGGTCATGCACGATCGCAATCACCCGAGCTTGATCCTTTACAGCGCCGGCAACGAGATCCGCGACTCGATCGCCAGCCGCACGCCGCTTCTGACCAAGATGGTGGCGCTGTGTCACCTGCTCGATCCCACGCGCGGCGTGACGCAGGCGCTCTTCGATCCCGGCACGAACGGGGACGTCACGGGCGCGACCCGAACCATCCTGGACGTCTGGGGAAACAACTACAACATTCCCAACTGCCTAACCGCGATGTCGACCGCCCCCGCCAGGGCGGGCGTCTTGACGGAGATGGGCCACGAGACCAGCGCCTGGGGCACCGTCATGAGCACGCCAGCGCTCGCGGGCGAGTTCATCTGGGCAGGGGTCGACTACCTCGGCGAGGCCCCGGATGCCTGGCCCGTCGTCGGCTCGGGATCCAATCCGCTCAAGGGCCTGCTCGATCGCATGGGCACCCCGAACCCGGATGGATACACCTGGCAGAAGCTCTGGGGAGCTCCCTCGACCTCGGCTCCCGGCGGCGGGACCACGGCCACGCAGGTGTCCCTGGCGCCGGATCATGCGATGCTGGTGACCGACTTGAACGACGTCTCGTACGTCAAGGCCGCGATCGCGGACGCTGCGGGGAAGGTCGTGACCAGCTCTGGCGTCCCCGTCACCTTCGCGATCAAGGGGCCCGGTACCATCGTGGCGGTGGACAGCGCCACGCAGATGGGGGAGTCGTTTCGCGGCAACGTCCGCAACGCCTTCAATGGCGTCTGCTACGCCATCGTCCAGGCCACCGGGCCCGGGGAGATCACGGTGACCGCGACGGCGGCGGGCCTGACGGCCGGGAGCGCCACCATCCAGGCCACCGACGGAGCGTTCGTTCCGTGCGCCGGCACGTGTGACTAACGCGCCTTCGGCGCTCGCGGGAAGGTGGGTTGTCGCGGCCCCTCCCCGCGACGGATCCGTAGGCCGTCGCGCCCGGTGCTGGAAAAGCTACCCCTATCGCCATCCGGAAAGCTCCGGCCAGGGCGGCGGTCAGCGCGGAGGGGGCGCGGCCGGTGGCAGGGCCGCGGGTGGCGGCGCGGCGGCGGGGACTGCGGCGGCGGTGCCCGCCTTCGCCGGAGCCGCCGTCGGTAGCTTCAAGAGCCGCTGCTGGAACCGCCCGTAGGTGTCGGCCCCCAGGTTCGTGCCCACGATATGCTGCGCA
>Ga0066788_10000183_pt1 | contig 12473 bp, 13 predicted proteins | sample OrgsoiDNA2013048_FD_70943 | JGI IMG/M metagenome (GOLD analysis project Ga0066788, IMG submission 70943) | Permafrost soil microbial communities from the Arctic, to analyse light accelerated degradation of dissolved organic matter (DOM) -... | ecosystem: Environmental > Terrestrial > Soil >... | reverse complement strand
AGATCTTTCCGGCGTAGGCGGCCGACAACGATCCGCCGAATACCGTGAAGTCCTGCGCGAACACGAAGAGGGGGCGGTCGTGCACGCGCGCGTGGCCGGTCACCACACCGTCGCCGCGGACCTTGTTCTCGGACATGCCAAAATCCGTGGTGTGATGGGTGACGAGCTTGTCCATCTCCAGGAAGCTGCCCGGATCGACGAGCAGATCGATCCGTTCACGGGCGGTCAGCTTGCCTGTCGCATGCTGCTTGTCGACGCGGACCGTCCCGCCACCCGCCAGGGCCCGGGCCTCCTCGACGGCCAGTCGATCGAACAGGTCCGTGATCCCGGGCGGCCTGGGTGCCTCGTCGCTCATCAAGCAGTCCTAGAGGCCCGGCAGTCCCAGGCGCCCGGCGACGTAGCGCACGATGGCCTGGCGGGCCTCGCGAGGCGGGTCGACGAAGGTGAGCTCGGCGCCGCCGTGGGTGCCGTCGCCATCGGAATCGGTGAGCGTCACGGTGGCACGCAGGCTGAGCGTCTCCGAGGACGACTCCAGCTCGGGAAGCCTGAAGATCGCCGTGACTGGTTGCCCCGCCTCGAACGGGGCGGGCCGAACCAGGAGCAGGCTCAGGTCCGCGACCAGGCGAGACAGTCGAAACACGCGGCCCTCGCCGTCGCGCCCTTCAGGGCGCACTTCGACCGCGACAGCCATGGGAGCGTACAGGGACACGTCCCCAACATATCATCCCGGACGCCCCGGCAAGGGACACCCCTCAGGTCCTCAATTCCGGGTGCTCGTCCAGGAAGGCCTTCCGGCTCTCCTGGCTGATCTCGCAGACGACCGTCACCTCGCGCCCGATCTTCGACTGACATCCCAGCCGGGACTGAGGCCTCACATCGAAGGCCTTGTCCATGATGTCCTCCTCGCGGTCGTCGGCCGGGGACAATGCCTCCAAACCTTGCTTGACGTAGACGTGGCAGGTCGAGCATGCGCAGACTCCCCCACACGCCGAACCGACCTGGGCCCCGGCCAGCCGGGACGCCTCCAGGATCGACGTCCCCATCGGCACCTCGACCTCGATGCCCTCTGGCTCGAACCTGACCTTGGGCACGCTACTGTCCCTCCGGCATTCCGGAGCGCCTATTCATGAGTGTGACCGAGATGGCCGGACCGAGCGAGACGCGTCGGCAAGTCGGTCTCGGCGCCGGACTTTTGCACCTGCGCCTCGACGTCGCCCACCGCGCGCCCACGCAACCCTTGCTCGAGGGCGTGGTTCATGCGCCGGGCGGCGAAGTCCTTGGACGCGGCATCCAGCGCCTCGATCGCGGAACGAATGGCCCGGTGGTCATCCCCTGCACGGACGTCCTCCAGCCGGGTGGTGGCCGTTTCGATCTGTCCGCGATCGCCGTCGGTGAGCAGCTCTGGGCTCGCCGCCATGGCGGCCCGGGCCGCCAGCAGAATCCGCTCCGCCTCCACCCGCTGCTCGGACAGCTGTCGGGCGCGGACGTCGGCCTCGGCGTGGGCGAACGACTCAAGCAGCATCCGCTCGACCTCCTCGTCGGTGAGTCCGTATGAAGGCTTGACGTCCACGGACGACTCGATCCCGGTCGTCTCCTCGCGGGCCGTGACGTGCAAGATCCCGTCCGCGTCGACCACGAACGTGACCTCCAGACGGGAGATCCCCGCCGGCATGGGTGGGATGCCGGTCAGCTTGAAGCGGGCCAGCGACCGGCAGTCCGCCACCAGCTCGCGCTCGCCCTGGATCACATGCAGGTCGAACCCGGTTTGTTTGTCGGCATACGTGGTGAAGGTCTGGGTGGCGCCGCAAGGAATCGTGGAGTTTCGGTGGATCAGTTTCTCGACCACCCCTCCCATCACCTCGAGGCCCAGGGACAGCGGGATCACGTCGAGAAGGATCACGTCCGGGTTGGCGGTGCCGCCCGCCAGCAGGTCGGCCTGGATGGCAGCTCCCAGCGCCACGACCTGATCGGGATCGATGTCCGCGAGCGGTTCCCGCCCGAAGAGCTCGGTCACGAAGCGCCGCACGAGCGGCATCCGGGTGGCTCCCCCCACCAGGATGACGCCCGACAGATCGGAGGCCAGGACCGCCGCGTCCTTGAGGGCCCGTCGCACCGGGCCTGCGCAACGGTCCAGGATGGGACGCACCAGGGCCTCCACCTCGGCGCGCGACAGCAAGAAGGCCGAGTGAGAACCGTTGCCCGCCTCCAGCTCGACCCGCACGTCATCGGCCGTGCTCAGGGCCTCCTTGGCGGTGCGCGCGGCGTTCAAGGTGCGGCGTGCCACCGCACCGTCGGCCGGGGCATCGTGGGAGACACCGGCTCGGGAAAGCAGATGCAGCGCGATCTCTCGATCGAAGTCGTCGCCTCCCAGAGCGGAGTCGCCTCCCGTGGCCTTCACCTCGAACACCCCGTCCTTCAGCACGAGGATCGAGACATCGAACGTACCACCGCCGAGATCGAACACCGCGAAGGTCCCCTCGACCTGCTTGTCGAGGCCGTAGGCCAGCGCGGCAGCCGTCGGCTCGTTGACCAGACGCAAGACCTCGAGGCCCGCGATGCGCCCCGCGTCGCGCGTGGCCTGACGCTGACCATCGTCGAAGTAAGCGGGGACGGTGATCACCGCTCCAGCCAGGGGGCCACCTCCCAGCGCGCGCTCCGCTCTCTCCTTGAGCACGCGCAAGATCTCGGCCGAGACCTCGATCGGGGTGACGGTGCGGGCGCCGCCGGCCACTCGAAAGCGCACCACCGGCACGGCCGGTTGGCCGGGCGCGGTCGAGTCGAACTCGTAGGGCGTCAGCTTGCGATACGCCTCGGGATCGTCGGACCCACGGCCCATGAATCGCTTGGCCGAGACGATGGTGTCCCTGGGGAACCGTGACGCCAGCTCATCGCGAGCCCCCCGCCCGACCACGATTCCGGATCCGTCGGGGGCATAGTGGACCACGGAGGGCAGCATCGGATCGCCATCCGCCCCCGCGCGATCGTCGGGCAACGCCACGGGTTGGCCGTCCTTGACGATCGCGACCAGTGAATTCGTGGTACCGAGATCGATGCCGATGGCACCGGTGGTTCCTGGCGGGCACGCGCCCTTGACGGGCAATTCGCCAGGCTCGGCGATCTGAAACAGGGCCTCAGCCACGGGCGGCTCCTCGGCCCTGCGCGGCGCGCTCCTCCTCGTGGACCGCCACCTCGTCCAGAAACCGACGGAAGTAGCGAATGGCTATCAACTCGGCCGCGGCGCGCTGAAGATGACCGCCCGCTTCGAGCCGGGGCGACGTCTTTTCGTCCAGGCCGCCTTCGAGAGCGGCGAACGCTTCGGCAACGCGCGTCAGGCCACCGTCGATACGCACACGCATATCGTCCGCCATCCGGACAATGGCTCCCTCGTCGTCAGCGGCCCGGGCCTCGCCGAGGGCCTCGCGCAGCTCCAGGATCTCGCCCAGCAGAGCGGCTGACACGGCAACCCTTTCGCTTCCGGATCCAGGCCCGGAACCATTCCCGATCGGAGCGATCGGACGCGGTGCCCCCTCCTCCGCGCCAATCACGTACCCGTACAGGCCGAGCAGGTATTCGGCGCGACGCACGGGATCGCCGATGGTTCGCCAGGCCTCGTTGAGCTGAACCGTCCGTTGCAGCGAGGCCCGCCGGGCGCGCGGATCGGCCCTGGAGAACCGATCAGGATGAAACTGGCGGGCAGCCCCCCGAAAGCGCTCCTCGGCGGCTCTCAGATCCACCTCGTAGCGACGAGGCAAACCCAGAACGCCAAAGTAATCCTTCGAGGCGGAAGGAGGCAGTATGGCGCCACAGTTGCCGCAAAGGGCATCCTCGCTTCCCGCGCGTTCACAAGACCAGCAAATCAAGACAGCTCTCTCCTAAGATCGAATCCGTTCCAGATGTTCTCCAAATGGCGATCACAAAGCCTCTCCGACTCCGCATTTTCGAATGACGACCGCGAAGTCATCTCCGACGATCGCGTCGTCGATCCAAGTACGGGGAGGTCCAGCTTTGCTGGACCGGCCACGCCGTCAAGCAACTCCGTGGGGGTCTCGCAGGGGTCGTGCCTGGGTCTTGCCGAGGCCCCTTGCGCGAGCGAAGCGGCGTCAGAACGTGACGCTGTGTCCGCAGCCGCACTCACCCTTTACGTTGGGATTCAAGAACTTGAATCCGCGTCCCATCATGGTGGTCGCGAATTCCAACGTCGAGCCATCCAGGTAGATGTAGCTCTTCGGATCGACGAACACCCGGACCTCGCCGTTCTCGAAGGCCAGCACCTTGTCCTCGGGACGGGGCTCGGCGTCCGCCCATTCGAACAAGTAGGAAAAGCCCGTGCAGCCACCTCCCCTGATCCCCACGCGCAGGCCCGAGGGTCTCTTGACCCGACTACCGCCGGCCTTCTTGATCTCCGCGATGGCCCGCTCTGTCACCACGATGGCCATGACTCACCCTGGCGGAGTGCCTCCGGCACCCCGGCTCAGCTGGTGACTCTTGTCCGCGCCGGCCGTGCTTCCGCCGCCGGCCGCGCCAGTCGTCAGGACGCCGCCACCACTGGCCCGCTTGGCCTTGTAGTCCGCGATGGCGGCCTTGATGGCATCCTCGGCCAGGACCGAGCAGTGAATCTTCACCGGGGGCAGGTTCAGCTCATCGACGATCTGGGTGTTCTTGATTCCCATCGCCTGATCGACGGTCATCCCCTTGACCCATTCGGTCGCCAGCGACGAAGACGCGATCGCCGATCCGCAGCCGAACGTCTTGAACTTGGCGTCCTCGATGACCCCCGCGTCCGTGATCTTGAGCTGCAGCTTCATGACGTCTCCGCAGGCCGGCGCCCCCACCAGCCCCGTTCCCACCGTGGGATCGTTCTTGTCGAAGCTCCCGATGTTGCGGGGATTCTCGTAATGCTCCAGGACCTTCTCGCTATATGCCATGGCGTGTTCCTTCGCACCGTTTGTTTGCGATGCCTTTTTTTGAAATTTGATTCGTCTCGCTCGCGGGTGTGTTCGTCATCGATGATCCTCTCAGTGCGCGGCCCAGGCGATGCTCTTGAGGTCGATGCCTTCCTTGACCATCTCGTAAAGCGGAGACATCTCGCGCAGCTTGTCGACCTTGCGGGCCACCAGATCGATCACGTAATCGATCTCCTCGTCGGTGTTGAACCGTCCGATGCCGAAGCGAATGGAGGTGTGAGCCATCTCCTCCTCCACCCCCAGGGCCCGCAGCACGTACGAAGGCTCCAGCGAGGCCGAGGTACAAGCCGACCCGGAGGACACCGCCACGTCCTTGAGCGCCATCAGCATGGCCTCGCCCTCGACATAGGCAAAGCTGATGTTCAGGTTGCCCGGGAGGCGGTGCTCGAGCGACCCGTTCACGAACGTATCCGAGACACGCGCCTGAATACCGGTGCGCAGCCGCTCCCTCATGGCGAGCACTCGCCGGGATTCCTCGGGCATCTCGGCCATGGCGATCTGGGCGGCCATGCCGAAACCCACGATGCCCGTGACATTCAAGGTCCCGGACCGCATGCCTCGTTCGTGTCCGCCTCCATCCAGGAGAGCGGTCAGGCGTACCCTCGGCTTGCGCCGTACGTAGAGCGCCCCGACTCCCTTGGGGCCGTACATCTTGTGGGCCGACAGTGACACCAGATCCGCCCTGGCCGACGTGACGTCGAAGGGAATCTTGCCCACTCCCTGAACGGCGTCGATGTGGAACAAGGCTCCCCTGGCCTTGACGATCTCGCCGATCTCGTTGATGGGGTTCACCGTCCCGATCTCGTTGTTGGCCAGCATGATCGAGACCAGCACGGTCTTGTCGGTGATGGCGGCTCGCACGGCCTCCGGCTCCACGCGGCCATCCCGCGCGACCGGCAGGTAGGTCACGTCGAAGCCCTCGCGCTCGAGTCGCTTGCAGGTGTCGAGGACCGCCTTGTGCTCGAGGACGCTGGTGACGATGTGCCGCCCGCGATCCTTGTAGAACTCGGCGGCGCCCTTGATGGCCAGGTTGTTCGATTCGGTGGCGCCCGAGGTCCACACGATTTCCTTGCCGCTCGCGCCGATCAACGCGCCCACCTGGTCGCGGGCGGCGTCGAGCGCCTTTTCGGCCTCCCATCCGTAGCTATGGGAGCGGCTGGCGGCGTTCCCGTAGATCTCGGTGAAATAGGGCAACATCGCCTCCAGCACCCGCGGATCGACGCGGGTGGTGGCGTGGTTGTCCATGTAGATTGGTATTTTCATCTTGGGCTTGGCTGCTCGGTGGTCATGTTGAGTTGGGTCGCTTCACGATTTGGCTTCACGATTTGGACAGGCCGTCCACGAGGAGCGGAGCCTTGCCGTCGTGGCCGTGAATTCCGCAGGTGCCGCACTCGTGCTGGACGTGTCCGGGCTCGCAAGCGCGACAGCTGTCCATGTACTCCAGGGTCTCCTTGAGGTCAGTGGCAAGCTGCGTCAGCCGCGCGATGGTCTCATGGGTCTCGTGGAGCTTGTCCGAGAAGATCTCCCGCAACCGCGCGATGGCCTGGGGTGCCGTCTCACTGCCCTCCCATTCGCGCAAGAAGACCTTGATCTCGGTCAACGTGAACCCCAGCGCCTGCAACTTGGAGATCCATTCGATCCGCGTGACCGCCCGGCCATGGTACAGCCGGAAACCGCCCTTGGAACGGACGGCAGGCGCCAGCAGCCCCAACTCCTCGTACAGGTGTACGGCACGAACGGTCTTTCCCGTCCGCTTCGCGAGCTCGCCCACCTTCAAGAGCGCGAGTTGTTCGGCTGATATCTGATGCACCGCAGTGTCTCCCATGAATCCGTGGGGAAAGGTCAACCAGATGGAGTCCTTCAAACCTAACCCTTACGTATGGGTAAGATTATGGGACGCGCCATCGACCTGTCAAGTCGCTCCGCCGCGCCCGGCGTGTACTAGCGCAGGGGCGGGCGGTTGTCTTCACCAGCGACGCTGGCTACTTGCAGCACCACCTTGCCGAAGGCCTGCCGGCTCTCCAGGACGCGGTGGGCCTCCGACACGGCCTCCAGGGGTAGGACGCGATCGACGACTGGCCGCAGCTGACCGGCGGCCATCCGATCAATCACCTCGAAGAGCCGTGACTTGGGCGCCAGGGTCGAGCCCAGCACGGACAGTTGCCGCCAAAAGATGTGCCGCAGGTTGAGCCGGGCTTCATGCCCGTCGGTTGCGCCGCAGGTGACGATGCGACCGCCGCGCGCGCAGATCACCACGGACTTGGCGAAGGTGGAGGCCCCCGTGTGCTCGACGACGACATCGGCCCCCCGCCGCCCGGTGAGGCGCTTCATGGCCGCCACCAGCTCCTCGGTCACATAGTCGATGGTGTCATCGGCGCCGAGGGCACGGGCGGCCGCCAGCTTCCGCTCCGTCGACGCCGCCGCGATCACACGCGCCCCGAACAGCTTCGCGATCTGGATGGCGGCCACGCCCACCCCGGAGCCGGCACCCAGCACCAGCACCGTCTCTCCGCGGCGCACCGCCGCCTTGTCGACCAGCATCTGCCATGCGGTGATGAACGAGATGGGAACGGCCGCCAGCTGCGTGTCGGAGAGCGGCACCACCTCCTCCGCAGCGGGGACGAGGTTGGTGGCGGGGACCACCACGTATTCGGCCATGCCGCCCGGCGTGTGCTCACCCAGCATCTTGAACGAGTCGCAGAGGTTGTCGTGGCCATCGAGACAGGCGTGGCACCGTCCACAGGAGAGCCCCGGGTTCACGCTGACCCGCAGCCCCAGCGCAACGTCGCGCACGCCGGCCCCCAGCGCGCTCACTCGACCGCAGACGTCACCTCCCGGGATGTGCGGCAATTCGATCTTCATTGCCGGCAGACCCCGCCGCATCCAGAGATCGATGTGGTTGAGGGCCACCGCGCTCACCCGCAGCTGGACCTCACCTGGGCCAGGGAGCGGCGTGGGGACGTCGGCCAGCTCCATGACCTCGGGACCGCCGTGTTGACGAAAAAGAGCCGCGCGCATCGATCAAATAGGCCCGAAGCTCGCCGGTGGTCGAGCACCGGGGGCCTGGCTGCGACGCCGCGCCGTCTCGACCACGGCCGTGACCGCCGACAGAAACCCATCGATGGTGGCCTCAGGCAGCTCGCCCATATTGGCGATCTGAATGTGGCGTGCGGCCAGCTCGGCCTTGCACTTATAGATCACGAAACCCCGCTCCTTCATGCGGTCATACAGGTCGGACACGGCCAGGAAATCTGGCAAGCGCAAGGTGGAGATGCTGTGAGATTCCCGACCGGTGTTGGTGAACGACAGGAAGCCCAGGTCGGCGAAGACCCGCCGGATGCGCAGATTGCGCTTGCGGTAGATCTCCCGTCGGGCGGGAACCCCTCCTTGCTCGAGCAGCTCGTCGAGCGCGGCCTCGAGCGCGAAGAACGCTGAGACCGCCGGCGTGAAGGGCGTCTGCCAGAGCTCGCGCTGATAGCGTCGGTACCGCAGAGGGTCGAGATAGTAGAGGCGGGCCGGCACCGCGGCCATGCGATCCCACATCTCGGGCGCCACACATAGGAACGAAACCCCCGACACCGAGTGCAAACACTTGTTGGCCGACGAGAAACAGATGCCGACGCCGTCGCGCACCATCTCCACCTCCTCGGCTCCCAGGGCCGAAACCGCGTCCACCAACAGCGCGATACCGCGCCGCCGGCACAGCGCGCCCACGGCGCCAACCGGGTTGAGCAGACCCACGGAGGTCTCGTGCTGGATCATGGCGACCGCCGCGATGGTGGGATCCGCGTTCAAGGCCGCCCGCACCTCCTCGATCCGGGGCAGCTCTCCCCAGGCGGAGCGGACCACCACATTGGGGATGTGGTGGAGCTCCGCGATCTCGGCCAGCCGATCCCCGAACGCGCCGTTGCTGATCACGAGCAACTTCTCGCCCGGGGCCACGATCGAAGCGATCGCCATCTCCATGGCCGCCGTCCCCGAGCCGGTGAGCAACAGGACCTCATGTGCCAAGGAGGCCCCGAAGAGCGGCCGCAACTTGTCCTGCAGGCGTCGAACCACGCCCGAGTAGTCTTCGTCCCGGTGACAGACGTCGTGGTGGACCAGGGCCGCCTTCACCCGCGCCGACGTCATGACGGGACCCGGGTTCAAGAGCACATATCCGGGCTCGTCCTTCTCGGCCAGCAGCCGCTCGACCAACGCCAGTGTGTTCTCGGTCGACGAGGGAGGCGGAGCGCTGACGGCGGGTCGACTGAGGTCATCCCCGTATACGCGCAGCAGCCACTCGGCGTGAAGCCTCATTTGCGGCGTATCCACATCCTGCCAGAGCTCCGTGCCCACGTCTCGTCCTTCCACGAGCCCCAGCTCGGCCGCCGCCTGGACGCCCTGGGTCAGCGACGGTTCCGATAGGCTGTCGAGCGCCGCGAGCAGGCTGGGGGACATTACGAACAGCCCCGCGCTCACGGCGCTGGGGCTGGTCAGCTCCTTTCCGATCGCCACCACGTCCCGCCCGCTCATCGTCACCTTGGTCGCGTCATCGATGTCGAAGACCCGCGCCAGATCTCGATCGATACACAAGATGGTGCGATCGCCAATCGCAGGGGCACGGGCCAGGTCGTTGACGAGGGCCGGGGCCGCGATCTGATCTGCCATGATGAGGAGGGTTCGTTCGGTGATGAAGGAGCGCGCCGCCTGAACCGACAGGCCGTTCGGTTTTTGCCACTGCCGATTCTCGAAGAAGTCGATCTGGAGGCCCAGCCGCGCCACCCGCTCGCGCTGGCGCGACAAGAAGTCCTTGAGGAGGTCCCCCTGCCAGCCGACCACCACGCCGACTTGGCGCACGCCCGCTCCGGCCAGCACCCTCAGGGCGCGCTCGATCAGGGAACAACGTCCGACCCGCCCGAGGCAATTGGGACCGGGCTGATCGCCGATGGGGACGCCTCTACCGGCGGCCAGGATGACAGCGCGCGTAATCACTTGGCGCGCGAAGCAACCGCCCGTTGCGGAGCTACCTGAATCTCGCTCCTGAAGGTCAATTGGTACACGGAGTTTTCAGTCTCCACGTAGAGCTTCTCTCCCTCGACGGCACCCAACACCCGCTTGACAGGGGTGGTCACCATGCGATGCCCGTTCGGGTCACGAAAGATCACCATCCCGCGCCCGACGCTCGGATAGGTGATCAGGTAGCCGGCATACACACGCCCGACTCCTAAGGAGCCGTGCTCACGACCATGGTCGCGGATCTTGCGAGCGGTCACACTGACCAAAGGCTAGCCCTTTCGATTTCAGCTTAGCACGATAGTGCGCCCTGGTGACGGGGATCGGTGGACCAGCAGGGGGCTAGGGTGCCGGTGGGGCCGATTGGTCGGGTGCTTGCCTCGGGGATCTCGCCTCAGCATGCACATAGGTCCGGATGGCAGCCGCCAGTGCCTGAGCCACGGGCTCACGGCCGGGAATCGTCGCGAGTCGCGCTCCTTCCTCGGGATGGTCGAGAAATCCCACCTCGACCAGGGCGGCCGGGGTGCCGGTGCCGCGCAGCACATCGAGGGCAGCCCCCGATTGCTTGATTCCGCGGCGCGCATCCTCGCCCAGCGTTCCGGTCAGCGCGTCCGCTATCACCCGAGCGAGAACGATCGATTGCTCGGCGGCGGCCCGCACCTCGTGGGCGGCCCAGGCTGCCTCGGCGTCGTCGCTCTGACTTACTGCCGGGGAGGGCAGACGTGCCTGCGAGCGCGCAATGGAGGTTTTCTCGAATCTCCCGCGTTCACTCACCCGAACCAGCGTCGCGAGCGTTGCGTCGTCCTCCACCTCCCGGGGGCCGAGGACGAACACCTCGAATCCATGTTGCGATCCGGGGCGCACACCCGCCGGGACGGCGTTGGCGTGCAGGCTGATGAACAGACGAGCGCCAGCGTCCTCGGCGCAACGAGCCCGGGCGCGGATCGGCACCATCAGGTCCGATTCACGGCAAAGCACCACGGAGATCCTTGGCTCGGAAGATCGTTCCAGCAAGACACGTATGCGGTCCGCCAGTGCCAGTGTCACGTTCTTCTCGAAGATCCCTCGCCCGGGGCCGGATGCACCCAGGTTGGTGCCGCCGTGCCCAGGATCGAGCGCGACGACCACGGGTGGACCTGCCAGTGGAGCATCCGACGCCGCCGACGCTGCGGGATCGGTTTCCGCAAGCGGCCCCAGCGTCGATCGCCCCAGGATCAGCGCCAGGACCAGGTTGAGCCGAACGTGCAGCATCGTCTCGACGATATCATCGGACCTCGATGGGCGCGCATTTTCAGGCATATACTGCCCACTCGCCCGATGCCCAACCAATCGCCCCACGTAAACCTGACGGCGACGTTGGTGATTTTCGCGGTCCTCGAGACGGTCATCGATCGCGTTCTAGGCCGCCTGTTTCTTTCGCCGGGCTGCCAGGGCGGATTGGGCTGTCTGCTGCTGCGCAGTGGTCCGTTCCTGTTGCATCTGACGGGGGCCCTCACACTGATAGTCGGCGTGGGTGGCGTCGTCGGGCACCTCAAGCGGGGCGAGTTGTTCCCGCGGGGCATGCGACTGACCGTCGCTGCGCTGTCGCTGGTGTTCATGACTTTGGTGGCTTTGTCTCTTTGTTTCGGGCGCCTCCCCGACCGCTATCAGATCCACCTGGAGACCAGTTTTGGCTTCGTGGTGGCGTTGCTGGTGCTTTCGTTCGTGGGGGCCATGGCAGTCCCCGCTCGGTTCAAGATCGGCTTCGTCTTGTGGACATTGCCCTCGTTGCTTCACGTCGCTGCCCTGGTGGCGGCGCGCGGTGGGTGGCTACGTGAATCCACCATCGGCCCCGAGCGTCTGACCGCCCTTGGGGAGCTGCTGGTGCTGCTTTCCGCCATCACCGCTCCCGTCTTGCTGTTGCCGCGAGCGGTGCCGGCCGGGCGCCTCGGGGCCGGTCTGGCTCTGGCGACCGGAGTCAGCGCCTTCTTCTTCATGACATTTCTGGGACGCACCGATCTGGTGCAGGCCGTCGCGCTCTACAGCTTTCAGCTCGAGTTGCCGCGTGCTCTTTCCATCGTCGGGGCGCTGTACGTGTTGGCGCTCTTCGGATTCGTCACGGCTGCGTTCGTGTTGCTGTCATCGCCAGGGCCGGCGCGGTTGAGTGGGCTTGGCCTGTGCCTGATCGGCCTCGGTGGATATCAAACGTCCTCGCCCGTGGCTCGCGCCATCTCCTTTTGCGGGCTTCTGGCGCTGGCGACCGGCCTGGCCCGCAGGCGAGTGGCGGCCGCCGCCCAGAAAGCCGGGGGCCGTGGGTGAGAGGGTTCAGGTGCGCCTTCGGCGCTAGATGCCTTACTCGGTCGAAATGTGAACGAATGAGGCAAGTTTTCCGGATGGCGATGGCGGTAGCTCTTTCCAGGACCGAGAGGTGCGGCTTTGCCGCACCGGCCGCGACGGCCTACGGATCCGTCGGGAGGGGTCCGCGGGGACTGCGACCAGGCAAGGCTGGTCCGAAAGGAGTGAGACATGCGATAG
>Ga0066788_10000182_pt1 | contig 12497 bp, 8 predicted proteins | sample OrgsoiDNA2013048_FD_70943 | JGI IMG/M metagenome (GOLD analysis project Ga0066788, IMG submission 70943) | Permafrost soil microbial communities from the Arctic, to analyse light accelerated degradation of dissolved organic matter (DOM) -... | ecosystem: Environmental > Terrestrial > Soil >... | reverse complement strand
CGATCTCGATCGCGTCGAGCGCCGGGCGAAGGGGCGCGACCGCCCGCGTCGTGTCACGCAGATCCCGCGCCGTGATGTCGAGGAGCACCGCTTGCTCGTCTATGTCGCGGCCGGCCGCCCGCAGCTCGGCAGTTCGGCGGCGGGCGCGCTCCTCGATGGTGGCGGTCAGGTAGAACTTGGCCTCCGCGGCCGGAAACACCACCGTGCCGATGTCCCGACCCTCCACCACCACGCCGCCCGCCGCACCCAGGCGTCTTTGAAGCTCCAGCAACGCACCCCTGACCTCCGGTAGGGCCGAGACCCGTGACGCGCCGTCCGATATCTCGGGGGTTCGAATCCGGGGCGTGACGTCGCCACCGTTCACGAACACCCGGTTGAGCCCGTTCTTGAGCTGAAAGCGGATGTCCAGGTCCGCGGCCAGGGCCGCGACCTTCGGGCCGTCGTCCCAGGCGATTCCGCCCTGGAAGGCCAGCAGCGCCAGGATCCGATAGAGAGCCCCCGTATCCAGCAGATCGTAGGCCAGGCGAGCCGCCAGCAGCTGGGCCACCGTGGACTTTCCCGCGCCGGCGGGACCATCGATGGCGACAACCAGGGGAACGGGACCGAGGTTCACGGGTGACGCTGGCGTCTGAGACATCGGGCGCAACCTAACACGGTCAGTTTCGGTTTGTTGTCGAAGGCGGAGCACCCGCCGAGCCGTCGACCGGTCTGCGCCGGTGCCGTTGCCGTTGCCGGTGATGTTAGGATCGCACACGTGATGCTTGCGACCAGGGCAAGGGCGACCAGGGCGACCAGGGCGACGGCGACGTTGGGCGTGCTGGCCGCGCTGGCGACGTTGGGAGCATCGTCGAATGGTTGCCGCAAAGACGAGGCCGCGCCGCAGCGGCTCGACGGGACCCCGGTGGTGGCTCGAGTCGGGGACTCGCCCATTCACGCGCGAGAGCTGGCCGCTCAGATGCGGACCTGGGGGTTGAGCGCCTCGCGCGCCCTGGATCAGCTCGTGACCTTCGAGCTGCTGGCCCGGGCGGCCTCGGAGGACGCCGCGGCCACGCCCACGGACGCGGCCGATGCGGAGAGGCTGCGCAACGTCGAGGTCCAGGCGCTGATCGAGCGCGAGATCGAGCCACAGCTGGCGTCGAGCGCGATTGACGAAAGGGAGGTGCGATCGCTCTACGACCGCGCCCTGCCCCGCTTCGTTCACGGCCGCCTGGTCCATGTGGCCCTCCTGTGCGTGTTCACCGGCGCCCGGATGAAAGCAGAGCCGAGGGCCCGGGCGGCGGAGAACGCACGCACGTTGAAGGCGTACCTCGACGGCCGTCGTGGAAGGGCGGCGGCGCCTGGGCAGGCATCACCGGCGGCCGAGCTCGAGGCGGTCGCGGCCAATCCAGCCTGGATCGAGCGCAAGGTTACCTTCACCACGGTCTGGCAGGGAGCGGACTCCCCGTTTCCAGCCGTGGTGGGAAAAGCGGTCCAGACCCTCGCCAAGCCCGGCGATACCACGGAGCTGGTCGGGGACGAAACAGGCTTCTACATCGCGCGCTACCTGTCGGAGAAACCTCCCGAGAACGTCCAGTTCGAGGAAGCGGCCCCTCGGATCCGCCAGGAGATGTACGAGCCCTGGCGTCGACAGCGATTCCTGCAGCTTTCGCTGGCCCTGGCGCAGGGTCACGACATCCAGGTGTTCGCCGAAAACCTGTCCAAGCTCTGAAGCGCTGCCCGCGGCCCCGCCCGTCAGGCCTTGCGGAAGCGCGAGGGGAAGGTCTCGCCGAAGTCCTTCTCGGGGTGCAAAGCCTTGGCCCGCACGATCAGCGTTTCCTCGATCTCGACGTTCTTTGGATCGGGAAGGCAGCACTCGACCGGGCACACCGCCTGACAGGCCTCGTGGTCATGAAAACCCACACACTCGGTGCAGAGCTTGGGATCGATGACGTAGATGTCCTCGCCCTCGCTGATGGCTTCATTCGGGCATTCAGGCTCGCAGGCGCCGCAGTTGATGCACTCGTCGGTGATGTAAGTGGCCATGGATTGACTGGTATTCCTCCCATGATGCCGACACAGATGCAACATCCGCGGGCAGTCGGCGCGCGGGCTCAGACCTCTCAGGCGGCGCTGCTCTCCGTGAGCACGCTGGCCCGCGCCACTTTCCCGCTCGAGCCCGAACGCAGGTTGACCGCCACGAGCTTGGAGACCCCCGGCTCTTCCATGGTGATTCCGCACAATCGATCCGCGATCTCCATGGTGCGGCGGTTGTGGCTGATGATGATGAACTGGGATCGATCGGTCATGGCCCGCACCATCTCGTTGAAGCGGCCCACGTTGGCCTCGTCGAGGGGAGCGTCGACCTCGTCGAGCACACAGAAGGGCGAAGGCTTGACCAGGAAGATCGCGAACAGCAGCGAGACGGCCGTGAGGGCCTTCTCACCACCCGACAGGAGCTCGATGTTCTGCATGACCTTCTTACCGGGCGGGTTGGCGACGATGTCCACGCCCGTCTCCAGCAGATCGCCCTCATCGGTGAGGCTCAGGTGAGCCCGCCCCCCCCCGAACATCCGGGGATAGACCTCGCGGAACTTGAGGTCGATGGCGTCGAAGGTCTCGCGGAACCGCTTGCGGGAAGCCCGGTTGATCTTCTCGACGGCTGACTCGAGCTGGGCCAGGGCCGACTCCAGGTCCGCCCGCTGGGTCGTCAAGAAGTCGAACCGATTCTGGGACTCTTCCGATTCCTCGATGGCCGTCAGGTTGATCTCACCCATGCGCTCGATGAGCCCCCGCAGCTCCACCATGCGCTTCTCCTCCTGGTCCGTGACGGGGGGACGCAGATGGTAGTCGCTGACACATTCAATCAGATCGACGTCGGCATAACGCGCCGACACCTGCTCCTCGAGCGCCGCTCTCTTCATGGCAGCTTCCTGGCGGCGCAGCTCCAACCGGGACATGGTCTGTCCCATCCGGGCCGCACCGGCTCGCGTCGCTCGAAGCTCGGCCTCTCGCTGGGTCAGCAAGGCGTGGCGCTCCTCGATGGCTTCTTGACGCTCGGCGTGGACCCGGGCCCGCGCTTCTGCCTCGGCCTGGGCGAGCGCCGCCTCATCGCGCAACCGCACCGAATCGACGCGCAGCGACTCGGAGCGTTCGGCTTCCTCACCGATGATCTTCTCGAGACGTTCGATGCGCGCCTGGCTGTCGTTGTTTTCAGCGGCCAGTCGCGCTCGGGTGGACCGCGCGTGGTTGCGGCGATCCTGAGCCTGGGCAGCTGCCACCTTCAAGGCTGTCAGCTCCCCGATGACGACATCCACCTGAGCGGCCAGTGCCGTGGCCTCTGCACGCAGCTCGTCGACCCGTTGCGCGTCGGCCTCCACCATGGCTGCGTCGGCCTCGAGCGCCATGGCTGCGTTGTCAGCCCGCGTCTCGCAATCCACCAGTGACCGCCGCAGGTCGATCGAGTCCGTCTCCAGCCGGCGGCGGCGCTCCGAGAGCCGGCGCTCCTCGTCGACTGCACGATCCAGATCCTTCTGTTGCGAGACGGCAGCCACCTCGTCGGTCCGCAACACCGACGCCAGCTCTTCGATGGAGCGGGACACATCCGCCAGATCTTGCTTGCTGGCCACGTGGCGAGCGAGCGCGTCCTGGTAGTCGATCTCCAGCTTGGCGACGATCTGCTCCAGCTCGCGGATCTCGCGCTTCTGCTCCAGCACGCCGGCCGATGACTCCCGCGAGCCACCCGTGACAACACCATGGGGATCCACGACCTCGCCATCCAGGGTCACCATGGTCTTGGCCCTCCCTGTCCCCTTGCCGCTGGCGGCCCCGATCCCGGTCTGCCGCCACAGCTCCAGGGCCCGGCCCAGATCCTCGACCACCAGCACGTCTCCAAGCAGGAAGTTCGCCACCCGATCGTACTGGCGGTCGTAACCGATGAGATCCAGCAGGGGGCCTCTCACCCCCTGCCCCGTCGGCCAACCCGAGGAGGGGATGTCGCGCGCAGTATCCGAGGGATCCGAGGGATCCGAAGGGCCAGGAGCCGAGGAAAACAGAAGATCGTCCGGCACGAAGACCGCGCGTGGCCCGCCGTCCAGGGACACGCCTCCGCCCGCATCGTAGACCACCGCGCCCACGGGTGCCGTAGCCATGGGCACCCGCAGCCCCAGCGGGATGAAGCTGGAGCGACCCTCGCTCCGGGACTTCAAGAACTGGATGGCCTCCACGCCCACTTCGTGGGACTCGACGATGATGTTGCCGAGCCGCTCGCCCAGCACCGCCTCGACCGCGGTCTCGAGCTCGGGGGGCGGCTGAACGATGTCGGCCACCACGGCTCGGATGCCCGAGGTCTGGCCCTGCCCCTCGCGATCGCGCCGGTTCTGCATGATGGCGCGAACGCCCTTCTGGAAGCTCTCGTAGCGATCCTGGATCTCGCTCAGCGAGCCGAGCCGAGAGCGGCGCCGGTGGGCCTCCTCACGCAGCGTCTCGAGCTCCATCTCGCCGCGCGAGACGTCGGCACGCAGGGAGACGAGCCGCGCCTCCAGCTCCTTCTTGCGAGTGCCCAGCTCCAGACGGCGGGCCCCGATCTCCGCCAGTCTCTCCTTGAGCTCCCCGCCGTCGACCGCGAGCGCGGCCAGACGCTCCGCGGCCGAATCGTCCTCGGCCGCGAAAGACTCGAGGCGACGCCCCAGATCCTCTCGACGGGCGAGGGCCGCACCCTGCTCGGACTCGTTGCGCGCGATGCGGGCCTTCGCCAGCGACATCTCCGCCGCGGCCCCGTCCAGGCGGCGGCGTGTCTCGTCGAGGCCGGCCCGCAGCTGCGCATGGGCGGCCTGCTTTTCCTGGTAGCCGGCGCCGCTGGTCTCGGCCTCTTCGTCCAGCCGGAGCAACTGCCCATCCAGCTCCTCGATGGCGGCGGCGTGCGCGGCCAGGCGGGATGTCAGATCCTCGATCTCTCGGCGGCCCGCAGCCGCCCGCGCCGCCGCGGCGTCGGCTTCATCCTGGTGATGGAGGGCCCTTTGCAAATCCAGCTGCGCCTTGTTCGACAGGGCGAACAGAGCGTCCTTGGCGGAGCCGAGCTCGTTCATCTCCTCGGTGACCGCCAGCCGCTCGGTCTCGACCGCGGCCTCCTCGATCTCGAGCGCACGCAGCGAATCCTCGTGCTTGCCTCGCAGCTCATCCAGCTCGGCCGCCACGGATTTCTCATCGGCCAGGTGGCCAAGGAATCTCTGGGCGGCCGACCACAAGTCCAGATCGCGAAGCTCGGCTTTGTAGCGCTTGTAGCGCTCGGCCTTGGCGGCCTGCAGACGCAGCGATCTCAATCGACCCTCGATCTCGCCGATCACGTCGGACACGCGCAACAGATGCTGGCGCGTGGACTCCATGCGCCGCTCGGCGGCCTTCTTCTTGGCCTTGTACTTGGTTATGCCGGCCGCCTCGTCGATCAACCCCCGCCGCTCCTCGGGACGGGACGACACGATGAAGCCGATGCGGCCCTGCTCGATGATGGCGTAAGCCTTGGAGCCCACGCCCGTCCCCAGGAAGAAGTCGACCACGTCACGCAAACGGCACGACACGCCGTTCAGGAGGTAGTCGCTCTGCCCGTCCCGGAACAGCCGGCGGGTCACCACGATTTCGGCAGGGCCGACCGCTCCCCAGGCGACACCGCCTGCGGTCGCCGACGGATCGAGCGCAGATCCGTCGAAGGTCAGCGAGACCTCAGCGAAGCCCGCCGGCCCTCGGGTCTCCGAGCCCGCGAAGATCACGTCTTCCATGGCCCGCCCACGCAGGTGCTTGGCGGATTGCTCACCCATGACCCAGCGGATGGCGTCGACGACGTTGGACTTGCCACAGCCGTTCGGACCCACGATGGCGGTCACCGGGTCGAAAAAGGATATGGTGGTCTTCTCGACGAAGGACTTGAAACCGATGATCTCGACCCGCTTGATTCTCATTGGTCCTCCGGGCCCCTGCTGCGAGGAGCGCCTCCAGAATCCACGATATTAGGTCCCAAAGCCAAAATTGTGCGTGACCATACGTGACATGTAAGGTCACGAGGGCCTTTCATCATTATCTCGGACGTGGCGCGGTGTAAAGAGCCGGTCTGTTGCCCCTCTGTTGACCCTCTTTCGCACCTCTTTCGCAGCTTGGGTCATTCGTCGTTTGATCCCGTCGCTCGTCCGGGCTGCACCCGCCTTTACATCGGTCTTGCCCCGGGGTTTCGGTTTCGATCGAGGTGCTTGGCGTTCCCCTTCGAAGGACGACGGTGTAATGTGCGCCGCGGCATGGAGCTTGGCGCTTTGCAGATCGATCCTCAACAGTTGATTGAGCTGGGAGCGGTGCTTGGCGGGCTGGGGGTTACCGGCGTGGTGGGCCTCTTGCTGGTCCGGCGCGCGCGCGCGGCCCGCCTTCGGCAGATCGAGGGGCTGGCCCCCGAGCCGTTGCCGGTGCGCCCTGCCCGTTCCGAAGGAAAGCGGCGACCGGTCGAGGACGCCGGGGAGACCGACCAGGAGCCCGACCGAGACCATGAGAAGCACGGCGAAAGACCGGAGACGTCCGCCAGCCAGGCTTCGCCCGCGCGCGACCGGCCCAGGGACGAGGCGTCCGCGACCAAGGCCGCCTCAGGTCGAGCCGCCGAGGTGGTTCCTGGAGCGGCCACCAAGCCGACCCCCGCCGCCTCGGGGGGACCTCCAGCGATCCCGTCGGCTCCAGCCCAGGTCATTCCTTTTCCCCGTCGGGGCACCGAGCTCGACAAACCCAAGCCCCGGTCCACCCCGGCGCCGGTGCCCCCGCCAGCGGCCCCGGCCGCGCCACCCGCTGCGGGGGAGCTCGGGCGGCCAGAGCCCACGCCAGCGCATCCCAGGCGAAGAGACACATCGGCTCTGGCTCCCGGGCTGGCCCGCACGCGCTCGGGCTGGATTTCCCGCCTCGGACAGCTGTTCGCGGGCAAGCGGGAGATCGATCCGGCGCTGCTCGACGAGGTTGAGAAGGTGCTGCTCACAGCGGACATCGGGGTTCGCACCAGTCAGAAGCTGCTCGAGGAGATGCGGTCCTCGCTCTCGCGCAAGGAGCTGAGCGATGTGGATTCGGCCTGGGCTTTCCTCAGGAGGCGAACCACGGAGATGCTTTCCTCCGAAGCTCCTCCCCTCGACTGGAATCGGGGAAAGCCCTTCGTCCTGTTGATCATCGGAGTCAACGGCAGCGGAAAGACCACCACCATAGGCAAGCTCGCCTCGAAGCTGATCGCTGACGGCAAGAAGGTCCTGGTGGGCGCGGGCGACACCTTTCGGGCGGCCGCCGCCGAGCAACTGGAAATCTGGGCCACCCGGGTGGGAGCGGGGCTGGTGCGAGGCAAGGAAGGTGCGGATCCCTCGTCGGTGCTTTTCGATGCCGTCAAGCGCGCTCGGATCGAGGACTTCGACATCGTCATCGCGGACACCGCGGGGCGCCTGCACACCAAGACCGATCTGATGGAGGAGCTACAAAAGATCCGTCGGGTGATCAGCAAGGCCGCCGAGGGCGCTCCCCACGAGACCTGGCTGGTCGTCGACGCCACCAGCGGCCAAAACGCCATCGCTCAGGCCCAAATCTTCACGCAAGCGATGGCCGTTTCGGGTATCGTGCTCACGAAATTGGACGGCACCGCAAAAGGAGGCGTGATTCTGGGCATCGCCGACCAGGTGTGCATTCCGGTGCGGTTCATCGGCGTCGGGGAGCGGGTTGACGACCTCAGAGAATTCGACGCGGGGGAATTCGTGGAAGCTCTCTATGAACAATAGTCACTCGTCGCGAGGGCTGTAGTCGCGCGGGCGTCGTAAGTATGCGGTTTCACATTTTTTATTTGCTTGCCAAAAAAACGCCGTGATATAGTGCGCAAACCCTTGAGCTCCCCCCTTAAGCCATTGATATCCTTAGCTTTTTGCCAGCCACCCCATTTTCGTCTCAACAGCGAGGAAACATGAAGCGATCGGCTGTCTGCCTGTTCGTAATGATTGCCATTGGGAGCTTGGGCAAGCTGGCGGGGTCGGTGGCGTGGGCGGCGGATCCCGCAGGGGGGGACGCCAAGGGCAAATCCGATAACACGGACACGACGGATACGGGGGCGGCAGCGGCTCCCGCCGGCGGTGACACTTCCGATGCGCTGGACCTGTCCGACACCAAGGAGAAGGCCGGTCCGGACGAGGCCGGGGCTGCCGCCGTCAAGTCGTCGTCCACGCTGTCCTGGCAGGACATCGTCGTCGTTCCACGAAGACGCTTCTTGAAGAGCGGGCGCTTCGAGTTCGCCCCTTTTACCGGTGTCTCGGTGAACGACATTCTGATCCGACACTACGTGTTCGGGCTGGATCTGAACTACTTCCTCAGCAACGCGATGTGGATTGGGCTGCAGGGCACCTACTACGTCAAGGAGCTCACCGAGCGCGAGGAGCTGATCGGGTTGCAGTACAACCGCATCCCCACGCTCAACAAGTACCTGTACGGCGGTGCCCTGAACTTCGGCTACGCCCCCATCTACGGAAAGTTCGCGCTCTTCAACAAGAACATCCTGCACTGGGAGATCTTCGCGTCGGGCGGAGTGGGCGTGACCCAGACCGAGATCATTCCGCGGATCCCGAGTGACGCGACCTTCAAGAACGTGTCCATAACGCCCAACGTGGCGGTGGGCGGGCGCTTCTTCTTGTTCGATTCCATGACCGTGAACTACGCGCTTCGCGACTACATCGTGCTCGACAAGTTCGAGCCGACCAACCGGATGCCGGGTCAACCGATCGCCACCGTGAAGGCCAACGCAGAGGGGAAGATGGTCCACAACGTCATGTTCTATGTAGGGATTGGCCTGTATCTGCCAACCAAGTTCCAGTACAAGACGCCCCGCTAGCGTGATCCGAGTCGGAAATCGTCACCTGATCCTGCGCCGAAAGAGGACCATCACATGATGAAACGGATCGCCCTTCCCTGCTTCTTGCTTGCGTTGAGCCTCACGATTCCCGGCGTCGCCCACGCTCAGCGGCGGAGCCCTCTGGCCGACGCGCCAGCCATCCGGAAACGGGTCGAGCTGCGCGATGTCCGCCTCGAGTTTGGTGCCGGCCTGGCCTCGACGATCAACCAGACCTTTTATCATGGCCTGATGGTCGACCTGCGCCTCGGCTTTCACATCAACGACTGGCTCTCGGTTTCGGGATTTGGGGCTTTCAACGTGGCCTCGGTGGGTACCGGCTTTCATGACGAGCTGATCAGCACGCTGCCCGAGCCGGCAACGCCGGATTCAAAGTCGGATTTTCGAGCACCTTCCAAGTCCACGGCTGATTCGACCATCAACAAGGCCAGCATGATCCTGGGCGGGCAGGTCGAGCTCACGCCCTTCACTGGAAAGTACTCCCTGTTTGGCGCCCTCTTCGCGCACTACGACTTTTACGTTTTCGGCGGGGTGGCGGGCGTCAATCTCAAGGCCGCCAACACCAGCTCTGCGCCCACCTGCGGGAGCGGTAAAAACACCACCCAGTGCGTGGTGACGGGCACGAAGGTGGGCGGAACCTTCGGCGCTGGCTACCACAGCTTCTTCAACAACTTCTTGGCCCTCAACTTGGAATTGCGCGATCTCCTGATCAAGGACAATCCGGCCGGTCGCGACGTGAACGGCGACACATTCGCAAACAACGATGACCTGACCTGGACCTCCCATCTGCTGGTCAGCTTGGGCCTAACCGTGTTCCTGCCCTCGACGGCAGGGATCTCGCCGTAGAGGATCTCGATCTTGTCCGAGACACCGAAAGAGGGACGAGCCGTCCCATCGACGTCCACCAAGAAGAAGGTCACCCTGTACTTCAACGCTCCGATGCTGGCCGAGACCCAGAGGGAGGCGATCAGGCAGGATCGATCCATTTCGTGGATCATCCAGGCGGCCTGGCGGAGGGCTCGGGAGGAGATCCGCCGGCTGCCCGCGGTGGAACGCTCCGATTTGCAAGAGACGCTGCCGCCCCCGCCCGTCTCCGAGCCATCCGAATAGCGCACGCGTCAAGAGACCTCGGACCTCGGACAAACGGAGTTTCCTCGAGGCCCGAAGCCCGAGGCCCCTCTAAGCGAGGCCTCTTGACTGCGCGGCATCTGTTCAGGGGCAGGGCAACGCGGTCGGTCGGTCCTCGCCGAGGATCAAGCAGGCCGTCGGTGACAGCTTCCCGCCCACATCCTTGTAGTTGATGAGGATATGGTCCCCCGCGGTTCCCGGCATGGGGGGTGCCTGGTAGCTGCCATCCGGCAGCGCCCCCGCGATCACACCAGCATTCCGGGGCTGGTCGAGAATGTAGTAAATGCCGTTGCTGGCGCGCGGCTCGGGGCCCCCGGCGGCGATCCAGACCTGGGTGCTCTTGCCACTCGAGTCCGTGATCGTATCCAGGGAGAAGGTGGTCTGCATGGGGGGTGGAACGGGGATGTAAACGGGACCACACGCCCAAACCACAACCGCTCCGAGACAACATGCGGCCAGACGCACGACCCGCCACGTGGTCCCGGTCCTCGACCCGACGGTCGGCGGCGGGTGGTGATCGTCTCTGTGGTCTTCGGACATGGCTCCCCGTTCCAGACTCAGCAAGACCCGCGCCCAGCGTAGGGTCCGTGGCCGTGCATGCTTTTCGCGTCGACCGTCAACCATGTTGGCGTTTCGGCAACCTCGTTTGCTTGGTACAAGTCTTCATCTCCGACCATCGCGTAGTCAATCCAAGCACGGGGAGGTCCAGCTTTGCTGGACCGGCGACGCCGTCAAGCAACTCCGTGGGGGTCTCGCAGGGGGCCTTCCCAGACCCCTCGCGCTCTAGCTCATGTGGTAGCGGGCGAGCTTCTTCTGCAAGCCGAACCGCGACAGCCCGAGCGCTGCCGCGGCTCGCGTCTGGTTGCCCCCCGAACGAGACAACGCTTCTCGCAGCAGGGCCCGCTCCAGTCGCTCGACACGCGGGCGCAGGGACAGATTGTCCGGGTTATCCAGCGTGACGAGCGCCGTCTCGAGATCGCCCACCACCTGCGGCGATAGATCGTCGACGCCGATGTGGCTGTCCGACATGGCGGCCGCGCGCATCAGCTCGTTTTCCAGCTCTCGCACGTTACCGGGCCAGCGGTAAGCGGTGAGGCGCGCCATGGCCTGTGGCTCAACCCGCTTGGGGACCATGGTGTCCTTGTTGGTCGCGGAGATCTTGGCCAGGACGTGCTCGACGATGGCCGGAATGTCCTCGCGCCGGTCACGCAGCGGCGGCAGGGTGATCGGCGCGACGGACAGCCGGAAAAAGAGATCCTGTCGGAAGCGGCCCTCCTCGACCAGGCGTGCCAGATCTCGGTTGGTGGCCGCGATGACCCGGACGTCCACCTTCCTGGTCCGCTCGCTGCCCACCCGCCTCAGCTCGCCGGCCTGCAGCACGCGCAGCAGCTTCCCCTGCATGCCGGCCGACATCTCCCCGACCTCGTCCAGGAACAAGGTCCCCCCATCCGCCACCTCGAAGAGCCCGCGCGTGTCGTGGTCGGCCCCGGTGTACGCCCCCCGGACCGCGCCGAACAGCGTGGATTCCAGCAAGGTCTCGGGGATCGCGGCGCAGTTCTCGGAGACGAAGGCGCGCACCCGGCGAGGACCGTTGAAGTGGAGGGCACGCGCCACCAGCTCCTTGCCAGTTCCGCTCTCGCCCTGGATGACCACCGGCAACGCCGTATCGGTGAGGCGATCCAGCAAGCGGAATAGCTCCAGCATGCGCGGCGTGCGACCGATGATGTTCCGGTAGTCGTACCGGATGGCCAGCGCGTCCCGGTTCTCGCGCAGCTCCTGCCTCATGCCCGAGAGCTCTTCCTTGCGGACGGCCAGCTCACCCTCGAGGCGCCTGTTCAGCACCTCGATCTGACGCTCGCGACGGCGAAGCTCGCCGAGAAGACGGGCGTTCTCGATGGCGATCCCGGCTTGCTCGGCAAAGTCCAGGACCAGCTGTACGTCGTCCTCGCCGAAGGCTCCCCGGCGGAGCCGGTTGTCGACATACAACGTGCCCACGGCGCGGCCCTTGACCTGCAGCGGAACCGCCAGCACCGATCGCAGGTGCAGGTCCGAGACCGACAACGATTCGCGAAAACGCGGATCCCCGGCCGCATCGATCGTGACGATGGGCGTACCGCCGGCCGCGGCCTTTCGGGCGATCGATCCGGACAGTTGAAAAGCGTCGCTCTGCAACGTCTGCTGATCGATGTTGCGGGCGACCTTGACCGCCAGCTCGCCCTTGTCGTCCTCGAGCAGGATGAAGCCGCGCTCCGCCTCGGTCAGCTCGATGACCGTGTCCATGATCAGCTCGAGGAGACGCGGTAAGCGCAGCTCGCTGTTCAAGCGCTTGTTGATCCGGAGCAGACGACGCAGGCGGTCCTCGGAGCGCGAGGCGCGGATGGCCCGGGCCTCGCGCCTGGGCGTCTCGCCAGGCTGGTCGGCCAGGCCGGCCTCACGAGGCGGACCCGACAGTCGCGCCAGCTCCACGAGGAACTGTCCGTCGGGATCGTTTTCGAGGCCT
>Ga0066788_10000180_pt1 | contig 12537 bp, 10 predicted proteins | sample OrgsoiDNA2013048_FD_70943 | JGI IMG/M metagenome (GOLD analysis project Ga0066788, IMG submission 70943) | Permafrost soil microbial communities from the Arctic, to analyse light accelerated degradation of dissolved organic matter (DOM) -... | ecosystem: Environmental > Terrestrial > Soil >... | reverse complement strand
GATCAAGGCCGGCGCCTGCCAGTAGAGATTGCCGAGCGCGCGTGCCGCTGCCCCGTGGTCGTACCCTGGATTGGTCTCCTCGAGCCGCAGCAGGGTCGACTCGATCTCCGGGATCACGCGCAAGGCGAAGATGCGCCCATGGCTGAGAGCCTCGCCGGCCAGGTTGGCGGCCAGCCACAACAACGCCGACGGTGAATCCGGAGTCTGGGAGAGCACGCCGCGCGCGCTGTCGATCCCCCGCTGGTAGTGGCGTCGCCGCTCTTGATCGGAGGTCGCGGCCTTTCCCGAGCGATAGGCCACCTCGGATTGACTGACAGCCTCGGCGGCCGAGCTCACGGGGCCGGTGCCTCCGAGGTGCAGGAGCAAGACCCCCGCCCCGACCAGCGCGCTCCGCCGCGTGGTCGCATCGTTCACGGCCCCACCGGTCGCGCGCCGCCCGACGCCACTGACGCCAGTGCGGCCAGGGTCTCGGCCACGCCGACATAGCCGTGCCAGTACCACAGCCACCACCCGGCCATCATGACGCCATGACCGATCAGGATGAAGACGTGGCTCCACATCTCGACCACGTCGGACTTGCCGCCCAGGTAGCGACGCCAGTGCATGACCTCGTCGACGAGGCTGTAGATGAAGGACAGGATGGTCAGGACCAGCGCCGGCACCGCATAGCCCGCCCCGCCCGAGTACGCCGCGCACAGCAACACGCAGCTTGCGATCCCGGCCACGATGATGATGTGGTGAACCAGGGCCTCGCCACCTCGCAGGGCCTCCTTGTAGACGGTGCGATGACCGATGGTGTCGAGCGCGATGGCCAGCGTGAAGATGACCGCCCCGATCGGAACCAGGAAGGCTTCGGCCGGCAGGGGAGCGGCCGCCCGTCGCCCGACCCAGATGAAGCCACCCGTGCTGAAGCACAATCCCAGCATCATTCCGACCCAGGCGACGTACACCACCCAGTCGTCCCGCTCGAACTGGCGAATGCGCCCAACGTACAGCGCGATCTCGGCAAGAATCGTGAGGCGAGGCGCGCGCCGGCCCGAGATCGCGGACGAGCCCACCGTCGTCATGAGGATGTCCGGGGCAAGACCGTCCCGCCACGCGGAGGCAGCCCGGTCGTGCCGGCCAACGACGACGACGACGACGACGACGACGAGGCGATCGGAATCTCGAAGGGGAGACGCACCAACACGGGATCGGGCAACTCGGCGAAATCACCCCCACCGACCCGATGCCAGGCAAATCGGGCCCAGGTGCCCACGACCGCGCGCGCCAGCAGCCACAGCTTCCTGGTTCGCGTGACGACCGCGCGCCCCGCTCGCACATCGAAGCTTCGACGGCCGAGCACCCGGCCAATGTCCGCGTAGATCAGGCGCGCCGCCCGGATGGCCACCGCACACCGCAGGGGCAGGGCAAGCATTCCCTGATCGCCGGAACGGTAGAACTGCTCCGCCCGTCCAAGGAGCGCAGCCACGGCGTGGGCGGAGCGGTCGCCCGGCAGGTCACCTGCCAGGTCACCCGCCAGGTCACCTGCCAGGTCACCTGCCAGGTCTTCGGGCAAGTAGACCCGGCCGCGCCGCTCGTCCTCGGCCACGTCACGGCAGATGTTGGTCAACTGCATGGCGATCCCGAGATCGGCCGCGCGCCGCAAGGCCATCGGGTCCTGCACCCTCATGATGTGCGCCATCATCAGACCCACCGTTCCTGCCGCACGGTAGCAGTAGAGCAGCAGATCATCGAGGGTCTTGAAGCGGACGGTGGTCCTCACGTCCATCGCCATCCCCGCTATCAGGTCCTCGGCATAGCGGCGCGGGATCGCGTGCCTGCCCACCACGTCCTGCATGGCGCCGAGCACCGGGTCGGTCTGCGCGCGGCCCGCGTACACGAGATCGAGCTCACGCCTCAACCGGTGCACGGCGTCGGCGCGCGCCGCCTGGTCAGACGGGAGATCGACGGCATCGTCGCAGCGACGGCACCAGGCATAGAGAGCCGCCGCATCCCGCCGGCACCTGGCCGGCAGCAACTTCCCAGCCAGCGCGAAGCTCTTCGAATGATGCGCGAGTATGCGACGCGCCGCCCGCTCCTCCGCCCCGGTCATGACGCCAACCTCTCGCCCGCCGACGACGGTAGGCTCAGGCCCAGGCCCAAGCCAAGGTCCTGAAGGACGACCCGGGCGGTCGCCTTGCCGGAGTTGATGACCCCGGGAACTCCGGCGCCGGGGTGCGTCCCCGCACCGACGATGTAAAGGCCAGGGATCTCCGGATCGCGGTTGTGAGGACGAAGGTATGCGCTCTGAGACAGTCGAGGCGCCAGCGAGAACGCCGAGCCCTGAAAGGCGTTGAGCTGATCTCGGAAGTCGAGCGGCGTGAAGATGCGCTTGGTCACGATGTTCTGGCGCAGCTCGGGCAGCAGCGTTTCCAGCGAAGCCAGGATGCCGTCGGCGTAGGGCTCGGCTTGTCGACTCCAGTCCACCGGGGCGGCGCCCAGGTGCGGGACCGGGGCCAGCACGTAGAACGCTTCGCAACCGGGCGGAGCCAGTCCCGGATCGGTCACGGTGGGCTGGTGCAAGTAGAGGCTGAAGTCCGGGGGCAGCGCTGGTCCGTGGAAGATCTCGCGCAGCATCTCGCGGTAACGAGGCCCGAACACGACGGTGTGGTGAGCGGAGCCGGGGTACTTTCGGCGCGTCCCGAAGTAGATGAGGAACAGCGACATGGACCAGTGCATGCCTTCCAGCTTGACCCGTTGCTTGTCGGCCGTCGGTGTCCCCCGGTAGAGGCGCCCGTAGGTATGATGAATATCGGCGTTCGAGACCACCGCGTCGAAGACCTGATCTTCGGTTGCGTCCTCGCCGGTTGCGTCCTCGCCGGTTGCGTCCTCGCCGGTGGCACGGCCCACGCTGACCAGGTGCACGGCGCGCGCGCCCCGCTGGACCACCCGGATGTGTCGCACCGGCGTCGAAAGGCGCAGCCGCCCACCCAGCCTCTCGTAAAGGTCCACCAGCCCTTGCACCAGCGCGCCCGTACCGCCCCGCGGAAAGAATACGCCCCACTTGCGCTCGAGGAACGGGATCAAGGTGTAGATGGCGCTGGTTTCGAAGGGGTTGCCACCAATCAGCAAGGCATGAAAGGAAAGCGCCTGTCGCAACCGCTCGTCCTTCACGAACTGACTGATGGCGCCGTAGACCGATCTGTCCGCCCGCAGGCGGGCCAGGGCCGGGGCCACCCTCACCATGTCGAAGAAGCGCAGAAACGCCGAATCGACCAGGCCCTCATAGCCGGCCTCGAACACCTGGCGGCTGTAATCCATGAATCGTTCGAAACCCGCCACATCGCCCGGGGCCATGGCCGCGATCTGCGCGCGCATGAAGGCTGGATCGCCGCCGTAGTCGAAGCGGGTGCCGTCGGGCCACTGCAGCCGATAGAATGGGCGTACGGGATCGAGGGTGACGTGCTGGTCGAGACGCTCGCCCGCCAGCGCGAACAGCTCCTCCAGGCAGTGCGGAGCCGTGATCACCGTGGGTCCCGCGTCGAACGTGAACCCCTGGTCTCGATAGACGTAGGCGCGGCCCCCGGCTCGGTCACGCGCCTCGAACATGGTCGTCTGCACCCCGGCGGCCTGCAGCCGGATTGCCGCCGCCAGTCCCCCGAAACCGCTGCCCACGATGGCGATCCGCCGCCGCCGCTCATCCTCCATAGGACCCCTCCAGTCGCTCGATCTCGCCAGCCAGAAGCACTAGCTCCTCGCGCTCGCCAACCTCGATCTCCAGCTCGTACAACGCCCGACGCAGGTAGGATGCCGTCTGACGACGACCTTTGAGTCCGACCGCCATGCGCAGCTCCGCCGCCAGGGCGCGCGCCCGCGTCCCATCCGGATCGGCCCCGCCCACCAGCGCCCGGACGCTGGATTGCAAATGCACGAAGGTGGGCTCGTCCAGCTCGACGGCGGCCAGGGCCCAGGGCCACGTGGGACGACCGTTGCGCAGATCCTCGAGCGCCTTGGAGTCGCTGGCGTCGGCCCCGGGGGCATTGAGATTGCCGAAGTCATCGAGCATCTGCAGCCCGAGCCCGAGCTGACGTCCGAAGCGCGCCAGGGCCTCCTCTCGTTGATAGGAGGCGCGGGCCGCCACGGCGCCCAGCCGCGCCGCGAGCTCCATGAGCGCGCCGGTCTTGAGCATGGTGCTGGTGGCGACCGTGCGATACACCCAGTCGCGGGGCACCTCCCCGACCGCCACCGAGAGGTCGAGCGACTGACCGAGGTGGCACCGGTACATCGCCCCGGCGAGCGCCCGCCGAAGCTCGTCCTGAGTCGCGGCCGGCAGGACCAGCTGGTCGACCATCTCCAGGGCCCAGAAGTACATCCAGTTCCCGGTGTTGAGCGCGCGCGGCAAGCCGTGCAGGAGATGCAGGCAGGGCGCACCCCGGCGTTCCAGAGATTTGTCCTCGATGTCGTCGACGATCAGGCTGCCGGCGTGAATCACCTCGATGGCGGCCGGCAGAAACGCGGGGATCTCGCCCACGCCGTCCGCCAGGCGCCAGGCCAGCTCGCACAGCCGCGCCCGAAACTTCCGACTGGGGCGGCCGAGGATGTCGCGCGCGATGTCGCCCACGGCGCGCTCCCAGATCGCCCGCGGCAATCCCGGCCCCGACGGCGATGGATCCGGCCAGTCCTCCGGGTGGGCCATCCACTGCAACCGAACCGGAGACAGAGTCTCGTCCACCAGGTCCACGAGCTTGGCGGACGCGGTCGGCCAAAGCTTGGGTTTGGGCTTGGCGCTCATGATGCGACCCTCCGTGCTTCCGGGCGCCTCGTCCCGAGCAGCCGCGACCACGAGATCCCGGCGGGGGGCCGACCCACCAGAATTCGCGCCCGATCCCACCGCGTGGTTTGGCTGGCGTAGAACCGGGCGATGACGGCATCGGGCAGCCGATAGAACCGATCGAAGGCCGTCCAACGACGAGCCGCCGGCATGGCATCGAACATCAGGCGATTCAGCAGTCGTCCGAAGGCATGCTGCGGTTGGAGGGCGCGCGCAATGGACGACACTGCGGCGCGGGCCTCGTCGGGGGAGGCCGCACGCGCGACGGCCAGCGCCACCCGCACGGCGATCGGCAGGGAGTAGCCGGTCACGGCATGGAAGAAGCCAGCACCGTACCCCACCCTCAGGGTGGCGGATGTCCCGCCGGCAACAGGCGCGCCGGCCGGGGGCCGCGTCGGCAACGGCAGCACCCCCGTCTCGCGACGCACGATCCTCCCCACCCTGGCGCCATGGCGCATGGCATAGGCCAGGATTCCTCTCTGGCATTCGCTCGCATCGATGAGCGGGCTCTCGCTGTAGATGGTGTCCTCGATCAGCACACGTCGACCCGAAAATGGCAGCACATAGGTGAAGCTGAATCCGTCGACCTGAGCCACGGTGGCGTCCATCAGCACGGGCACCGACCAGGGACCGTCGGCGGCGAGCTCCAGCTCCAGACCCAGGAATTTTTGAAAACCACCGGGTTCACCCTCGCGCGATCTCGCGGGTCCGCGCGCGTCGAGGACGAGATCGCCGCACAGAACGGCCCCGGAGTCGAGCCGCACGCAAGTCCGCGTACGACCCAGGTGCTGCGTCTCCTCGATGCCTGTCACCTGCCGCCCCAGGTGGACCTGGGTCCCAGCTGCTTCGAGCGCGGCGGTCAACACCCGGGCGAACTGATCGCTGCTGATGGAACCATAGCCCGACTCTATGGTCCGGTCGTGAGCCGGAAATCGCACCACGTGCCTCGGCCAGCGCTGGGTCACCAGCTCCCCGAGCAGCTGTCGACCCTGGTCCTCGAGATCGGAATCATGAAAGGACCAGGTGTGGTTGCCTCCGAGCTGGGCGTCCTGTTCCACGACCGTCACGCCGTGACCCCGACCCTGTCGCGCCAGAGCCAGCGCCAGCAAGCCCCCGGCCAGGCCCCCGCCGAGGATCAGATGGTCGATGCGCGCAGGCTCGTCGCCAGATCCGGGCGGCAAGGATCCGAACCTGTTCAGCATGCGGTCTCCTGGAAGGCGTTCGTCATGTCGACCTTGGTCACCCCCGCATCATCACGAACCCACCAACTCGACGACTCGGCCTGCCCCCACCCTCGAAGGGAGCTCTCTCCTTGGCCGCACGATACGGCCCATTCCACAATGACATCTTGGCTGCGCCTCGGGTTGGTCTAATCGTGGAACGCGCGGGGACCGCAAACGGTTACAGCTCGATTTGCAGCTCGGTTCCTGTTACCGATTCTGTGCTTGGCGCGTATCAAGGAGCATCCGATCACCGATTCCGAACCGGATGACGTTCTCATGACGCGGTTTTGTAACGGCGATGAGAAGGCTTTTTCCGCCCTGTATGATCGCCATGCGCCCCAGCTCGAGGTCTTCTTGCGGCGTTTCGTCCGGGATCGGGCCCTGGCGGAGGATCTCCTGCAGACCACCTTCCTTTCATTTGTCCGCGCCCGCGGACGTTACGTCGCCACCGCGGGCGTGCGAGCCTGGCTCTACGCGATCGCCGCCAACGCGGGACGCGATGCACTGCGGAGACGCGGCGCGCGGCGTGAGGATCCGTTCGACGCCGATTCCCTCTACCTGGCCTCGAACACGCGCGCTGCGGACGATTCTTCGCTTTGGTCTTCGCCTTCGTTTTCGATGTCGGATCCCAACCTGGCGCGCGCGGTCGGTGAGGCTCTGCAACAACTACCGGCGGATCAGCGCGAAGCGGTGCTGCTCCACAAGCTTCAAGGTCTATCGTTCCCGGAGGTCGCGACCGCGCTCGGCACCAGCGTGGGGGCCGCCAAGGTGCGGGCTCACCGTGGGTACCAGCGTCTGAGGGTGCTTCTGGCAGCCTGGGAGAGCGCATGAAAGACGACGAACAATCCGTCCGTTCCGCCGCACTCGAGCGCGCCCGCGCCAGCGCGCTCGCCGAGCTCGAACGCGTCCCGCGCGTGCCGTCCTGGCAGCGCGACGCCACGGTTGCCGTGCTTCTACTGCTCGGCTGGACCGTCATGGTCATGGGGGCCGGGACCTGGCTGTCGATCGTCGAGCTCGATCGCCTCAAGGGCCGATGGCTCTCGCTGGTCCTGCTGACCGTCGTGCAGGCACTGGGGATCCTGGCCGCCGTGGCTCCGGGAAAGCCGATGCTGCGGAAGGTCGTGGCCCTGCTCTCGGTGACCGCCGCCATCGCCATCTTGGCCGGTCGCGGGTCGGGGCTTGCCACGACAACGCCGGCCCTCGCCTGCTCGACCAGCCACCTCGCCGTGGATCTGGTGCCGCTCGGGTTGGTGCTGATCGCGCTGCGCCGGTTCTCGGGCACGCTCGGCCGCTCTCTGCTGGCCGGGGTAGCCGCTGCCGCCACGGGCGCCATCGCTGGCGAGCTCAGCTGCGGTCGCGGGTGGTCACATGTGCTCGTTCACCATGTGGGTACCGGTCTCGCGCTGGCTCTCGGATGTGTTCTCCTGGCGCGGCTCCGGCAGCCCGAGACCTTCGCTCCCTGACATTGCGACTTCATGGGTGGTCCCCAACTTCTGGGAACCCTGTCGCAGGGGGCCTTCCGAGGCCCCTTGCGGCGGCGTAGCCGCTCTACGGCGACCGGCGTCGAGGCGGCGTGATGTCGGGAGGACGACCATAGGACGGCACCGCTGCCCCGAGATCGTCGCCTTGGCCCCGCGCCAATCGGCTCCGCGCGCGTGCGCCCACCGAGTCAGCGGACGGACCGGCGATCTCGACGATCCGCCCCCGCGCCCCCATCCCGGCCCTCAGGGCGTCGCGGTAGCGCAGCGCCCCTGGTCCGGCGGTCAGGATTGCCCCCGCCTCGGGGAGCTGTCCGAGCAAGAGCTCCGGGGTCACGACCCACTCGTCACTGCGTGAGATCACGGCTGGGGTGTCGGCCGCCGAGTCCGCCTCACCCTCGCGGATGCCTTCGCCTTCGCCCTTGCGTTCGGGCGTCGCCCGGAACAGCGCCGCGTACACCTGTCCCTTTCCCGCATCCAGACAGGGCAACAGCCACTCGCCCGGCAGGGACTCGGGCAGCATGTCCATCGCGAGGGCTTCGAGGGACGACACCATCACCAGGGGAACCCCGGTCGGCATTGCGAAACCCTTGGCCACGGACAGCCCCACCCGCAGGCCGGTGAAGCTTCCCGGTCCTCGCCCACATGCGATGCCGCCAAGGCCCACGATCGCCACCCCCGCCTTCTCCGTGGTCTCCACGCACAGGCGAAGCAGGTTCGATGAATGACGCTCGGCCTGTGCCTCCGCCGCCGCCAGCCGAGCGCCCGTCGAGATCTCCAGGACGACCACGCGCGCCACGACCGTCGAGGTCTCGATGGCCAGGATGGGCCCCCGCAGTGATCCCTGTGCCGGGTCATTCATCGGGGCAAAAGGTATCGCACGACGTCGTTGCGCAGGGCAAACAACATCAAGATCGCCACGATCACCAGCCCGATATAAGAGGCTATCTCTCGCGCGCGCAGCGATGGGGGATCCCGTTTGAACAGCTCGATCGTGAAGAACACCAGCAGCCCGCCGTCCAGGATCGGGACCGGCAAGAAGTTCAAGATCGCAAGGTTGATGCTGAGGAGCGCCATCAGCCACAGGTACTGGTCCACGCCCTGCTCGGCCGCGACCCCCGCCACGTAGCCGATCATGATCGGCCCCCCCAGCGTGGTCAGGGGCACCCGACCGCGTACGATCTGGCCGAACCCCTGCAGCATGGCTGACATGATCTGACCGGTGCGCTCGAAGGAATGTCCGACCGCATAGCCAAACCGGTTCTGGATCGGCACCGGAGCATCCGTGCGCCAGGCCAGCCGGTTCAGCGCCCCGAATACCAGCCGCTGCTCCTCCTGCCGGTACGCGTCCAGCTCCGAGCGAATCTCCTGCCGGAAGCTGGCCTGGCGCCGCCCGGAGCCCGGCGACAGCCAGGCGATCTGGAACGTCCGGTCCGGGCTAGCGGCCAGGCGCTGGCGCAGGAGATCCCAGCTTCCCAGACCCTGTCCGTCCAGCTCGATGATCTGATCACCCCGCCGGATCCCGATGAGATCGGCCGGGCTGCCCGGCTCCACCGAGAACACGAACAGCTCCGCGGAGAGGATGCCGGTGTCGTAGCGGCGCCGGCTGGCAGTGTCGAAGACCGGACTCGGGATGACCACGGCGGTCCCGGGTTGTTGAATCTCGACGTGGGCGAACGGGATGGCCGAGTACCCGCCCCGCAGATACGTCACGCGGAGCGGCGAGGCGCCACTGCGCTCGATGGCGCCCTGGAACTCGGACCAGGTGGCCACCGGGTTTCCGTTGACCGCGGTGATGAAATCGAAGGTCTTCAGGCCCGCCTGGGCGGCTGGCGAGTTGGGATCGCCCACGCCGATCTCGGGTAGGTGAAAGCGGGGCGAAACGCCGATCCAGCCCACCGATTCGGAGATCCCGAGCGCCCCGGGGCGCTCAATGCGAACAGGAACCACATCGCGTTCCTCCACGTCGTTCCCGCGGCGAATCTCGAACCGCTGCGTGCGACCGGGTTCCGCGGCGATCGCGTCCTCGAGCTCCTCCCAGTAGCGAATGCGCTTGCCGTCGATGGCCTCCACCCGATCGCCCGGCAGCAAACCGGAGATCGCGGCGGGATAGTCGGGCAAGACCGTGCCCAAGGTGGCCGGCAGAAGGGTGCGATGCCCCGCGTAGTGGACGAAGTAGATCAGCAGCGGCAGGACCAGATTGAAGGCCGGTCCCGCGATCACGATGGTGTAGCGCTGCCACAACGGCTTGGCGACCAGCGCCCGGTGCCGATCCCGAGGCGCCATGGCTTCCGCCGGGTTCTCCCCGAGCAGGCGCACGAAACCCCCGAGCGGAATCAACGAAAGGCGGTATTCGGTCTCCCCCCAGGTCACGCCGAGGACACGCGGGCCAAACCCCAGGGAAAAACGAATCACCTTGACATCGAACAACTTGGCGCACACGAAGTGTCCGAGCTCGTGGACGAGAATGAGCGCCCCGAGGAGGACGACGACCGCAGCAGCCCAGACGAGGAGGTTCATTCGAAGGAGAGCCCTTCATACCATTTCGGACACGCCACCCCGAGCCCGGGGGGCGGACCTCGGTTACATGGACGGAACGGGGCCCGGATGTGTTACGCCGACGAACCGAGCAGCCTGGCGGGGGGGCCACGTCTGGGCCCGACGATCGGGTCTTCGTGATTGGTATGCCAATTGAAGAGCACTCCCTTCATCACGTGTATAACGGGGTGACCGTGGTCAGGACGCGCATTGGGCTGGGACCGCGGCCGCCAGGTTGGGGTCCAGGTAGCCCATCCCCGAGACGGCAACCGGGGCTCGGGACGCGATGATCCCTGACGACACTGCGAAGATCTTGGTGGTCGATGACCACGACGAGAACATCTTGGCCCTCGAAGGGATGCTGGTGCAGCCCGGGATAGAGATTCTGGCGGCCCGGTCGGGGGTGGACGCGCTCCGCCTGGTGCTGCGTCATGATTTCGCGGTCATTTTGATGGATGTGCTGATGCCCACGATGGACGGCTTCGAAACCGCCAGCTTGATCCGGACGCGCGACGCCTCGAAGCACACCCCCATTATTTTCCTCACCGCCGCCGGATCCGACGTCGATATGGTTTACCGGGGCTACGCCGTGGGCGCGGTGGACTACCTGATAAAGCCCCTCAACGGAGACATCGTCAAGGCCAAGGTGTCCGTCTTCGTGGATCTCTTTCGCAAGACCCGGCGCATCCGCCGGCAGGAAGAGGCCCTTCGGGACGCCGAGCGCGAGCGAGGCCAGGCGGCGCTTCAGGAGAGCGACGCGCTGTACGAGGCGTCGTTCAACGCGGCCGCGGTCGGGATTGCCCATACCGCGCTCGACGGCACCTGGCTGCGCATCAACCCGCGCTTCTGTCAGATCATCGGCTACTCGCGGCAGGAGGCCCTCGGGCTCCGCTCTCAGGACATGACCCATCCGGGGGACCTCGCCGAGGACGAGCGAGGCTTCGAGCAGTTGAAGGCGGGTGACATCGACACCTATCACTGCGAAAAGCGTTACCTGCACAAGGATGGCCACACCGTGTGGGTAGACCTGACCGTTTCACTCCTGCGCGATGCCTCCGGGAGCCCGAAGCATTTCGTCAAGGTCGCCGAGGACGTCACGGAGCGCAAGCGCGACCAGGACCGGCAGCGGTTGCTGGCGGGGGCCAGCCAGATCCTGCTGCGGTCGCTGGACCGGCGCACCACCATGGAGGACATCGCTCAGCTCGCCATCACCTCGTTCTGTGATTGGTGCGTCATCGGCACCATGACCCCGGGTGACGAGCCGGCCTACGAGCTGTCCATCGCCCATTGCCACCCGAGCTTGAGCCCGCTGGCCAAGGATATGCGTCAGCGGTTGCTGGGCAGCTCCAGCCTCGGTGACATTCTCGGTCGCAACAAGCCTGAGATCGTGGCCGACCTTTGCGCTCTGGCCGCGGCATCCTGGAAACTCGACCCCGGTGCCCTGGAGATCCTGCAGCGTCTCGGTTGCGGACCCGCGATCGTGATTCCTCTCTCGATTCGAGATCACGCCTCCGGGCAAATCATCCTGGCATCCGCCACCCCCGCGCGCAGCTTCGGACCGCGTGACCTCGAGACCGCCCTGGAGCTCGGCCATCGGGTGGCGCTGGGCGTGGAAAACGCGCGCCTCTACCAGCAGGCTCAGGAAGCCGTCAGGGTGCGGGACGAGTTCCTGTCCATCGCCTCCCACGAGCTTCGTACGCCACTGACGCCGCTCCAGATTCATTTCCAGCGCCTCTTGCGACGACGCCCCGACGATCTCCTGACGGCGCCCGATCAGCTGCGGCGTGTCCTCGAGCGGTGCGAACGTCAGGTCCGGCGGCTCGAGGCGCTCGTCGACAACTTGCTGGACGTGTCCCGAATCTCCTCCGGGCAACTCAGCCTGCAAACCGAGACAGTGGATCTCGCCGAGATTGTTCGCGACGTGTGCGGACGCTTCGCAGAGGAGCTGACCGCCGCCGAGTGCCCGTTGAGCTTGCGGGCCGAGTCCTCGGTGATCGGCAAATGGGACAAGCTGCGCCTGGAGCAAATCGTCACCAATATTCTGAGCAACGCCATAAAGTACGGCGGCGGCCAGCCCATCGAGGTCACGGTGGAGGGCACGCCGGGCACGGGACGCCTGACCATCCAGGACCATGGGATCGGCATCAACAGCCGCGACCTGAACCGGATCTTCCGCCGATTCCAGCGAGCGGTCTCATTTCGCTCCTATGGAGGCCTGGGCCTGGGACTCTACATCACACGCCAGGTTGTCGATGCCCACGCGGGCAGCATCCTCGTCGAAAGCAAACCCGGGGCGGGCTCGGCCTTCGTGGTGGAGCTGCCACGATCGACGTCCCTGCTGCTTGGAAGGGCCACGCGCTCGTCGGCGTCAGATTGGAACACTTCTTGATGGCTAGCTCGGAGATGCGCACGAGCACGATTCTTCTGGCTGAGGACGACCTCGAAATCAGGGACATCGTGCAAGAGATTCTCGAGGAGAGGGGAT
>Ga0066788_10000179_pt1 | contig 12578 bp, 12 predicted proteins | sample OrgsoiDNA2013048_FD_70943 | JGI IMG/M metagenome (GOLD analysis project Ga0066788, IMG submission 70943) | Permafrost soil microbial communities from the Arctic, to analyse light accelerated degradation of dissolved organic matter (DOM) -... | ecosystem: Environmental > Terrestrial > Soil >... | reverse complement strand
CCGGGCGCGGCCTGATTTGCCGGGTCTGGCACATAACCTCTCGGTCCTCGAGCTCGCGATCCTGGATTCCGACCCTTCCGTCCTCGGCAAGATCCGAAGCGCCCGAAGCGCCGCATCGCCAACGCCCTCCCGAGAGCGGGAACCAGAAAGCGGGCAATCCCCGCGGAGATCAACCCCATGAAGAAAAGCCCCTCAGCCTGGATCCACTCGACGTCCATCAGGCGATCGTCGTTGCTCAAGCTCTCGCTGCTCGCGCTGCTCTCGTCGCTGGTGGGGCTCCGCGTGGTGCGTGCGGAAGGGTCGGTGGGCGCGCCCACCGACTTGGTCGTCTCCGCCAAGCTGGTCGAGATCCCCACCAAGTTTCCTCCCGATGACCTGTACGACTACGCGTACGTGATGCGATATCAGGTGATCGGCGGCGCCATGGATGGACAATTCATCCTGGTCGCTCACTACAAACCCCGCCAGCCGCGCGCCAAGATCGCCGACGCCATGAAGGCACACGTCGGCGGGAAGCTGCGTAGCTTCAAGACGGGCGATACCCACAAACTTCAGCTGAGCTCGAACCTCAAGAGCATCTGGAAAGGGGCCCTGGTGGACGAATTCGCCGCCACCGACCGCAAGAGCATCCGCTACTGGGCCCTCTCGGTGGATCCGGCCTAGGCCGAGCCGGTCGTCAAACGCGGCGGCGGCCGCCAAAGAGGCGGAGGAGCATCAGGAACAGGTTGATGAAGTCGAGGTACAGCACCAGCGCGCCCTGCAGCGCCGCCTTGGTCGAGGCCTCGCCGCCGCTGCTCTCGACCCGGGTGCCGAGCTCCTTCAGCTTGGCCGTGTCGTAGGCGGTCAAACCCGTGAACACAATCACCCCCATGAAGGTGGTCAGCCAGTAAAGCGTGGAGCTCCCGAGGAAAAGGTTGACGACCGACGCGACGACGAGGCCCAGGAGCCCCATGATGCAGAAGCTTCCGAGGCTGCTCAGATCCCGTCGGGTGATTGCGCCATAAGCCGACAGGCCGGCGAACATCCCCCCCGTGACGAGGAAAGTGCCTCCGATGGAGCCCGCCGTGTAGCGCAAGAATATGACCGAGAACGTCACACCACTCAGCGCCGCATATCCAAAGAACATCGCCGAGGCGGCGCCCGCGCTGACCCGCGCCGCGACCGGAGCAAAGGCCATGACCAGCAGCAGCTCCGCGATCATCAGACCGAAGAAGACCATCCGGTTCCCGAAGACGACGCTCAAGGCGGCCGGACTGGAAGCCACGGCGAGAGCTACCACACCCGTGGTGGCCAGGCCCAAGCTCATGAAGAAATAGACCCTCTGGAGGAAGGTGCGGGTCGCCTCGTCACTGCGTGCTCCGAGGTGTGGTGATGCGGACATCACCCGCGCCCCGGTTCGATTCTGCCCCATCCGGCTTTGATCGATCCATGCCATGAAACGTCTTTAGCACCCTCGCGGGGCTGGCGCACTCGACACGATCGCAACACCCCGCCATCGTGGGGAGCTCACCAGGGGAAGGCCCCCCCTTTTCCAGTAAGCAGCCGCGCCTCGAGGCCGGCTCCCAAGGCTACGCTTGTCCATGCGAGGAGCAGGGCTCTCGCCCGCCCTCTGGATACCGTTCGGGTACAAGGAACCGGTCGAGGGCGCCGTTCTCAAACCCGGGGACTTTGCCCCTTGCACGGTTCGGCGACCCCCCTCCCGGAATCTTTCGTGCGTGTTTTCCACGCCCATTCTCCCACACCTCGGGCTTATACAAGCACGGGACCATTGCCCATACTGGACGCCCCGCGACCGGAGCCAGCGGATCCCGACCCGACCTGCGCCACTGAAGGACCCCGCAGGCAAATTACTTTGCGGCGAGCCCTAACCCCTCCCACTCATGCAGCTCGGGCAGCCTGGGCGTCTGGCACGTCTTCGTACCCCGCGAGGGGGGCCAGGTGCGGCTGCAATCGCTCCTTGAGGCGTTTTTCCAGCTGGCGCACTCGCTCTCGGCTGATCCCGCAACGCCGACCCACCTCTTGCAGCGTGATGGGCTCATCGGCGACGAGACGATGCTCCAGGATCAGTTTTTCTCGCTCGCCCAGGGTCGCGCCCAGGGTTTGCATCTTCTGGCGGACGGCCCGCCTGAGCTCCCCTGCGAAGAGTGCCTCGTCGGGGCCCGCGCGATCCTCGGTCAATTCACCGAACGCCGATCGTCCCGATTCGTCGTGCGACGAGGTGTCCAGGTGAACGTCGCGTCCGCTGAGCCGGGCTTCCATCTCGACGACATCCTTGACGGGCACCCGCAGCTTCTTGGCCAGGATCGCAGGTTCGACCTTCTCGCCGGCAGCGCTCAACTTGGCTTGCTCTCGGCGAAGCGCAAAGAACAGCTTCCGCTGAGGGTAAGTGGTCACGAGTCGCATCATTCGACCGTTGACCATCAGATATTGATAAACATAGGCTCTGATCCACCAAGAGGCGTACGTCGACAGACGCACGCCCCGATCGGGGTCATACTTGGTCACGGCCTTCATCAGGCCCAAGGTCCCCTCCTGGATCAGGTCGGGCAGAGACGATGCGCGGAAGCAGCAACTCCGCGCAATCTTGACCACCAACCTGAGATGTCCTTCGACCAGACGGCGAGCGAGCTTCGGGTCGTGCGTATCGCGATATTCAATCGCGAGCCTGGTTTCGTCCTCGATATTCAAGGGAGGGTAGTTTTTCAACTTGCGCATGAATCCATCGGCCCCGGTTCCGCAATCTCTTGTCATGCCGGATGCGATTATCAAAGCCTGTGCCAGCCCCGCGGGGGCCGGGGGCCCCGAACGATTTTGGGACCGACGAGACAACTTGCAAGGTCAGGAAAGCCTCCCTCGTCTTCCTCCCGTTTCGAAAGCGTTACTGATGTGGTCCCGCGGTAACGGCTGGGTAGCGTCCTGGGGGACATACCGGACTGCCCGTCGTCTTCCGACGTGCGCCGCGACGATCGAGAAGCGAGGCGTGCTGGGGAGAGGCGCCGCCCGATTGGCAGATACTTGAAATGGTTGGCACATGACTTGAATCGGACGAGGCGAGTGGAACGCTCATGATTGCGGTATCGCGTGTCGGGTGGCAGCGTGACGAGGAGAACGCGACCGAGGCGTTGGTCAGCCGTGAGTGGTTGGTGACCAATGGTCTCGGTGGATACGCGTCGGGGACAATCGCGGGGGTGGTCACCCGCCGATACCATGGACTGCTGGTGGCAGCCCTACCGAACCCCTTCGGGCGAACGATGATGTTCGACCATCTGGTCGAGCAACTGAGGCTGCCCGACGGGACGCTCCGTAGGCTGAACGCCGAGGAGAAAGACGCGGAGGTGGTGCCGGACGGGGCGACCCCACACCTCGAGCAATTTCGACTCGAGCTTGGGCTTCCCGTGTGGACCTACCGCCTGGGCGGGTTCGTCATCGAGAAACGCATCGTGCTCGCTCACCTGCAGAATACCGTCTACGTGAGGTACCGGCTCCTGGACGCGCCGCTTACCGCCGATTCTCCACCCGGCCTGTGGCTGTTCTTGCGCCCAGCCATGCACTTTAGACCTCATGACGCTCCCGTGTCGCGTCCCATCGAACCCTATACGCTGTCGCTGACCGGCGATCGTCTGGAGCTCACCACCGGCGCCGTCTCCGCCTTGCCTTCCCTCAAGATACGAGTCGAGGGTGATGCCCCCGCGTTCGAGTTCTATCCCGAACGCCAGGAGAAGGTGAACTATCGGTGGGAGGCGGCGCGCGGCTACGAGGCCCACGGGACGCTGTGGAGCCCCGGACAGTGTCGAGTCCATCTGACCCGAGAGTCGGACTCGGTGCTGGTGGCTTCGACGGAATCCTGGGAGACCATGGGAGCCATCACGCCGGGGGAGGCCTGGCGCTTCGAGAACGAGCGACGCGTGCGTCTGCTCCATACTTCCCCGGGCGCGCTCGAGGATATGACCACCGCCGAGCTGGTGTTGGCGGCGGATCAGTTCGTGATCAGCCCGGCCGGACGCATCGAGGACTCCGCCCGGGCCCGGGCCCAGGGAGAGGAGCTGCGCACGGTGGTCGCGGGCTATCACTGGTTCACCGACTGGGGACGAGACACGATGATCAGCCTAGAGGGCCTGACACTGTGCACGGGACGGCCCCAGACCGCTCACTTCATCCTCCATACCTTCGCTCGTTACGTCCGCGACGGTCTGATCCCGAACCTCTTTCCGGAAGGTTCACAGGAGGGCCTCTACCACACAGCCGACGCGACTCTGTGGTTCTTTCACGCGCTCGACCGCTATCTGACCTACACCTCTGATCGAGAGACGCTCCGGCTGCTCCTGCCGACGCTCGAGACCATCATCGACGCTCACTTGCGCGGAACGCGATTTGGGATCGGGGTCGATTCCTCCGATGGTCTGATCAAACAGGGGCAGCAGGGATTCGCCCTCACCTGGATGGACGCCCTTTGTGAGGGATGGGTCGTGACTCCACGCCGCGGAAAGGCCGTGGAGATAAACGCACTGTGGTTCAACGCCCTCACGCTGATCTCGCGCTGGACACAGAGCGAGGGGTCGTCGGACGCGGCGGCTCGCTATCAACGGATGGCCGAGACCACCCAGCAGTCGTTCAACCGGCTCTTCTGGAACGAATCCCAGGGTTGCCTCTTCGATGTCATCGACGCGGGAGATCCGGCTCGGGAAGAGGCAGTCCGCCCCAACCAGATCTTCGCGGTGTCGCTGCCCAATCCCGTGCTGGCGCCGGCCCGCTGGCGATCCGTGGTGGACAGGGTGGCCACCACGCTGTTGACCCCCCGGGGACTGCGAACACTCGACCCCGCGCACGCCGACTTCAAGCCCAGTTACCACGGGGATCTGCGTACCAGAGACGCCGCCTATCACCAGGGTACGGTCTGGAGCTGGTTGATCGGGCCCTTCGTCGATGCCTGGATCCGGGTGTACCCCGATGCGCGCTTCCAGGCTCGGAGCCTGCTCACCGGGCTCCAGCTTCATCTGGGAGAGGCCTGTGTCGGCTCCGTGAGTGAAATTTTCGACGCCGAGCCACCCTTCCTGCCTCGTGGTTGCATCGCGCAAGCGTGGGGCGTGGCCGAGTTTCTTCGGGCCTGGCGCTTGACCGAGCCAACCCGGAGCGATCCGAAACCCAAGGCATCAGGAGAAGATTCGTGAAGACATCGCAGTCCCCCCAAAAGCGGACCAGGGGGCGCCGTCGGGCCCAGGGAGCCGAGCTGACCGAGGGCGGGGTGGACTTTCGCATCTGGGCGCCCGACCACAGGCGCGTGGAGGTGGTCCTGGACGAGGGTCGGGAGCTCCACGCCCTGGCGCGCGAGGAGGACGGTCACTGGGGGGGGCTCGTCAAGGGCGCGGGAGCGGGGACGCGATACCGTTACCGCCTGGATGGCGATTTGCCCGATTTACCAGATCCCGCGGCACGGTTCCTGCCCGAGGGACCACACGGGCCCGCCGAGGTCATCGATGCCGCCCATTTCGTGTGGAGCGACGCGGCCTGGACCGGCCTGCCCCTGCACGGACAGATCATCTATGAGCTGCACGTCGGAACCTTCAGCGAGGAGGGAACCTGGGCCGGTGCCATCGACAAGCTGGCGGGCTTGAAGGAGCTGGGAGTCACCGTGATCGAGATGATGCCGGTGGCCGAGTTTCCCGGGCGCTTTGGGTGGGGGTACGACGGGGTCGGCTGGTTTGCTCCCACCCACCTCTACGGGCGGCCCGACGATCTGCGCCGGTTCGTCGATCACGTGCACGGGCTGGGAATGGGGGTGATCCTCGATGTGGTTTACAACCACCTCGGGCCGGATGGGAACTACCTGGATCGGTTCGCGCCCGCCTATTTCGGGGAGCAAAACAACGAGTGGGGTCGGTCCCTCAACTTCGACGGCGCGCGCTGCCAGGCCATGCGCCGACTGACCATCGACAATGCGGTGTCCTGGATCGAGGAATACCACTTCGACGGGCTGCGCCTCGACGCCACCCAGAGCATCTTCGACAAGTCCACTCCTCACATCGTCGCCGAGATAGGGCGCGAGGCGCGGGACGCCGCCGGTGGGCGACGCCTGTTGATCACGGCCGAGAACGAGGTGCAGGACTCGAATCTCCTTCGTTCTCCCGAACTCGGCGGCCACGGATTGGACGCCTTGTGGAACGACGACTTTCACCACAGCGCGCTGGTGGCCCTGTCGGGCCGCCGGCAGGCCTACTACAGCGACTATCGAGGAACCGCCAGCGAATGGTTGGGCGTCGCCAAGCACGGGTTCCTCTTTCAGGGACAGCGTTCGGCCTGGCAGTCCAAGCGACGTGGTCATTCCACGCGGGGCCTGCCGATGGCCGCCTTCATTGCCTTCATCGAGAACCACGATCAGGTCGCCAATTCTTTTTGGGGTGAACGCGTCTGGCAACAGAGCAGCCCGGGCTGCCACCGGGCCATGACCGGGCTTCTCCTGCTCGGTCCCTGGACGCCGCTGCTCTTTCAGGGACAGGAGTGGAGCTCGTCCGCGCCGTTTCACTACTTCGCCGATCACAAACCGGATCTCGCCAGGCAAGTTCGGGCCGGACGGGTCGAGTTCATGTCGCAGTTCCCCGGGTCCGCCACCGCGCAGGGACGTAACCTGCTCAAGGATCCTGGGGCACCCGAGGTGTTCGCCGCCAGCAAGCTGAACTGGAAGGAACGCTCGCAGGAGTCCCACGCACGAGCGCTGTTGCTACATCGGGAGTTGATCGCGCTCCGTCACGACGATCCAACCCTCGGCGCACACGCTGCCACGGGCGTCTCCCTGGAGGTCACGGCACTCACCGAGTCCTGCGGGGTCTTGCGCTACTTCGTGGACGGTCCCGTATCCAGCGTCGCGGCCCGTGATCGGCTCTTGATTGTCAACCTGGGCCCCGATATCACGCTTGGTTGTCGGCCGGAGCCGCTGCTGGCCCCTCCCCGCGACCCCGTCCATGCCTGCTGGCGGACCCTGTGGAGCAGCGAAGATCCGCGCTACGGGGGCAGCGGGTCGGGCGAGCCGGAGTCCGAGGAGCACGGGTGGACCATTCCCGGCTGTGCCACCATCCTGCTCGGTCCGCTGGCCAGCGTTTGACGGGCGGCCGGGGTTCCACGGGCCTCGGCAAGAGCACTGGCGACACGACGCGCGTGAGAAGCGCGGTCGCGAACCACAGCACGGAGCTGCGCTCGGGCCGCGCAGGAGGGGAATCACGCTGTCGCGAGAGGACTGCAGGCGAGCTGAAGGTATCGCGATACGAACTGGAAGATCTGCACCTCGCCCCGCAAGGCGGGGCGAGGTGAATCGGAAGCGGCTGCAGCCATCAGGCGGCGCCCTCCTCCTTAGCCAGCCTCCTTGGCTCAGCTCAGTCTATGACCCTGCGTCCCGAGATGACACGGATGAGCACGATCACAATCGCCGCGATCAGCAGCAAGTGGATGAATCCACCCATCGTGTACGAGCTCACCAGCCCAACGGCCCACAAAACCAGCAACACAACCGCAATGGTCCAAAGCATGACAAGTTCCTTTCGTGAAGATTTTCCCGGAAAAATGATCGCTCAATCGGGCGCACGTGCGAGCGAGTTTGTTCAGGTTCGAACTTCGTCCCGAGACAGGGATCCGACGGTCGAGTGGGCGTTGGACTCCGAGAGCTCCTCCCGCTCCTCCCGCAGCTTGCGGATTCTTTGACCGAGATCTTCCCGCATTTCCTCGCCTGACTTGGGAGCCAGCAGCAGAGCAGCGCCCGCGCCAACCAGAAGCCCGATGCCAAAGATGCTGAGGCTTCCCAGGATCTTTTCCGTCGCGCTCGGTTTGCTCGCGAGTCCCATGGCCGCGAGAACGTCCGCCTTTGTCAGGTCACGAATGTCGTTGAGCTTCATGAATTGGTCTCCTTCTGATCTGTTGGTCGGCGGCCGTTGCGCGACTCGCCACGTGGCTGAGATGGTTCATGGTCTTCCGCGCTCGCCCGGGTGCCGAAAAAACCTTCGGTGAGCGATGCGAGGCTCTGGGTGACGAGCGGGATGACCGCCAGCCGCAGCCCAATGCGGACAGTCGCCGAGACGACCCTGGCGGTCAACGCGGAGAACAGACCTCCCCCGAGAAGGTACCCGGCGCCAATCGCGACCCCGACCGTGCGAAGAGGGTTCTCCTGGGTCTCTCGCTGAACGGTGTCCCGCCAGCTCAGCACGCGATTTCGCACCTGGGTGGTCTGCTTGGACGCCGCACGGCTCCCCGCGCGGATGGCCTGGCCAAGGGTCTCGGCGTCTTCTGCTTCAGGGGCTTCCCCCGCGCGTTCGGCGCTACGCATAGCGTGCCGCCTTGGCGAGCAAGAAGCCCAGCGCAAAGGCGCCCAGCAACGTCGTCCCGGGGTTGCGGCGTGCAAACTGGCGCGCGCGATTGCTCCACCCCGTGACGATCTTCTGCGCCTCCTCACGGTCGGGCAGGTATTCGTCGGCCTGTTCCCCAATTCTCGTGGCGATGCTGGCCACTTCTGATTTCAAACTCATCGCGGACTCCTTTCGACGGCTGGACTTCATGTCAGCCCAGAGCTTACAAGATGCGTGCCATCAAAGCGTTGCTGAAGCGACGGCGGGCCGGTGCCGACCCGCCCGGGTTATTTCGGCCTTGGATCCTCCAGTGGCGACGTCGGCCCGAGGGTCACGTCCCTTTCGGTAACCTCGGGGCGAGTCAGTCACCAAACTGTGACGACAAAGCGGCCCCGAGGGCCTTCAGATCCCTGCTCCCGGGAACGGTATCAGTGGCACGGGAGGTGAAGCGTCGCATGTGGGGCGGCGCCGCTCCGCCGGAAGATGGGCGCGCCCAGCCTCCCGGCGCACGCGCAGCCCGAAAGGAACACATTGAAAAAACGCGACAATCGGCGCGTGGTGTCTGACGTCGGCACGGCGGGACGGCCCCGAAAAGTCGATGATGACGCTGCCGGCCGTTCAGAGAGCACCCAGACGCGCGTGAGCCCCGTAAATAATGCGCGGGTCGCTGGCCCGGCGATCCCCGATTGCCCAGACCAGGATCGGGACCGGTCCCACCGACCGCCGAGTGGTCCGCGGTCCGTGGGCGATGTCATGTCGGGCGCGAGCCCGACCGTGAGGCCCGAGAGCAGCATCAAGGAGATCGCGCTGGCCATGGCCGGTAGCTCGGCCAACTCGGTGCCCGTGGTGGATTCATCCAGCCGCCTCATAGGAGTCGTCACGGAGCGGGACATCCTGTTTCGGGCCTGCTCGGGTGACAAGAGCATCGAAGATCTCAGGGCCTCCGACGCCATGAACCCGGACGCGACAGGACTGACATCGATTCACTCGCTCAGCACCGCGCTGAGCACAATGACGCGCCTTCATCGGCTCGAGCTCCCAGTGGTGGACGCGGATCTCCGAGTCGTCGGGATGATCTCGGTCCGGGACATCGCGCGACGGGGAGATCCCGACGTCGATCTGCGAGCCGCGATCGCCGCCAGCGCTGGCAACCCCGCGGAGCCTCCCTGGGATCGCCAAAAGATCTGAAGGGCATGGCCCGACGCTCCTTGGAACGAAACACCCTCGTAACGGTGATCTGTTGCTGTAGTTACCGACCAGTAACTGGTGGGGCCGGTATTTGGTCGGCCCCGCCCATGAAGCGGCAAGAATTGCGGGAACCTCTCCGGGAACTGGGCAGCCTGGGGTTTCGGGTTGGTACGGCGCTTGAATGCGCGAGAGACGTCCCGGCCACGTTCTCACGTTTCCCCGAGAATCAAAGGAGATCTTACATGTCGATGGTGTCCCCGAGCCCCACGCAGACCGTGCGAACCTTGAATGAGCTACTCCGCGGCGAGATCTCGGCCGTGGAAACCTACGGTCGGGCCTTGTCGCTGGTTCACGATGACCTGGATGCTCGACAGGACCTCGAGGAGTGCCGGGCGTCGCATCAGGACCGCGCCGCTCGATTGCGCGCCGAGATCCGGCACCGGGGAGGCGACCCGGCGTCGGGATCGGGCGCCTGGGGATTCCTCGCCAGCCTGATTGGGCGCGTCGCCTCGACCGCCGGCCCTCGCGTCGCGATTGCCGCTCTGGAACTGGGAGAAGACCACGGCCTCAAGGAATACGAGGAGCGACTGGTCCGGTTGGACCTCCCGGCGCGGAGCATCGTCTCGGCTGACTTCTATCCGCAGCAGGTCAGGACCCACAGTATCGTGTCGAGCCTGCGCACCGTCATGGCCATGCCTCCCGCCCGGGCCGGCTGACCGGCGCTCCAGGCCGACGTCGGCCGTTTCGGCACGCCAATTGAAAGGCAAATCCGGGACGTCTGAAAGTCACGGCGATCCAAAGCTTTCTCATCAAGGACTGGTCCCGAAATCGTTCCTTCACCGTAACGGCCCCGACGGCGGTTACATCGATGTGACATTTACCCGAGAGGAGTTTCGCGTGCTTGAGATCTTGCTCATCGACGACGAGCCTGAGCTTCGAGAACTGCTGCGGGAGCAGCTCGCCGAGGCCGGCCATCGCGTGCGCGTCGCGGTCGACGGGGCCGAGGGTGCCGAGCACCTGGAGCGACAGGTGTTCGACGTCGTGATCTGCGACGTACGCTTGCCGAAGGCGGACGGCTTGAGCCTTTTCAGACGGATCCGGAAGGATTCGCCGCTCACCGACGTGATCCTGATGACCGCCTATTCGGAGGTGGGTCAAGCGGTCTCCGCGCTGAAGGAGGGCGCGTATGACTACCTCACCAAGCCGTTCGATATCGACGAGCTATTGCTGCAGGTCCGCCATATCGACGAGAATCGTATGCTGCGACGGGAGCTCGAAAACGTCCGCGGCGAGCTGTCCGATCGGGGCTCGCAAACCCAGCTCGTGGGTGAATCTCCCGGCATTCGGCGGGTTCACGACATGATCCGCATGGTCGCCCAGAGCGATGCTCCCACGCTGGTGACGGGGGAGAGTGGAACCGGGAAAGAGGTGGTGGGGCGCTTGATCCATGAGCGCAGCTCAAGGCGCGACAAGCCATTCGTGGCCGTCAACTGCGGGGCGCTGGCCGAAAACCTGGTGGAGGCTGAGCTGTTCGGCCACGAGAGGGGGGCGTTCACCGGCGCCGTGAAGAAACGCGACGGACGGTTCAAGGCTGCGCACGGTGGCACCCTGCTCCTGGATGAGATCGCGGAGCTGCCGCTGCCCGCCCAGGCCAAGCTGTTGAGAGTGCTTCAGGAGGGCGTGGTCGAACCGCTCGGGACCAACACGCCGGTGCGGGTCGACGTGCGGATCATTTCAGCCACCCACCGGAATCTGCCGGAGCGAATCAAGATGGGCGCCTTCCGCGAGGATCTGTTCTATCGAATCAATGTCATCGAGATCCCACTGCCTTCGCTTCGCGAACGCCCGGGGGATCTCCCCTTGCTCTTGCGACACTTCATCCAGCGCCTCAAGGCGCCCGGCGCGCCCGTTCCCAGCATATCTCCAGCCGCCTGGGCTGCCATCAGCCAGTACCGTTTCCCGGGCAATGTGAGGGAGCTCTCGCACGCCATCGAGCACGCGATGGTGATGTCCGGGGGGTCCGAGATCGACGTCATCCACCTGCCCCCTTCAATGATCGAGCCCACCGGATCGGCGTTGCGCGCGGAACCCGCCGTTGGCGAGGAGCCGGCCAGGGTTCGACCGCTGCATCTGGCGCTGCGAGACTTCGAGCACCAGTATCTGCTGCGCGCGCTCAAGGCGGCGGACGGCAAACGAACTCGGACCGCTTACATGTTGGGGATCTCCAGGAAGACCCTCTGGGAGAAGCTGCGCCACACCGGAACGGAGCCGCAACGAGAGTCGCCCTTCGAAGGCGACGCGGCATGACACCTTCCCCGGACCCCGACCAAGACCAGACGGCGGTGTCCCGCTCGCGAGAGGTAACCCTGCTTCAACAGCAGAACCGAACCCAGCAACGCGAGATCGAGCTTCGCAAGGAGGCGGAGCTCTCCCTTCGCGATGAGCTTCAGCGACAGAACGAGCACTTGATGTGCTCCCTCCGGTTCAGCGAGATGTTCGTGGGGATCCTCGGCCACGAGCTGCGCAATCCCCTCTCTGCCATCGCCACGGCGGCCAGCCTGTTGCGGCGCAGGGCCGATTCCGAGAAGGTCGCCACGCCGGCCGGGCGGATCCTGAACAGCGCGGTCCGGATGGGTCGCATGATCGATCAACTTCTGGACTTCACCCAGATCAGGCTGGGCAACGGGATCGCCACCGAATTGCGGAACAGCGATCTGGTCGATATCTGCCGACTGGCGATCCGCGAGATGGAGAGCCAGGGCTCCCCGGCCAGCATCGAGCTCGGCGCCAGCGGGAGCTCGTGGGGATGGTGGGACCCGGCCCGGCTGCTGCAACTGATTTCGAACCTGCTGAGCAATGCCGTGATCCATGGGAACGCCAACGGGGCCGTGACCATGCGGGTGGACGGGACCACCGCGGATTGCGTTCTTCTCGACATCCACAACTCCGGGATGGTGCCCCAGGGGATGGTGCCACTCCTGTTCGAGCCCCATCGCGCGGCGGACAACAACAAGACCGCGGGGTCGAACGCCCTCGGTCTGGGACTCTTCATCAGTCAAAAGA
>Ga0066788_10000175_pt1 | contig 12711 bp, 8 predicted proteins | sample OrgsoiDNA2013048_FD_70943 | JGI IMG/M metagenome (GOLD analysis project Ga0066788, IMG submission 70943) | Permafrost soil microbial communities from the Arctic, to analyse light accelerated degradation of dissolved organic matter (DOM) -... | ecosystem: Environmental > Terrestrial > Soil >... | reverse complement strand
GCGGGGGCAGACCTCCCCGCGCCGGGGGAACCTGGGCGGGACTTCCCGTGGCGATCTGACCGCTGCCATGCGCCGCCCCGGGCTGCGCGCGCCGAACGACTCCTCCCGTGCCCTTGCCACCCGATTTGTCGGCAACCGCCAGCGGAGTCAGCTTTCGATCATACGGGGCCAAAGGGGCGGGGACGGGGACGCTGGGCGCCAGGGGGGCCAGAGGTGGGAGCGATGCCACGGGGGCCACGACGGACACGGAGCCCTCCCGGGATTGCGGCTGAGTCTCCGGGGAGGCCCGCTCCCTGGGACGTTCGGCCCTGGGCAAGCGCGCGACGGTTTCGGAGGCCGTGATCCGCGGCAGCGGACCCGTGCTCCGCGGATCCAGTGGTGGAACGGGGGCGAGCCCACGCGATCCCCGGTCCGGTTCCTCGGCTCGGGCCTCGACCCGCATGACCAGAGGCGCGCGGCGGTCGAAATCGAGGTCCTCCAGCTCCTCGCCGCCCAGGGGCGTGACAGGCGGCTCCGCTTCACCGGGCGAGGTCCCCGGAGCCGGCAGCTCATCCCCCGGCCCCCCGGGTGGAGCGAACAGCTCCTTCATGTACTGTGACAGACGCCGGGAGCCCGACTTGAGGCCCACATCCTCCATGAACTCATTGAGCTCGTGCTGCAACTCGGCGGCGGACTGAAAGCGATCCGCGGGTCGCCGCTCGAGGGCCTTCATGACGATGAGCTCCAGCGCCGGTGGGTAGTCGCGCCGCACATAGGTAGGCGGTGGGATCAGCTCCTCGACGATGCGGCGCATGATCACCTCGGCCGGGCCCCGCCAGAGCCGCCGGCCCACCGTTATCTCATAGAGGATGATCCCCAGGGAGAAGATATCCGAGCGGTGATCGGCGCCTTCGCCCCGAACCTGCTCGGGCGACATATACGAAACCTTCCCCGGGCGCATGCCCGACTCCTCCCGGATCTGGTCCTGCACACGCGCGATGCCAAAGTCGACGATCTTGGTTAGCCCCTCGTAGGTGACGAGGATGTTGGAAGGGCTGACATCGCGGTGAACGATGCGGGCCGGGCGTCCCTCGGGATCTCGGCTCTCATGAGCGTAGGCCAGCCCCGCCGCCGTCTCCGACACGATGTGAATGGCGTGCTCGAGGGGAAGGAAAGTGCCGCGCGCGATGCTCCTACGAACGATGTCGGTCACCGTCTCGCCGTGGATGAATTCCATGGCGATGTACCGAACGCCGTCCGCCTCGTCGACGTCGTAGACATGCACGATGTTCTGGTGATTGAGCTTGGCGGCCAGGCGGGCCTCGTCCAGGAACATCGCCACCACCCGCGGGTTCTGGGCGTACTGCTCCTGGAGCATCTTGAGCACCAGATCCTTTTCGAACCCGCCCACCGCCTCCTGGCGCGCGACGAACAGCTCGGCCATACCTCCTGAAGCCAGGTGACTGGTAATCGTGAAGCGACCCACACGTCGGCCGATGAACTCGCCCGTGCTCACCATCTGCGCGCGAGATACTACCCTCACGGGTCGCGAGATCCAGGGCCGCGTTGACCGCACCGTCGCCACGCTGTACGACAAGGACCCAGCGCCGCCGAACATGTTCATCACCTTGTGGCCCATCACCCTTCCCCACGACGCTTCCCAGAGCGGCCATCGGGTCGACGGCATCCTGAAGTACCTCATCATCAGCACCAGCGTGGCCTTCGCCGTGATGGCGATCGTGCTCCTGGTGGCGGTGATATTTCACCGGGGACCAATCCGAGAGGCGCACTACACCCACGGTGCCGGTCTGCGAGACCGTCTGGTGGCGGCGGCAGTCGGACTGCTGGTCCTGTTCGGCATCGATGCGGTGGCGGTGGTGCGCACGCAGGACGATCTGCGCTCCGGATTCTGGAAATACCCCGACAACGATCCGCAGGCGGTTCGCGTGGAGGTCACCGGACAGCAGTGGGCCTGGACTTTTCGTCATCCCGGTGCGGACGGCGTCTTCGGAACCCGTGACGATCTCGTGACCCTGAACGAGCTCCGTGTTCCGCTGGGACGACCGGTTTACCTGCAGCTGACCTCGAAGGACGTGGTCCATTCGTTTTATCTTCCCAACTTTCGAAACAAGATCGATGCCATTCCGGGCGCCGTTACGCGCCTTTGGTTCGAGCCGCGCGAGACGGGGGTGTTCGAGATAGCCTGCGCCCAGCACTGCGGCGCCTGGCACTACAAGATGCGCGCCGAGCTGGCGGTGATGTCCACGGCCGGGTTTGCCCGCTGGGCACAGCGGGCAGCCGCTGACGCACCCGCGGCGCCCCCGCCCCCCTCCGATGGTGGCGGCGTGATCGGCCAGGTCGACAAGGTCGACCAGGTCGGCAAGGTCGAACTGTCCGATGGCGCGTGGACGTGGGTCGCGCGGCCATGACCACCGCCAAGCAACCCGCCGGCGGCGCTGGCGCCGATCTCTCCGCCCCACCCACGGCTCTCGCGGCGGAGCCCAACGGCTTTCTCCGACGCCGCGTGTTCTCGACCGACCACAAGGTGATCGGTCGACAGTTCCTGTGGCTTGGCCTGGTGTTCCTGGCCGTCGCCGGGACGCTCGCCATGTTGATGCGCTGGCAGGTGGCCCACCCCGGAGTGCCGGTGCCGGTGGTGGGAGCGATCCTCTTTCCGGCGACGGGGGGGATCGTGTCGCCGGCGACCTACACGGCCCTCTTCACGATGCACGGAACCATCATGATCTTCTTCGCCCTCACGCCTATTCTGATCGGCGGGTTCGGGAACTTCTGCGTGCCATTGATGATCGGCGCGCGCGACATGGCCTTCCCGAGCCTGAATCTGCTGTCGTTCTGGACCATGTTCGCCGCGACCGCCGTCCTGACCGCATCGTTCTTCGCGCCGCTCGGACCGCCGGCGGCCGGCTGGACCTCCTACCCCACGCTCTCCACGGCGGTCGGTTCCCCGGGATTGGCACAGACCCTCTGGGTCGTGGCGATCTACTTCAACGGGGCCTCCTCGGTCATGGGCGCGGTCAACTACATCACCACGGTCATCCGTCTGCGCGCGCCCGGCATGACCTATTTTCGCATGCCGCTCACAGTGTGGGGATTCTGGCTGGCCGCCATGCTGAACGGACTGTTCGTTCCGGTGCTGGCGGCGGGAGCCGTGCTGCTGTTCTTCGATCGCGTGCTCGGGACGCGCTTCTTCACGGCGGGCAGCACCATCCGGGCGGGCGGCGATCCCATCCTGTATCAGCACCTGTTCTGGATCTTCGGTCACCCGGAGGTCTACATCCTGATCCTGCCCGCCTGGGGGATCGTGAGCGATCTGCTGTCGTTCTTCGCGCGCAAGCCGGCCTACGGCTACAAGGTCACGGTCTGGTCCCTGATCGCGATCGTGATCCTGTCCGGCGTGGTCTACGGCCACCACATGTTCGTCACGGGGATGAGCCCCATGCTGGGCGAGAGCTTCATGTTGCTGACCATGATCATCTCGGTTCCGGCCGTGACCATGGGGGTGGGCTGGCTGGGAACCCTGTGGCGAGGCTCTCTCCGGCTGACCACACCCATGCTCTTCTCCCTGGGCCTGGTCTTTGTCTTCGGGCTGGGGGGGTTCACGGGGCTGTTCCTGGCCGACATCCTGGCCGACGTGTACCTGCACGACACCTTCTTCGTGGTGGGACACTTTCACCTGACCATGTCGGCGGCCGTGCTCCTCGGCGCCTTCGCGGCGACCTACTTCTGGTTCCCCAAGATGTTCGGACGCATGATGCACGAGGGGCTCGGTAAGCTGCACTTCGCGCTGACGCTGGTCACCGTGATCGTGACCTTCGGAGCGCAGTTGCTGCTCGGTTACGCGGGCATGCAGCGCCGGCTGCCTGACCCGTCGGCCTACGCTTTCCTGCGCCCGTTGCTTCCCCTCAACCGGCTGGTGTCGAGCGCGGCCTTCGTGATGGGCGGCGCGCAGCTCCTGTTCGTCGCCAACTTCTTCTTCAGCCTGTTCTGGGGCCCGCGCGCCCCGGCCAATCCCTGGGAAGTCGGCACCCTCGACTGGACGGTGCCGTCGCCGCCGCCCCACCATAACTTCGACGAAATCCCCCAGGTCTTCGTGGGACCGCACGAGCTCGGAAACCCTTCGGTCAAGGAGAAGCTGGGGCGCGACTATCTCCTGCAGAGCGAGAAGTTGCCGGCATGAGAGCTCCGCAATCGGTCGACGGCGACGCGCGGGCGGACGCCACGCTGTCCGTGGGCATGACGGTTGGGCTGGGCGCGCTCGGGATGACCTTCGCGGCGGTCCTGCTGGCGTACGTGGTCGTCCGGGTTCAATCTCTGTCCTGGCCGCCGCCCGGCGAGTCGAGGCCCCCGCCGATCTGGCCCTGGCCACTCGGCGCGACCCTGGCGGCGATCTCGGGCAGCTGGGCCGTGGAGTCGGCGCGGCGGGCAGGGGCGCGCGCGGCCGGGGTGTCCTCGCAGAAGGTCACGCACGCCCTGACGGCGGCGGCCGTCGCTGGAGTGAGCTTCATCGCGATCCAGATCACCACCTGGGTCGGGTTGGCGCGCACGGGGGTGCGTCCGGACAGCGGTCTCGTCGCCTCGGTGGTGTACGCCCTGATGATCTTTCATGCGCTGCACGCGCTGGCCGGGCTCGTGGTGCTGGGACCGATGCTCGTTCGGACGGCGCGAGGTCGGGGCTTGAGCCCGGGATCGCTGACAGCGCTGTCATCATTCTGGCACCTCGTGACCATCGCCTGGATGATGGTTTTCCTGGGGGTGTTCGTGGCATGAGCGGCCAGTCGCGTCGAGCGCGGGGTGGGAGGTGGCTGGCGATCCCGACCGTGGTCGGTCCTCGTCGACCGGGTCGCGGACTCCGCGTTGCCGCCGTCATCGGGTGGGTCGTGGTCGAAATGTCCTGCCGTCGGTTGACGGCACTCGCACCGGGAGCTGCGGGTGACGGCGATCCGTTGCCGCTGCTGGGAGGGAGGGCCGTCTCGCGTGAGCAGCTGCTCCGCGGAGCGGAGGCCTACACCCACTATTGCCGGGCGTGCCACGGGGACCGCGGGGACGGCGCCGGGATCTCGGCGGCCGGACTTCGGCCCCCACCCCGCGATCTGCGGCTCGGTGTCTACAAGTTCGCGGCGGTCGCGGCGGGCGAGCTTCCGAATGACGAGGACTTTCGGCGCACCATCAAGGGTGGGCTGCATGGCACGGCCATGCTGGCCTGGGACGTCCCCGACCCGCAGCTCGACGATCTCATCTGCTACGTCAAGTCGTTCTCACCGCGCTGGCGCGCCGAGAAGCCGGGCCGGCCAATCGTGATGTCGCCCGATCCCTGGACCTCACGCGAGCAAGCCGCCATCGAGCGCGGAACCCGCGTCTATCACGGTCTGGCCCAGTGTGCCGTGGCGTGCCACCCGGCCTATGTCACCCGCCCCGAGATCTTCGCGTTCACCAGGGAGCTGACCGGGATGCGCATGGAGGGGTTTCGCCCCGATCTTTACGCCTCGGTGCCAAAGCCGAGCGAGTACGGCGTGACGATCCTTCCGCCTGACTTCACCTTCAACCCACTGCGCGCCGGCTCCGACATTTCCGACATCGTCCGCGAGATCGCCGCGGGGATCGGCGGTACCGCCATGCCGACCTGGAAGGGTGTCCTACCGGACGCCGATCTCTGGGCCATGGCGTACTACGTCCGCTCCCTGGTCGCGCTCCGCGACACACCGGAGGGCGAGGCGCTCAACGCGCGATTGCGTGCCCAGCCCGCCTGGACCCCGCCACCGCTGGTCGACGCGGGCGGCGGACCGGACGGTGCCGTGGACGGCGGCGTCTCGAACTGAAGCACGTCGCGACAAACCCTTCTGATTCTCCGCAGCGCCAGGTACGAAGATCCGCCGGCCTCCCCATAAACCGCCAGCGCGTTGAACGACAGCCCGGTAGGGCCCGCAGGGCCGCGAGAATGGGGGCGGTGAGGTTGCCGTAAGGTGAGAGTATCGGCCGAAACTGGGCTTGTTCCGCCTCGGATCTCGAGTCGCGCTGATCACGTCGCCACCGCCGCCGCCTCTCGCGAGGGGCTGCGGCCGCGCTAGCGTAGCTTCGGCTCCGTCTTGGAGTTGCGCCTCGTGGGGTGCCGCCCCACGGAAGGACTCGGTGCGGGCAGCGAGAGCTGGTGGTTGTAACGTGGCGGCTCCAACTTGATTCGGCAGTGATTGTGTTTTGAGCTTCTCGACGAAAAAGATCGACAAGCAGGATCAACTCTGGGCGAGGGTGTTCGAGGGCGCTTGTGGCGGCACGCTCGGCGACCTACAGTCCAGCGCGCATGGCGTCGATTGCGAAGGCCAATATCGAGCTGGCGAGGCCCAAGGACCTCCCATTTCTCTGGGAGATGCTCACCTACGCTGCGTCGTTGGTACCGGGGGGCGCCGCGTCGGTACCCGCGGCACAGAACGACGCGTATCTGTCGACCTTTGTGACCGGTTGGGGACGCGCCGACGATCTGGGCGTCGTCGCCCACGGCACGGCTGCCGGTGCCAGGCGCCTCGGTGCCGCCTGGGTCCGCAGCGGCCTCATCCTCGCCGAACCGCGCGTTCCCGAGTTGGCGATTGCGATCGTGCCCGGATGGCGCGGTCTCGGCCTGGGCGCGGCGTTGATGCGGGATCTCTTCGAGCGCTCGACCGGCCGCTTCGACGCGATCACTCTCTCGGTCCGCGACCAGAATCCCGCGTTGCGCTTCTACGAACGGCTCGGTTTCCGTCGCGAACGCCAGCTCACCAACCGCGTTGGCGGCGTCTCGTTCGTCTTGCGGAGGCCGCTCGATCGCGGCGACTCAGCCGCCGAGTAAGTGCGGCCAGTCGCCTTGGGTACGCTCCGGCACGTCGACGACAGCGCGGGCAACAGGGGCGGCACTGGCCTGCCCGATTGGGGGAACCCTTAGTTACGGCTTCTCGGGAAATTAGGGGACGAAATCGCCCCTCCGTTGATCTGGATCTGCACACGCTCCGGCGACAGGGTCACCGCACACTCGATGTCCTGTGAGGGCACGAGGCTCGCCGCACGTAAACCTTCAGCCCCGCGGCGCGATGAGGCACATCGAGTTGGTCCGTGGTGCCTCCGGATGCGACGCAGTCCGCAATGACAAGGGCGCTGCTGAAGCCAGCGATCGTGCGGTTCCTAGCCATGGCTCGGCCCGCGGTCCAACGATCGTCGGGCGCGAACTCGCTCACGATAGCGAGACGACCTTCTTCGACCGCGGGAGGTGCCGTCGCGGTCACAGCGAGTACGGGCGTGCGGATACCGATAGCCATCACCGTCTCGACGAGTCGTCGGTACCACGGACGGAGTCGTGCCCCCACTGACTGATGCAATGGGCTTCATCGATTACGACGCCCTTGATCTCCATCTGGCCGACATGCTCAAGCCAAATGGCATTTCCCTGGCGTTCGGGCGAAAGGAACAAGAGATCAAGCTCCCCGGCAACCGCGGACTCAAGCACCGTTCGCTGCTCGTCTGGGTCCTGATCACTGTTGACCAAGGCGTCAGCTGTAAACACACTCAAGATGTCGTAGTCGAGCCGCCCGGAGCCTTCCGAAATTGGAGGAAGCATTTCCAGCCGATAGCTGTCCGGCTTTCCGTCTGGGACCAACAGCCACCCCGTGTAGACGCTGTCGACGCTGTCCTGGCCACGCGGCGCATCGGGACTGGCCTCGAACAGAATCAGAATCACTGTGCCCAGCGGCGGAAACGTCATCTCCAAGGGCTTCGTAAGTGTCGAAGCACCGGGAGGTAAGATCCGGTTTGTCAGCGCCTCAACGCCCTCGCCCGGTCGACGCACATTCGCGCTCCGCTGGACTGCCTTCGGCTCCCCGATCGGCTTCTTCGGGGTTGATACTGCCGACGCCTGTTGGCCGGCCATCTTCGGCTCCATGAACTGCTGACCGGCGTCGGCCGGCTTGCATGCCGACCCAAGCGTGGCGGCGGCGATTACTGCTGAAAGGGTGAGCCTGATTGTCATGCAAGTGTGTGTGGCTCGGAGGGTGCTACCGCCGCGCCGCAACTACCTTCGCGTGCATCAACTGCTGGAACTTGCGGCAGACCCAGCTGGACATCAAGGCGCCGTTTCTTTTCCACGTGATCCCACATTTCATAGTGGGCATCGGCCCGACCCTTCAGATCTGGCTTCAGAGAGGCAACATGCAGCCCAAGGACGCCACCTACGGGCTGGGCGCCATCGTGGGCGGGTACTTCTGACGCGCCTCCGGGCTCTCAGGGGGGCCGCCTGACCCGGGGGATAGACGGGGGCTCAGATGACGCTGCCGACGCCGAGCACCAGGCCGGTGCCGTTGCCGGAGGGGGCCAGTGTCGGCACGAGGTTCGACAGCAGACTGTCGTGTCCGCGTCTCGGCTGGTCGCGTTCCATATCACGGGTCAGGACCCACGCCGTCGCCAAACCCAGCGTGGCGCCCGTGGCAACCCAGGCCGCAGCGGCCTGTCCGCGGGACTGCTGGCCCTCGATCGAGTAGTAGAGTCCACCGAACAGCAACCCACCGGCGATGCCACCCAGGTCGAGGAACCGCACGCGCGCGATCGAAGGCGATGCCTCGCCTCCCAAGATCACGCCCGCGACACCGCCGACGTTCAACGCCAGCGCGGCCGCCAGCAGCGCGTGGTCATCCCGCGTGTCACCGGCGTCGGAGAAGGCAGCGGCGGCCAGGCCAGCCACCACGCCCGACCACAACGCTGCCGATCCCGCCAGCGACGCACGTCCGGGCGTGGTCCCATAGATCGTGCCCAGGATCCCACCCGCCAGCGCTCCCGCGGTGGCCGTGCTCCAGTACACGGCGGCGAGCTCCCCCGTGCTCCACTCATCGCTGTAGACCGCGCGCGCTTGGTTCCAGCCCGACCAGGCGATGGCCTCTTCCAGCCCGATGAACATCCCGCTGACAATCGACTGGGGAACACCGTAGCGTAGCTGCATCTGCCGGTCGACCAGCGCGACGAGACCCGCGGACGCGCCCGCGAAGGCCAGCGACGGAAGAATGACCCCGGCGACGGAACTGGGTTTGGTTCCCGCCGCCAGCGCCAAACCAGACCCGACCCCGTACAGCACCGCGGTCGTGTACAGGGTGGCCAGCTCGCCGGTGGTCCGTCGGTCCTGTCGTGCCGCCCTCCTCTCCTGTGCCTCCTCCGATGCTCCCGCGACCAGCGTGAATCCTCCATCGGCCCATGCGCGGCACGTGCTCGCCTGTTCGCGCGCCAGCAGAATCCGCCCGGAATCGGGAGCGGACGCCGCCAGGATGGAGAACGCCGCCGCCGCGTCGGCGAACCGCCCGGTGATCATCAGCGCCTTGGCCCGTTCGTAGCCGGCCGACCAGTCCGCTATCCCGTGGGTGACGGCGGTGGTGGCCGGACCGGTGTCTTCCGGGGTTACGAACGACGGTTGCGCGGGTGCAGACGTTGCCGCGGGCGCCACGGGGCCCACGGCTTCCGGGGCCCCGACGGAGCCCGAGGCCGCGAACGCCCTTCCCACAAGAAGGAGGGACGACCAAACAAGCGAAGCCGCGAAGATTGATGAGCGCATGCTCCTGTCACAAGCAATCCGTGCGCCCATTGTCTGGTCGTACCAATTACGGTTTGACCTTCTCTCGGAGAGGCGAAGGTGTCAGAGATTGAACGCGGCGCTCGATTTTCGCAGATGCAGCCACCTGCGTGAGAATCGCCCGCTACTTCTTCAGCTCGTCGATCGCCGCCTGAAGGGACGCGGCGGGCGGGTGCCGTGGACCGTAATCGTCTCGTTCGGCTGCGGTGATGGCATCCGAGGCAAATATACCCACCGATGTGCCCACCGATGTGCCTTCTTGCATCTGGTCGCCGGAGGCGGCAATGGAAGTTCGAGATGGGTTCTCGAACATCGTGAACCGGCCGGTGGCCTGCTCCGGTCGCGCGGGCGAAGCTATCGCCTCGCCCAGGCGGGTACGGCGCCGACCACCGTCTCGATGACGGTGCCGGCGATCTGGGCGCGTCGGAGCTGTCGGTAGCGCCAGATGGTGTAGAGCACCGGGAGCACCTCCAGCGTGAGAAAGGCGCTGGTCACCAGGCCGCCGAGCATCGGGGCCGCGACCCGCTTCATGATCTCCGCGCCCGAGCCGTCCGCCCAAAGCAGCGGCAAGAGGCCCGCCGCCATCGTCGTGATGGTCATGACCTTGGGGCGCAGCCGCTGCACGGTCCCCTCGGCGTGGGCGGCGACGATGTCGTCCCGATTCTGGATCTTTCCCTCGCGCACGCGGCGATGAAAGGCCTCGTCGATGTAGACGACCATCACGACGCCGGTCTGCATGGCCATGCCCGCCGCGGAGAGCAACCCGACCCAGACCGGTGCCGAGAGAGGATAGTGGAGCAGGAACAGGGTCCAGAAGCTCCCTACCAGCGCGAAGGGAACCGACACCAGCACGATGAGTGCCTCGGTCAGGCTGCGGAACTGGAGGAACAGGAGCGCGAGCATCGCGAGCGCCACGAACGGGACGATCATCTTTAGGCGCTGCTCGCCGGCGGCCATCAGCTGATACTGCCCGGTCCATTCGATCCGCTCGCCGGCCGCGACCTGGATGTCTCTCTTGCTCTCGGCGTCGTCGAGCGCGCTCTGCGCGTTACCCACGTAGGTCGAGACGTCGGTCCCCGGGGTCAGATCGACGTAGACGTAGGCGACCAGCTCGCCGCTCTCCGTCCGGAGCACCGCCGGCTCGGTCACGTAGGTAGGGTGTCCGAGCAGCGCGAGCGGCACGGGCTGCCCGGTGGCCGACCGCACCGTGACGTCGCGGAGCTGGTCCGCGTCCTCCCGTTTCATGCCCATGCTCGGAAGGATGCGGAGGCGATAGGGCTGCGTCCCCCTGAGCTCGGGCTCGGCGTGGGCGTGGCTGTGATCGAAGGGCGCCACGCGTCTCGAGTGTCGCGGGTGAAAGGCCCAGTTCTGCCAGGAGACCTCGCCGACCTGCCCTCCGCTGATCAGCAAGTCTGCTGTTGATTGAGCCAGCGCCGGATCCACCTGGTGCAGGGCCAATGCCGCCGGATCGGGGTCGAACCGCAGCCAGGGCTCGCCGCCCAGCGATTCGAACACGGCGCTCCGCGTTCCCGGCAAACCCCTGACCCACTTCTGCAGCGCCGTCCCCAGGGCGTCGAGGCGCCCCGGGGTCGGGGCGACGACGCGTATGCCGACGGGGGTGCGGACACCGCCGGTCGACATCATGTCCATCCGCGCGCGCGCCGGCGCCGTCCAGGCGTTCGTCCAGCCCGGAAGGCGGACACCGCGATCGAGCTTCTCGATGAGCTCGGCGGTCGTCTCGGTCGTCTCCTCCGGCCAGAGCAAGCCGAGGATGCGGCGGAGGCCGCGCGGCGCCCATTTCGAATACCAGCGCACGCGGGGCAGCTTGGGCCACCCGGCGTGGGGCTTGAGCCGGATCGTTACCTCCGCCATCGAGAAAGGCGCCGGATCGGTGGCAGTGTTCGCGCGCCCCACCTTGCCGAACACCGTGCTGACCTCCTCGAAGCGGCCGATGGCCCGGTCGAACTTGCGGAGCTGTATGCCGGCGTCCCCGGCCGAAACCCCCGGCAAGGTCGTCGGCATGAACAGTAGATCCCCTTCGTCGACGCGCGGCAAAAACTCGCCCCCGAGGCGGGTCAAGATCGGAAAGCACGAGGCGACCGCCAGCGCCGCGGTGATCAGTGTCAGCGCCGGCCGCGCCAGGGCGAAGTGGACGAACGGGCGATAGATCCGGACCAGCCTCAGGGTGATCGGGTTGTCGAACTCCGGCAGCACGCGGCCGCGCAGCAGCCGATCCCGCAAGGCGGGAGCCAGGGTGACCGCCACCAGCGCGGCGGCGACGATGACCAGCGTCTTGGTGATCGCCAGCGGCCGAAGGAGTCGTCCCGTCTCGCCCGTGAACGCGAACACCGGTAGGAAGCTCAGCGCCGTGATGAGCAGCGAGGTCAGGATCGCCGGGGCCAGCGCGCTGGCGGTGGCGACGATGGCGTTGCGGCGACTCCCGGCGGCCGGGTTCACTCCCAGGCTCTCGATGCGCCGGTGACAGGCCTCGAGGGCCACCACGTCGGCATCGACCGCCATGCCGAGAGCAATGCCGATTCCCCCCAGGCTCATGATCGTGGCGGGGACCCCCAGCAGACGCATCCCGGCGAACGTCAGAAACAGGACCATCGGCAGCGTGGCCAGCGGCACCATCGCGCTCGGTCCGTGAAGCAGAAATATCAGGATGACCAGCACCACCACCGCCACCTCCTCGCTGAGCGCCCGCAGCAGGGTGTGCTCGACGCGGTTGGCGAGGTCCAAGCGGTCGTAGACCGTCACGATGTCGATGTGCGGCAGCCGCGGGCGCAACCGGTCGAGCATGCGCTTCACGTTCTCGATGATCGCCTTCGGATCGGCGTCCCGCCGGGCCACCACGATCCCGCCGATGCACCACTGGAAGCCGCCGAAGTCGGCGATGCCGAGGGGCATGTCCGTCGCGATCGTCGAATGGGCGACGTCTCCTATCCGCAACGATGTCTGGTCCGCCTGTGAAGATGAGGGCGCCGTCCCCCCGCTCTGTGGCGTCGGACTCGGCTGCATGCCGGGCATCGGACGCGCGCCCAAAGGCATGGCGTGGTCGGCGCCCATCACCATCGGCGCCATCGGCGCCTCGGACCCGCCCGGGGTGCTCGCGGGCGCCCCCGACGTCGGCAGAGGCA
>Ga0066788_10000173_pt1 | contig 12777 bp, 9 predicted proteins | sample OrgsoiDNA2013048_FD_70943 | JGI IMG/M metagenome (GOLD analysis project Ga0066788, IMG submission 70943) | Permafrost soil microbial communities from the Arctic, to analyse light accelerated degradation of dissolved organic matter (DOM) -... | ecosystem: Environmental > Terrestrial > Soil >... | reverse complement strand
TCACGGGCGTCGATCCTTGGACCCCCAGCACTGTAAGCATCATCGAATGGGGTAGCCAACCATGGGCCACTCACGGCAGGCGGGCAGAGCTGGCGCCTGTTGACGTACGCATTCGTCCACTTCGGTGCGCCCCACCTCGTGGTCAACATGGTCGTCCTTTGGCAGGTTGGCTTTTTTGTCGAGCGCCTGGTCGGTAGCGGCGGCTTTTTGGTCGCCTACCTGCTGGCGGCTCTGTGCGGCTCGATCGCCTCGCTGGCATGGAACCCCTACGCCGCTTCGGCGGGCGCCTCAGGAGCGGTGTTCGGCGTTTACGGCGTGCTCGTCGGATATCTGGCGCGCAACCGCGGCCGCGTCCCTCCGGCGATGCTGAAACGGGTTGGAACCAGCGCGCTGTTGTTCGTGCTCCTCAACCTGGCGCTCGGCCTGGCGATCAGAAATGTCGACCTGGCGAATCACCTCGGAGGGCTCCTGGCGGGGCTGTGCGCGGGACTCGTCCTCGCGCCGCCCGCTCGGTTCGACCTCTCTTGCGACGGCGGCACTGCGGGTGCTGGTGCTCGTCGCTTTCGGCGCGGTCGCCCTGGTCGGGGTCTTCGGGCGCCAGCCGCGCCCCGTCAATCTGTCCGTCGAGATGAAGAAATTCTACGAGTTGCAGTCAGAAACCGTGGGCCTCTATGACATGGCAGTGTTGAAGCGGCGACAATCGCGACTGAGCGACGCTGATTTCGTCAAGATTCTGGACAACCAGGTTCGACCCCCTTGGCAAAAATACGCGCATTTTCTCCGAGGGCTCGATCGCTTGCGTGGGGCGAAGAAGAAATGGGCGACCACCACGTTGTCCTACATCGACCTTCGAGAACACGCCTGGTCGTTGATCAGCGAGGCTGTGCGCGGCCGCGACACCGCCAAGATGGCGGAAGCGAAGGCGCTCGACGCCGAAGCCCGAGCGTTGGTGCAATCCGTTCGTAACGAAAAAGACTGAAACTGGAGATCGTCGGGGCGCCCGCGCGAGCTGCGCCGACCCGGTGGCGGCGCGCAGATGTCAGCGCGGAAGGCCCCTTCCGATCATCGGCGGGTCGAGGCCAGGATCGGGAGTCGGATGAGCGTTGTTCGCGAGCGGCCATGCAGCCTCGTCCCACCGAAGACACGCCTCGCTCCACGGAGCTTTGCACTCTTCAACCATCACGTCGAGGAGCGCGTCGTAGATGTTGGGGTTCGTCGCTTCGGATGTCAGCTGAAACTCGGGTTGTTCGAACTTGTGGACGATCCAGCACAGCTGCAAGAAGACGGCGACGGTCGACCCCACCCCTCCGCCGGAAAGTCTGAAGGCCGGCGTTCCGGCGGGGCGTAGCTGGTCGTCCGTCAGGTCGAACCGCAAGACCTTCGCCAGGGTCGGAGCATCCTGCGCCAGCCGACGGCTCAACTGCCGGATCGCCCTGCGGCTCATCATGCGGGTCGCAAACCGGGCTGCGTAGGGGGCATTCTCGAAGTCGCCACGCTTGGCGGTGAGCGCGGCCGCCTGGCGAAGATCGAGCGGCAGCGAGACTCCCAACCGCGCCAGGTCCTCCGCCATCTGGAGCGCCGCGGCGGTTTGAAGATCGTCGCCGCCGGCCATCGCCGCGGACGTGCTGCTGCGCTGCTGCACGATCGTGAGCGCCTCCGCGGCCGCGTCGATCTGAGCGCGTGCTTGCAACGAGAGCACCGATCGAATCGCCAGTCTCATCATCGCGCTCGACGAAAGCACGTCCGACGTAGCAAGCGCCGCGCGCAAAGCCTCCAGCGCCTGCTCTGGTCGTCCCTGGATCGCGTCGACGTCCGCCACGAGCAGAAGCCGGCCGGCCCCCGCGCCAGGCAACGCGGTCTCGAGGAGCCGCCCGAGGACCTTCTCCGAAAAATGAAACAGGAACTCGTCGACGAACGCCTCGGGCTGGCGCTCCGCGCCGGCGCAGAGGATCTGGAACGCCTCGGGGCTGGCCGCGTAGGGGAGATAGGACAGCAGCCTCCAGCGAGCCTCCGTCGCGTCGGGTTGTGCGGCGAGCGCGTCGCGCGCCGCCTGCACTTCATATACGGGCGCCTGGCCCGGATGGCCCAGCAGCTCGTAGCTTTCTCGCAGTCGGATGAACCCCTCCGGATCGGTGCTTACCCGGACGTTCATGACCCGCGCGAGGTAGGAGCGCCGAATCTCGTCGCGGTCCACGGGTCCCTCGCCAAGCGCCAGCACGACCCGCGCGTCTTGAGACGTCATGCCGTCAGCGTAAGTCAATCACGACCACGCTTGCAATTCACGGCGCGCCGCCGACATCCGACGAATCGTCGCTTGCACGGCGAAGGTGACAGGGACACTTTCGTCCAATCGCCCCGCGCGTCGCACGTGGCGCGGCCACGGACGGTTCGCGGTCTCGTCCTCGGCGGCCGGTGGAGCAGGATCGCACGCGGCCCTTTCGGACGGTGGTCTAGACCTACGTCCAGTCGGCCTGGTCATGACGCTCGCTTTCCCGTCCAGCACTCGGGGGCGCGCCAGAAGCTATCGGCGCGCGTCCCGTAATGGGCGACGAGCACGGTATCGATCATCGCGGATGTCCGCGCCGCAGATACCGCCGTGCATGCACATTGTCCGCGGCCGTGAAGCGCGTCGACGACGCTCTGTATCATCATCCCCCGTCCTCCGGATCCCCCCCGAACAGCACCCCCACCTCCAACTCCACCGCCTCGAACGGCTCGGCGCGGACGCGCTGGCCGGACTGGGCGGTCAGGGCGACGAGGTAGCCCTGCGGCGTCCAGCGGAACACCCGGAGGGTGAGGAGCTGAGGGTCGGCGATCCAGTAGTGGGCACGCCGCCGCGGCGGTAGGTCTCGAACTTCGTGACCTGGTCGTCCCGGGCGTTCGAGGGCGACAGAATCTCGCAGATCCAGTCCGGGCGCAGGCGAATCGGCGTGCCAGCCGGACGCTCGGGGGAGCGCTCGCGGCGCCATCCCAACACGTCGGGGCGGTAGATCTCGTGCGTCTCTAGCTCGATCTCGACCTCGGTCTCGAAACACCAGCCACCGGGGAAACGGCCGCCCGGTGGGCGCGAGAAAGGGCCGAAGAGGTTGCCCGTGACGGCGGCCTGGGTTGCGCCATGCTCGCCAGTGGGCGCCGCCTTCTGCACCAGCTCGCCGGCGATCACCTCGTGAAACCGCGTCCCGTCCGGCAGCGCGAGCAGGTCGGTCACGGTGACCAGCGGAGTTGCGCGAGCAGGCCTGGACATGCGGCCCCGTGAGGATATCAGCCGCGCCCGCCGATTACAAAGACGCCCGAGTTGTCAGCACCACGCCCCCAGCCAGACGCTGTCTGACATGTTATGATACATGACATGTCGAAGGCCGCGGCGGCGAGGAAGAGCGTCGAGCGCTACCGCGACCGAATGAGGGAGGCGGGTTTGCGCTTGGTGCAGGTCTGGGTGCCTGATACCCGCGCACCAGGATTTGTCGAGGAGTGTCGCCGCCAGAGCCTGGCCGCCAAGGGGGAGAAGGCCGGCCGGTCCGAACGAGACGCGATGAAGTGGGTGGAGGCTCATAGTGATCCCGAAGGTTGGACACCATGAAACGGGGAGACATGGTCGTTGTTGCCATGCGAGGTGACCATGGCAAACCGAGGCCAGCCTTGGTGATTCAATCTGACCTCTTCAACGAAACCCACGCGAGCGTCACGGTTGCTTTCGTGACCAGCACCATCGTCGACGCACCGCTGTTTCGGTTGACGGTCGAGCCTTCGAGGTCAAACGGTCTCCGGTCGCTTTCGCAAATCATGGTCGACAAGGCGACCGCTGTTCGCCGAGACCGAATTGGAAAAGCCATCGGTCGCCTGGATGACAGCACGATGATCCGCGTGAACCGCGCGGTAGCCCTGTGGCTTGGACTTGCGGCGTAGTGCTGAACGGCCTGCCTGCAGCGGCAGGCACTACCCCCGCTGGGCGGTCACCACCAGGCCTTCGACCGGCTGCCGGTTCTCGGTTCGCAGCTGCCTCCGCGACAGGGAGACTGGCGTGAGCTTGGCCGTGGTCAGGGCCTGTCGCAGGTAGGCCTCGCCGTGGCTGTAGCGGCCATGGGGGTTGAGGCGGTGTCCGCCGGTCGGCTCGTCGGAGGCTCGCTCCACCGTGAACACCAGGTGGCCGCCGGGGCGCAGCGCGCCGGCGGCGGCATCCAGCACCTCGGCGAGATCGCCGAAGTAGACGAGGGTGTCGGCCGAGACGATCACATCGAAGGCTGCCGGCCGCTCCCGCATGAAGCCGACGAGCTCGGCCTGCTCGAGCGCGTCGTAGACCGCCCGTTCCGCCGCCTTCTTCAGCATGCCCGCCGACAGATCGACCCCCACCAGACGCCGGGCATACGGCCGCAGCAGGGGGCCGCAGAGTCCCGTGCCGGCCCCGGCGTCGAGGACCTCCAGGTTGCCCGCGGGGCTCCCCACCACCTTCTGCACCGCCTCGGCGGTCAGAGCGGGCGCGCAATAGTCGAGACGCTCCAGCACCCGGTCGAAGCTGGCGGCGAAGGTATCGAAGGTGGTCTGCACGAACGCGTCCGAGGCGCGCGCGGGCACGCCCTCGCCAGAGCAGGCCGCCAGGAGATGGCGGGCCAAGGGGCTGTCGGGCTCCAGCTCTCGCCAGCGCCGGTACACCTGGATGGCCTCCTCCAGTCGCCCGAGCGCGTACAGCACGGCTCCGACGCGACGGTAGGAGTCACCATCATAGGGACGCAGGACCAGGGCTCTCTGGAACACTGACAGCGCCTCGTCGGTCCGATCGGTATCCTGGAGTAGGTTGCCAAGCTGGTGGTACGCCTCGCCGTGCTCGGGATCGAGGGCCAGCGCTTCGCGGAAGCGAGCCTCCGCCGCCGGCAGATCTCCGCGCCGGCGCAGCACCGTTCCGAGGTTGGTGTGGGCCTCGACGTGACGGGGGTGATGGGCGAGCACGGCCCGATAGGCCTCCTCAGCCTCCTGCAGCAGCCCCCGCTTGAGCAGCATGTTTCCCAGGTTGTTGCGAGCCGCCGCGTGCTCCGGCGCCAGCTCCAGGGCGCGCCGAATCAGCTCGAAGGCCTCGTCGGAGCGGCCCTGCTGATGGCAGGCCAGCCCGAGGAAATGCCAGGCATCCGCGTTCGCCGGGGCGACCTCCAGGATCCGGTGGTAGATCTCCTCGGCCGCCTCCAGCAACCCGTTGCGCTGCATGCCCAGCGCCAGCTCCATGGCCTGGTCGAGCGTCAGGTCCGGACCGCCGTTCCCGGCCCCCGCATCGCTCCCGGCGATCTCCTCCTCGCTCGGCCCTCGACCGCTCGCCTCCTCCTCCCGCATGGCCATCACTCGAAGGCATACTCGAAGTCACCGCCCGAGGTCGTCACCGCCACCCGCGCGATGGGCTTTCCCTCCACGGTGCGGGTCAGGATCTCCAGGCTGATGCGCGGCAACAGGGTGTTGGTCAGGATCGAATCGATCATGCGGCCACCACTCTCCAGCTCGGTGCAGCGACTGACGATCAGCTTCACCACCTCGTCGTCGAAGGTGAAGGGCACGCGGTGGCCGTCCAGAATCCGGCGCGCCACCCGCCCGAGCTGCAGGCGAGCGATGTTGCCGATCATCTCGTCGCTGAGGGGATAGTAGGGGATGGTGACGATGCGGCCCAGCAGCGCCGCAGGAAAGGTTTTCAAGAGGGGTTCCCGCAAAGCTTTCGCGATCCCGTCCGGGTCGGGCAGCAGCTCGGGATCCTTGCACAGGTTCATGATCAGCTCACTGCCCACGTTCGAGGTCAGCAGGATCAGGGTGTTCTTGAAGTCGATCAGCCGGCCCTCGCCGTCTTCCATCCATCCCTTGTCGAAGACCTGAAAAAAGATCTCGTGCACGTCGGAGTGCGCCTTCTCCACCTCGTCCAGCAGCACCACGCTGTAGGGTCGACGCCGCACCGCCTCGGTGAGAACGCCTCCCTCCCCATAGCCCACATAGCCCGGGGGGGCACCTTTGAGGGTGGAGACGGTATGAGCCTCCTGGAACTCGCTCATGTTGATGGTGATCAGGTTCTGCTCGCCGCCGTAGAGCGCCTCGGCCAGCGCCAGCGCGGTCTCGGTCTTGCCAACCCCCGACGGTCCCGCCAGCATGAACACGCCGATGGGCTTGCTCGGGTTTTCGAGGCCCGCCCGCGAGGTCTGGACTCGCCGCGCGATCATCTCGAGCGCGTGACGCTGCCCGATCACCCGTTGATTCAGGGTCTCGGCCAGCTTGAGCACGGTCTCGATCTCGTTCTTGACCATGCGTCCGACCGGGATCCCGGTCCAGTCCCCCACCACCGTCGCGACCGCCTGCGCGTCCACGGTGGGCAGAATGAGCGGCGTGTGGCCCTGGATGTCCGCCAGCGACGCCTGCAACTGGCGCAACTGCGCGAGCCGGCTGGCTCGTTCGCCACCGGCAACGGCAGCGCCACCCATCCCGCCACCGCCACCGCCACCGCCGCCGCCACCTTGCCCGTCGCCGGATGGCTTCTCATCGAGGGTTGCCCCGGACACCCCGCCCTTCGAGGCCAGCTTCTCCGCCTGTCCGGCGCGCGTCTCGAGCTTGCTTCCGGTCCTCTCCACCGGTTTGGCGTCCTCGCGCAGCTTGGCCCGGATCCCCAGGATCTGGTCGACCAGATTCTTCTCGGTCTTCCAGCGCGCCTCCAGACCGACCAAGCGCACCCCCTCCGCCTCCAGCTTCTCGCGCGCGGCGGACTCTCGCTCGCTCGTGTCCCAGCCCGCCGCCTGCTCGCGACCGAGGATCTCCAGCTCGGTCTGCAGCGCCTCGATGCGTCGCCGGCTGTCGTCGACCTCGGCCGGCACCGCGTGCTGGCTGATGGCGACCCGGGCGCAAGCCGTGTCGAGCAAGCTCACGGCCTTGTCAGGCAGTTGCCGGGCCGGGATGTACCGGTGCGAGAGCTTGACCGACGCCTCCAGGGCCTCGTCGAGGACCTGCACCCGATGATGCTTCTCCAGGGTCGACGCCACCCCCCTCATCATCAGCAACGCCTTGGCCTCGCTGGGCTCCAGCACCTGCACCACCTGAAAGCGGCGGGTCAGCGCCGGATCCTTCTCGATGTATTTCTTGTACTCCGCCCAGGTGGTGGCGGCGATGGTGCGCAGCTTGCCTCGTGCCAGCGCCGGCTTGAGCAGATTCGCGGCGTCACCGGTCCCGGCCGAACCACCGGCTCCGATCAGGGTGTGGGCCTCGTCGATGAAGAGGATGATCGGCTTGGGCGACGACTGCACCTCGTCGATCACCTGCCGCAGGCGATTCTCGAACTCCCCCTTCATGCTGGCCCCGGCCTGCAGCAACCCGATGTCCAGGGTCCGCAGGGTCACGTCCTTGAGCGGCGGCGGCACATCGCCCGAGGCGATGCGCAGGGCGAACCCCTCGACCACCGCGGTCTTTCCCACCCCGGCCTCTCCGGTCAGGATCGGGTTGTTCTGGCGGCGACGCATCAGGATGTCCACCACCTGTCGAATCTCCTCGTCCCGCCCCACGATGGGATCGATCTCGCCCTTGCGAGCCCGCTCGGTCAGGTCCACCGAAAAGCGGTGCAAGGCCTCCTGCTTGCCCATGGCGGCCGGCGCGATCGCTCCGCTGGCCTCCCCCGGCTCCCCGCCGCCACCGGCCTGTCCCGCCGCTACCAGGTTGGACTCCGGCGAGGCCCCCACGACGGCGTCGAACGAATCGGTGAGCTGGTCGATCTTGATCTTCTCGAATTCGCGCGACATTCCCGCCAGCGCATTGCGCAGTCCGGGGGTCTTGAGAATCCCGATGACCAGGTGACCGGTGCGCACCTGGCTGTCCCCGAACAGCAGGCTGCCGTAGACCCAGCCCCTCTCGACGGCCTCCTCGACGTGGCTCGAGAGATCGGAGATCGAGGACGCCCCTCGCGGCAATCGATCGAGCGCCTCGGTCATGTCGCGCGCCACCCGCGAGAGATCGATCTGGTACTCACGAAGGATCCGGTGCAGGTCGGAGTCCTGTTGTTGCAAGATCTGATGGAACCAGTGCACCAGCTCCACGTAAGGGTTGCCCCGCAGCTTGCAGAAGACGGTGGCGCTCTCGATCGACTTGTACCCGAGGCTGTTGAGTTTGCCAAAAAGCGCCAACCGGCTGATGTCCGACATGATGTCTCCCTCTTCTCGCTGTCTTCTCGGTGTTTTGCTCGGTATCTTGCTCGCTGTCGCTGTCTGCTTCTGGCTATCTCGATGAGATGCAGCGGCTCAACCGGCCGCCATGACCGACTCTGCCTGGGGGTCCAAGATCAGATCCTCGCGGTCGGCGCCCACGGCGCGTCCCAGCCAGGTGGTCCAGCCCATGTGCGATCGTCCCAGGTGCAGCGGCTCGTCGGTCCGCTCGTCCATCACCAGCCGGACGTCCCAGCGCAGCTCGTCGCCCGTGTAGCTCCTCACCAGCGAGGTCAGCTTCGCGAGGCTGGGCCGCCCGGGCAACATGCGCCGGAACTGAGCGCGCGTGAGCGGCCCGAGCACCACCCGAAATTTCTGCTGCCGGCTCCAGACGCTCGCGCCCATTATGGTCGACAAACCCAGGAAGACGCCTGGATCTCGCAGACCCAGCGCCCAGCGGTTCTCCCGTGGCAACTCCAGCCAGCTTCCCACGAACTCCTCGATCCGGGCGGGCATGTCGAAGAATTCTCCGATGATCGCGGTCAACCCGGCGGCGTGGCGGGTTTGAGCCCCAAACAGTCCCGCATAGAACAGCCTGGCGCTGTCGGGAAACTTGTCCCGGTCGCGGAAGGCGGGCGGGGCGACTCCGATCCCGGCGCCGACATAGGTGAAGAATCGATTGCTCTCGGGCCGGTCTTGACCGACGGTCGGCTGGCCTTGGGCCCAGGACCGGTACAGCAACATCATCATCCGATGGTGGAAAACATCGAGAAATCGGCTGAACGTGGGATCATCGGCGTTGCGCAGCCGGTCGCGGGCGTACTCGGTCAGGTGCAGCGGCAGGGGACCGTTGGGGCCGAGCAGTCCCATGAAATACACCAGCAGCCAGGGCGGTCCGCCCGCTCGTCCGGGGCGCAACCGGGAAAGCGCCGACGGGGCGAAGACGGCGCTCGGCTCCTGTCCGATCCGGATGGTTTCATCGGCCGGCCGCGAGGCCTCCCCCATCCGCGGGTTGTCCCGGTAGGCGCATTCCAGGCGGCGCAGCACCTGGAAAAAATCGAACTCGTGCGGGGCGCGGCTCAGCATGTCGAGCAGCTGCTCGGCGGCCGCACTCCGGGCGCGCCGCGGGGAGACGGGCGCGATCGATCCCCCGCCACCCCTGGCGGAGGTCGGCGACGCGGGCCCGACCTGTCCGTTGACGGGGGGCGCCAAGGCCGGGTTTCGCACGCTGCCGGAGGGTGGGGAAGCGGCGCCCGAAGGTACCGCCTGCTCAGCGCCCCCGGCCGCGGGCCCTACACCGTTTGCCGTAGTCCCGATCGGGCCGGCCATCGCATGACCTCACCGCGCTGAGTGCTGCGCAGCACGGTTTCCGTGAATGAATTGATCGAGGCGTACTTGGCGAAAAATCGCTCCATCACGCTCCCGAGCAAGAAGACCCCCGTGCCTTCGAAGGCCACCTCGTCACAGGTGAGGCCGATCTCCAGACCCCGCCCGAAAGTGGTCGGACCCGACACCGGGAGCGCCCGGGTTATTCCCGTACAGGTGGTGGAGCGAACCCCCTCGATTTGCTTCAGGGCGTTCGGCTCCGCCAGATCCGCATAGAGGGACAAGAGCTCCCGCAGCGCCGCCGCGCCTTCACCGGCGCCGGAGCTCGCGTCGACCAGGGACAGATAATTGAGCGACATGTGACTGATCAGCCGCCAGCTGGTGTCGCCGTGCGCATGGGAGGGATGAGGCGACGTGGGCCCCGCCACGCAGCGAATCGACTCCACCGGGCCACCCGAATCCAGGTTGAAGTCCGTGCGCCCCTGGCCCAGCACCAGGTGCAAGGGCAGATCTCGATTGGTGCAGCGGGCCTCGACATCCAGCTGGCGCAGCTCCGAACGATAGGGGCCCTCGTCGGGATCGACCAGCGACAGGTAGACCTCGCTGCCCACGTAGCTCGAGCGGGGACCTTGAGCGCGCTGTTTGGTCGACAGGGTGCGCGGCTCTCTATGCACGGTGAAGTAGGCGGGCGGATAGTCGTGGGGCGTCTGGTCGTTCCACGCGAAGAACGGATGGAACGGCTGCTTCTTCTCACCAATGCCACCGTGCCCCACGACGGCGGTGACCGAATGGATCTCGAAGTCCATCGGCCTCGTGCGGTCTGGAATCAGGTGATACTCATGGGTGGACTCGGACAGCTGAATTCGATCAGCGCGGCGGGGAAACAGGTTGACCGCCGAGGTGCAATGAAGCGCGACGTTCTCGATACCAATGGTCCCCTCCAGCGAGCGGTCGTGCAGATCGGTGACGATCACCAGCTCGAGCTCCGGGCTGGGGTTGCGCCGCATGGCCTCCAGCAAGCCGTGGAGCTTGACGAACAAGTATCGAGCCGGGAAGGCAAAATATTCATGCAGCAACCGGTACCCCTGAAACGAGCGGGCGCCGTACCCGAGCAGGCTCTCCTGGTCATCGAAACCGACCTGCTCGATCGGTTTTGGCACGACATGCTGCCAGGGAACCGGACGTCCCACCGGCCGGGCCACCAGCGCCAGCGCGTGTCCAACCAGCTGCTCATAGAGGCGCATGGCCAGACCGTCACTCCCCCTCAGATAGAGGCTCAGCTCGTTCAGACCGATCTCCGAGAAGTTCAGCCCGGCCGTCGCGCGCAACCTGATCCGCAAGGCGGAACGAGCCCGACCCTTGAAGGTGGCGTCGCCCAGATCGCCCACGTACGCGCCGTATTCGACATGTGAGATCTCGATGGGCCACAGCGTGACGTCGTGCCCCGTGCGGAACTCACAGGCGGTGTGCTCGCCGCGTCCGGTGAGGCTGCGGAGCGCTGAGCCGCGGGGGACCTGATAACCATCGGCCAGAGACCCCTCCCCCAGATTCGGCTGGAGTTGAACCACGGCCATGGAGGGCGTGGGGGCCAGGTAGTGGGGATAGACGATCTCGAGCAGGTGCTGGGTAAAACGCGGGAACTCAGCGTCGAGCTTGAGCTGAACCCGTGCGGCGAGGAACGCAAATCCTTCCAGGAGGCGCTCGACGTAGGGATCCGCGCACTCGAAGGCCTCGATCCCCAGGCGTCCCGCGATCTTCGGGAACTCCTGCGCGAACTCCGCCCCCATCTCCCGCAGGTACTGCAGCTCTCGACCGTAGTGCCGAAGCAGGCGCGGATCCATCCGGTCAGCCCCTGGCGCTTCCCAGGTCGGAGACGTTGACTCCCCCTGTCTCGAGGTCGATCTCGGTCCTCAGGAACAAGCGCAGAGGCAGGGGTTGCGCCCAGAGCTCCGCCTCGATATCGAACGACATCGCGTTGTGGCTCATCTTCTGCTCGTCAATCCGCAAGCGCACCTTCACGGTGTGCTTGACCAGGCGGGGCTCGAAATCCCAGATGACCCTGGTCAAGAGCCGCTCCAGCGTTGGCACATCGATCCCGGAAGCCGTGTGCCCGGCCAGGTCAGGCATTCCGTAGTTCAGCACCGAGCTGGCGACATGGGGCTCGGAAGCGAGATCCTGTACGGATGCCAGATTGGTGGTGTTGAAGAGCCAACTCAGATCCCGCCGGACGCATTCTCGCAGCCGCGACGGTGACAACACCCGCCGATCTCGCGACTCTTGCTTGCGATCGGGCTCATCGTCCGTGAGACGGTCGAGCAGCGATGGCTGAAGCCTCTCCTTCTGGGTGAGCTCAGCCATCAGTTGCCTGGAAGCTCACCGGCAGGGACTCCTCCTCCGCGGCCCCGCGATCATCTCCAATCGCTTGTCCAGTCGCTTGTCCAGTCGCCGCGGAAACCTCGACGTCGAAGCTCGCGGCTCGAACTTCCAGCAGGGCGTGCTCGCCCAGGTCGGTGGCCAACAGTCGCTGCCCGACTCCCTGGTAGTGACCAGCAGGTTGCTCGATCCAATCGGTGGCGCGTGCCATGACCAGGCGTGAATCAGTCGCCCGCTCCGATCCGGGATATCGCGTCGGGATCAACGCCACGGACTGCCCGCCGTTGGCCCAGGTCAGCTCCGCCGCGGTCCAGACCAGATCGCGTAGGTCGACCGGCTTCTCCATGCGGATCTCGCGCAGGCGCTGGAACGGGATCCAGTAGTAGCGTCCGTTCACGACGGCCTCCAGCATGGGACCGAGGCGCGGATCTGCGTCGGCCAACCACTCGAAGGATCGTCCGTCGATGCGCCCCGGAACCGCGGGCGCCGCCGCGAAGGCCCGCTCCCTCAGGCGCCCGGCCTCCTCGAATCGCTGCTCGCCGCTCAGCTTCAAGGCCTGGATCAGGAGGGCCATCCATTCGGCCGGCTCGCCGAAGACCAGCGGGGTCCGTCGTCCCGCGAATATCTCGGCGCGCAGCAACTCGCAGCGAATCGCTTCGACATAGGTTTGCACCATCGCGAGGCTCTTCGCGTCCAGGTCCCCGGCGACCCGAAGCTGCGTCAACGCCCGCTGCCACTGCCCCATGACCGACAGAAGCTGGAACAGAAATACGCGCAATTTCGCATCGGCCGGATGCTTTCGCACCCGACTCTGAAGGTCTTCCAGAGCCTCGTCCAGTCTCCCGCCCTGCAGGAGCTCCTCAGCTGTCATCGTGCACTTTCATGGCAAACCGTCATGGCACACGTACGCTCCAGTCCCCTCTCCCACGAATGT
>Ga0066788_10000170_pt1 | contig 12909 bp, 8 predicted proteins | sample OrgsoiDNA2013048_FD_70943 | JGI IMG/M metagenome (GOLD analysis project Ga0066788, IMG submission 70943) | Permafrost soil microbial communities from the Arctic, to analyse light accelerated degradation of dissolved organic matter (DOM) -... | ecosystem: Environmental > Terrestrial > Soil >... | reverse complement strand
CGGGTGGATCGATCAGCACCTTCCAATCGCCCGGCGTCAGCTCGAGGAACTTGAACGCGCCGGTGTCGTCGGAGGTCGCCTCGAATCCCAGCGCCTTTTGACCGTCGTCGCGAAAGACCGTGACCAGCACACCCGAGAGGGGCAATCGGGTGCCACGCTCGCGCAGGATCCCCGCGAAGTTGACCACCAGTGCGGGAGCGGGGCGGGGTGGTGGCGCCGACTTCTGAGCGCTCACGTCGCCCGCTGCGCCCGGGCTGGCTCCCCCTGCCTCGGGACCCGGCGGCGCGCCCCCATCGGCACTGCTTCCTCCCACTGTGCGCCCCGGCGCGCGGCCCCCCAGCCTGAACTTGTACTTGTAGCTGAGCTGCACCGCGATCTTCTGACCGTCGAGCTCGGCCGGCTCGAACTCGAACTGCTGGGCCGCGACCAGCGCGGCCTCGTCGAATCCGATCCCCGGCGGCGTGGAGGGCTCGGCGATGCCGACCGAGTCGACAGTGCCCTTGGCGTTGATGTCGAGCAGCAAGACCACGTCCGCCTCGAGACCCTTTTCGAGCGCCTCCCTGGGATACTCGGCCTCCACGAACTTGGTCTGTTTCGGGACCTTGGTGAGCTTCTTCGCCTCGACCTGCCCCCCCGCCGCCGGAGGTTCCGACCGTTGCATGTTGAGGCCCTCGGTCGACTGAGCGCGGGCAGGGCTCGGCGCGGTGGCCCCCAACCAGACCACCGCTGCCATGATCGAGCGTGCACCCGTGAGGACGCCGCGACCCGAGGACGATCGCTTCACGGTGTTTCGCTTCACGGCGTCGGTTCCAGATTGACGGTGCCATTCCTCCACGAGACGCCACCCCGGCTGTCGTGAATCACGACGAAGATGCTGGACTGGTCAGGCGCGTAGTTCTTCTTGAGCCCGGGGGTCCAGGTGTTTCTCTGCAGATCGTCGAAGGGCGTCCGATCGGCGATGAAGCTGGTGCTGGAGTCATCCACGTCACCGGTCTCGACGAACCAGGTGATGAACAGACGCTCCTGCAGCGTGGCAGGCAGTCCGTTGTCGTCCAGGCCCTGGTAGGTTTCGGCGGCCGCGGGGGACACCGTCGCGTGAATCGCGGTTGGCGTGTCGCGCGGAAGGGTCACGCCCGGGAGCGTCGCGGCTGCCTGATCGGTGATCTCCATGGGCGTCTGGTCTCGGGTGGCGAACAGGCCGTCAATGGTCGGGTTGGCATTGTCGGCCATGGACGCGTCGAACCGCCACCTGGTGGTGAAGACCACGTCGACGTGGTCGGCATGCTCCCCGTCGATTTCCACCCTCAGCTTGATGCGAAAGGGAAACCCGTTGGAACAGTCCGACGCCAGGATTCCCGTCAGCGCCCCGCTGCACAGGGCCTTCAGCAAGGCCGGCTCGATGGAGCTCGAGAGCTGGGCGGTGGTCCCCGTTCCCAGGCTCAAGGGCGGCGGTGGGTCCCCGGCTGGCAGGTTCATCATGGCCCGCGCCTGGCTCAGCAACGCGGCCAGGGCCGCATCCGTCAGCTCCTGGCCGTCGAGCGCACAGGGGTATCCTTCTCCGCTCGGGCCCGTGAGGGGACACCAGCTCCAGATATAGGTCGGTGCCGGATAGCCGGGTGGGGCGTAGACCAGCGCGGACAGGGTCGCGGTCTCGCCGCTGGCCGGCGACGGCGGGTCGCTTTGCACTCCCAGCACCCGCAGCGAGGTCAGGCGGTTGTAAGGCACGAAGTCCGGCCTGCAACCGATGCCACCGACGACTGCGACGATCGCGAGCAGAGATATCGCGATCGTGACCAACGCCTCGCGCCTGGGTCGCGGTGCTCGCGGCGTTCTTGTCTCGCGTGTCATTGATCCTGCAACCTGAAACGGTACTTGAAGCTGACGGAGTAAGGCATGGGCACCTCGTCCTTGGTGGCGGGATCCCACTCTTCCGCGAGCGCCGCGACGCGGGCCGATTCGTTCAGCTCAGGATACTGAGAGGCCTTGATGAGCTTCACGCTGGTCACCTTACCCGTCACGTCGATCGCGACCAGGACCGTGACGTCGTCCTCGATCCCTTGACTCTTGAGCGTCGCGGGATACGGCGGCTCGTGCGGGTGACGACGCTTCGGCAGCTCGTACTTGACCCCGGCCACCGGAATGCGGCTGGCCACCCGGTTGGCCTGTCCCGGGCCGCGGGCCTCGACGGCCATCGGATCGAGCCCGGGCGGCGCCGGGCTGACATCCTTGGGAGCCACGGCGCGGGTGGCGGTTTCGCCGAAACGGGTGTTGCCCACCGCGAAGGCGGGACCCTCGCCACCCTCGGTGGTCGACTCCAGGCTCAGGCCAACCACGCGCACGGGCGGGATCTTGCTGGGGGGGGGAGGCGGCGCCGAGGGTGGCGGAGCCTTCACGGGCGTCTTCGCGATTTGGGGGGGGACGCGGGCCGGTTTCTCGACGGGAAGTGGCTCGGGCTCCTTCTTGGGAGGGGGTTCGGGGGGCCTTTGCCGCACCTCGATCTTGACCTCCTGACGCCGATCACCGCCGCTCGGGCGCGACGTTCGCAGTGACAGGCCCACGATCACCGCCGCCCCATGCGCGACGAGAGACACGGCGATGCCCAGCCAGAAGCGCGTCGACCGGCGTTTCCGGGTGTCACCCGGACGTGACAGCGGATCGAACGCCAGTTGCGCGACGGTGGGTGGACGGCGGGTATTGCTGGCGATGCGGCGCCGGGCCGCCTGCCGCTCGAGGCTCTTGCGGACGACCAGACCCGTCCGTGCCGTCGACCGCAAAGGCGGTCGGCGTCCACCGGGGAGGGGGGGCGTCGTTCCGGGAGCGATAGGCGTGGACCCAGGTGACAAGTCGGTGCCCGATCAGGGACTGGTCGGAGCCGATGGATTTGGCTCAGGGCTTGTCGCAGGACTTGCCTCGGGGGCAGGGGCCGGCCCGCGCTCGATGTCCAGGGCGAATCCGACGACGCCGTTTCGCTTCACGGTGTCGATGATCTCCACGACCTTGCCGTACTCGACCCCCTTGTCGGCGGAGATCACCGCCTGGACCTTGGGATTCTTGGCGACCTCATCCCGGATGAACCGCGCCGCCGCCGGCAGCGAGCTTTGCTTGTCGCCATTGAGGAACAGCTCGCCGGACTTGTTGTAGAGGAGATTTATGGTGGTTTCCACCTGGCCGCCCCCGCTGGCCGCCTTGGGCAATTCGACCCTCAGGCTGGCCCGCACGATGGTGGCCGAGGTCAGCATGAAGATCACCAGCAACACGAGCACGATGTCGACGAAGGGGATGATGTTGATCGACGCGAGGGGACCTTCGTCCTCTTCCGAATCGTCCAGGCTGGCCATTGGACTATTCACCCGCCGGCGCGACCACTTCCGTGGACTTGAGCTGAGACAACAAGATGCGCGCCAGCATCTGGCAGCCTGTGACCGAGCTCTTCACTCGGCCGCGAAAGGCGTTGTACGCGACCACCGCCGGGATCGCGACCAGCAAGCCGACAGCCGTTGCCACCAGGGCCTCGGCGATACCGGCCATCACCGAGGAGCTGGCGTCAGCCATGTTGGTGGCCAGATCCCGAAACGAGCGGATGATTCCCAGCACCGTGCCGAACAATCCGATGTAGGGCGCGTTGCTGGCCAGCGTCGCCAGGAAACCGAGCCGGCTCTCGTAGCGCGCCCGCTCGCGCCCGAGCGCTCCCGCGATCAGGTCTTCGACCGACTCGGGACCTTTCAGATAGGCCTTGAGCCCCACCAGCACGACGTTGGTCTCCAGCGAATCGCGTTCCTGCAGCGCCGCCGCCGCGCCTTCGTAGTCTCCCTTTTCCAGGCTCTTCGAGAGGGAATCGCGGACGGCGTCCACGTCGATGCTGCGTCGCCGGTAAAAGAACCATCGCTCCAGCATTATTCCGATCGAGGTGACCGACAACGCCAGCAGCAGGTAGAGCACCCATTCGGTCCTGAAGATCGGCAGCGCCAGGATGGTCCGGATGATCGAGCTATTCTGATCTTGCATGGATGTGGGCCTCGAGGCTAGGGCTGTGACGATCTCGGTGACACGGACTTCAACGCACGAGCGATGCCCGAAGTTACTAACATGGCGGGCTGTCCCGCGAGAGGGGATCGGTCACGCCTGCTTGGGCGGCGCCCCGTCGATCCTCCGGGGATCTTCCCGACCCGCGTCCCCTGCGAGATCTTGGGGATTTTTTGGATCTTGGGGATCTTCGAGATCTTGCGTATCCGGGAGCTCCTCGTCGAGATTTTGGGTCAGGGGAGCGACATCCACCACGACCCGCAGCGTGTGACGACCTCCACCCAGAATCACGCCCTGCAGAGGCGTCACATCGCCAAAGTCACGACCGAGCGCCACCGTGATGTGCTTGTCCGATGGGACCACGTTGTTGGTGGGATCGAGGTCCATCCAGGCTTCGCCCGATCCGCGCCGCAGGCAGTAGACCTGTAGCCAGGCGTGGGACGCGTCGGCCCCCACCAACCGGGGCTGGCCGGGAACAGCCGTGACCAGATAGCCACTCACATACCGGCCTGGTAACCCCAGGACTCGCAAGCATGACAGCGCCAGGTGCGCGAAGTCCTGGCACACACCCCGCCGGTGGGTCAGCACCTCCTCCACGGGCGTGGACACGTTGGTGGCGGTGCTGTCGTAGACGAATTCATCGTGAATTCGGTGCATCAAATCGATGGCAGCCTCGCCGATGGGACGCCCCGGTGGAAACGATCTGCTGGCGAAGTCGGAGATCCCGGGCGACACCTGGACATAGGGCGACGCGAACGAAAACTCGTACGCCTCCAGCTGATCGGGGGAAATATCCTGACGAACGCGATCCCGCACCACCTCCCAGGGGGGCGTGGCTGCCGGCACCGGGGCCGGGTGGGGCGCCAGCTCGATCTCGCTGCGGCAGAGGACCGCCAGACGGCGGTGCGGTTCCTGGATCTCGAGGTGGGTGGTTCGGTTGCCGAAATAGTCGACGCGCTGTTGTTGACGGGCGGGCGTCGGATCCACCGACAGCTCTTCCCATCGGTTCACCTGGTGCTTGTGCGCACGCGGCAGCAGGTGCAACTGGTGATGCGAGGTCGACACCGGCTGGCGGTAGACGTACTCGGTCAGGTGGGACACCCGGTAGATCAAAGCAACCTGTCCCTATCCCTCTCCGTGTCGGTCTTCAACCTCGGCTCGGTGGCCGAGAACTGCCGCGAAACGGTGGCGTGGGTCAAGTAGCTTCCGCTCAGGGCCTCGGACAAGGCCGGCAGGTCGCGCTCCAGCTCTCGAAGAAGGGACTCGAGCTCCGGGCGGCGACCCTGGCCGTCGACGACACAGATCTCCTCGACGTCGGCCAGCCTCAACCGGGACAGCAAGCCCAGCACCAGCCGATCCTCGGTGCTGCGGCCGATGCGACCCGGCTCGCGGGGCAACTGGGGCAGATGTTCCCCGAGGGCCGCGAGCTGAAAGGCCACCGAGCGAGGATTGGTCTCGTCGATGAGCAGGAGATCCACCACGGGCGCCGACTGCAAGCTGGCAAGGTAGCGCCGTCGGTAGGTGATGCCGCTGTCCGCGACCTCCAGCACGGATTCGAGCAGGGGCCCCTCCCGTTCGGGCAGGGTCGGGATGGTCAGCGCCTCGCGGAGCAGGGTACCGAGGTTGGTAGCTCGTTCGAGCCTTCGGCCCATGTCCAGAAAACGCCACCCCTCGCCCCGGGTCATGCCGTCCATCGAGAGACCCGACAGGGCCGCCAGCGTCATGACCAGACGATCCAGTCGCGCGGGGACGGCCGCCAGCATCCGGCGGGCGACCCCACGATCGGCCTCGCGCATCAGCTGATCGAGGGCCGTGACGATGCGCCAGGTGTCCATGGAGATGCGATCGCGAATGATCCCGGCCACGCGATGGATCTCGCGAACCGTGCCGCGCAAGGTGCCGTGGCGTTCGCCACCGAACAAGGCATCGAGCAGCGTTCGCTCGGGAGTCCGCGCCTCCGCCGCGCCGCCCGTCTTGTCACCTGGCGCGGGGATGGCCGGGGGCGCCAGCGTGATCGCCGCCAGGGCGCGCAACAAGGCGCCCAGCTCCCCTTGCTCGAGGAGCTGCGGATCCCCCTGGTCCATGCGCAGGCTCAAGGTCCGGCCCAGCCGGGCGATGGTGTCGGCCCGCTCCGAATAGCGCCCGAGCCAGAACAGATTGTCGGCCACGCGGCTCGGAAGATCGCCGCCGCCGCGAGACAGCTGCACCGGATGCGAGGGTGGTCGCAACATGCTGAAGGTGCTGACGGGGCCGTCCGCGACGACCCAGGTGTCCTTGCTGCCGGCACCCCGCTGGACCGAGATCTCGAGATCGTCGGGGTGCCCGGCCACCAGGCTCAGTCCTCCCGGCATCACCCGGAAGTTGTCATCACCGGCCACCAGAAAGCATCGGAGCTGCAACTGACGCGGGTGGACATCCTCTCCCTCCAGCAATGGAGTGGTGGAGAGCTGGACCCGGTCTTGCGCCACGAAAGCACCCGGCTTGGCGCGCAGGCGCGCGCGCAGCTCCTCGCGCTCTTCCATCGACAAGCGCTCACCGAAGATCGGCTGCGAGAAGGCTCCGGGCGTCGCCGATCTGAACACCATCTGGTCGAGATGATCGAGCGCGTGAGACAGCGACGTCCGGTTGCCGCACCACCAGGTCGGGACCGACGCCAGCTTGAGATCCTCGCCGAGCAGCTCCCGGCACAGCCGGGGTAAAAACGGCAGCAGCGCCGAGGTCTGCAGCACTCCGCTGCCCAGAGCGTTGGCCACCGCCACATTGCCCGAGCGCACGGCATCCAGCAGTCCGGGGACGCCCAGGGTCGACTCGCCCCGGAGCTCGAGCGGGTCGCAGAAGTCGTCGTTCAGCCGGCGCAGGATGACATCGACGCCGTGCAGCCCCCCCAGGGTCTTCAAGAAGACCCGCCCGTTGCGAACCGTCAGATCGCCACCGTCGCACAGTTGATAGCCGAGGTACTGGGCCAGGAACGCCTGCTCGAAGTACGTGGCGTTGTAAGGTCCGGGGCTGAGCAACACGATGCGCGGGTTGTCCCGGTTGTGGGGCGCCAGCCCGGCCAGCGACTCGCGCATGGCCCGGAAGAACAGCGCCAGACGCTGGACGTTGCAGTCGCGGAAGGCATCGGGGAACACCCGCGAGACCACGATGCGGTTCTCGAGCGCATAGCCTGCGCCCGACGGAGCCTGGGTGCGGTCGGTCAGGACCTGCCATTCGCCGACGGGGGGACGCACCAGGTCGGCTGCATAGAGGTGCAACCAGCGACCGAGCGGCGGCTTGATGCCGCAGCACGCTCTCAAGAACCCGGGGTGTGCGAGCACGATCTCGGGGGGCAGCCATCCCTCGGTCAGGGCGCGTCGGGGGCCATAGAGATCGGCCAGCAGGCGGTCGAGGAGGCGTGCCCGCTGGATCAATCCCACCGAGAGATTGGTAAATTCGCGAGGCCCGATCACGACCGGGATGGGCGACAAACGCCAGGGCCGCTCCATGCCGAGGGCGTCGCCATACACGTTGAAGCTGACGCCGTTCTCGTGAATGAGTTGCTGAGCTTGTTCCCAGCGACGGCGCATGTCCGCGGGGCCGAGGCCATCCAGGAAGCGGACGAAGGTCTGCCAGTCCGGCCGGACCACGCCGCCCGGTCCCACCATCTCGTCGTACGCTCCGGGGCGAACCGAATAGCGCTGCGACAAGAAGCTTCCACCGATTGCGATCGGGGACGCCACGGAATCGGACATCGTTCGTGTCTACGTTAACGGAACGGCGCCGTCGGCGCATCCCTGTATTTCGATTTCACGCTCCTGAGGTCGCCCTCAGGTCACTCTCAAATCCAGGGTCAGAGGGAACAGCTCGCTCACGGCGGAGCGATCTCCCGAGCTCGGTGCCGGTCTCTGTCCTGGAGAGTGCCCCATTGGGACGAAGAGGGTGGCCCGGCGGCTCTCGGCCTCGAGGGCATTTCGCGGGCGCGCCTGGAAGGCGAGCCCGCCCGGGTGAGACACGTGGTAGGTGAACCCACCCGCGGAACGTCCATTCCAGGTGTCGTAGAGGTCGAACACCAGCGGCGCCTGGACGGGGATGTTGGGGTGCAAGGCTTGCGGGGGCTGCCAGGCTCGAAACCTCACCCCCGCAACATATTCGCCGACGGCCCCCGTCGGGTGGAGTGGCACCCGGCGGCCGTTGCAGGAGATCAGGTATCGCCCATCGGTCATGTTCTTCGCCTTGACCTGAAGGCGCTCCAGAGAGGAATCGACGAAGCGCGCCATGGCCCCCGCCACCGGTTGCTCTCCGAGCACATGCCAGGGCTCGATGGCCTGGCGCAACTCGACCTCCACGCCCGCCGCAGCTATGGCGCCGAGGCGCGGGAACCGAAACTCGGTGTGTGATGCGAACCAGTTCCTCTCGAACGGGAAGCCCGCCGTGTTGAGATCGTACAAGACCTCGTCGAAATCCTCGCACACGAAGTGCGGCAGCAGGAACCGATCGTGGAGCGCGGTTCCCCAACGGACCAGCTTCCGCTCGAACGGCGCGCGCCAGAACCAGGAGACCAGTGATCGCAGCAAGAGTTGCTGGGTCAGGCTCATGCGCGCGTGGGGGGGCATCTCGAAGGCCCGCAGCTCGAGCAACCCCTGTCGACCCGAGGCAGCGTCGGGGCTGTAGAGCTTGTCGATGCAGAACTCGGTGCGGTGCGTGTTGCCGGTGACGTCGACCAGCAGATTGCGGAACAGGCGATCCACCATCCAGGGTGGCGGGTTGGCTCCCCTCGTCACCTGGCGGAACGCAAGCTCCAGCTCGCCGAGACTGTCCGAGCGGGCCTCGTCCACCCGCGGAGCCTGGCTGGTGGGTCCGACGAACATTCCGGAGAACAGATAAGAAAGGGCCGGGTGGTTGTTCCAGTAGCCGACCAGACTGCGCAACAGATCCGGTCGTCGGAGGAACGGACTGTCGCGCGGCGTGGGTCCCCCCAGCACCATGTGATTCCCGCCCCCGGTTCCGCTGTGCTTGCCGTCGACGTTGAATTTCTCGGTGCCAAGGCGCGTCTGCCGCGCCTCCTCGTAGAGGCCGAGGGTGTTGTCGCGCAGCTCGCGCCAGGAAAGCGCGGGTTGGATATTGAACTCGATGACGCCGGGATCGGGCGTCACCTCGAACTTTCGCAGGCGGTAGTCCGACGGGGGCGTGTACCCTTCGAGGCGCACCTTCGTTCCGAGCGCGCGCGCCGTGTCCTCGACGGCGGCGACCAGATCCAGGTACGCCTCGATTCGCGTCTGCGGCGGGAAGAAGACGAACAGCTTGCCATTGCGTGGCTCCACGCAGAGGGCGGTGGGCACCGCGCCGCGGGCCGATTGACCGACCGCGGGTGGCCCTGCGGCGGCCAGCGCGACTGCGGCCAGGCCCGCGGCGGCTGACCCCTGACCGCCGCCGGGATGTCCGTCGCGATGGGGCTCCTGCCGGACTCCCAGCTGGGCGACCGGAGCCGCCAACGGCTCGCGTGGGGCCAGCGGATCCAGCTCGATCGACTCGACGCGATCGCCCGGGGCAATCCACGGCAGGCCCTCCAGGGGCAGACGAAAGCCCATCGCCGAATCACCCGGATACAAGAACAGGTGCTGACGCCGCAAGAACCAGGGGCCGCTGCGCCAGTCGTTGGTGTCGTCGTCGCGGGTCAGCGGTAGAGCGTAACCCACGATCTTGGCCAGGCCCCGATCGAAGATCTTGGCCAGGCGCAACCGCTCGGCGTCGTCATCCAGGTTCGCCTTCAGGGGATCGACGTTGACCGGCAGCTGCCGCTCCTTCCAAAGGTAGTACCAGGAGTCCTCGTGGCCGGGAATCGCATACTGAGGATCGACTCCCAGGCGGGTGGCGAGCTCGGTAATGAACGCCGCGGCGGCTTCCGGCCCGTATGCCCCGCGCTTTTTGGTTGACGACTTGGTCGCCGACTCTGGCTCGCCTGGCGACGACTTGGCGGCCAGCTTGGCTGGTGGATTGATCTCGTCGCCCTCGCCGTCCTGATCGACATCCGCCAGCAGCAAGCTGGGATCGCGCCAGACAGGGACCCCGTCCGGGCGCCAGTAACAGCCGATGGCCCAGCGAGGCAGCGGCTCGCCCGGGTACCACTTTCCCTGTCCGTGATGAAGCACGCCTCCGGGGGCGAAGCGCTTCATCATCCGTCGGGCCAGAGTGTCCGCGAGCCGGGACTTGTTGACGCCCATGGCCTCGGTATTCCATTCGGCGCCGTCCGGATCATCGATGGAAACGAAGGTGGGCTCGCCGCCCATGGAGAGGCGGACGTCGGCGGCGCGCAACTGGGCATCGACCGCCTCGCCGAGCGCGTCGACGCGGGCCCACTCCTCGTCGGTGTAGGGCTTGGTGACCTTCGGCTCCTCGCGGAGCCGGTGAACCGACATCACGACCTCGAAGGTCTCCTTGACCCGGTCGTCGTCCGAGGTCGGGGTGAACGTGAAAGCACCGCTGACCGGGGCCGCCGCCTCGGGATCGGGCGTGCAGGCCAGGGGGATGTGGCCCTCGCCGCTGAACAGGCCGCTGGTTGCGTCCATTCCCACCCAGCCGGCTCCGGGAAGGAAGACCTCCGTCCACGCGTGCAAGTCGGTCACGTCCTCGGCGACGCCGGCTGGTCCCTCCAGTGGTTTGATATCGGGCTTGAGCTGGATCGAATACCCCGACGCGAAGCGCGTCGCGAACCCCAGGTGACGGAGCAACTGACACAGGAGCCACGCGAAGTCGCGGCACGAGCCGTGGGCTCCCGTCAACGTCTGCTCGGGGGACAGGACGCCCGGCTCCATCCGGATGTCGTAGCGCAACAGATCGTGAACCCGGGCGTTGATATCGACCAGTACGTCGATGGTGCGACGCCCCGGCCGCGCATACATCGAGCGCGCATGCTCGACCTGCTGGGCCAGCAATGGCCCGAGGGGCAGAGTCTCGAGATAGGGCGCGAGCTCACGGCGCAGCGCCGGCGCATATCGCCAGGGCAGCACCTCGGTCCCTTCCTCCAAGAAGAAGTCGAAGGGATTGATGACCGACAGCTCGGCTATCAGATCGACCTCCACCTCCAGGATCTCCGTCGGCTTGGGGAATACCAGACGCGCCTGGTAGTTCCCGAAGGGGTCCTGCTGCCAGTTCATGAAGTGCAGCGACGGACGGATCTTGAGGGAATATGAAACCACCGGTGTCCGAGTGTGCGCAGCGGGACGCAGGCGCACCACGTGAGGCGAAAGCAACACGGGTCGGTCGTAGCGGTAGCGACTCAGATGATGAAGTGCGACTCGAATAGTGGAGTCAGGGTAGTCGTTTGCTCGTAAACGTCACGTTTCCGTTGGGTATGATCGTCGTAACTCTGGACGAGGGCCATAGTTTCGCGGAGCGGGTTGGCGTAGATTGCTCGACAGTGTTGTGGTGCAGCCTGCGATGACTGACGAAACCCACGTCTCGATTCTCGCTGGATATCGTCCACTCGCCGGCAGTTACGACGAGCTGGTCGATGCTGCGGGCGTTCCCCGTCGACACGCACTGGCGGCGGCTGATTTGTTGTCCAACATGGGGGCCGACGACTTCGCACGCAGTCAGGCGCTGGCCGAGCTGGCGCTCATCCAACAAGGCGTCACGTTCTCGGTTTATTCCGACCAGCGGGGCGCCGAGAAAGTCATGCCGGTCTGCCTGGTCCCCCGGGTGATCGGCGCCGAGGAGTGGCGCCGCACCGAACGCGGCCTGATCCAGAGGCTGCGCGCGCTGCAGCTGTTTCTCGACGACGTGTACGGCGAGCAGCGGGTGCTCAAGGAGCACATCATACCGCCCGAGCTCATTCACCAATCGAGGCAGTACATCCCCAAGCTGCGCGGCCTCAAACCGGCAGGGGGCGTGCGGATCCACATCGCGGGCGTCGATCTGATTCGCGATCCCGAGGGGACCTTGCGTGTGCTGGAAGACAACTTGCGGACCCCGTCCGGCGTCTCCTACGTGCTCGAGAACCGGACCGTCACCAAGCGCGTCTTCCAGCACGTGATGGCCGCGGCCCGGGTTCGGCGCGTCGACGAATACCCCACCCAGCTGGCAGAGACGCTGCGCTCGGTTTCTCCCACGGACCCCGACAAGGCGACGCCGGTGGTGCTGACCCCGGGACCCTTCAACTCGGCCTACTTCGAGCACAGCTTCCTGGCTCGATCCATGGGGCTGGAGCTGGTGGAGGCCAGTGACCTCTTCGTGGCAGGCGAGGAGGTCTTCGTGCGAACCACCAAGGGGCCGCGTCGGGTGGACGTGATCTATCGGCGGACCGACGACGCCTACCTGGACCCGGAGTTCTTCCGCCCCGACAGTCTTCTCGGTGTTCCTGGTCTGATGCGCGCCTACGCCGCCGGCAAGGTGGCCCTGGTGAACGCGCCCGGCAACGGCGTGGCGGACGACAAGGCGACCTACGCGTACGTCCCCGACCTGATCAAGTTCTTCCTCGACGAGGAGCCCCTGCTGGCGCAGGTCCCCACCTTCGTTTGCGCTCGTCCCAAGGATTGCCAGTACGTGCTCGAGCATCTGGGTCAGCTGGTGGTGAAGGCCGTCGACGAGGCGGGAGGATACGGGATGCTGATGGGGCCGCAGTCGACCGCCGCCGAGCGCGAGGAATTTCGTCAAAAGATCACCGCCGATCCGCGGCGCTACATCGCCCAGCATCGCATCGAGCTGTCCACCTGCCCGACCTGGGTTCCCGAGAAGCGCTGCCTCGAGCCGCGTCGCGTGGATTTCCGGCCGTTCATCCTGACCAGTCGTACCGGAAGCTGGGTCTTGCCAGGTGGGCTCACCCGTGTGGCCCTGCGCGAGGGCTCCTACGTCGTGAACTCCAGCCAGGGCGGGGGCTCGAAGGATACATGGATAGAGGCGGGGCGATGA
>Ga0066788_10000169_pt1 | contig 12918 bp, 10 predicted proteins | sample OrgsoiDNA2013048_FD_70943 | JGI IMG/M metagenome (GOLD analysis project Ga0066788, IMG submission 70943) | Permafrost soil microbial communities from the Arctic, to analyse light accelerated degradation of dissolved organic matter (DOM) -... | ecosystem: Environmental > Terrestrial > Soil >... | reverse complement strand
TCGACGATCAGGATTTCGAGATCACCCACGTGATCCGCGCCGAGGAGCACCTGTCGAACACTCCCCGCCAGGTGTTCATGGTCCAGGCGCTCGGCTATCGGATGCCTGCCTACGCTCACCTGCCTTACGTGGCCGAGCCCGGCTCGAAGCGCAAGCTGTCCAAGCGAAAGCTCGAGGCTTACCTCAAGAACCCCGACTTCGCTCAGGTCCACCGCCACGGGACCGAGATCGCGGCGGCGCTGGGCCTCGCCACCACGCCCGAGACCTTCAACCCGGTCACCGTGGATTTCTACGAGCAGGTCGGTTACCTGCCGGCCGCCGTCGTCAACTACCTGGTCCTGCTCGGCTGGTCCCTGGACGACCGGACCGAATTTCTGACCCGCTCGCAGATGGTGGAGAGCTTCTCTCTCGCCCGCGTCAACCCGGCGCCGGCCAGCTTCGATGCGGTCAAGCTGGGGGCGTTCCAGCTGCACCACATGCAGAGCCTGTCGGTCGAGCAGAAGACGGCCGGGGTCTTGCCTTTCCTCGCCAAGCTCGGCTGGATCTCGCAGCCTGCTTCAGACGATGAAATCGCCAAGATCGACCGGATCATCCAGGCGCTCGGCGATCGGTTGAAGGTGTTCGGTGACATCGTCCTGCAGGCGCCCTTCTTCTTCGGCGCGGAGATCGTGGCCGTGGATGAGAAGGCCTTCGCCAAGCGTCTGCTGGCCGAGGGCGCGACGGAGCGGCTGGCCGCCTATCGGACCTGGCTGGCCACCGTACGCGATCCGTTCGACGCCGGGAGCCTGCAGCAGGGCACCCATGAATTCCTGGAGTCGCGTGGCTGGGTCATGGGCGACATCGTGCACGCGGTTCGGGTGGCGGTGACTGGAAGCGCGGTCGGTCCCGGTCTGTTCGATACCCTGGAGATTCTCGGTCGGGATCGTTGTCTGCGGCGGATCGACCAGGCGCTGCGCAAGGCCGCCGCGTGAGACACCCAAAACTAGGAAGACCTGCAAGAGCTAAGACAGCTCGAAACACGAAAGCGAGAGCAAACCTGTGTCGATCTTGATTGTGGGCGGCGCCGGCTACATTGGCAGCCAGACGGCAAAGCTGGTGGCCCGGGCGGGCCATCGGCCGGTGGTCCTCGACAACCTGGTCTACGGACATCGGTGGGCCGTCAAGTGGGGGCCCCTCGTCGAGGGGGATCTGGCCGACGGCGCGCTCGTGGCGCGGGTCCTGCGCGAGCACCAGATCACGGCGGTGATCCACTTCGCGGCGTACGCGTACGTCGGCGAATCCGTGACCAATCCGCGCAAGTACTTTCGCAACAACGTCGTCAACACCCTGAACCTCCTCGACGCGATGGTCGACGTCGGTGTCCGCGACATCGTCTTTTCATCGACCTGTGCGACCTACGGGGAGCCGCTGCGGGTGCCCATCTCCGAGGACCATCCGCTCAATCCCGTGAACCCGTACGGCGAGACCAAGCTGGCGGTGGAAAAGATCCTCCACTGGTACCAGGGCGCCTACCAGCTCCGCTTCGCGGCGCTCCGGTACTTCAACGCCGCCGGGGCCGATCCCGATGGCGAGGTCGGCGAGGACCACGATCCCGAGACCCATCTCATCCCCCTGACCATCGAGGCGGCCCTCGGTCGCCGCGCGGGACTCGACATCTACGGCACCGACTACCCGACGCCCGACGGGACCGCGGTGCGCGACTACATCCACGTCGCCGATCTGGCGGGGGCGCACCTGCTGGCCCTCGACCGTCTGCGGAGCGGGGGCGCCGACCGCTTACAACTGAACCTGGGCACGGGGACCGGTCACTCGGTGCGCGAGATCATCGCGGCCGTGGAGAAGACCACGGGCCGCCGGGTTCCCGTACGGGAGGTCGGCCGTCGGGCGGGCGATCCTCCGGCGCTGGTCGCCGATTCCCGTCAAGCCAACCAGGCTTTGGGGTGGACGCCGCAGCACTCGGACATCGACACGATCGTGGCCCACGCCTGCCGCTGGCACATGCGGCCCGGCCGCTAGCCGGTCCGCACAGATAAACCGGCCCGCGAGTCACATCGGGCACGACGCGTGCCAGCAACTCGCGCGTGATGGCGCCCCCGCTCGCCCGTCCAGGCGCTGCCCTTCTCCGTTCGTTCGCCCGCGAGAGAGGTGACAGACGTGCAGGTTGGGAAGGGGGGCGAGTAGCGCAGCGGGTGAGAGCGCCTCGCAACCCTTCGCAACCCTTACACTTCGCAGACGCGATTGAGTCCAACATCGATGGACCTGGCGATCTGATGCACGTCATCCACGATTTACCGATATGCTATCATAGAGGCACTATTAATACCACTAATGTTACCTTATGGAAAGTTGCGACGGGGCCACACCATCCCTCAGGGGCTCCTTAAGATGCCACCAAACTTTCCATGGAGATGTGATAGAGTCATAATACATACCTTCATAGAGTCTAAACGGAAATGAAGCCCACCGACTTCTTCGCCCAACACACGGTGTTCCGCTTCGAGGAGTTCAAGGCCGAGCACCAGGGCAGCAAGAAGCGCAGCCGGGAGACGACTGCGGCCGTACTCAAGCAGCACGTGGCCGCGGGAAACCTCATCAATGTGCGCCGAGGACTCTATGCGCGGGTGCCAGAGGGCGTGGATGCCGCCACCTTTCGGGTCGACCCGTTCCTCGTCGCAAGTCGCTTGTCGAAGGACTCGGTGATCGCCTATCACAGCGCGCTGGAATTCCTCGGCAAGGCTCACTCCCTTTCGCAGCGGCTGACGTATCTATCCTCCCGCCGAGCCCGACCGTTCCAGTTCCAGGACACCGAATTCATCCCCGTGCTCGTTCCCTCGTCGCTGCGGAAGTTGCCTGATCTCGGAGGCGGCCTTCGGGATGAGCGCCGCCAAGGACTCACCGTTCGAGTCACGGGCTACGAGCGTACCCTTGTCGATGTGCTGGACGCACCTCGACAAGGTGGCGGCTGGGAAGAGATCTGGCGATCCCTCGAAGGGATCGAGTTCTTCGATCTCGACGCCGTGGTCGACTATGCCTTGCGTCTCGGATCCGCGCTGACGACCGCACGCGTTGGCTTCTTCCTTGAGCAGCACCGTGAAGAGCTGTTGGTGGAGGATCGACACCTGGCATCGCTGAGCGCGCATGCTCCGACGCAACCGCAGTACTTTGAGCGCCGGCACCGCAAGGGCGGCAAGATGGTCCCCCGCTGGAACTTGATCGTGCCGGAGGCGGTTCTCGGCCGCACGTGGGCAGAGGTCGCATGACCTTCGATGCAGAAGAGATCCAACGGCACGCCGCCGTGCTCGGCTTTCGTCCCGACTCGCTCGAGAAGCTATTTCGGCTGCTCAGCCTTCTGGAGACGCTCCGCTCGAACACATTCCTCCGCCCGCGCATCGCGCTCAAGGGCGGAACGGCCCTCAACCTCTTCCTCTTCGACGTGCCGCGGCTCTCCGTCGACATCGACCTCAACTACGTGGGTTCTGCCAACCGCCAGACCATGCTCGCGGACAAGCCGAAGTTGGAACAGGCGATCCAGGCCGTGTGCCTGCGCGAAGGTCTGACGGTCAAGCGCGTGCCAAACGAACATGCCGGTGGCAAGTGGCGCCTGACCTTCAGTAACGCCTCTGGGTCAACGGACAAGCTCGAAGTCGATCTCAACTTCATGCTCCGCGCGCCTCTCTGGCCGGTGACGATCTTGGATTCCAGGGCCGTTGGTCCCGCGATTGCCAAGGGGATAGCGGTGGTCGACCGGCACGAGCTCGCGGCGGGGAAGCTTGCCGCGTTGTGCTCGCGAAATGCGAGCCGTGACATTTTCGACGCCCGCGAGCTGCTCCGTCGCACTGACCTCGACGCGACCAAGTTGCGCCTTGGGTTTGTCGTATACGGCGGGATGAATCGCAAGGACTGGAGAGCCCTCCACATCGAGGATATCGATGCCGACGCGACCGACATCAAGCGGGAGCTTGTGCCGATGTTGCGCAGCGGCGTCCGTCCCAAGGTTGCCGACATCGCCGAGTGGGCGAAAACGCTCGTTCGGGAGACCCGCGAGCTCATGGCCGCGGTTCTCCCGCTCGCCGAGAGCGAGCGCGAGTTCCTGGATCGGCTGAATGGGTTCGGGGATATCGCACCCGAACTCCTTACCGGTGAATCCGAGATGCAGGCGATCATCCGGGATCATCCGGGTCTGAAGTGGAAGGCGCTCAACGTGAGGAAGCGCCTGGGCCTCGCAACCAGCGAACTGGATGCGTCGGGATAGCCCAGCTGCCGCGGAATTGATCACGGACGGAAGCTCGGATCCGCGAGGAACGCTGGATCTTGTTGCACATTCGTCACATCCCGCAAGCTGTCAGTGCAAGCTCGGCGGGAATTCTTACAGACAAGAGCGAAATCGCGTTCCGGTTCGGAATCTCAGGGCTGGGCGGTGTTGGTGAGGCGGGCGGCGGGGGTGTGGGCGGCGAGCTGGGCGGGGCCGTAGGTCCAGGCGGATGGGGGGGCGCCCGTGTCGGGGATCTCGATGGCGGAGAAGCTGCGCGCGCCGAGCGTCAGCCGGACGGGAGCCACGGCGGCCGGGGTTCCGGTGATGGTGAAGGTCGCGTCCAGATCGCTGTTGTTCCAGTTCACGACGATGACCTTGGTGATCGTGCCGGCGAGATCGCGGCTGGCGTAGGTTCGAACCCCCGCCGGGGCACCCGTCGCCGAGACCAGGCCGGGGCCGAAGTGCTCCGCGAACATCTGCAAGGCGTGATAGGAGGGCCGCGCCAGGGTCGTGGCGGGATCGATGAGGCCCAAGGTCCAGCTCTCGCTGACGCTCCACCACAGCGTCGTCCACAGCCCGTCGCCGAGGGCCGTGCCGAGCATGTCGGCGGCCCACAAGCCGGCCGGCAAGGTGCCGGGAGAAGCGTCCAGCGTGCTCTTCGCAGGGGTTCCGTCGTAGCTGATGTTGGTCTCGGTCAGGGCGAGCGGCTTGTCCCCCTGTCCCGCGGCTCGCATGAGGGCGCGCACCGAGGCGACCGTGTTGTGGAAGGCCGGCGCATCCGCCTGGGCCGCCGCGGCCGTGGAGGCCTCGGGCGCGAACGGGTAGCGATGAAAGGAGATCACGTCGAAGAGATCGCCGCAAGCTGTCAGGATGGGTGTCAGCCAGTCGTTGCTCGGCTGATATTTCCAGGAGAGCTCCGGGCCGAGCATCTTGATGGAGGGATCGACCGCCTTCATTGCCGTGACGAAGGCCCGCGCCGAGGTGCAGAAGTCCGCCGGCTTGTACCCGGGCAGGGTCGCCTCCTGATCGGGGTAAAGATCCGGCTCGTTGCCTATCTCGAAGTATTTGATGCCATAGCCCTTGGTCACGTTGGCATACGTCACCATGCCCGCGGCCGTCGCGGCGCTCGACGGCTGGCCGGCCTCGTCACCGAGCAGGGGGACCTGCAGTATGAGCTCGGCCCCGACCGCCTTGGCGTAGGTCACCGCGCGATCGATCTCCGCGCCGGAGAAAGGATCCGGCTTGTTGTTGTCGTTGTTGTGACCGCCCGCGCGCACGAAGCGCGGCGCCAGGGCTGTCACGGCCTGCCCGGTGCCAGTCACCCGGTCGCCATAGGTCTTCGCCCAGCACCAGTAGTTCACGCCCACCGTGCCTTGCGAGCTCGTGGGCGAGGCGGCCGAGATGTTCAGGTGAGCGACTATGGGGGCACCGGGGGCCCCGGCTCCCCCGGTGCTTCCGGTTCCTGGCCCGGGCCCTCCATTGCTGGGCGGTGGGGCCTTCGCACAGGCCGAGAGCAACGACAGACCACCGACCAGCAGAACGCGCGATGAGGGCATTTCAGAAACTACGAGGCCCGGCCCTCGTTTTCAACCCCGGACGTCCGTCTCAGGCGCCCAGAACCGTGATTCCGAGGGAGCGGGCGGCCTGCGCTTGGCGGAGGTCGAACGAAAGCAGGGGCAAGGTGTTTTCGCTCACTCGCCGGAGCGCCGCCAGGTGCAGCGCGTCCAGGGTTCGCGCACCCGAGATCTCGGCCAGCGTCGCGGCCATCTCGCAGGTCGCCTCGTCCAGCTCGACAACGTTGGTGCGGGTCCAGTCCCGTTCGAAGTTTCGGCGCGCTTCCGCGAGCGCGCCGCCCTTGAGCAGGCGGGCCAGGTTTCGACGGACCTCCACCAAGGTGTGGCGGGCGGTCACCCAAGACGGATCGGCCAGCAGGTACTGTTCCGCCGCCGCGCTGTCAGGCTCTTCGACGTAACGCTTGAGGAGGGCGCTCGTGTCGACGTAGAGGCTCATGTCCCTCGATCTTCGTCGAGGACCTCGGCGATCCGAAGCTTGGCCCGCGCCCGCTTCACGGGGACAGGCGGCGCCTTCGAGGCCGCACGAACCCAACCGCCTTCGATGCCCAGCCCGAGACGGTCCCCTCCCGGGACGGGCCCCAAGATCGCCTTCGGCCGCCCGCGATCGGTGACGCGAATGATCTCGCCGCGGGCGGCGCGGTCCAGAAACTCGGACAGCCGCTGCTTCAGGTCGCGAACCCCGACGTCCATTGTGGACATATTACGATCCTGATGTGTCTACATCAAGCCTGGGGTCATCAGCAGCTAAGCTGTTGCGTCGCTACCGAAACTTGAAAGGCCGTTCGACCCGTGCTGGTCCCCCGGTGGGGGGGCTGAACGACCACTGACTCATCTGTCGCTTCACGCAGTCGATGACCCGCCCATCGACGGGGGAGGTGGCGACCACCTGGGTATCGGTGACCTGACCGCTTGGAAGGACCGTCCAGCGGAGGGTGAGCCCGCTGGCGGTCACGGCCGCGGTATCGGTGCGCTTCTGTCGTGCCACTTCCACGCGGCAATCTCGCAGCAAGGTCAGGCGGGGCCGAAGCTCGCGTCCGAGGACCCCGGCATTCAGAATCCCGGGCAGCGCCGGGTTTGCGGACTTCTCGGGGGTGGGGGTCTTTTCGTCGACCCGTAGCTCCTTGGGCTTGGAGCCATCTGGCGTCTGCTTGATCCGAACGCCGGAGTCGGAGACCCCCATCCGTCCCACGCGTCCGGTTTCATAGAGTGATGGTTCCTTCGGCATGCGATCTGGTTCCGGTGGCGGTGCCGGGGGCACGGCACCGACGTCACCGAGCGACTCGCTTGGCCGTGGAACGTCCTTTATCGGCAGCGGCCGGTCCAGCGACGTTGCTTCCGATGCCCGGACCGGCGGCGCCTGGTCCGGAGCCCGCCGCTGACCCGATGAACCCCCACTCTTTCCGGCGGCCTGGGATTCGGGCGCGACCTTGGGACCCTGGTTGGTCAATCCCGTGGGGGGCCGCGGCTGCGGTACCGGCTGCGTCGGCCCTTGCGGCCCCGACTGTGCCTGTGGCGCTCTCGCCAGCGACGATGGTTGGCCGGTCACGGTTGGCGGTTGCGGGACGTCGGCACGCGCATCCAGGAGGGTCCAGGTCGGTGACGCCAGCGCCACCACCACCGCAATACCCCAGCCCCAGCCGAGGTGTAAGCCCGATGACCGATCGCGTGATGATTTCACCAGTTGACTCGCCTCCCCGAGATTGCCACCGTGGGGTGGGCTCTTCAACACTATCAAGAAAGCCCCGCGTAAGGGTCAGTTTTCCCGTCAGGGAGCGAGCGGGCGCAGGTCAGTGACGAAGAACCGGGTTTCGCCAAAGCACTTGCTTGGAATTCCGCGCTTCTCCTCGTAGTGAAGGGCCACCTTCTTGCCCTCCGCCGCCGCGAGACGCTGGGCGACACCTTCGTCTCGCACCGTGAACTCGAAGATCTGCGGAATCGATCCTGGTACCGGGGTCATGGCCAGCTCGCCCTCCCAGGTGCGGCAGACCCATCCCTTGTGGGAAAACTTCTGGACGTATCCGATCCGGTCCCCGTCCGAGTAGCTGAAGGTCAAGGTGATGGTGGTCCACAGGGCGCCCAGCCCCACCAGCGCCAGGAGCAACCCCGCCAGGATCAGCTTCCATCGGTTCCGTCCAATGATTCCGGGACGTACGGTAGCTGTGGTGGTGGTGCTCACGGGGGTCGAACCTATGGCAAAGGCGCGACTTAGCCAAGAGCCTCGCCCTGCGAGGAACCTCGGCGGACGGCTCACGGAGCTGAGCCAGAATCTCTTTGGCGTTCGCGGCCGGGCCCTTGACCGCGCGGCTTTCCAACCCACTTTCTGGGTATGGCAAGTGAATGCGTGCGTCGCGAGTTTCTGGCCGCCACCTCGGGCTGGGCGGCCGCCGTCGTGATGGGGGCCCCGGCCTTTGCCGAGGACGTCCCCAAGAAGCCGCAGCCCGGCGCGCCCGGGGCCGACGACGTCAAGTTGCCGGCGGGCGGGGTGATGCCCCTGCGCCGGCTCGGGCGAACCGACGTGAAGGTCTCGATGCTGGGTCTCGGCGGCTTCCACATCGGATTGCCCCCCGACGAGCAGACCTCCATCCGCATCGTCCGCACGGCGATCGATCACGGCGTGACCTTCATGGACAACTGCTGGGACTACAACGACGGCAAGAGTCAGGTCTGGATGGGCCACGCGCTGCGTGACGGCTACCGCAAAAAGGCCTTCCTCATGACCAAGATTGACGGCCGCACCCGCAAGTCGGCCGAGGAACAGATCGAGCAATGCCTCAAGGCGCTGGAGACCGACGTCATCGATCTGGTCCAGATCCACGAGGTCATTCGCAGGGAGGACGCGGACCGGGTCTTCGGGCCCGACGGCGCCATCGAGGCGCTGATCGCCGCCAAGAAGGCGGGCAAGATTCGGTTCATCGGGTTTACCGGTCACAAGAGCCCCGACATCCACCTGAAGATGTTGAACACCAGCCTTCGCAACGGATTCGCGTTCGACACGGTGCAGATGCCTCTCAACGTCATGGACGCCCACTACGAGAGCTTTCAGCGCAAGGTCCTTCCCGTGCTGATCAAGCACGACATCGGCGTGCTTGGGATGAAGCCGCTCGGTTCGGGCCTCTTCTTGCGCAGCCAGCCATTGCTCGATCGCGCGGTCTCCCCGGTTGAGTGTCTGCAATACGCGATGAGCCTGCCGACCTCGGTGGTCATCACCGGCTGTGACACGCTGGGAATCCTCAAACAGGGGATCGACGCAGCTTACAGGTTCAAGCCGATGGGCAAGTCGGAGGTGAAGGGACTCCTTGGCCGTACGGCGCTGGCTGCGCGGCAGGGAGAGTGGGAGAGATACAAGACCTCCGATGTCTTCGACGGCACCGCCAAGCACCCGTGGTGGCTGGAGACCGCGTCGGTCACCGGGTAAAAGGGGACGGAGCCTCGGAAGGGCTCGTTCAGGCGCGACCCTCGGCTTGTTGCTGTCGCTCGATGCTCTCGAACAGGGCGCGAAAGTTCCCTCCTCCAAATCCACGATCTCCCTTGCGCTGGATCAGCTCGATGAAGAGTGGCCCCGCCTGGGGATCGGCGAAGAGGGCAGAGGCCTCGCGGATGAAGATTTGCAGCAGATATCGATCCGGCGCCGAGCCGTCGAAGAGGATCTCCAGGCGCTCCAGCGCCTTCAGATCCTCTTCCAGGGCGTTGATGCCGATGCCCTGCAGACGGGCAGGCAGCATCTGGTAGTAGCTGGGGGGAATGGGCATGAACTTGACGCCCTTTTCGCGGAGACCCGCCACGGCGCCCAGGATGTCGCGGACCCCGAGCGCCACGTGCTGGATGCCTGGTCCCCGGTGGTCCTCACAGAACAGGTAGACTTGTGACGCCTTGAACGACGGCGCCATGGGCTCATTGTTGGCGAACTTGACACCCGACCGGGGGTCCCACATCACGATGGACTTGAGGCCCGATCCGCCGAAGTGACCCTTCTTGACGTCCTGGGTGTGAAAGTCGATCTCCCACAGGTGCTCCAGGCCCAGCACCTCCTCCATCCAGGAGATGGCGGGCTGGAGCGTGAGGAAGTTGGCCGTGAGGTGGTCCACCTCGCCGATCTGAAACCGATTGCTGCCGCCCGGCGGCGGATCGAGGCGGATCAGATCCGGCATGATGGGGGTCTGCCCGTTGTGCTGCACGAAGCGAAACAGCGTGTCGCCGAACGCGGTCGCGATGTCGAACCAGAGAACTGCACCACCCTCGACGTTGCGCAGCTCGATCCCGGTGGTGGGGGTGGCCCCCCGCGCGACCAGCAGGCCAAAGGCTTTCTCGACGTCCTCCACGTCGAAGACCACGCGTCCCACCCCCTCGGGATGCTTCTCGAGCCAGCGAAAGCTCTCGCCCTTCGATCCGAGCGGCTCCATGAACACGAGCCGCGCCCCTCCCGCCTGTACCACGCTGGCCCGGGCTCGGTGAGCGATCTCGAACTCCGGCGAGCTGGAGGCGATCTCCGCGAAGTCGAGGTTGTTCACATAGTGGTCGCGGCTGCGCTCGAGATCGCGAACGAAGACGTGAAGCGAGGCCACGCGCTGGATGCCGAGTGATTCCTTCGGTCTGGTCAACGAAGTCGTCCTGCCTCAGCTTGGGAGCCCGTGCTCGAGGATGCATGGCCGAATCCCGGGAAAGTGCGAAAAGTTGGCAAAGTTGCATCGTCCGCCTGGCGCAGCGTCTGGAGAAAGATGTCCGCCACGTCTCGAACCCCTGGCTCCGCGAGGAGACCGAGGTGGTCCGAGTCGACGTTGCGCACGCGCAAGCCCGGAATGACCACGTCCCAGCCGAGCGAGGGGCTTTGCATGAGGACGCCCTGCATCCTTCGGGCCGCCACGATGAGGAGGGCGTCGCCATCGAAGCGGGTCATACGGGTCATGCGACTCACGTAATCCTCGGTGGCGATGCGGTAGGCCTCTTGTCTCTGGTCCTCGAGCGGCAGCAGGCGCGCCTCACCCTGGTACTTTCGCGGCTCGGGCCGTCCGGAGTGTTCGGACGATGCCTGGTGGCCATCGAGCGCGCCCTTGACCAGCCGCTGGACCCGGCTCGACACCAGCTCCATCAGCTGTCGGCGCGGCAGCCCCCCCAGGCGTCGCACTTGCTGCAGCCTGCGACCCAGGCCGTGCTCGGGCAGGACGGCATCCAGCAAGCCGAGAAACGTGACTTCTTGATTCGCCGTCCGGAGCTGTCGAGCCACCTCGTAGGCCACGATCCCCCCGAAGGACATGCCGACCAGCCGATAGGGCCCGGCGGGTTGGTGGCGGCGAATGATCTGAACGTAGTCGCGTGCGAGGGCGTCGACCGATGGGGCCAGAGCCGGCGAGTCGAACATCACCAGCTCCCGCCCGGCATAGATGGCGCGAACGGAATAGCTCGCCTCCAGGCGCCGGGCGAGGGGACGATACAGATGCACCCCCAGCAGCACGAACAGCGTGGGACCGTTCTGGTTGCCGTTGAGCAGGATGGGGCGCGGTTCGGTGGCAAAGGAGTGCTGGGAGTAGGCCGAGAGCTCCCGGATGTTGGCGTGGGAGAACAACACGTCGGGGGGAAAGGTCAGTCCCAGCTTGTTTTCGAGATCGTCGAGCAGAGACACCGCCAGCAGCGAATGTCCCCCGAGGTCGAAGAAATCGTCATCGATGCCCACCTGCGCCTCGGGGATCCCCAGGCAGGACGAAAATGCGGCGGCGATGTTCCGCTCCACCGAGTTTCTCGGCGCCGCCCGCGAGCGGGCCGGTGCCGGCTGAGGTTGCCACGGCAGGTCCTGCAAGCGCTTGCGGTCGAGCTTTCCGTTGGCCGTGACCGGGAGGGTGTCGAGGACCACCAGACTCTGAGGCAACATGTAGTCCGGCAGGTGCGTGGCCAGGGCGTGCCGAAAAGAGACGATGTCGGCCGTCTCGTCGCGCGGCTTCACCACGAAGGCGACCAGGCGCGTGTCGTGTTCGTCCAGCGTCTTGACCGCCACGGCGCATTGCCAGGCCAGACCCAGCTCGCGGACGGTGTTCTCGATGCCGGGGAGCTCGATGCGAATCCCCCGCAACTGCACCTGGAAGTCCCGGCGTCCCAGGATTTCGAGGTTCCCGTCCGGGTGTAGCCGCCCGAGATCGCCCGTCCGGTAGAAGCGCATCCCCTCCAGCTCGATGAACTTCTCGGCGGTCAGGGCGGGCCTCTCGAAGTATCCGGGGACCACCCCCTTTCCCGAAAAGCAGATCTCTCCCACCACGCCAAGAGGAACCAGGTTCAAGCCGGGATCCACCAGTCGAACCGTCACATCTGGAAACGGTCGGCCCACCATGTTCCGTGTGACCCTCTCGCCGCGCACGACCGGATAAGTGGTCCCCATGCAGCTACACTCCGTGCAGCCATAGATCACGAAAAGCTCGGCGTTCTGGAAGATCCCCTTCATCTCCTCGAGCAGGTGCGGGGGGACCAGATCTCCGCCCGACGAGGCGTGTCGCATGCGCGGAAACGACCGGGGTGCGGATGGGTTGGTGCGCAGATGGCGCAGGAGATTGCCCATCAGGCTCGGACCGGCGTGAACGACGGTGACGTCTTCGAGCGTCAGCGCCAGCCGCTCGGGAGCGAGGACGTTGTCGCGCTCGAGGAGGCGCAGCCTCGCACCGCAACACAGGGGCGAGAGTAGCTCGAACATGCTGATGCTGAAGGTGTAACGAGCCAGCGAGCAGAAGACATCGTCGGCGCGGAAGCCGTATTTCTGTTGAGCGGCGTGAAGGTAGTGGGCCAGATTGCCGTGGGTTGCCACCACGCCCTTGGGCTTTCCGGTGGTACCGGAGGTGTAGAGCTGGTAACAGGGGTCAGCGAGCGTGATGTCGAGCGCAGGCGCGCTCGAAGAGAAGTGCTCCAAGGGCAAGGGCAAGGGCAAGGGCGATGGCAATGGGGGGCCGGCGGGGGGGCCGGACAGGGCAGTGTCGTGATCGAGCAGGATTCGCTGGAATCGCGGCGTTTGATCGAACCGTTCCGGCTTGAACAGGTCACCGAGCTTGCGTTGGGTCAACACGAGCCGAGCCTGGGCCTCGTCGAGGATCGACGCGAGGAGCGCCTCGGGGTGGG
>Ga0066788_10000167_pt1 | contig 12974 bp, 10 predicted proteins | sample OrgsoiDNA2013048_FD_70943 | JGI IMG/M metagenome (GOLD analysis project Ga0066788, IMG submission 70943) | Permafrost soil microbial communities from the Arctic, to analyse light accelerated degradation of dissolved organic matter (DOM) -... | ecosystem: Environmental > Terrestrial > Soil >... | reverse complement strand
TTCAAGATGGTGGTCGCGCTGTTCTTGTCGGGCTTCTTTGTGCAGGCCCGCACATGGATCAAATGGCTGTCTTTGGTGTTCATCCTGCCGTGGGCGACCCCGTCGATTCCGACCATTTTGTCCATCAGGTTCATGTTCAATCCCGAATGGGGGATCGTCAATTCGCTGATTTTTCGGTTTTCGGGTCGAGATGGCCCGAACTGGCTGAACAATCCCGCGATTGCGTTGAGCATGGCGGTCGCGGTGCACATCTGGAAATCGCTGCCATTCTGGACTCTGATCCTCATCTCGGGGCGGCTGGCCATTCCCAACGAGATGTACGAGGCCGCGGCGGTGGACGGCGCCACCAACTGGCAGAAGTTCAGGTTCATCACCTGGCCTTCGATGAGGACGCTCTACCTGACCTGCACGCTGCTCTCCATGATCTGGACTCTCGGAGACTTCAACAGCGTGTATCTTCTGACGGGGGGTGGGCCCGCCGATTTGACGCAGGTTCTGGCCACGCTCGGCATTCGTTACATGCGCCTCGATCAGGTCGACATGTCGATGGCGTCGATCGTGTGCGCGATGCCGCTGGTATTGCCTCTGGTGTACTTCATGATGAAGCGGCTTTCGAAATGAGAGCGCCGACCCTAAGGCAGGTCACGACCGAGGCGAAGCTGCTCTTGATCGGCATTCCCGTGTTGCTGTGGACGCTACTGCCGGTCTACCACATGGTCCTCTTCGCGATTTCACCGAAGGATTCCGCCTTTGCCGGGAATCTGTGGCCCACCCATCCAACCCTGCGCAACTTCTCGATCGTCTTCGGCCAGCAGCACCACTACCTGGTCCATTTCTGGTTGCAGTTCTGGAATTCTCTGCTGATCGCGGTGAGCGTCGCCGCCCTGACGCTGTTCGTCGCCACTTTTGCCGCCTTCGCCATCAGCCGGCTCAAGGTGAAAGGCGGCCGGACGATCATGAATCTGGCGCTGTTCACGTACTTCATTCCGGCGGCATTCCTGGCCGTGCCCATGTACAAGACCATGGGGAACTATGGCCTCATCAACCACCAGTGGGCTCTGATTCTGGCCATGGTGACCATCGCGTCGCCCTACTCGATCTGGGTGCTCAAGCAGGCGTCGGATAGTCTTCCCCATGAACTGGATGAAGCCGCCAAGATGGACGGCGCCACTCCGTTGCAGCTGTTCCGGCTGGTCTACCTTCCCCTGATGACGCCGTCGCTGGTCGCCGTCGGGACCTATGCCTTGTTGCTCGCGTGGAACGAGTATCTGTATGCTTTTCTGCTTCTCTCGAACGACAGACAGATCACTCTCAGCGTGGCGCTAGGCAATTTCCTGGCTGCGGACGATTCGCCCTGGGAGCTCCTGATGACGGGGGGAGTGATCTACACGCTCCCGCCCGCGGCGATCTACTACACCTTCAAGCGTTACATGGTCGGCGGTCTGACGGCTGGTGCGGTGAAGAGCTGAGTCGAAATCTCTGACCCGCTCCTCGGATTGAGAGAGAGGCGTCGTCTGTTCACGCGTGCTGAGAATGCTCTTTGACGCGAGAGACGAGCTGAGTGGGGTTCACGAACCGCAAGGCAATCGCCAGCCAGACCAGGGTGACGAGCATGTAGATCATCGCCATGGCATCCACCGATTGAGGCGCCCGAACGCCGGCGGCGAATACGGCGTAGTAGAGCGCAACCACCAGTGTCTGCGAATCGGGGCCGGCGACCAGGAACGTGAGCTCGAACATCGCCATGGTGCGCACCAGGACCAGAAGCGCGGCGGCGAGAATCCCAGGGGCCAGCATCGGAACCAGAACGTAGAGGAACATGCGGCCAATGCCCGCGCCGCAGACCCGGGCCGCGGCTTCGAGATTGGGGTCGATCTGCTCGATGAAGGGCGTCATGATCAAGATCACGAACGGCACCATGGGAATCATGTTGGCCAGGACCACTCCGCCCCAGGTCCCCGCCAAGCCAACCTTGTACATGGCGGTCGCCAGCGGGATCCCGTACGTCATCGGGGGGACCATCAGAGGCAGCAAGAAGAGCAGCATGAGCGGTCGCTTGCCAGGGAATTCGCGACGAGCAAGCGTATAGGCGGCTGGCACACCGATCAGGACGGACAGGGCGACCACGGCAGCGACGACCTCGACGGTGACCCACAGAACGGAAGGCAACTGGAACTCTTCCAACGCCGACGTGTACCACGACGTGGTCCAACCATCGGGAAACCAAGTTCCGAGCCATCTCCTTGCAACGGAGTTCACCGCGACGGCAGCGATCAGGAAACCGATGTTCGCCACGAAGAACACCATCAACGCATTGAGCAGCCCGTTCCAGCCCCGGAGCCCCCAGCGTGAGGCCGACCTGTCGATCATCCCTTTCCTCCCGTGACGGGTCCGCGATAGAAGAGGCCTCGCAGCCCCAATGCCGCCCCCACGACGGCCAGCTGAACCAGGCCCATGACCATCGCGACGCACGAAGCCAGCGGAGCGTCGTATTGTTCGAAAGCCGCCTCGTAGGCCGCGATGGATATCACCCGCGTAGGACCTGCCGGTGCTCCGAGCAGGACCGCCGACGGGTACACCGAGAAGGCCTGCACGAACGCGAGACAGAAGGCCATCGTCAGGCCAGGAGACAGAAGCGGCAGATAGACATGCCGGAACTGCTGCCACGGATTGGCCCCCAGCGTGGCGGCCGCGCGAGCAAGCACGGGATCGATACCGGTGATGTACGAGAGCACCAGCAGGAATACGAACGGAAAGCCCGAAATCACCAGCGAAATCACGACGCCGATGTAGTTGTGCGTCAGGTGAACCGGCTCCTCGATCAAGTGAACGGCCTGGAGAGTCTGCGACAGCCAGCCCTTGGGTCCCAGATAGGTCAGCATCCCGTCGGCGATCAGCACCACTCCAAGCGTGATTGGCACGACGAGGATCGCCGTGACCCACTTTTGATATCGCGACTTCACGCGCAACCGATAGGCCAGCGGGATCGCCATGGCGAGGTTGATGGCCGTTGCCGGTCCCGCGATCTTCAAGGTGGTGAGGATGGTCGGCCAGAGGCGATCGTTGGAGAAGAAGGTTCGGTAGTTGGAGAGCCAACCGCCCTTCTCCGGCTCGAACGACAACAAGAGGCCGTACAGAAACGGGTATACGAACAGAAGCAGCATGAAGAGTGTGGCCGGCGTCAAGAGCAGATACGCCGGATCGATCCGCGATCCGCGTCGGGAACGATGGTGGACAGTCTCTCCGGCTGTCGTGACAGAGGCTCCCATGGCATCGTCCTCAGGCGTCGGCGGCGTAGACCAGGACGCGTTCGGGCGGCACGCTCAGGTGCAGCCTGTCCCCGGGAGAAACTGGCGAGCTGGTGCGGACGTGCAGCTTCACCCCTCCGGGCACGGAGACGTCGACCATGGAGTCCCGACCACAATACTCGACATAGTCGACCCCGCAGGGAAGCGAATTGAAGGTCTGGGCCGGACCGATCGTGATGTCGTCGGGTCGGATCGCGGCGAACAAGCGCCCCCCGTTCACCGGGTGCCTCAACGTCCCGGTGAGTGACATTCCTTGGCGCCGCAGCGTGACCTGCCCGACCCGGGCGTCTGGCACCGGGTCGAAATCAATCACGTTTCGGTAGCCCATGAATCGAGCCACGTGCAGGTTCGCGGGCTGGGAATAGACCTCATGGGGGGGCGCAACCTGCTGAACGACCCCTTCCCGCAGGACGACGATGCGGTCGGCGAGCGACAGGGCTTCGTCCTGGTCGTGCGTCACGTAGATCGTCGCGCGGCCGAGCTCACGATGAATTCTCCGGATCTCGGCCCGGGTTTCGATGCGGAGCTTTGCATCGAGGTTGGAGAGCGGCTCGTCCATCAACACGAGCGGAGGCTCGATGACGATCGCACGGGCGATCGCCACACGCTGCTGCTGGCCGCCCGAGAGCTGACCGGGGAGCTTCTCCGCTTGACCCTCGATCTGCACCAGGGACATCGCGTGGTCGACGCGGCGCCGGATGTCGCCCGGAGGAACTCCACGCATCCGCAGTCCAAATCCGACGTTCTTGCGCACGGTCATGTGGGGGAACAGCGCGTAGTTCTGGAAGACCATTCCAAAACCGCGCCTCTCCGGAGGGAGGACGTCGATGCGGGTCTCGTCCAGCCAGATGCCACCGCTCGACAGTTGCAGGAGGCCGGCGATGCAGTTGAGTGCCGTGGACTTGCCGCAGCCCGAGGGCCCTAGCAGCGCGATGAACTCGCCCCGCCGCACGACCAACGACAGGTCCTGGAGCGCGGCGAACCGGGGAGCCGTTGCCCCGCCAAACGTCCTCGTTACCGATACCAGCCGGAGCTCGTCGAAATCACTGTGCTTGCCACTCATGCGCCCGCGCCCGCCTTCGGGACGAATATCAAGCTGAGCGTAAGGTTGAGCGTGAGGGTGAGGGTGAAACCGGCGAAATACATGATCGGACGGTCGCTATTTCTTGGTCTTCTGGCCGCCGATGTCTTGATCCCACTTGTCGAACGCGGCCACCATCGCCTTGGCTTCAAGCGGCTGCACGTGCGGAAATTTCGCGAGCCAGCCTTCGTACTCCGGACGGCCGAAATCGCGCAGAACGTCCTGGCTCTCTTTGGGGGCCATCGAGAGGGGCACATTCTTGACCGCCGGGCCCGGGTAAAAGAAACCCTTGTCGTAGGTCAACGCCTGCTGCGCGGGCTCGAGCAGGAACTTCACCAGATCGAGAACGATGGCGAGCTTCTCGGGAGACAGCCCCTTGGGAATTGCGATGTAGTGGGTGTCATTGACCCAGGTCATGCCCTGGAATGCTGCAACCTTGTAGGCCTTGGGCACGATTCCGATCACGCGAGGGTTGATGTCCCATCCGGTGACGGTCACCGTCATGTCCCGCGACCCCTCGCCGAATTCCTTCATCGTCGCGGTGGTGCCGCTCGGGTAGTATTCGACGTACTCGCCCAGATCTTTGAGGAACGCCCAGGTCTTCGCCCAACCGTTGACGGGATCCTTTGGATGCGTGTCTCCGAGGAGGTAGGGGAGGCCCATCAAGAACGTTCGCCCGGGTCCCGAGTTACGTGGGCGCGCGTAGATGAACCTTTTCGGGTGGGCCTTGGCCCAAGCCAACAACTCGGCGGGTGAAGTGGGTGGTTTCGCCACCTTGTCGGGGTTGTATTCGACGAGCGGTCCCGCGGGCATGAAGGCGACGGCCACCGCCTGCCCTTGGGCAAGCTTTTGCATTTCGCGCGCCTGCGGAAGGTAGTTGTCGAGCAAACCGGGGAAGGCGTCCGCATGATCGGGCAAGAGAGTTGTCCACAGCCCCTGGTCGATTCCAGCGGCGAGCGCGTCCGTGCCCGTCGTGACGATGTCGATATCACTCCGTCCAGCGGCTTGCATCGCCTTCAACTTACCCGGGAGCTCCGGGGCCGGCGCCTTGGTGAAGTTCACCTTTTCGATCGTGTCCGGGTGCTTGTCTCGGTACTGCTCGATCGCCTTCTGCAACAGGGCCATCGAGCCCGCGACGTCCACGACGTTAATCGTGACCGGGTGGTTCCCCTTGGCCGCCGCTCCCTCGCCGGTGGCAGAGGACTCCGTCTTCTTGCAACCGAGGGAGCCCAATGCCGCCAGGCAGCCGACGGCTGCAATGAATCTGGCGGGTGAAGGCCAGCTGGCGCGACGGTCCGCGGCGTGCACGCTCTGATTCCCAAGAGGCTGGTTCATATCGATTTCCCCATAGGTGTCGCCTTGAGAGCTCCGCGGCTCATCGGGCGAGTTTATCGGCAACATCCGCGGCGCCGCCGCTCCTCGCTGCTAGAACTGGTAGTACAGGCAGAACATGAACCGCTTGTTTGTCGCCGTCGCGTTGTCCCCGAAGGTCTGCTTGATTTGCTCGTAGGCGACCACGGTCCGAACGGCCCGGGTGACGTCGAAGAAGAGGTTCGCGTCGAAATACTGCGACTTCTTGAAGACCGTCTTGGCCCTGCCGTTCGTCACTGCACCCGTGGCATCGGTGGGGGCGCCGCCGACCACGTCGACGATGTTGTCAGTTCCCTTGGACTGGCCTTGCGTGTAGTTCGCGGAGATAAACACGCGCCCCGTTGGGGGAAGGTAGTACTGGAATCCCGCCATGAACGTTTGCCAAGGGATCGTGTGGAGAACTCCAGCCGCGTCATACACCGCCGTGCCGGGATCGATGTCCGCCGCGAACGCGGTTCCCGTCGTGGCTGGGGCGACAGGGGGCAGCGTCGGGAAGCTGACGCCTCCTGTCATGCCGTACAGGTCCGCGATGCCTTTGCCGGTCGTGAAGGATCCGTTGAGCGTCAGGGCGTTCGATCGATCAAAGGCGTCCTTGACCGGGATGACCGGGAGGAATGCATCGACGGAGAGCCCCCACCCATTGGCCTTGTTCTGGAGGGTCGGGACGGCGGCGAACTGGTCCACCTTGAAGCGGCGCACCGCCCCGGAGACACCGATCGCAGCCGGATCGACCGTCGTGAATGCGTACGCGGGCGTGTGAAGGCCCTTCCATTTGTTGAGACTGATCCGGAGCGCCCCTTGGCCGTCCGGGAGCTCCGAGTCTCGTTGCGGAGGGCGCAGCGCCGCGATGCCGATGTCGACATTGATGGCGTCTGTCTTGATGGTCTTCATGATCCGAAGCTGCGGAGTACGGCTGAACACCATGTTCGGGAGGCCCAGGTTGAACGCTGTGCATGGAAAGAAAAAGGGCGAGCCGCCGAACAAATTGAGGGCCTGTCCCGCCAGGACATCGACCACATCGCTTTCGAGCTTCACGTTGGCGTACCGGATCCGGAAGGTCCCGGCCGTGTAGTACGAAGACTCGGTGATGCCCATCTGGGGATTGGCCGGTTGGTTGCCGTCGAAGTCGCCCTCGAACAGTGCAGTTGTCTTGATTCCGTCGGCCGTCGGGGCCTCCATCTTGAAGCCGATTCTGCTGTTCCGCGAAGTGATGATCAGGCGCCCCACCGTGTTGGGGTAGGTCCCCTCCCTTGCCACCAGACCGTTCCCGGGCCCCTCCTGGAAGCTGCGGGTATTGTCGTGGAACACGTTGAACTCGAGGTTGCCGTACACGGTCAGCTTCCAACCGTTGGTGGTGAATTCGTACGGTTGACGCTTGAACCAGGAGTCCTCGGGCGCGGCGGGCGGCGGCGCCCCGCCGTAGGCCTCCCGGGCAGGCGAGACCGACACGGCTGCCTCGTTCTTCGAGGGTCCCTTTACGGGTTCGTCGGCGGGAGCTTCCTTTGCGGGTTCCTGGACAGGCTCGGCGTTCGCCGGCGGGGAGGTCTGTGCGCGCGCTGCGGACGCAGCGAGTAGACCGAAAAACACCAAGCAACTGCGAAAGGTTCTGATCGTTCTCATGGACATGTAGGCGCTCCCTTTTGAGTCACGGAGATTGTTGTCGCGCGGACCAGTGCTGCAAAACGAAAACCATCCCGCCTGCTGATGAATTCTTGCGTGGGTCCTTCCTTGGGTTGGGAACAACGGAACCTGGGTTGGCTACTTGTCAAAAAGCCAAGACCTCGTTCCAGATGGATTCATCGATTGGAATCCCCTTCTCCATGCTGTCACGGCGTGCACTCAGTGCTCGTTGACCGGGAAACATGATCTTCGATCTGACGCCTTCGGCGGGAGCGGACGATGACGTCCAATCCAGCACGGAGCTGATCAAGGCATCGCGCGAAGCCGGAGACAGAGATTTTTCCAGGTCGAAGGCGATGAATACCTGCGAAAGGCCGGTTTCGGCCACTTCTCGACCTATGGCTGAGGTCGTCAGGCCTCCGGATACGAGCGCGGCGACCAGATCGAGCAGCAGCGACAGCCCGGCGCCTTTCCAGAAGCCGATCGGCAACGGCCGTTGTGAATCCAGGATGGCGCCCGGATCGTCGGTCAGTTGCCCCGTCCTGTCGTACCCTCCCACGACAGGGAGACGCTCGCCCCGGTGCTGCGCGGTCTCCATCCGGCCGTACGAGAACTGAGACATCGACATGTCCAGGACGACACCTCCAGTCTCGCTCGGGACAGCGACGATGAGGGGATTGTTGCCCAGTCGATTCTCGCGCCCTCCCCAGGGGGGCAAGTTCGGGCTGGTATTGGTCCAGCAGATTCCCAGGAACCCAGCGTCCACTGCTTGCCAACCATAGGCACCGCCGCGCATCCAGTGGTTGGTGTTCCGCAGCCCCACCGCGCCCAGCCCGTTGGAGCGGGCCAACTCGATCGCGCGACCCATGCAAATGATGGCGTTGACGGGGCCCGGGCCCCGGTGACCGTCCCACTGCTCCCAGGCATTGCCGGGTGAGCTGGCCAATTTGGCGCGCGCTCGGACGTCGACGACTCCGGATTTGACGTAGGAAACAAAGCGGGGCACCCGATTGATTCCGTGTGACGCAACTCCGTCTCGGCTGGCTTCGGCGAAAATCCGGGCGCACGACTGTGCTCCGTCATCGCCCAATCCCAGACGGGTGAAGAGGCGGACGAGGACGTCCAGCACCTCCTGGAAGGGAACACGAATCATCGAAGGGCGCTCTCGCCACTGACCAAGATGGTCGCTGGCCGCCGCCGGACACACAGATCTCGACCGCTACCCTGGGAGGCGAGGAACGCTGTGTGATGACTGTCAACGTTTCGGGCGACGGATTCCAAGTGTGCCTTGTTGTCGTTCGCGAAAACCACGAGCCATGACACTCCTCACCCACCATGGCGATTGTCACTACACGGACAGCCTTGTACATTAATGAAACCGCGTCCGTCAAGTGCTTCGAGCTCGTCATTTGACGGACGGGGCAAGTGAACGTGCGCAGACGGCGTAAGTCGCAGCCAGGTGTCCGCCAAGCCCGCAGGCGGCTCACGCGTCACGCGACTTCAGTTCAGTTCAGTTCGCGCGGTGGCAGCCATGACCGTGAGACTCAGCCGCCGCCTCCTCATTTCCTCAACTCCACGCCGTTCGCCTTGCACTGGGCGGCCACCATATCGCCCACCATGCCACTCGAAAAACCGGTGTTGATCGCCTGCACCAACGCGTTCAGGACTGCGGGGCCCATGTTGGCCGACAGAGGCACCTCGGACGCCATGCGGTTGTAATACCGGAGATCCTTGGCCGCGTTCACCAGACTGAACTTCAATCCAGAGTAGTCGTTCTGGTCCAAAATCTTTGGCACGATCATCTGGAAGATGCCGCTATTGGCGGCACCGCCCCCGACAACCTTCGCGAACCGATTCAGGTCGACTCCAGTCGCCGCGCAGGCACACAACGCTTCCGAGATCAGGGCGGCGTGGCCCATCGTGATCAGGTTGTAGATCAGCTTGGTTCGCGCGCCCGCGCCGACGGGGCCCATGTAGAATATGTTTTCGCAGAATGCTTCCAGGATAGGGCGCGCCTGCGCCAGGACCTTCTCGTCCGCGCCCACCATCGTGTTCAACCTGCCCGCCTCGGCCTCGACGGGAGTGCGCGCCAGAGGAGCGTCGATATAGCTGGCCCCGCGTTCACCTAGGTCCTTCGCCACGCGTTCACACATGGCTGGCTCGCTGGTCGAGCAATCGAGGAGAATCATGCCCGGCCCGAACGCGTCCAGCATGCCTTCCCCGCCATACACGACCTGTTCGACCTGTGAGGCACCAGTCACGCACAGGATGACGACCTCGGATTGTTCGGCCACCTGTCGCGGCGTTTGTGCTTCCTTGCCGCCTTTCTCGAGCAGGTCTTCTATGGGCTTCCGGTTCTTGTGGGCCATCACCGTAACATCGAATCCCTTGGCCAAGAGGTTCTTGGCCATTCCGTGACCCATCATCCCCACTCCGATGAACCCAATCTTCTTGGCCATTGAAACTCCTTGGTTGAACAGCTTGCGACGTTAGGAGCGTCGCCGCCTCTCGTCAACCCGGTCGATTACACAGGCGAGCCGACCTGGGGTATACAAACATCATGATCGCGCCGCGTCTTCTGAATCCGCAGACGTTGATCTTTTCGGGGACGGCCTCTCGAAAGGGGCGTCATGTCTCTGTGACACCCACGAACAGCGCGCTCGACCACTTGCACTACGGACGGATCAGGCTGGACGCAGACCTGCCCCGCGTCGAGCTCGAGACGGAAGGGCGCGAGACCGTGTTGCTCGCGATGCGAGGAGAATGCCGGGTGACGGTCGAAGGGACCGTGACCGATCTCGCATTGCACGATGCCGTCTATATCCCGCGCGGTCGCCACGTCGAGGTGGAAACCCAATCCGACTGCGATCTCGTCGAATGCTCCGCCGAGGTCTCGGGTGACTATCCGTTGCAGGTGATCCGGTATGCCGACGTGGTCGCGAGCTCGAGGTTGAAGTTCAAGACCGGTGGACTCTCGACGTCCCGAGAAGTGAATATCGTTGTCGGTGACAATGTTCGGGCCGGGCGTATCCTCGCCGGGTTCACGCGATCGGCGCCGGGGAGCTGGACCAGTTGGCCGCCCCACGAACATTCGGCCCTCCTCGAAGAGGTCTACGTGTATTACGACATGCCGGCGCCGGCCTTCGGGATCCAGATGGTCTATACGGCTCCAGACCAACCAGAATTCCTCAGCGTGGTCCGGGAAGGCGACGCGGTGCTGATGCCGGCGGGTTTTCACACCAACGTCGCGGCCCCTGGTCATTCAATCAATTTCATCTGGATGATGGCTGCCCGGCGCGAGGTCCAGGATCGGTTGTTTGGCGTCGTCAACGTCCAGCCAGGCTTCGACGGCGCCGGCAGCGGTCTCGAGGCCAGTCGGAAGTAGCTCGCGCCAGCGCAAGGACGCCTTTTTCGCATCAAGGCGCGCGGGGCGGGCGCTTGCCACAGGAATTGCCGATCTCCGCGGCCTGAGACCGGGCCTCGGGTTTCACCTCGGGCATCGCGCTGAAGGCATCGATCTGTCTATGCGCCTCGGCGCAGTCCCCCTTGGCCACCAGCGCCTTGGCCAGCTCGTACCGGGCCAGGGGATTCCTTCCATCCAGCGCCACGGCGGCTCGACATTCGGTGACGGCTCGCGCCGTGCTCTTGAGCTCGATCAGCGCGCGGCACAGATCGGCCGCGAAGGCCCCGCTTGCCGGCTCGAGCCGGCGGGCCCGCTCCTGAACCTCGACGGCGCGATCGAGGTGTCCACGGCGCAGCTCGACCCGACCGAGGCGGTTCCACGCCAGCGCGAAGTCCGGTTTCAACTTGGTGGCTCGCTCGAGCGCCGTGGCCGCCTGGTCGTAAGACCTCTGGTCCGCCTCGAGCATCCCGAGATTGACCCAACCGAGGGGTTCCTTCGGGGCGAGCCGGGTCGATTCCAAGAGTGCCGCCAGGGCGCCGTCGAGATCACCTCTGCGCCGCAGGGCTGCCCCCAGATTCAGTCGATAAGACGCGTCGCCGGGCTTCAGTCGCACCGCCTCCCGGTAGGCCACGACGGCGTCGGCTCCGCCTCCCTGGGCGTCCCGCGCGACGCCCAGATTGAAGTGGGCCTCGGGGTAGGCCGGACGCGCCTTCACGGCCGCCTCGAAGGCGCGGGCCGCGCCAGCCGGGTTGCCTTGGCCGAGGGCAATCTCTCCGAGGTTGTTGTGGGCCTCGGCAAAGTCAGGCTTGCGTGCCAGGGCCGCCCGATAAGCTGCGGAGGCCGCGACCAGGTCCCCCTGTTTTTGCAGCGCCACGCCCTGCAGGTAAGGCGCACGCGCGTCGGCGGGATCGGCCCTCGCGGCGGCCTGGAACGCCTTGAGGGCGCCGGTGACGTCCCCTTGCTTGAACAGAAGCGAGCCCTTCTCCAGCCAAGGCCCGGCAGGGCTGGGCGGCCGGGGCAAGCTCCCCACCGATTCGGGGGGGTCCGATGTCGTCGCGATCGACGTCAGCAGCAACAGGACCGCGAGCGTCGGGGTGGCGAGCAACGTCATGTCCCGTTTCTACCAGCCAAGCGACTGGGGCAGTGATGATTGCAGGGCCTCCCGCAGCCGGGACACGCCGTCGGGGTCCACGACCTTCTGTCCGGTGGCGCGGTCGCGCAGATAGAACGTGTCGACCACCCGGTTGGCCTCGGTGGCGATCTTCGAGCGGTGGATATCCAGCCCCTGCTCGAACAGCGTCCGGGCGATGGTGTAGAGCACGCCCGGGTAATCGCCGGTGATCACCTCGATGATCGTGAAGTTGCGGCTACCCTGATTGTCGATCTTGATCTCGGTGGGGACCTCGGGGACCTTCCACATGGTGATCGAGTCACTGCGCTTGCGGGCATTCACCAGCTTCTCGACCTTCACCTGGCCCGAGATCACGGCCTCCAGATCGGTGCGAATCTTGGCCCAGCGTGCCTCGTCAGTGACGGGCCTCCCGTAGCTGTCACGAACGCGAAAGATGTCCAGGGCCTCCGCGGCTTGCCCGGGGCTCGAGACGCGCGAGTAGATGGCCGCGTCCACGATGTTGATTCGATTGGCGTGTAGCACCCCCGCCACGTCGGCCAGGAGCCCGGGCGTGTCCGCTGCGGCCAGCACCATCTCCGTCACCTCCATGCGCTTTTGCTGGGACACCTCGATCGCGCTCGCGGCGCCCGATCGACGTCGGTCGGCCAGCAGCTTCATGTGGGCCGCCACCCGGGCCGCGGAGTTCTCCGCAAAGTAGCGATCGGGCAACCCGCGGAACACCTCGTCCGCACCGGCCCCGCCCGTGTGCTCGTTCAGGAGCTGGGCCGCGCGCCTTTGCCGACGCTCGACGATCTCGGCCCGTTCCGCGCCCAGCAGATCGCCGCCCCGCCGCAAGACCGCCAGCGTCCGCTGATAGAGCTCGCGAAGCAGGGTCTCCTTCCAGAGGGTCAGGTTGTCCGGTGCCACGGAGCTGAGGTCGCAGAAGGTCAGCAGATAGAGCTCGCGCAGGTTCTCCTCGTCTCCGCACAGCTTGGCGAAATCCGCGATCATCTCCAGATCCTCGAGATCGCGGCGCTGCGACATCTGGCCCATCACCAGGTGCTGGCGCACCAGAAACTC
>Ga0066788_10000166_pt1 | contig 13022 bp, 9 predicted proteins | sample OrgsoiDNA2013048_FD_70943 | JGI IMG/M metagenome (GOLD analysis project Ga0066788, IMG submission 70943) | Permafrost soil microbial communities from the Arctic, to analyse light accelerated degradation of dissolved organic matter (DOM) -... | ecosystem: Environmental > Terrestrial > Soil >... | reverse complement strand
GGCGTGGGGCCGCGACCATTCGATCGCCCCGAGGTTGTGGACGATGTTGCCGCTCCCGATGATGAGCACGCCGCTTGCACGCAGTGCCGCAAGTCGGGTACCGAGATCGAAGTGGTAGTCGAACGGCTTGCGAGCGTCGATGGACAGCTGCACCACCGGAATGTTGGCCTTTGGGTACGCATGAACGAGCACCGACCAGGTGCCATGGTCCAAGCCCCAGCCGTCATGGTCGAGGCCGACGTGCACCGGCTTGACGATCTCGGCCACCTCTTCGGCGAGCTTCGGATCTCCGGCCGCAGGGTACTGGACCGCGAACAGCGCGGGAGGAAAGCCATAAAAGTCGTGGATGGTGCGCGGTCGAGCCATCGCGGTGACGGCGGTAACATTTACGTACCAATGAGCCGACACGACCAGGATCGCCCTCGGCTTCGGAGTGCTGGCGCCGAAGCGTCGCCAGGCTTCGGTGTATCGGTTCGTCTCGAGCGTGTTCATCGGACTGCCGTGTCCCAGAAAGGCCGCTGGCATGAGCGCGATTTTGGGCTGACCTCGAACCTGGCCGGCGGCGCTCATGCGATGGCTCCAGCAGGTTTGGTGCTTGGCTCCCCCGGATCCTCCCGACCAACCATGTCCCCCGGCTCGCCGAGGCCGGACGTCAGGTGCGTCGTCGAGACGAGGTCGAGGTGCCGTGAGCGCTCCAGGCCCTGGAACAAGTTCGGCCCATGGCCCGGGAGGACCGGATGGATGACGAGATGGTACTCGTCGACCAGCCCGAGCCGCTCGAGCGCGTCGGAGAGCATAGGGCTGCCCACCTCGCAGACGATGCGCGCCGGACCGTTGAAGGTTCGCGTGACCACGAGCTCACGATCGGATTTCCGTTCCGCCGTCGTGCGGTTCTTCATGGGGATGGGCTCACTCGCTCTTCTCGCGTCCATCGACCTTCTCCTTCAGTATCAGTTCCTCGACAACCTTGTCCAGGCAATCGATGCCTTACGACCGGCGGCGGCGAGGTCGCCCGATACGTGGCCCGGCATGGCCACGGAGGCCGCGTGGCCAAGGCGGTGCTGAGGCGGCGTGAACGCCGGGCGCGCCTTCCGGTAGCCCCGAGCCGTGCCGTGCGCTGGCTCGGGGCGGGTAGATGTGTCCATGTTAACCTTCAGCCCGATGGACGCCGCTCGCGCCAAGAATCCCGCCACCTACGAGGACCTGCTGGCCCTGCCTGAGAACCTGGTGGGTGAGATCGTGGACGGCGAGCTCTACGCCTCGCCGCGGCCCGCTTCGCCGCACGCCCTCGCAGCCTCGCGCCTCGGCGCGCTCGAGTTCCTGCTCAGAGGCGGTAACGGCGGCGCGGTCACGACGCTCGCAGGCTCCCCAGGGGTTCCCGGCACCATGGACGGAGCGGGCGGCGCCGCGCGTTTCAACCACCCGGATGGACCGGTGAGCGACGGCGTGGGTAACCTCTTCGTCGCCGACTACGGCAACCACACGATTCGAAAAGTGGTGATCGCCACGGCAGTGGTCACGACGCTCGCAGGCTCCCCAGGAGCCGGCACCACCGACGGCACGGGCACCGCCGCGCGCTTCGATGGTCCAGAGGGAGTGGCGACTGACGGGGCGGCCAACCTCTTCGTCTCCGACTCCGAAACGGTTCGAAAGGTGGTGATCGCCACCGGCGTGGTCACGACGCTCGCGGGCTCGGCGGGAGCTCCCGGCATCACGGACGGAACCGGCGCCGCCGCGCGCTTCCACAGTCCAGGCGGACTGACGAGCGACGGCGCGGGCAACCTCTTCGTCTCCGACTACACAAGCCACACGATTCGTAAGGTGGGGATCGCCACCGGCGTGGTTACCACGCTCGCGGGCTCCCCAGGAGCTCCCGGCAGCGCAAACGGCACCGGCGCCGCCGCGCGCTTCAATGGCCCGGGCGGAATGGCGACCGATGGAACCGGCAATCTCCTCGTCGGCGACATCGTGAACAACACGATCCGAAAGGTGGTGATTGCAACCGGCGTGGTCACAACGCTCGCGGGCTCCCCAGGAGCTCCCGGCACCACCGACGGCACCGGCACCTCCGCCCGCTTCAACGTTCCGGGCGGGCTAGCGACCGACAGTGCCGGCAACCTCTTCGTCGCCGATGTCACGAGCGACACGATTCGAAAGGTGGTCATCGGAACCGGGGTGGTGACGACGTTCGCGGGCTCCGCGGGAGTCCCCGGAAGCACGGACGGAACCGGCACGGCGGCGCGCTTCAGTGCTCCGAAAGGATTGGCGATCGACGGGGCGGGCAACCTCTTCGTCGCCGACCTCAACACGATTCGCAAGGTTGTTGTCGCCACCGGTGTCGTCACGACACCGGTGGGACTGGCCGGCCCGAGGTCCATCGTGGTACCGGGGCCACTTCCCGCCGGACTCAATCACCCGACCAGCTTGCTGGTCGGACCTACCGGCGCCCTCTTCATCACCGACGAGAACGCGGTGTTGGTGGTCCAATAGGGAGGTTTCAACGCTTGCGACGAGATTGATTGTCCGTTGCCCGCTGACCCCAGGGCGGGGGAGCGCCCCTCATGCTCCGAAGACGATGTCGGCGACCGCGTTTACCTTGGTCATCTGCGGGTAGTGGGAGCGACCCTCGAGCCCGAGCAATCGGGCGTTGGCGCCACAAGCGGCAAGCCCGGGGGCCAACGCGTAGGGAACCGCGGGGTCGTCCTTGCTGTGGACGACGACGGTCGGGACATCAAAGGGCTGGATATTTCCGCCGCCGAGGTGCGCCAGCCTTCGGCATGCACGAACCAGTCGGGGCCTCGAGCAGTCACGCACGGTCGCGCGAACCAACTCCACATCCTCCGGGTCTCCCTCGCCGCCGAGAAAGAGATCGACCGCGAGGGCTTCCATCGCCGGTCCGTCGAGTCGGCCCATCTCGATCTGATCGGCCAGGCCGGATTGACTGGCGGACGCCTCGGGCGGCAAGGCCGCAAATGAATCAATGAATACCGCGCGCGTGACGCTCGATGCGACGCGGGCCATGACCCTGGCCGCGATGTGACCGCCGAACGAGCTGCCAACCACCGTCCTTGGCCCCCAGGGAAGGGATCGGACGCAATCGACCAGATCCTCCTCGAATGGCCCCAATTCGAGGCTGAGCGCGTCCGGAGCTCGTCCATGGTCCGGTAAATCCACCAGGGCCAGATGGACGTCCCGCGGGGCCCGAGCCGCGAGCTTTTGGAAAATCCTGTGATCTCCTGGGCTTCCATGAACAAAGAGATACGCACCCTTCTCGCCTGAACCCTGTCGGAAAACGATCGGCATGGAAGCACCCTTCACCAAACCCGGCCAGCCAAACGATTGGCGAGCGATTGCCGGCTTCGGCCGAGGAAGATAGCATCGTTGGGATGGTTGCGGGTCGTCGAGGTTTGGGGGATCTGGTGGATGCTGTGCAACGCATTCCGGAGCATTTCGAGCCGATCGCTCCACGTCTCGCTGACGGTCTGTCGCCGCTCCTCGGGGGAGATCTGGCCGCCACCTATCGACCAAAGCGCTCGGATCATGGCTGGGAGCTCGATCTCTTCGCCGCGAGCGGGGATCTTCCGCCGCGCTTGCGTGAAGAGACAGCTTCGTTTCTCTCTCGCGCGCCGGTCACTTTCGCGCCCTACGACGCGGAACGACCGAAACCAAAGGAACGCAATCGCGTCGTCTTGATCGATCCCGAGCATATGTCTCCGGACCACCGCCGCACGCCGATTATTCGGGACTTGATGCCGAGGCTCGGCCTCGCCAAGCCCAGTCAGATTCGAGTCTTGGTTTGCGATGGACCGGCGTTGCTCGCCTGGGTGGGTGCGTGGCGACACGGCCCGTTCGAGCCGGCGGATGGTGAGGTCCTGCGCGCCCTGACGACGCCCCTTCGAGCGCGCTTGAAGCTCGAGCGTCAGCTCTCCGCCGGTCAGAAACATCGGGAGGCGCTCTTCACCGCGCTCGACAGCATGGAGGTAGCGGCCTTCTTGCTGGCTGGTGAACGGATCGAGCACATGAATCCGGCGGGCCGTTCCAGATTGGACCGTGAGGGAGACTCGACGCGCGCCGCAATCGCCAGGCTCCGCGAAGCGCCCTCCGCCATGACCTTCAGCGTTCAGGCGCCGGGGCTGCCTGGATTGAAGCTCGTTCTTCTCAGACCCTCGGGCAGGGATGGTGAAGGGAGGCTCCGAGAGGTCGCCGTCGAGTGGCAGCTCTCCCGTCGTCAGACGGACGTCCTTCGTCTCCTGGCCACCGGAGAGACCAACAAGGGGATCGCGGCCAAGCTGGGATGCGCGGAGGTCACGGTCGAGTTTCATCTGTCGGCGCTCTTCCGCAAGACGGCGACCGAGAACCGCGGCGAGCTCATCTCACGGTTCTGGCGCGCATAGTCCTCGAGGGACCCCGAGGGGAAGCCACTGCCGGGGGGCGGTCTTGATCAGGGCCCGGTAGTCGCTCTTGACTTCTGTTCACTCGCGGGACGCACAGGACCCTAGGGTTCTCCCTAGTAGGCAGAACCGAGAGACGATTCTAGTGTCGGGTCGCTTGCCCGTCTAACTGTTGCGTCCAGCTCGCCGCAGTGAAGGGGGCTGCGCCGCTCGCGTCGGCTCTCCAGCAAAGGATCAGCACGAATGACATTTGACCGTTCGGGAAGGCAGAATCGCAGGAGGGCCGGATACTCGCGGTCGTTGGACGAAAGGCGCAAGGCTCGGTCTTTCGGGCGAGCGGCTGCGACGGATCTTCTGTTCGGTCTGCTGGTCGCGGTGGGGCCTTCGTGCAGTGACTCCGGCAACGCCACGAAGCCCACGTTGAGCACCGGCGGCGTTGGCGTGACCGGTGGCGCTCCGGGATCGGGAGGGATCTCTGGGGCTGGCGGTGGCGGCGGGACAGGCGGAGCATTGGGTACCGGGGGCGGGATCGGATCGGGTGGAGCGCTGGGATCGGGAGGCACACCAGGAACCGGCGGAGACGGAGGTGGTGGTGGCAGTGGCAGTGGGCAGGGCGGTGCACCAGGTACCGAGGGCGGAGCCGGCTCGGGTAGATCGCCTGGATCGGGAGGCGCACCCGGGACAGGCGGAACCCAGGCTGGCGGTGCGGGTGGGACGGGCGGAGCATCAGGTGCCGGGGGCGGATCCGGTTCAGGTGGATCGCCTGGAACGGGCGGCGCATCCGGCACCGGCGGAGCCGTCGGGACCGGAGGCGGACCCGTGCAGACGCTCAGCTTGCTCGCCGGTAGCCTCGGCGGACCGGGAAGCGTGGACGCGACCGGAGCTATGGCGCGCTTCAGAAACCCGTTTGCGCTGACGAGCGACGGGGCGGGCAACCTCTTCGTCACTGACATCTTGTCCGAAACGATTCGAAGAGTGGAGATCGCCACCGGCGTGGTCACGACGCTCGCGGGCTCTCCAGGAGCTCCCGGCAGCACGGACGGCACAGGCGCCGCCGCGCGCTTCGGCGGTCCCGCTGGCCTGGCGAGCGACGGCGCAGGCAACCTCTTTGTCGCCGATGCCGGCAACCACACGATTCGAAAGGTGGTGATCGCCACGGGAGTGGTTACCACCCTCGCCGGCTCCCCAGGGGCCCCCGGTAGCATTGACGGCACGGGCGCCGCCGCGCGCTTCAACGATCCAGACGGACTGGCGACCGACGGGGCGGGTAACCTCCTCGCCGCCGACTACGGCAACGACACGATTCGCAAGGTGGTGATCGCCACCGGTGTGGTCACGACGCTCGCGGGCTCACCAGGAGCTTTCGGCAGCACGGACGGAATCGGCACCGCCGCTCGCTTCTTCTATCCTGTGGGACTGGCGACTGACGGGGCGGACAACCTCTTCGTCGCCGACTACCTCAACAACACGATTCGTAAGGTGGGGATCGCCACAGGGGTGGTCACGACGCTCGCGGGCTTCCCGGGAGCTCCCGGCAGCACGGACGGCACCGGCGCCGCCGCGCGCTTCAACGGCACACAGGGACTGGCGAGCGACGGCGCAGGCAACCTCTTTGTCTCCGACACCTTCAACCACACGATTCGTAAGGTGGGGATCGCGACTGGCGTGGTCACGACATTCGTGGGCTCCCCGGGACCTCCCGGCACCACGGACGGCACCGGCGCCGTCGCGCGCTTCAGCGGTCCGGGCGGACTGGCCACCGACCGGACCGGCAATCTATTCGTCGGCGATGGCTACACGATTCGAAAGGTGGTCATCGCAACCGGCGTGGTCACGACACTCGCGGGCTCCCCGGGATCTCCCGGTAGCACGGACGGAACCGGCACCGCCGCTCGCTTCAACGGCCCGGGAGGGCTGGCAACCGACGGGGCGGGCGACCTCTTCGTCGGCGACATCTTGAACTACACGATTCGAAAGGTGGTGATCGCGACCGGTGTCGTCACGACGTTCGCGGGCTCCGCGGGCGTTCCCGGCAGCACGGACGGAACCGGCGCGGCCGCGCGCTTCGGCCATCCCTATGCGCTGGCAATCGATGGCGCGGGCAGCCTCTTCGTCGCCGATCTCAACACGATTCGAAAGATTGTCGTCGCCACCGGTGTCGTCACCACGCCGGTGGGACTGGCCGGACAAAGCTCCGTCGTGGCATTGGGGCCGCTTCCCGCCAGGCTCAACCGCCCGACCAGTTTGCTGGTCGGACCCACCGGCGCCCTCTTCATCACCGATGAGAACGCGGTCTTGGTTGTCCAATAGGGAGATCTCAATGCTTTCGGGGAGAATGATCGCCATGACGGCAAAGGATCGGCACGAATGACATTTACTCGCTTGGGAAGGCAGGATCGCGGGAGAGCTGGATACTGGCGACCCACGGGCGAAAGGCGCCAAGCTCGGTCTTTGGGGCAGGCGGCTGCGACACATTTCCTGTTGGGCCTGTTGGCCGCGGTGGGGCTCTCATGCCATGACTCCGGAACGGGCGGAGCATCAGGCGACGGGACCGGATCGGGCGGGGTACCCGGAGCGGGATGCACACCCGGAAGCGCAGGAGCCGTCGGCTCCATCGGCGGACCCGGACAGACGCTCAGCTTGCTCGCCGGTAGCCTCGGCGGACCGGGAAGCGTGGACGCGACTGGAGCCATGGCGCGCTTTCAAGCTCCGATTGCACTGGCGACCGACGGCGCGGGCAACCTCTTCGTCGCCGACGAGGGTTCCGGAACGATTCGAAGGGTGGAGATCGCCACCGGCGTGGTCACGACGCTCGCGGGCTCACCAGGAGCTCCCGGCGGCACGGACGGCACAGGCGCCGCCGCGAGCTTCGACACTCCCGCGAGCCTGGCGAGCGACGGCGCGGGCAACCTCTTCGTCGCCGATGCCTACAACCACACAATTCGAAAGGTGGAGATCGCCACCGGTGTGGTCACGACGCTCGCGGGCTCACCAGGAGCTCCCGGCAGGACGGACGGCACGGGTGGCGCCGCGCAGTTCAACGAGCCAGACGGACTTGCGACCGATGGGGCGGGCAACCTCTTCGTCGCCGATTCCAGCAATCACACGATTCGAAAGGTGGTGATCGCCACCGGCGTGGTCACGACGCTCGCGGGCTCCCCGGGAGCTCCCGGCGGGACGAACGGTACCGGCGCCGCCGCTCGCTTCTACGGTCCGGCAGGACTCGCGACCGACGGGGCGGGCAACCTCTTCGTTGCCGACTACGGCAATGAGACGGTTCGAAAGGTGGTGATCGCCACGGGAGTGGTCACGACGCTCGCGGGGGCCACGGGAGCCCGCGGCAGTACGAACGGCACCGGCGCCGCCGCGCGCTTCAACGATCCCTTCGGGCTGGCGACCGACGGGGCGGGTAACCTCTTCGTCGCCGATGGCGGCAACTACACGATTCGAGAGGTCGTGATCGCCACGGGAGAGGTCACGACGCTCGCGGGCTCCCAAGGAGCTCTCGGCGCCACGGACGGCACCGGCGCCGCCGCTCGCTTCGATGCCCCAAACGGATTGGCGACAGACGGTGCCGGTAACCTCTTCGTCGCCGACCTCCTCAACAACGCGATTCGAAGCGTGGTCATCGCAACCGGCGCAGTCACGACACTCGCGGGCTTCCCGGGAGCTCCCGGCAGCGCAGACGGCATTGGCGCCGCCGCGAGCTTCAACTATCCGGGCGGACTGGCGACCGACTGCGCAGGCAACCTCTTCGTCGCCGAACGCGCCAACAACACGATTCGTAAGGTGGTGATCGCCACCGGTGCGGTCACGACGCTCGCGGGCTCCCCAGGAGATCCCGGCACCACGGACGGCACCGGCGCCGCCGCGCGCCTCAGCTTTCCGGTCGGATTGGCGACCGACGGCGCCGGCAACCTCCTCGTCGGCGAGGTTGGTTCCTACACCATTCGAAAGGTGAGGATCGCAACCGGAGTGGTCACGACGCTCGCCGGCTCCCCAGGACTCCCCGGCAGCGCAGACGGCACGGGCGCCGCCGCGCGCTTCAACTTTCCGGGCGGACTGGCGACCGACGGCGCCGGCAACCTCTTCGTCGGCGACAACCGCAACCACACGATTCGACAAGTGGTGATCGCAACAGGCGTGGTCACGACGCTCGCGGGCTCCGCGGGAGCTCCCGGCAGCACGGACGGCACCGGCACCGCCGCGCGCTTCAACGATCCCGACGGACTGGCGTTCGACGGCACGGGCAACCTCCTCGTCGCCGATCTCAACACGATTCGAAAGATTGTCGTCGCCACCGGTGTGGTCACGACTCCGGTGGGACAAACCGGAGAGAGCTCTGTCGTAGTATTGGGGCCACTTCCCGCCAGCCTCAATTGGCCAAACAGCCTGCTGGTCGGACCTACCGGCGCCCTCTTCATCACCGATGAGAACGCGGTTTTGGTCGTTCAATAGGGAGATCTCAACGGAGGTGGACACCGGAACCTGGGGCTGGCCTGACGTCTGGCACCCTTGATCGGGGTATATCCGCGATGCGGGAAGCAGTAGTTCTTCCGTCCTGGCAGGTAGCTCCGGAGTCGCCGGCGCCCGCTTGTCCAGCTGCTGAGCCGAGCTGGCAGTGAGGCGAGCTGGCCGTGAGGCCGCCTGGCCGTGAGGCCGCCTGGCCGTGAGGCCGCCTGGCCGTGAGCGTGAGATGATAGGAAGAGGGACCTTCCTCGATGTCCTCGTCACCCCACCCTCTGCCCTGTCCATGCCCTACTTGAGCGAGAACCGGCCCCCCGGCGCGGGAGCCGCGAAGCCTGGCCCCCTGACGACCGCCCGGGTCCTCGGACGCCTCATGCGGCTGGCGTGGGCGTATCGAGGGGCGTGCGTGGCCGTGCTTGCGCTTCAGGTGGGGCTGCTCCTGCTCGCGATGTTTGGGCTCACAATGGGAGGCCTCGCCATCGACGTGGTCCGGCGCGTGCTCGATCCGCGGGCGACTCCCCCGCGCTGGCCCTTCGGCCTCTCTCCGCCCGCCGAGCTCAGGCCACTGACCGTGGTCGCCGGGCTGGGCGGTCTCACGCTGATCGCGGCGGCGGTGCGTGCGCTCCTGAGCTTCAAGTACGCCGTGGCCGTCAACCAGCTGGTGCAGGGCGATATCGTCCCGACCCTGCGCGCCCGCGTGTACGACAAGATGCAGAGGCTGAGCTTTCAGTTCTTCGACGCGCACACCACCGGCGGCCTGCTCAATCGCATCACCGGGGACGTGCAATCCGTGCGCTCGTTCGTCGATGGCGTGCTGATCCAGAGCCTCATCATGCTGCTGTCACTGGGTTTCTATCTCACCTACATGTTGCGCCGGAACGTCGCGCTCACGCTCACCTGCCTGGCGACGACTCCACTCCTGTGGCTGGTCACCACGGTGTTTTCCAGACGCGTACAGCCCGCCTACGCCGCCAACCGCGAACAAATGGACGCGTTCGTCCTTCGGCTCTCGGAGACCATCCAGGGGATCGCCGTCGTGCGCGGTTTCGCCGCCGAGGCGACCCTGCGGGCCGAGCTCGACCAGCGCAACGCCAGCGTACGGGACGGCCAGCAGCGCATCTTCCGCCAGGTCAGTCGTTTCTCCCCCCTCGTCGATCTGCTGACACAGGCCAACATTCTGGTTCTGCTGGCCCACGGGGGGCTGCTGGTGACGCGCGGAGCCCTCTCGCTCGGAGATCTGGTGGTCTTCGCCGGGCTCCTCCAGCAGTTCTCGGCCCAGGTGACCAACATGGCCACCGTGGTGAACACCCTGCAGCAAAGCCTGATCGGCGCGCGCCGGGTGTTCGAGGTGCTCGACACCCCCATCGAGATCCAGAGCCCGCCCGAGCCGCGCCGCCTCGGTCCGCTGTCCGGTGCCCTGCGGTTCGAGGGCGTGACCTTCTCGTACGCACAGGGCACGAGTCCAGCCCTGCGCGGCATCGATCTCGACGTGCCCGCCGGCGCCTTCATCGCGGTCCTCGGGCCTGCGGGAGCCGGCAAGAGCACCTTGCTCAGCCTGGTTCCCCGCTTCTACGATCCAGCAGCCGGGAGGGTGCTGGTCGATGGCGTGGAGCTGCCGGCGCTCGACGTGGACGACCTTCGCCGTCAGATCGGCGTGGTGTTCCAGGAGAGCTTCCTCTTCAGCCAGAGCGTCGCCGCCAACATCGGGTTCGGGCACCCGGAGGCTCCCCGCTCCGCCATCGAGCGCGCCGCGCGGATGGCGGCCGCGGACGGCTTCATTCGCGCGCTGCCGCAGGGTTACGACACGGTCCTCGGCGAGCTCGGGGCCGATCTATCTGGCGGGCAACGGCAGCGTCTGGCGCTGGCGCGCGCTCTCCTGCTCGAGCCGCGCATCCTGCTGCTCGATGAGCCCACCGCCGCCGTCGACGCCGCGACCGCGCGCGAGGTCTGGTTGGCGCTCGACGAGGCCCGTCGCGGCCGCACAACCCTGGTCGTCACCCATGCGCCGCCGCTGCTCGCCCGAGCCGATCTCGTGGTGATCCTGGAGGACGGGCGCATCGCCGAGCGCGGCACCTACGCCGAATTGCTGGCCCGGCCCGGCGGCCTCTTGCCGGGGCTGCTGGGGGCCAATGACCCCGTCTTTCCGGTTGCGCCAGTCGCGCCGGTCGCGCCCGTGACACCCGCTGCTCCGGAGGGAGGTGCGAGGTGAGACCGGGCGCACGCCGGAAACCGCGGGCGATCTTGCACGCGCCCCCGCCACGCTCCGGGGAAGCCGAGCAGCGGCCACTCGACTGGCAACTGGTCCGTCGCCTGGTGGCCTTCACCGCGCCTTACGCGCGCCGCCGCAACGTGCTGCTGGGGCTGGTGGGCGTGCGCGCGATTCAGCTGCCCCTCATCGGCTGGGTGACCGCTGCGGTCATCAGCGGTCCAGTTGCGCGCCACGACGCGCGCGGCATCGCCTGGGGTGCGCTCGCCTTCGCGCTGGTCACGCTCAGCACGGCGGCGGTTTTTCACTACCGGCTCAAGCTCGCGCTCGAGCTCGGCGAGAACGTCCTGCACGACCTGCGGGCCGCTTGCTACCGTCATGTTCTCGGGCAGCCCCTGTCCTTCTTCCAGGAGATGTCGTCGGGGCGGCTCATCAGTCGCGTCACCTCGGATCTCGAGGTCCTGCGCGTCGGCATCCAGGACGTGGTGTTCGTGAGCGTGGTGCAGCTCGGCTCGATGCTGGTGGCGGCCATGACGATGCTCTACTACGACTGGGTGCTGTTCCTGGTGGTGGCGGTCATGGTGCCGCTGCTCGCCGCGCTGGTGCGCCGCTTCCAGGCCGCCTTGCTCAAGGCCTACCGAGCCATGCAGGAGAGCTTCAGCCGGGTCACAGCCACCGTCGCCGAGTCCATCGGCGGCATCCGCGTCACCCAGGGCTTCGCGCGCACCCGCATGAATGGCGAGATGTTCCGCGAGCTCGTCGAGGACCACTCGCTCTACAATATCCAGGCGACGCGCAGCTCGGCGGTGTTCTTGCCCCTCATGGAGCTGAACGGGCAGCTGTTCCTGGCCATCGCCCTGGTGGTGGGCGGCTATCAGGCCCTCGGTGGCTCGCTGCGCCTGGAGGCGCTCGTGCAGTTCTTCTTTCTCGCCAACTTCTTTTTCAACCCGATCCCCATCCTCGGCACGCAATACAACCAGGCGCTCACCGCCATGGCCGGGGCCGAGCGCGTGTTCGCGCTGCTCGACACCCACGCGGCGCCTACCGACGCCGCCGCAGAGATCGGTCCGTTGCCGGGGTTGCCCCCGCTCGAGGGGCGGGTGGAGCTTCGGGGAGTTTCGTTCGGATACGATCCGGCGCGGCCCGTCCTTCACGGCATCGATCTGCTCGCCGAGCCCGGGCAAACCGTCGCGCTGGTGGGCCCGACCGGCAGCGGCAAGAGCACGATCCTGTCGCTGATCGCGAAGCTGCGGATCCCCACCGCAGGCCAGATCCTCATCGATGGGTTCGACCTCGCGAGGGTTGACGGCAGCTCCTTGCGCCGACAGATGGGCAACGTCCTGCAGAACAACTTTCTCTTCACGGGCACCGTGATCGACAACGTACGCCTGGCGCGGCCCGACGCGAGCGACGAGGAGATCGTCAGGGCGGCGCGCGCCCTCGACGTGCTCGACGTCATCGAGCGACTCCCCCGGGGCTGGCAAACGCCGGTCGGCGAACGGGGCGCGGGGCTGTCCGCCGGACAAAGGCAAGTCGTGTGCTTCACGCGCGCGATGGTGGCCGATCCGCGCCTGGTCTTGCTCGACGAGGCCACGAGCGCGGTGGACCGGGTCACCGAGGGGCGGTTGCAGCGGGCTCTCTCACACTTGCTGGCTGGTCGGACCAGCTTCGTGGTGGCGCACCGGCTGAGCACGATAAAGCACGCCGACCAGGTCCTGGTCATCGAGGGAGGGCGGGTGGTCGAGCGCGGCAGCCACGGATCGTTGCTAGCTCACGACGGCCCCTATCGGCGACTGTATGGGGGACTGGCCTAACGCGCCTTCGGCGCTCGCGGGCAAGGTGGGCTGTCGCGGCCCCGTCGAGTAGCCCCGGGCCCTTGACAGGCCCGGGGCCCTCCCCAGATCCGGACGAGGAGATTTCCACCATCCGGCTCTTCCGCCGAGGTTGTCTCAAGAAGA
>Ga0066788_10000165_pt1 | contig 13032 bp, 10 predicted proteins | sample OrgsoiDNA2013048_FD_70943 | JGI IMG/M metagenome (GOLD analysis project Ga0066788, IMG submission 70943) | Permafrost soil microbial communities from the Arctic, to analyse light accelerated degradation of dissolved organic matter (DOM) -... | ecosystem: Environmental > Terrestrial > Soil >... | reverse complement strand
GTGGGCTGGTGACCGCGACGGTGCTCGCCTTGTTCGTGCTCCCGGCCATCTACCTGGTCGTGGAAAGGCGCGTGGAGGCGCGACGATTGAAAGGCCCGCGCACATGAGGAGGCTCTTGGGCACCCTCCTGTTCGTATCGGGCAGCGCCTGGGCCGCCCCGCCGGGGGCATCGCCGCCCATGCCGACGGCCGCGCTCGCGGAGGGACACGAGGCCGTGGGCGCTCCGACCGTGGGCTCTCCGACTCCCACGCCGTCGACGTCGACGTCGACGGCGACGCCAACGCCAACGCCAACGCCAACGGTGTCGCTCTCGATGGCCGACTACCTCGGTCGGGTCGCGCGCGCGAACCTGGAGCTCGCGGCCCAGCGGGTCAACGTCGAGATCGCCGACGCCCAGATCGCGATCGCACGCGTCTTCCCGGATCCCCTGGTCACGGCCGGGCTGGCAGCGATCGACGTGTCCAACCACGGCTCGCCCACCACGACGACGGTCGGTGTGTCGCAGGCCATCGAGCTCGGCGGCAAGCGCGGCGCCCGCGTGCGGGCGGCCGAGACGGCACGCACGGTCGCGCAGGCCGACGTCGAGGACTTCTTCCGAATCCTGCGCGCCAACGCGGCGGGCGCCTTCATCGACGCCATCGCCGCCCGACTCGAGCTGGACCAGAAGCGGCGCAGCCTGGTCAGCCTCGAGCGCCTGGTCACGGTGAACGAGCAGCGGGTGCGGGCCGGTGACATCGGGGACATCGCGCTCGTCAAGACGCGCGTCGAGGCGCAGCGGTTCAAGAGCGACGTGCTGCAAGCCCAGGGAGATCTGGAGGCCGCGGAGCTGGCCCTCGCGCAGCACATTGGTGCCCCCGAGGCGGCCAGGATGATCCCCGAGCCGCACGGCGACTTGAAGATTCCGTCCCGCGACTTCTCGGCCGAGCGCCTGATCGCGCTCGCCCGCGAGCGGCGCCCCGATCTCCTGTCCCGGCGGCTGGCGGTCGGCGCCGCGGGGGCCCGGCTCGACCTGGCCCACGCCAACCGCTGGATCGATCTCGACGTGGCCGTGGGATGGCAACACAGCGGTCCCGGAACGGGCGAGTTCGCGCAACCCGCCTTCGACGCCCTGGGCGGGACCCTGACGGTCCCGCTGCCCTTCTCGCGAGTCTATCGAGGAGAGCTGCGCGCTGCTCTGGCGGGTCAGGGGCAAGCCACCCTGATCGTCAGCAGCGCGGATCTGCGGGTCCAGATCGAGGTTCGGCAGGCGCTGGCGCGTTACCGGGCCGCCGCCGAGCGGGTCCGGCTCTTCAGCGGGGGAACCGTGAGCGACGCCGAGCATGTCTTCGAAGCCAGCTTGTACAACTACCAGCGCGGGGGCGCCTCGCTCCTCGAGGTGCTGGACGCCCAGCGAATCCTCAACGACGTCTACCTTTCGTATTTCGACGCGCTTCGGGCCCACGCCCGCGCGCTGGTCGAAGTGGAGACGGCAGCCGGCCTGTGGGACGTCGACCTGTGACCGCGTGCGTGTCCCTGTCCCTGAGGGATCCCCTCGAAAGCGTGAGGGAACGCGAACACCTCGCATTGCCAGATCTGCACCTCGCCCCGCTTGCGGGGAGAGGTCGGCGCCGAAGGCGCCGGGAGAGGGGAACGGCGCAACAATCAGCGCGAAAACTTCTCGACGCTGAGGACGTGCATTTGGCGCTGAGATCGGCCAAAGGCGATTTCGACCAACTCCCAAGAGAGCAGCGCCGCGCCCCTCTCCCGGCGGCTACGCCGCCGACCTCTCCCCGCAAGCGGGGCGAGGTGAATCAGAAACGGCCGGAGCCACGTGATCGATTCGCTGCACTCTTTTTCCGAGGGGATTCCACAGCCCTGTCCCTGTCCCTGACGCTGTCCATCGCGCTCGTCCTGCGGTCCGCCACCGCCCTCGCGCTCGACAAGCAGGGAAGCGCCCACGGCGGCGAGGTCGAGGGTCCGAAGAGCGGCGTCGATCTCTCGGGGGGACTGATGCTGGGGGCCGCCTTCTACAATCCCTCCTACGCCGCACGGCCCGACAACACCGGCAAGACCTTGATGCGCTACGCGGCGCACGCCGACATCGATCTCATCGGCAGGCGGCTCTCGATCCCTCTCGATCTGAACATGTTCACCGATCGCGAGCGCGCAGCGTTGGGCAAGCTCGCTCCCACCGAGCTCGACGTGATCGCGGGTGTCACCACGACCTGGGCGCTCGGCCCGGGCGCGCTGGAGCTCGGTACCCGGTTCGAGCACGATCGCCCTCTCGACCGAGCGGGAGACAGCCAGAGCTACATCGATGTTCGGAGCCGCTACGTCTACTCGCTGGCCAGATCGTTCCCCGGCCTCGGGGCCGCCCTCGGCGAGGGCGATGTGAGCGGCTGGATGACGCTCGGCTGGTTCGCGTACAACCCGAGCTATTTCGCCCGACCCGACAACACGGGGCGTGCCCTGCTGCGGTACGCCGGCCACGTCGAGCTGTCGATCCTGGACGACCTGGTCTCGTTCGGCGTGGACGCCACGCTCTTCTCCGACCGGCAGGCCAGCGACGTGGTGCGACCCACCGAGCTCGACCTGACGCCCGAGATGATCCTTCACGAACGCGAATTCGAGCTTCACCTGGCGTTCGAATCGGACCGGCCGATCGACCGAGGGGGCCTCGTGCAAGAGGTTGGCTACGCGCTTGGCGTCTGGAACTTCTCGTGGTTCGAACCGCATCGGAAGGCTCCCTTCGAGGAGCGCGGGCAGATCCTCTCACCGTGATCGACAGTGAGCTTGGCGTGCCGGCCGAGGCTGGGCACGCCGTCCGAACCCGCAGACTCACGGTCGACACACAGGTGTTCACATTTTGGGGGTTGAAGACGCAGCGCGCCTATGCGACCGTCTTGCCAGGTTTCCAGGTTTCCTGGTCACGCGCACCCCAAAGGAGCTCACATGAAATTACAGAGATCAAAGTGGCTACTCGTCTTGTCAGCAGCGATTGGCGGCGCCGCGATCCCCCGCCCCGCGGCGGCCGCGCCGCCGGTCGGAACCATCTCTCCTTTCACCGGCAACCTGGCGACCTCCGTGTGCGTCAACCCCGAAGGCCTCACCGTGGATCTACTCGGTCACTTTTACACCGGGTCGGCCAAGATCGCGCCCAGCGGTATCGTCTGTGAATTCGAGTCGAACGGCACGTTCAAGAAGTCCTTCGCAATCCCCGCGGGTCCGGGGGGACTGGTGGCGTTGCTGGGCGTCCATTTCCAAGGGTTGCACACCGTGTTCGCGCTGGACTTCGCGGACACCCTCGTGCACCCGGGGGCGACCAATGGGCGCGTGCTCTCCCTGAACACGCTCACCGGTGTGGTCACGACCATCGCCAGCGGTTTCGCGTTCCCGAACGGCATGGCCGATGACCTGCATGGCAGGTTGTACGTGACGGACTCGTTCAAGGGAACCATCACGCGCATGAATCAGGACGGATCCGACCAGACCGTATGGGCCTCGGGCGGGCTCCTCGCCGGCGATCCGACCGCAGCACTGCCCATCGGGGCCAACGGCATCGCGTTCGACTTCTTCTTCAACTCGGTCTATGTGGCCGTGACCAGCTTTCGACGGATCGTGCGCATCCCGGTCACGGCGAATGGCGACGCGGGCACCCCCGTGGTCTTCGCCGATGGTCCCACCATCGACGTGAACCAGTCGACCACCAAGTCGCTGCTGGGCGCCGACGGCATCACGTTCGATCTCTTCGGCAATCTCTATCTGGCAGCCAACGCCGCCAACGAAATTCAGGTGCTGTCGCCCTCCGCGCACCTGGTGGCGCGCTACGCAAACACCACCTTGCCCCTCGACGTTCCGGCCACGCCCTTGTTCGTGGGCTTCCAGCTCTACTTCACCAACCTGTCGCTCTTCGACGGCGGTGTGCAGTCGTCGGTAGCCGTTCTGCAGGCCCCGCTGCCGGGTCTTCCCCCTCTGTAACGGGAAGGCTCAACAACGGGAAGGCTCAACGGCGGCGGAAGATCAGCACGTCCGGATCGATCTCCGGAGGCAACAGCAGGGACGACAGGGCGCGCTCCCGTTCGGGGTCGCGCTCGAAGGCGCGCTGTTCCTGATAGGCCCGATCGGCACCGGCCGCGAACCGGTGCCGGGTCGTGAGGACGATGTACAGCTCCACCTCGGGCGTGCGGAAGATCTGCTGCTCGAAGGGGTTGTCGGCCGGCGGAAACGAACAGATCACCACGCGCGCTCGGTGCCTGCCGAGCGCGCTGACCGCATCCAGACGCTCGACGTCGGTCGGGTAGGTGATGGCGTGACCCCAGCTCTGGTCATCGACGGCCTGGATGTCCATCCCGGCCGCCGCCAGGAATCGAGCCAGGGTCCCGTCGCCCGCCGCGATCTCGAGGGCCGGTCGCGTCCCCACCAGGCTGACGAGCGCCTGAATGAGCTCTCGAGAGTAAAAGCAATAGATGCCCTTCGGCTGGACCAGCGGCATCAGCAGCCGTCGGTCAGGGATGAACCGCCAGCAGAACCTGAAGGCCCTCAAGGAGACCGGCTTGCGCTCGAGGCCCCGAGCGAACATCAGACGCTGGATGAGCGCGCCGCTCCACAGCCCGAGTCGAACCCGTCCGCCGCCGTCATCCGGCGACTTGCCGGTGGCAACCTGGGTCACCGCCGCCCGCAGCACCTGATCGGCCGCCAGCTTGGCCATCCGCGCGCTCCCGAGGTGGGGCAACGCCAGCGATAAATCCTTGGCGGTGGCCCGCGAGCGCCGCAAGCGCGCGCGCCAGGGCCGGGCGGCGAGCTCCGCCTTCCGGACGAAGGCCACCAGCGCTTCGGGGCGCCTTGTCTGGGTGGCGGCGACCAGGCTCGTGCCCACCGTCTGCCACTCGGCCGGATAGCGAGCCTGCAGCTCCTCCAGCGTCGACTGCTCCAGCTTGGTCAGGGCGGCGTCGTCGCGCGTGCGGGAGCTCATGGGTGCGGCGGCTCGGACGATACCGGATGCCGCTCGAGCGATCGACATTTTCCGAAGGTCCCGCGACGAGGTCAGTCGTCTGGGCGCGGTGGGTCTGCAACTGTGCGGTGTGCGGCGTTCAGGGTAGAATCAGCGTCCATGTCAGGCGCTCCTGTCAGGCGTCCCGCGACGTACGACGATCTCTCCCAGGTACCGGAGCACCTGGTGGCAGAGATCATCGACGGGGAGCTGGTCACCAGCCCGCGACCGGCGGCGCGACATGCCATGGCGACCTCGGCGCTGGGCGTCGACCTGGGAGGGGCGTTCGGCCGCAGCGGTGGCGGAGGCCCCGGAGGTTGGGTGATCCTGGACGAGCCTGAGATTCATGTCGTCGGTCAGGTGCTGGTTCCCGATCTCGCCGGCTGGCGTCGCGCGCGCATGCCCGAGGTTCCGGACGTCGCGTTCTTCGAGCTGGCGCCCGACTGGGTGTGCGAGGTTCTGTCGCCCGCGACGGCCGCCGTCGATCGCACCCGGAAGACGCACCACTACGCGCGGGCGAACGTACAGCACCTGTGGTTCGTCGATCCCGGACCGCAGACGCTGGAGGTGCTGCGGCTGGACGGCGAAGGGTGGCGGCTCGCGATGACCGCCGCTGGCAACGTTCGGATTCGGGCCGAGCCGTTCGACGCCCTCGAGCTCGATCTGGCGGGTTTGTGGGCCCGCTGAGCAGGTCCCAACCAAGCACACCGGGGAAAACCCCTTCAATTCGCTTGCGCCCCGGTCGAGACGTTCCCACCCGCGCGCCAACGGCGACAGTGTCCACGAGTTGATCCGGCAGCGTCGGGCCTATACCTTGAGCGAAGGCCGAGCGCGTCAGTAGAGGAGGTCCTGGTGGTGAGCTCATGTCCGACTCGCACGGGGTTTCGGTCGTCGTCGCCGTGGCTCATGCTGGTCCTCGCGGGAGGCGTTGCGGCATGCTCGGCCGACACCGATGCCTATACCGTCGGAGACGGCGCCGTGGCCGCGTCTCCACTCCCCCCCGAAGCGGGCGCGCCTCTCGGGTCCGGCGGCAGCGGTGTTGCGTCGTTGGGAATCGCGGGCGCCCCAGCAATCGATTTGACCCAGCCGCCCGCCCCCGAGAGCGCGGGCTCGATGGTCCTGCGTCGACTCACTTTCAGTGAATACGACAACATCCTCGCCGACCTCCTGGGTGACACCACGGCTCCCGCCGAGGATCCGTCGCAACCGTGGGTCTCTGACGCAATTGACGATAGCGGATTCACGACACCGACGATCACCCCGGACGAGCTCGTGCCCCTTCTCGAGAGCTCGGCGAACGCGGTGGTCGAGACCGCGCTCGCGGCAGGAAAGCTCGGCATCCCCTGCACCAATCCGTCGCCCGCGGCGGAGGCCGCGTGCGTGACCGAGTTCATCACGACCTTCGGCCTCAAGGCGTTTCGACGCCCCCTCGAGGCCGCGGAGGTGGCGGACGCGCAGTCGCTGTTCGACACCGAACGTGGGCTCGGCCTCGCCTTCGCCGACTCGGTGGCGACCATCGCCAAGGGAATGCTGCAGGCAGCGAGCTTCCTGTACCACTGGGAGATCGGACCGACCAGACCGCCGCTCGGCCCCGATGGCCTCGTGCCCCTCACGCCGTGGCAGATCGCCTCGCGCCTGGCGTCGAACCTCTGGAACGGGCAACCCGACGAGCGGCTGCTGCAGGCAGCCGCGACCGTCGAGCTGTCAACGCCGGCGGAGATCGCCGCCGAAGCCGCCCGGCTGATCGCGGACCCGAGGCACGCCCGGGCGCTCCTGGACTTTCATCAACAATGGCTGTTCAGGGTCGGTACCCGCCAGGCCAATCTCGCCGGGATCATCCCCAGAGGCGGGTTGACGCCGGAGGCGATCCGCGGGCTGCCGACGGAGCTCTCGTCGTTCCTGGCGTCCGTGTACGTGACGGGCGACGGAACCCTCGCCGCGTTTCTCACGGCTCCCCAGGCTTTCGTGAACCGGGATCTGGCGGAGATCTATGGCGTTCCCACCCCGGCCACGCCCTTCGGCGGGGTGATGCTCGACCCGAAAGAGCGGGCAGGTCTGTTCACGCAGGTCGCGTTCCTGGCCTCGTTTGCGCTCGGCGACTTGGATGACCCATTCCACCGAGGCCTGTCGGTATACCAAAAGCTCCTCTGCGGTTACGTGCCGCCGATAGGTAGCGGACCCGCCCTCGAGCCGCTGGGCACGAAGACGACCCGGCAAGCCTTCGTGGAGCACGCCCGCTGCGGCGTTGGTTGCCACAGCCTCTTCGACCCCCCTGGCTTCGCCTTCGAAAACTACGACGCGACCGGCAAGTTCCGCACGACCGACAACGGGGTGCCGGTGGATTCGACCGGGACCTTCGTGACCCCGCTGGGAGCCACCTTGACGTTCGCGAATGCGATCGATCTGATGCGGCAGCTGGCCGCGCTGCCCGAGACCGCCATGTGCACCGAGCGGCAGTGGACGCGCTACATGTTCGGCCGAATGGAAACCACCCCCGATCTCGGGTCTCTCCAGATCGCCTACCAGAAGGCAGCGGCGATCCCTGGGTTCTCGCTGCGAGACATGCTCACCTCGCTCGTGTCTTCGAAGGCCTATCTCTGGAGACAACCCGCCCCAGGCGAGAGCTTCTGACCCAAGCTTCTCATCTCACCCGTCAAACCGCCCGCCGTTCCCTGGGACGGCACACCGTTCCGTCGTTGGTCACGCCCCATCTGCATGGAGGTGGGCCCGCCCCCCCCGAACGCAGGGACGGGCCAGGCCGCCGTGGCGCCTCTTGACCTCGAACAAGGAGATGGAACCGATGAGTCCTATCGATGAGACGAAGCTGAACGTGTTCATGGGGAAGATCGTGGGCGATCTGGGCGCGACGATGAGCAGCGCGCTGCTCGTGCTCGGAGACCGCCTGGGGCTCTACAAGGCGATGGCCGCCCTCGGCCCGGTGACTCCCGCCGAGCTGGCCAAACGCACCGAGACCACCGAGCGCTACGTGGGGGAGTGGTTGAACGCCCAGGCCGCGTCCGGCTATGTCACCTACGATCCGGAGACCCGGCGCTACGCCCTGCCGCCCGAGCAGGCGTTCGCCCTGGCCGATGACGAGAGCCCCGCCTCGGTGGCGGGAGCGTTTCACATCGCGCGGGCGATGTGGAGTGGCCTCGACAAGATGGAGGCCAACTTCCGCAGCGGCGGCGGGCTCAAATGGGGACACCAGCACCCGTGTCTGTTCGAGGGAACGGAGCGGTTCTTTCGCGCCGGCTATATCGGCAACTTGGTCAACTCCTGGATTCCGGCCCTCGATGGGGTCAAGGCCAAGCTCGAGGCGGGTGCGCTGGTCGCCGACGTCGGTTGCGGATGCGGCGCCTCGACCATCCTGATGGCCAAGGCTTTCCCCCGCTCCACCTTCCGGGGGTTCGACTCCCACCGAGAGTCCATCGATCTCGCGACCAGGCGGGCCAAGGAGGCCGGGGTCTCCGATCGGGTGAGCTTCGACGTGGCGAAGTCCACGGACTATCCGAATCCGCCTGGCGCAAAGTACGATCTGGTCGCGCACTTCGACTGCCTGCACGACATGGAAGATCCCGCCGGCGCCGCCCGCCACGCGCGCACCACCCTGGCCAAGGACGGCACCTGGTTGATCGTCGAGCCGATCGCGAGCGACAAGCCCGAGGAGAATCACAACCCCGTCGGGCGCGTCTTCTATTCGGCCTCGGCGTTGCTGTGCGTGGCGCACTCGCTGGCCCATCGAGGTCCTGCCCTGGGGGCTCAAGCCGGCGAGGCACGGCTCCGCGAAATCGTGGTCGCCGAGGGGGGCTTCACGAGCTTCCGGCGGGCGACCGAGACCCCCTTCAACATGATCCTGGAAGCGAGGCCCTGACCTGACGCACCCTCGGAGATCGCCGGCCCGGAGGATCGGCGAGGCCTCCCTCCCCGCCGGGGGTGTCTTTCACGATTGCCTGCGGCGGGCGCGCTTGATGTCGGGAACCTCACGATCTCGACGCCGGGCTCAGTGCTCTCGATGACCCGGATCCGCCAGCATCCGGGCACGCGTCACAAGGGGCGAACTGGACCACGCAGATGTAGACCAACCGGGGGACGGCTCCCGCGCCGTGGCCTGCGTGAGAATCGAAGGATCGCGCCTGGAATAACGTGGTCGAAAAAACCAGACAGGTCAGACGTCATCGACGAGCAGCAGCCTGTTGAATACGATACTGACAAATGTCAATCCGATGTCTCTTGTGGCTCGTCCACATCTGTGCGTTATGGGCGACCGCGTGCGTCCATCACGGTTCGGCACCGCCCGCTCAATCGCAGGGCGAATCTCTTGCCACCGAAATCTGCTGGTCTCCGACGCTGCGCCTGACATCAGTGTCAATGATCAACTCGCGACTCGAAACGCCGTTTGAAGCGCCAATCGAAGTGGTGAGAATCGCAACCGGACAGGCGGGCGATCGGAGGGTCATGACCAACTGTACTTCATATTTCGCCCTGCGCAGCGGTAACTATGAGCCTGAGAGCGACGGCGATACAGCGGCGATGAAATTGGAGGGCGGCAAGTGCCAGGCCGTTCAAGCTCTCCGACTGGCGAGACCACCGAGACAAACTTCGCTCGAAGCCTTTCACCTTGACAATGGCGCTCTCGACCAACTGCCCCCGTCCCTCGGCCCCGAATCGAACCCTACCGATCTCCAAGAGCGAGAACAGGCAACACAAGCCGGAAAATCCTGGCACGCGTACGATCCGCTGGCCCATATCGGGCGTGTGACTTCATCGCAAGATGCGGTGGTCATTTCCGGTCAATTGACGACCGAGGTCGCAATCTTGGCACGAGCCGATCTCGACGGTGACGGAGTCGACGACATTCTTGTACAGACTCTTTCATTTGGCACCGAAGGCTCATGGCGAGAGGTCCGACTGCGATTGCTGACCCGCGTAGGCAACCACGGAGTTTTGAGAGTCACCAGGGAATTCCGGCTCTAGAAAGCGCGGATATCTACTTCTTGGACTCTGCGGCCGCGTCCTCGAACAACGCCTTTATCTTGGCATTCCTAGTGGCCTTCGCCTCGGGGCGGAAGGACTCCACTGACGCTCCTTCCCAGTCTGCACTGGCGATGGCCGCATTCAGTTTTGGCCACTTGGCCTTGAGCGCGCCTACTCCCAAGTTAAACGCCATGTCTAGAAGCGCGAGTTGGGCCGAATTTGGATAAGAGTCGTATATTGGGTATGCGACCGCTAAGGCCTGCTGAAATTCATAGACGCGATTCCTAAACAAATTGTTGATAGCCACGTCCGAAAGATCCGTATTTGTGTATTTTCGATAGTAATTCGCAGCCATCCCTTTTGTTTGTTGTGACACCGCGTCGAAGTCGGCGGCAATCTCTGCCGAGGTTGCCTTGTTTTGAGTCGTGCGATTCAGAAAAGGCAGTTCGACTGCGTCCGAGCCAGAAGGGAGCATGTTTCCGATGCCAACAGTCACGTATCCCCTGGTGTCCAAATACATAAAAGAAATGTTCCCCTCTGAAGGGACGATGAGGACCTTGATCTCATCAAATGTGGGGGCCATCGGCCGAATTTACCGACGCCGGTTCTCAAGTCAACTGTTGTCCCGGCCAGCTTTCAGCCGTGTCTTGCACGGGTGCGGTAGCGGCGGTGGGCTCCCCTTGGCTGTGTCCGCCGTTTCCGGGTTCGTGCCCGTGCACGGTGCGCCTTGGCTCTGTTTCGCGCTGCCGCCCGTTCGAACGGTCCAGTTGGATTTCCAGTTGCCCCTCCACCGGGAGTGACCAGCGACCAGTTCCTTTACTTCTTCTATGACGTCGACCGGCCCCCGACTTACCTCGGCCATTCCAATCTGATTCCAAACGGACAGACTGTTTGACGCCGATCCAGATCTTCGAGCTCGGCAGACGCTCGACGCCATTCACCAGCGCTTCTCGGCAGCCTACGGGCCCCAGAGCGGTCTCACCGGCTGGAATGGCATGGACGTGGAGCTCAAATTCGACGACGAGGATGCTCCCGGAGCGCCCGCGCAGTTATTCGTGAAGCAGGCTCGACCCTTTCATGGGCGCGGCAAATGACGCATCACCTGGTGCAGATCTATGTAATATGAGTTACAGTATGAGCTCGTCGAAATTGAGGCTTCTCCCTTGCCCCGCAGGTGGGCTTCGTTGGTCGACCTTCGTGGGCGAGACTTCGTACGCACCCGCCGTTAGGGCCCGATATGCTCGCTCGGGGTCCCTCTCCTTCGATGTTCGCTAGTGCTGGACAGCACAGTTTCGACCATGATGGGTGATCCCGTCCCAGTGTTCGGCTGGGTCGCCAAGAAGTGGTCCCTTTCCTAGATTGGAGCTCGCTTGAAAACACAGGTCTCCCGTTTGACAGCCTGGACGGTGCTGACGGTCGCGGCGGGGTTCGCCGCCGGTTGTTCCAGTGCATCGGATTCTCCGGCCTCCGGCACTGGGGGAAGCCCCGCCGCAAGCACCGGCGGAGCGCCCGGTACAGGCGGCGCTCCCGGCACGGGTGGTCTGCCTCAGCCAGCGGCGAGCACCGGAGGTGATTCTGGGAGCATGGTGGCTACCGGCGGAACTGTCGCTTCGGGTACGGGCGGCGGCTCTGGAGGCTCTTTCTCGGGGACCGGCAACTCGCCGGGAGCCGGCGGCGCGGCGGCGACCGGGGGAATGAACCCCGCCGGCGGCGCGGCAGGCGGCCAGAGCGGGACCGGCGGCCGCGGAATGGGCGGCGCCGCCAGCGGCACCGGCGGCGCCCTGGGCGCGGGCGGCGCTTCGGGCAACCGGAAGGCGACCATGGTGGTGCGGGGGGCAGGAACCGCAACGGCGGGTGACATGGTGATGATCGGCCGGATCATGGCCCAGGGGTTCGGGCCGGTGACCGTGGTGAGCGATGCCATGGTCACGGCCCAGTCGGTGGTTGGGTCGGATCTGGTCGTCATCTCGAGCAGCGCGGAATCAGGCCCCCTCCAGGCGAAGCTGAAGGACATCGCCATTCCCGTTCTGTGCATCGAGGACGCCGAGTTCAGGCTGATGGGCATGTCGACGGGAGGCTCGCATACTGCCAATACCACGCAGCTCACCATCGTGCCGGCGGGCGCCGCGCTGGTGGGTGGAGCCACCGGAATGGTGACGTTCACCAGCAAACCGGGTCCCTTGGGTTGGGCGACTGGCACCTCCGCGGCCACGGTCGTGATAGGCGCGACCATGGTCGGAAATGCCTCGCAGGCCGTGATCTTCGGATACCCGAAAGGCGCACAGATGCCTGGTGGGGTAGCGCCTGCTCGCCGCGCCGGCTTCGCCATTCGCGAGGCCCTGGCGGCTGCTCTGAATGCAGATGGAATCAAGTTGTTCGACGCCATCTTGGCCTGGGTCCTTCAGTAGTCCGGTCTCCTCTCTCCTCCCGCCTAATTCTGCCTTTTCTGTCAAGGAGCTCCTCCATGCGATTCACTTCAAAGCTGCTTCTCTTTGCCTTTTCCGTTCTGGTCGCCGGCCCTGCGGCCTGCGGTTCCAGCTCAGAAGAGGGCGGAGGATCGACCGGAGGTAGCGGAGTCGCGGGAACCGGAGGCAACGGAGCCGGAGCCACCACCCAGATCGTGACTGGAGGTTCCGCGCAGGTGAATGGCACGGGCGGCGTGGTGTCGGCCACCGGGGGGACCAGCCCGGGCACGGGAGGCAGCGTGATGGGCACAGGTGGGATTGCCTCCGGCACGGGTGGCGGCTCGGGTGGCAATGTTGGCACCGGAGGCTCGTCCGCCGGAGGTTCGGCCACCGGAGGTGCGGCCGGGGGCAGGGGTGGCGCCTCCACCCCGCCAGGAACGGGGGGTGGACCTGGACCGGGGGGCGCCGGTGGTCCGGTGAACCACAAGGAGTTCATCCTTTACGAGGACTCGGCTGGCAAGCTGTTCTATGTCAACAACACCACCCCCGGTTCGAACTGGATCGCGAACTCGGGCACCGGACGGGACCTGCAGCTGATCGGGGGCGGTAAGGTCATGCTCGGCAAGAGTGACGGTTGGGACGAGTACATGCTGAGCAATGGCGCCAAATCGGGCGGTGTCCATG
>Ga0066788_10000164_pt1 | contig 13038 bp, 13 predicted proteins | sample OrgsoiDNA2013048_FD_70943 | JGI IMG/M metagenome (GOLD analysis project Ga0066788, IMG submission 70943) | Permafrost soil microbial communities from the Arctic, to analyse light accelerated degradation of dissolved organic matter (DOM) -... | ecosystem: Environmental > Terrestrial > Soil >... | reverse complement strand
GCACCTTGATGCTGAAACTGACGCATTCTTTGGCTGTGAAGGCGTCGATATTTCCGCCGATGGAATCGACCTGGCGGGCGATTTCTTCGGCTGTCCGATGCTCGGTCCCTTTGAAGACCATGTGCTCGACGAAATGCGAAATCCCGTTCCACTGCTTGTCTTCGTCGCGCGATCCGGTCTTGATCCAGATTCCGATGCAGACGGAGCGAATGTGCTCCATCTCTTCGGTGATGACGGTCAGTCCGTTGGCAAGCGCGGTGCGCCGGATATTGCGGTCTTCATTCATAGCCATCTTTGCTTCCAACTTGCACTATTCTCACACACTGCGAGGGCTTCGCAGGCATGTTGTGTAAGTATCAGAAAAATCGCAACTTAGCATCAAAGCGATGCGTATTGGATGCGAATCTCTTCTAAAATGGTTCAGACGCATGAATGCTGCTCCACAAAGAGTTCTTCTAGGCCTTGATCTTCAAGAGCTTACGAAAATGGTTGAAGACGCCAGCCAACCGCCGTACCGGGCGCGACAACTTTTTCATGCCCTCTATTCTCAACGGGTGAGTTCCGCCGATGAGGTTTCGACTTTGCCGAAGGAATTTCGCTCGACGTTGGTCGAGGAGGGCATTTCGCTCGGCCTGCCCGCGATTCAGAAAAAGTTCATTTCTTCCGACGGAACAGTGCGCTACCTGATCGAACTTGCCGACGCTGAAACGGTGGAGACCGTCTGGATGCCGGAAGGCGATGGCGGCGAAGCCGGCGATGGAACCGAAGCCGGCGCTGAAATTGAAACGCACCCGCGCGGCTGGCGGCGTGCAACTATTTGCATTTCCAGCCAGGTAGGCTGCGCCGTGAATTGCCAGTTTTGCCTGACCGCGTTGCTGGGCATCAAACGCAACTTGAGCGCGGGAGAAATTGTCGGCCAGGTGATTGCGGTATTGCAGGACCAGAAGGTCGCGCCGCCGGACCAACGCGTGAACCTGGTCTTCATGGGCATGGGCGAGCCTTTCCTGAATTACGACAACTTCATCAAGGCTACGCGGCTGCTGGTGGAAGGCGTCGGAATTCCTGAGTCACGGATGACGGTCTCAACGGCGGGAATCGTTCCGCGAATTCACGATCTGGGCAGGGAACCGGTGCGGCCGAAACTTGCGATTTCACTGACCGCACCGAACGACGCGCTACGCAGCGAACTGATGCCGATCAATCGAAAATGGAATCTGGAGCAGTTAATGACGGCGGCACGCGAATTCCCGCTGCGCAACCGGGAGAAAATTACCTTTGAATACGTTTTGCTCAAAGGCGTAAATGATTCGCCTGAGCATCAGCGGGAACTTGTGGAGCTTGTCCGTGGGGTGAAGTGCAAAGTCAATCTGATTGCGCTGAACCCTGGCCCTGGAATCGGGTTCGAGACGCCGGAGGAACCCAGCCTGCTGGAATTCCAAAAGATATTGATCAGCGCTAGCGTACCGGCGTTCATCCGTCGCCCGCGAGGACGCGATATTTACGCTGCCTGTGGGCAATTAAAGCGGACGCTGGAGCCAGCTACCTAGCGACGTGCGCCTGGGCTTGTGGTTCTCCCGCTTTTACGTTTGCGCCTGAGGTGGACGCTGTGGTTGCTGCCGGCAGTTCGATCAGGAAAATGGCTCCGCCTGCGTCGCGGTTTCGGCACGAAATCTTTCCGCCGTGCTCCTGAACCACGCCGTAACACATGCTGAGCCCAAGCCCGGTGCCTTGTCCCACCGGACGGGTGGTGTAGAAGGGATCGAAAACGCGGTCGGGTTCGGTCATTCCCGGCCCAGTGTCAGAAAACTGAATCATTACAGTCTTGCCGCCGATTCGCGTGGCCACCGTCAGCACACCGCCGCCGCGGTCGGCCATGGCGTTGGCGGCGTTGTTGATAATGTGCGACAACACCTGCAACAGCTGGTTGGCGTCACCACGGGCCAGAGGCGGTAATTGCGACAGCTCAGTCGCCACTTGCACACAGGCGGCACGCAGTTGCGGTTGGCACAGTTTCAATGCGGTCTGCAGAATCACGTTCAAATCCTGCGAAGTTTTTGCCGATGGCACCTGTTTCGCAAAGCTTAGCAGGCTGGCGACCAGAGTGCGGACCCGCTTGGCTTGTTGTGCGATCTTCTCCGACAGATTGCGCTGCTCGGGAGTGAGCTCGGTGTTGGCCAGCAGCTCGGAATAACCCAGCATCGCGGTCAACGGATTGTTCAATTCGTGGGCCGCGCCTCCGACTAATTGCCCCAGTGACGCCAGCTTCTCCGATTGCACCAGTTGCGTTTGCAGCAGTTGCAAGTCTTGAAAGGATTGCCGCGAAGAGCGAAGTAAACGGATGAGCTCAATATCGAGGAAATGCTGCTTGAGAAAGACCAGCGCCCCCATCAGCAGCACCGCGCCCAGCGTCAACACCACGCGGAAAATGCGGACACGTTCCGGGGTTGAGCTATCGAATAGCGAGACGTACGCGAAGATCGGCAGCGAGAATACAGCCACCATTCCGATTCGCGAAGTCCACACGCCACGCGCCAGGGACTTTGCCGGCCCAACCTGTTCCGCCGGCATCTTCAACGCCAGCAGTCCCGCCAGTGCCATCCACGCCATCGAGGCCATCAGCGGAAGATCGTAGAGGCTGCCGGAATAATATGTGTTGCGGTCGAGGGCCCAGTTGGCAATATAGGAGCTCAATGAATAGAGCAAGCTGGCTCCAAACAAATGCGCATAGGTGGTACGCCAGCGCGCCGAGCTTCGCCACCAGACGAAGGCCAGTCCCAGAAGAAACGCGCCTTTTTCCGCAAGGTACGCCAAGTCCCAGTTGTGGTCGTAGGCCGCTTCGTTCATTTGCACGAACTGCCAGGGGATGACGGCATAGAAGTATAGATAGACCCACCACAGGAAGAGCAGGGCAAAGTCGAGAGCGCCCAGGCGGAGTTCGGTGTCGTCCTGGCGGATGTCGGGCTGCAAAGCCAGTGCCGCGATCATGGGAACGAAGTGGAGAAATAAAATTGCGTCCGCAGTAAAAGTATCGGGCACTTGCTGCCTTTGGACGACCTCGATGTAGGTCCACAGGATTCGATAGATCAGCCAGGAGCCAAGCCCGAGGCCAATCAATGACCAGAAAAGGCGCGCCCGCTGGCGGGTTTTCTGTACGTTGAGCAGACAAACCAGAGTTGCGAACAGCAGCAGCGCGCACTGCATGAAGTCGCTGAATGCGGCCAGCCCGAAGCCCCGCCAGTGCAGGAAGAAGGCGGCAAACGACACTGCCGCCTGGATGCCGACCAGACAAACTAACCCCACCGCGCCGAATTTGAAGCGCTCCGACATAGACGCCTGTGCTGGCATTCTAGAACGGTTCGTATTTCAAAAGGATGTTACTTCGGTAATAGGGCGACCCTATCAAGAAATTGGCGCAAATACTGTTGCGGCTTCTGGCTCCGGCTTCGCAACCGACTAACTTCCGCTTGCTCTGTAACTTCTAATCACCATAAGATCCATTGGAAGAAGACTGCCTTGTCCGTGCTCAGCCGAATCCCGGTGTTCCGACTGCGTCCACGATCAGCGTGGCACGACCGGGCGCCGTTCAGCTCCGAAGAAATACGACGAACCGAACGCTGGCTGGCGACTGCCAGAGTTTTTCTGGCCAGCTCGGCGCTGGTTGCGGTGTGGTTGGATCCCAGCGAAGTCAAGTCCGCGTGGGCTTACGGACTCCTGGCATTCTACATCCTGCAGGGGACAGCGACTATTTTTTTGCTACGTTCGCGGCAACAGTCCACCCCTTCGTTTCGTTTTCTGGTGCACGGCGCTGACGTAGTTTGGCCCGCGGTGATTTCTCTGGTGACCAGCGGCCAAAACAGTCCGTTTTTCCTGTTCTTCGTTTTCGTCATCGCGGCGGCTGCCTTACGTTGGGGTCTATGGGAAACCGTGGCCACCGCGGTGTCTTCGGTCTCCTTGCTATGGCTGGATAGCCTGGCGTTGCATCTGGGCCGGATCGGGGCGCTCAACCTCTGGCTGCGAGCACACCACCTTCCCGTGGTGCGTGTGGACGGATCCGACTTTGAGCCCAAGCGACTCCTCATGCGCTCGGTCTATCTGGTTGTGATGGGATTTCTGCTCGGATACCTGGCGGAGCAGCAGAAGAAACTGCGCACTGAGAAAGATGTAGCTGCACGACTGCTCGGGCTGGTAAGAATGGATGCCGGACTGGGTGGGACCCTGTCGGAGATTATCGCCCGGTTGCTGCGCATGTACAGCTCGCCGAAAGCATTTGTGGCCTCGCGGGAGAGCGAAAACTCGCGGGTTTCGCTCGGCACCCTGGAGCTGAAAAACGATATGCCGCAAGTGCAGTGGACAGATTCCGGATCTTCGGGGGCGGAGATTTATCTGAAAGAGAGTCCAGCGGCGACATGTTATGTCAAAAAGCGTTCCGGGCAGGGAAAGCCAGAATTCGATGCGATGGGTTTGGACACCGAGGGAGCGTTGCTGCGCGACTTGGATGCCGGTTTTCTTCAGGGGTTTGAGGAGGCGCATGGGTTTCAGCGCTTGATCGCGATCTCGTTTTCATTTGGCCGGGAACTTTCAGGAAGGCTTTTCCTGATGGATCCGGTTCTGAGCTCCAGCGTCGAAGAAGAAATCCATTTTCTGCAGGATCTGTCGCGCCAGGTTGGTCCGGCGGTGTACAACCTCTACCTGTTGCGGCGGTTGCGGCAACGGGCTGGGGCTCTGGAGCGCGCGCGCCTCAGCCGCGAACTGCACGACGGGGCCGTGCAGTCGCTCATTGGGGTGGAAATGCAAGTGGACGTTTTGCGCAGAAGTTCGCCGAGCAAGGAAGCGATGAGTGGTGAACTGGACCGCATTCAGAAATTGTTGCGCGAAGAAGTCCTGAAATTGCGCGAGCTCATGCAAGAGATGAAGTCGGTGGATATTGACGCCCGCAAGCTTCCCGGGTTTTTGCGGGACGCAGTGCAAAGATTTCAACGCGAGACCGGGATCGCAGCCGGTTTCTTTATGGATGAAGAGGAACTCCTGCTGTCGCCTCCTGTGTGCCGCGAACTGGCGCGGATCGCTCAAGAAGCATTGGTGAATGTCCGCAAACACAGCGGTGCAAAACGAGTTCTGGTGCAACTGTTGCACGCCGGAGGAAACTGGGAGCTCATCGTCGAGGACGACGGATCAGGATTCCCCTTCGCCGGACGAGTTTCACAATCCGAGCTGGATTCCGCCGGACGAGGCCCGGCGATTATTCGCGAGCGAGTGCGGCTGATTCACGGTGAGCTCACGATAGAATCAAAGCCCGGCCAGGGCTCGCGAGTCGAGATCGTGGTGTCCGAGGACCACACGGTCTCCTAGCGGACCAGAAAAAGCATGCCCCACTGAGACACGGAGACACGGAGACACGGAGAAAAAACTTGGCCACCGAGCTGCACGGATTCACCCGGATCAAGAAAATAGAAACAGGATCGATCGGTGTTGATCGGTGTAAATCCGTAGCTAATGACTTTCTCCGTGCCTCCGCGTCTCCGTGGTGATAGGTTTGTTTCTAGATATATGGATAATCGAAAACCAAGCGCGCGTATTCTGATTGCCGACGACCACCCGATCTTCCGCGATGGACTGAAGCGGCTGCTCGAGTCAGAGGGCGATTGCAAAGTCATCGGCGAGGCCTGCGACGGAGTGGAGGCGGTCAAAATGGTCCGCCAGTTGAAGCCGGATATCATGCTGCTGGATCTGGCGATGCCGAGGCGTTCAGGCCTCGAAGCCTTGCGCGAGATGAGTACCGATGCCAGCCCGGTTCGAGTCATCCTTTTGACTGCGGCCGCCGAGAAAGAGCAGATTGTGGAAGCCTTGCAGTTGGGCGCGCGCGGCGTGGTGCTGAAGGATTCCGCAACCCAGATTCTTTTGAAAAGCATTCACGCGGTAATGAACGGAGAATACTGGGTGGGCCGGGAGAGCGTTTCGAATCTGGTGCAGTATTTGCGCGGATTGATCGGGTCTTCGGGCAATACGGCCCGCCAGCGGAGATACGGGCTGACCCCACGGGAGCTCGAAATCGTCTCCGCGGTTGTTGCCGGTTATGCCAACAAGGAAATCGCCGAGCATTTCAAAATCAGTGAAGACACGGTCAAGCACCACATGAGCAATATCTTCGACAAAGTTGGTGTTTCAACACGTTTGGAGCTGGCGCTCTTCGCCGTGAATCAGGCCCTGCCGTTCCGGCCGTTGGTTACCTGATTACCCTCGGGGGGCACCTTTGAGCTATTGCGATTTTGGGCCAGCCGCCGTAAAGTTCAAGACATCGCGAGCTTCGCGACACATCGGGGGAAACATGGGGGCAGTCCTGAAAGCTAATGCACAGAGGTTCAAGAGGTTAGGAATGAATAGGATACTCGAAGGTATGGGTCGGCTTTGGCGCGACGAACAAGGTCAGGACATAGCCGAATACGCGGTGATGCTGGCGGTGATCTTGATCATTGTGATCGGCACGGTCAAGCTGATTGGCACCAACGCCAATAGCACATTCTCTAACGTAGCTAGTTCGGTCCAGTAAGCCCTTTTTGTCTGTTCAACTGGTAACGATCTTCAACCGAGACCTTCAACCGAGGAAGCTGGTTAGCAGGGAACGATCTTGGAACTCGCAATGCCACGCGTGGCATTGCGAGTATCCACTACCAGGTTCGATTCCCGCACGATGCGCTCGTAGTCGTAATCGGAGTGGTCGGTAATGATCAGGACGCAATCGTATTGAGCGAGGTTTTCGAGCGGCGTGCACTTCATCTGCAGGTCGTATTTCCGCCCTCGGCCCACCTCGGGAAAATACGGATCGTTGTAGCTTACCTGCGCACCTTCCTTTTGCAGCAGTTCGATGATGGTGAGCGCGGGCGATTCCCGAAGATCGTCAATGTCCTTCTTGTAAGCCAGGCCCAGCACTAAAACCTTCGACCCATTGAGCGCCTTCTTGTGCTGATTCAGGGCGCGGCCAACCGAATCCATCACGTGGTAAGGCATGTTGCTGTTGATTTCGCCGGCCAACTCGATGAACCGGGTGCGGAAGTCAAATTCCTTGGCCTTCCAGGAAAGATAAAAAGGGTCCACTGGAATGCAATGCCCGCCCAATCCGGGGCCGGGATAGAACGGATGAAATCCGAAAGGCTTGGTGGAAGCCGCTTCGATGACTTCCCAGATATCGAGATTCATTCGCAGACACAGCAGCTTGAGTTCATTCACCAGCGCGATGTTCACGCAGCGGTAAATGTTTTCGAGTAGCTTGGTCATTTCCGCCGCGGCCGGCGATGAGACCTGGACGGTGCGATTAAAGATGGCGCCGTAGAGCGCTCCCGCGAGTTCCGATGCCTGCGGATTCACTCCGCCGACTACCTTGGGAATATCGCGCCGCGCGACCGTGGTGTTCCCGGGGTCCTCGCGCTCGGGCGAGAAGGCCACAAAAAACGAATTGCCATCCGCTTTGCCGCCGCGGGCGGCTTTCAATCCCAGCCGGTTGCCCTTTTCGAGGATCGGCACCAGAACTTCTTCGGTGGTTCCCGGGTAGGTAGTGCTCTCGAGGATCACCAATTGTCCGGGTTGCAGATGCGGCGCAATGGATTCGGCGGTCCCGGTGATGTAGCTGAGATCCGGTTCGTGATACTCATTGAGCGGAGTGGGGACGCAGATGATGACCGCATCCATGGTTTCCAGCTGCGCGTATTCCGAGGTGGCGGCGAATCCCTGGCTGCGGGCGCGCTGGATCTCAGGCGCGGTGATACGGAAAATGTAAGAGCCGCCGGCCTCGAGCGTGGAGACTTTTCGCTGGTCGATGTCGAAGCCGGTGACCGGAAATCCACTCTCCGAATACAAAAGCGCCAGCGGGAGCCCTACGTAGCCGAGCCCGATCACGGCAACTTTGGCCTGCCGTTGCTCAATCTTGTTCATCAATGCAGAAACATGGGTGGCGGAAACCGTTTGGCTGCTCATAATTTAAGAGGAATGCTCACGATTCTAGCATGGCCGATTTTCCATTCTGGAGACGCGGCGACTCTAAGGTTCGCAGATTTGCACGCCGGGGAGCGTGAAATTTCGCTGCTTGCGAGTTACTTCCGTTACTGTGGTTAAGCAAGGTTAAGGAGAGTTCGCGCAATGCTGAAAGTGCGGGTAGTCCTGATCATGATTCTTGCGGTGTGTCTTCTCTTCTCGCTGACCTCGGGGAGATTCCTGATGATCAACGACCCGCAGCGCGCCGACGTCATTGTGGTTTTGGCCGGGGAGACGTACCGCCGCCCGAATCGTGCCCTGGAGTTGCAGTCCCAGGGCTACGCCCCGAAAGTGCTGCTGGATGTTCCGGCGCTGGAAAGAATCTACGACGTGAAAGAAGTCGATATCGCGCAACGCTATGCGCAGCAGCTTTCGCTTCCGCAAGGCCAGTCGGTCGAGGTCTGCCCGGTCTTTGGTCTCTCCACCAAAGCAGAAACCGAGGACGTCGCGCGCTGCCTGCACCCATCCGGCGTGCGTAGCATTCTGGTGGTCACCTCGGATTACCACACCCGCCGGGCGTTGAGCGCGTTCCGGCACGAATTGCCGCAATACAAGATTTACGTTGCCGCAGCCCGCGACCCGCAGCAGTTCAACCAGGTGTGGTGGCAAAACCGGCAATGGGCGAAAATGAACTTCGACGAGTGGATCCGGTTGGTCTGGTGGGAGACGGTGGACCGCTGGCGGTAGTGGTTACTCGGAGGATTCCGCGTTCAGAACCCGATTGACCAGAGCGTGGACGCTAGTTACGATCTCAGTAACAGTCTGGATCGGTCAGGCTGTGATCGGGTGTGTCTTATGTTGCGTAAAATTATCAGCAGCTGTCTGATTTTTCTTACCCCGTGCGCTGTCTTCGCGCAGGATACCGGGGCCGCGGTTATTTACGGCACCGGCTTGGTTTACTTGAATGGGGCCGCCCTCGCAAACTCATCGGCGGTGACGGTTGGCGATGTTGTTCAAACTCGCGACAACGGCGTGGCCAACATCAACGCCCCGGGCGCGACACTGGTGGTGGAATCGAACACCATCGTCCGCTTCCAGAGCAGTGGTTTTGCCCTGGATCGGGGAAGCGTCTCGGTCGCGACCGGCAAAGGATTGAGTGTATTTGCCCGCGACTTGAGGATCACTCCGGTTTCGAATGAATGGACAGAATTCTATGTGACCCGCGCCAGCGGGAGCATTCAAATCATTGCCCGCAAGAATGACGTGACGGTCAATTGCGGATCCACCTCAGGGACCACGGTGAAGCAAGGTCAGCAGATCTCGCGTGACGACTCCGGGGACTGCGGCGTGATCGCAAAGCAGGCCGGCGGAGCACCGAGTGCAGCGAAGGGTCCCATTCTTGACTCCCGGTGGGCCGAGGTTGGCGGAATCGGCGCCGGCGGCGCGCTGCTGGGATGGGTGCTCGTCCATGGCGATAACCCGGTCAGCCCTTCGGGCCCGTAGGTTCGAACTACTCGACCCAGGAACTTCTTCGGATCACAAAAAGACCGCTGTCATCTTTTCGCGTTTCTATGTGGGCGAAGGGTGAAGCCTTTATTGCCGGCAAACCGGTAGGTCTCGAAATCGTTGTGATCGATTGTCAGAATCAGATTGATTGACTCGCGATTCGCGAGATGGACGAGCGTGGCATCGGCGAAATCCATCGGATGGTCGTGGTACCGGCACATCAGAGCGCGGATACTCGGGAGATCTGAATCCGTGATAGGCGCCAGAATTACGGTGTCGGAATCGAAGAACTCCCACGCCGGCTCGATTCGGCCAAAATCACGAATGGCGAGATGGAACACCTCAGTCATCACAGCGTCGGTGGTTAGAAGAGGAAACGGAACCGATCCGAAGGCCTCTACGCAAGCTTGGTGCCACTGATCGTCGCGGTCCAGCAGCGCAAGAATTGCGCCGGTATCAACGAGCGCGCTTGCGGCCATAACGTTCTCTCAAAATTTCGCGCACTCTCTCCGAGGCCTTGGCAGCCCGATGCGGATCGCCCCCAGAGTATGAACCTGCAAGCGCCAGGACGCGCTTGCGGACTCGCTCCTGCTCAACCTCATCGAGGGGGCGGGAATTCTTTCGTTCCTTGATCCACTCTGAGCTCATCTCGTCTAGAAGTTGCGCCACCGACTTTCCTTCGCGCCGTGCTTCCATTTCCAATTCGAGTTTTTTCTGTGCGGAAACGCGCCAGCTGTAGACTTCTGTCTTCATGCACTACAGTGTAGTGCAAATGTAGACAGATCGCAAGATCCGCGCGCCAAGCGGAGTTCTCATACTAGGAATCCGGCGGCTAGCCCGTGTTCGGGATTCCACAAGCGTGTCGCGTTGGCCACGTAAGGAATCCGGTTGCGATTCTGTAAGTCATGGAGAATCAGCGAACTCCGGCTTGGTCACCCTCGTGCCATTCCTCTAACCGAAGTCCCACGGGAGGGGAATATGACAAGCATCAATCGCACACCAGGAAACGGAAATCAGAATTTCAAACCAATCGAAGGCGACAGCTGGCAGAGCGTCTATCTGCCGGCAGTCTGCGCCGGAATCGTTATGGCTGTTGTGTTGGCCGTGGCGATCGCGTGCTCAAAACAGTCCAACAAACCAGTCGCAAAAATCAGCGCACCGTCAACCTCAATGCCCGCTACCAGCGCAGCGCCGAGCACCAGCGCGGCCCCGGTGGTGGCAAAGAAACTGGTCAAGAAACAGCGTCCTGCGAACGCGACCTACGTGAACGCCACGTACGGGGTTTCGTTCAGCTATCCGCGTAAGTACAGCCTGGAGGCCGGGTCGAAGAAATCGTCCATGCCGGTTCCGGCCAGCTTCCTGAAGCCGGGAGCCATCGAAGTTGCTTCCGTGGACATGCCGGATGATGTATCCCGATACAGATTTTTCGTCCGCGCTGCTGAACGTGAGCGTGAACCCTGGCCTGACCGCCGACGAGTGCGGCCAGTTTGTTCCCAACTCGACCGATGCCGACGCTGCGAAACCGGCGAGCGCCAAACTGGGCGTCAACGAATTCGCGGAAGTCGAACAGATGAAGGGCGGGGAAGTGAACGGCGAGCAAACGACCGGCCAGCAAACGACTGAAGCGGCCAGCAGTCAGTCCGACCTGAAGTATTTCCATGTCTTCAAGAACGGCGCGTGCTATGAGTTCGCGCTGGATGTGGAAACCTCGCGGAAAGCGGACGTTGATCTGGCGCAAGCGGACCACGGGAAGATTTTCCAGCAACTGGAAAAGATTCTCGCAAGCGCGCGGATTAAGGACGTTGCTCTGCCGGGCGTAGAATCCCCGCAGACGACAGCCAGCGCGACGACGCAGGAGACGCCGTCGGCTTCGGCGGCTGCTCCCGCGCCGACGCGGGCGAATGTGGTGACTCCAGAGCAGAAGTAAGTTGGATCGAGGGCGCCCCGTCCTTGTCCCTCCGGTTTTTGGAGGGACAGGGCGGTTTTTTTGTTTGTCCTGAATGCAAGCCCGTACGCACCTCTTCGACTTCACTCGAGACACGGATGGGCAAGAGAAATCCCGACGGGGTGCGGCAAAAAGCGCGATGCTGCGCATCGCAGGCGGACGAGGGCGTCCGCCCCACGCTCTCTCCTATTTCCTTCGCGATCGTGTGATCGCTTCCCGGGCTTCCTGGTCGGCGGTGCGGCGGCGTTCGGTTTCGCGCTTGTCCCAGAGCTGCTTGCCTTTGGCTAGGGCAAGCTCCAGCTTTACTCGGCCGCTCTTGAAATACATGCGGACGGGAATCAGAGTCAGGCCTTTCTGCTGGGTCTTACCGATCAGTTTACGGATTTCTTCCTTGTGCACCAGCAGTTTGCGGGTGCGCAGGGGAGCGTGGTTGTTGATGTTGCCATGTTCGTAGGCTCCGATGTGGCAGTTGAGCAGCCAGAGTTCGCCGTCTTTGATCAGGCCGTAGGCGTCCTTCAAGGCGACCAGACCGCCGCGGACGGACTTGACCTCCGTACCACTCAAGGCAATGCCGGTCTCAAATTTTTCCAGCAAGAAGTAGTTATGAGAGGCGATCCTATTGACAGCGGCATCTCTTTGCCCGGCGGCGGTCGGGTCGCGGCGGGGGTTTTTCTCGGTATTCGATTTAGTCGGATGGGCGGCTTGCCGAGGCATGGTGTAGGGATAGGGTAACGCATGGGAGCTTCTAGCTACTAGCTTGTAGCAAGCAGTTGCTTGAGAGTGCGCTGGTGGAATCTTGGGCTGTTCAGCACGGCGCGTACAAGAAGCAGGTTCCTCTCGCGTGCGGCGTTCGGAATGACAGTATTTTTTCAAAGTGTTTGCTGGGAGCTAGAAGATAGGAGCTAGAAGCCAGGCTGCTCTCAAAGTGCTAGCACTATCGTGTAAATACAGGTGCAACAGTAACATCGAGAGAGTTACCGGCGATGCTATAATCGCGTTTTCAAGGCCAATTTGCAGCACCGAGTGACCCCATTTTGGGGAAAGAAATGCCTGGTGAGGACTTGTTGATGAAACGCGCAATCCGCACGGCGCTGGTTTGCTCCCTCTGCTTGCTCTTCATGTTGCCAGCCGCGGCCGACAGCGCCAAGTCGCTGTACGCCAAAGGTAAAAACGCTGAGGCGCGGCAGAACTACGAGCAGGCCTACGACTTCTACAAACAGGCCTACGACCAGAAGCCTACCGACCTCTCGTATCGCTCCGCCTTTGAGCGGCTGCGGTTCCTGGCGGGAGCTTCGCATGTGCATCGCGGGCAACTGCTGCGGGAGGCCGGCCGTCTGGATGAAGCTCTCGCAGAGTTCCAGAAAGCGGCAGAGATCGATCCTTCAAGCGCGATTGCCAAGCAGGAGATCGAAGTCACCAATCGGATGATTGCGGCCGCCAAGTCGCCCGGGGCCAGTGCCTCCCCGGCCGAGCCCAGCGTACTGGAAAAGCGATTGCAGCAGGCGGGCGGCCCGGTAGAACTGGGCGCGATCCCGAACATCCCGATGACCATCAAAGAGACTGCCGACAGCAAGGTCATCTACGAGACCATCGGCAAGCTCGCCGGAATCAATGTGCTGTTT
>Ga0066788_10000162_pt1 | contig 13043 bp, 8 predicted proteins | sample OrgsoiDNA2013048_FD_70943 | JGI IMG/M metagenome (GOLD analysis project Ga0066788, IMG submission 70943) | Permafrost soil microbial communities from the Arctic, to analyse light accelerated degradation of dissolved organic matter (DOM) -... | ecosystem: Environmental > Terrestrial > Soil >... | reverse complement strand
ATGAACCTGTACCGGCAGGTCCAGCTCGCGGCTCCCACCGACGTCATGCTCCCATCGGTACTGTTGATGGCCTCCTTCGTGGAGGACGTGCAGCCGCTCATCCGGCGATCGACCGGCATCGCCTATGAGGTCCCTGGTGTCACGGCCTTCGTGAACCTGCGCTCCGTGACCACGACGCCCATTAACCGGGTGGGGGTGATCTATCGCCCCGCCTTCCGGAAGTTCGTCGAGCGCCAGAAGCTCCTGGCGGCGCGGGAGCATGTCGAGATCGTTCCGATCTCGGTGCCCAACGATGTGACCGCCGATGGACTGCGCGAGGCCCTTCACGGTCTCGCCGACAAGCAAAAGGTCGATGCCATCTGGATGCTCAACGACAACGCCCTGGTGCGGGATGAGTCCTTCCTCGACGACGCCTGGCGCGAAGAGACCAGCGACGCGAAGCTGCCCCTGATCGTGGGTGTGTCCAACTTCGTGAATCCCGGCTCTCCCCTCGGCACCCTGGCCGTGGTGCCAGACCACGAGGCTCTGGGCCTGCAGGCGGCCAACCTGATCTTCGATCTGTTCGAAAGCGACTGGAAGGTGGAGGGGCACGCCGTGGAGCTGCCCCTGTCGGTGAAGACCGTCGTGGACGTGAACCTGGTCCGTGCCAACTTCGGCCTCAAGCCTGACGCCCTCAAGCACATCGACCGGGCTCTGGAGTAGCCCAGTCGTGCGGTGGCTCTCGCAAGGCTTGCCCTCTCCCTAGCCCTCCCCCGAGGACGGGGGAGGGGATCGGACTTGGGCCCGCTCCCCCGCTGGCCGGCAGGCGCGCACCTCCTCGAGCCGGACGCGCGCCGCCGCCAGCCGATCGCGTCTCTCGCCGTCGTCGAAGGCGTAGGACAGGCGCATGTCGGGCGACAGCTTCCAGCGGCTGGCCTTGGCCTGCACGAGCCGCATCACGCGCGACGGATCGAGCGGGGAATCCGGGCCGAGCGCGAGCACCAACCGCGCTGGACCGAGCTCGTAGCCAATCGCGCCCAGCGACCGCACGAGGATCTTGTGGCCCATCACCTCCACCAGCAACCGACCCTCGTCGGGGAGCGGGCCGTAGCGATCCTCGAGCTCGGCCACCGTGGCCCTGACCGCGTCCTCGTCGGCGGCCTGGGCCAGGCGCCGGTAGAAGTCCAGGCGTTGCCCCGTGTCCGGCACGTAGTCGTCGGGGAGAAAGGCCGGGACGTCTGCCGCGATCTCCGGATCGCGCTCGGCGCGGATGGGCTGTCCCCGCAGCTCGGCCACCGCCTCCTCCAGAATGCGCGCGTAGGTCTCGAAGCCGACGGCCGCCACCGCGCCCGATTGCTTGTCGCCGAGCAGCTCGCCGGCGCCGCGAATCTCGAGATCGTGTGTGGCCACCTGGAACCCGGCGCCGAGCTCGGTGAATCGCTGCAACACCGCCAGGCGCTGCTTGGCCTCGTCGGTCATGCGGGTCTCGGACGGCACCACCAGGTAGCAGAAGGCCCGCTCGCTGGACCTGCCGATGCGCCCGCGCAGCTGGTAGAGCTGGGCCAGCCCGAACCGGTCGGCGTGGTTCACGATCATGGTGTTGGCGCGCGGGATGTCCAGGCCCGATTCGATGATGGTGGTGCAGACCAGGATGTCGATGCGCCCGTCGACGAAGTCCACCATGATCTTCTCCAGCTCGCCCTCGCCCATCTGGCCGTGTCCGATCGCGATGCGCGTCTCGGGGGGCGCGAGCGCCCGCACCTTCTGCACCCACTCCGGCAGGTCCTCGATTCGGTTGTGCACGAAGAAGATCTGCCCGCCGCGCGCCAGCTCCTTGTTGATGGCGTCGCCGAGCACCTCGGTGTCCCAGCGCGACACGAAGGTGCGGATGGCCAGCCGATCGGCGGGGGGCGTGGCGATGATCGAGATCTCGCGCAGGCCCCCGATCGCCATCTGCAGCGTGCGTGGGATGGGCGTGGCGGTCAGGGTCAGCACGTCGACCTGCGTGCGCAGCTCCTTGAGGCGCTCCTTGTGAGTGACCCCGAAGCGTTGCTCCTCGTCGATCACCACCAGGCCCAGATCGGAGAAGCGCACGTCGCGCGATAGGAGCCGGTGGGTGCCCACCACGACGTCCAGCTTTCCGCTGGCCAGCTCGGCCACCGTCTTTTGCTGCTCGGCCCGGGTTCGAAACCGGGACAGCGAGCCGACCCGCACCGGGAGATCGGCGAACCGCTCCGAGAAGGTCATGAAGTGCTGCTCGGCCAGCACCGTGGTGGGCGTCAGGACGGCCACCTGCTTGCCCCCCAGCACCGCCAGCAGGGCCGCCCGCAACGCCACCTCGGTCTTGCCGTAGCCGACGTCCCCGCACACCAGGCGATCCATGGGACGGCCCGCCTGCATGTCGGAGAGGACCGCGTCGATGGCCTTGGCCTGATCGGGCGTCTCGTCGAAGGGGAAGGTCTCCTCCAGCTCGCGGAAGACGGCGTCGGGGGGCGGGAAGGCGTGACCCTCCAGGGCCGCCCGCTGGGCGTAGAGCTGCAGCAGCTCCTCGGCGATCTTGCGCGCCTCGGCGGAGACGCGTCGCCGTTTCTCCGCCCAGGTCTTGCCCCCCAGCTTGTCGAGCCGGATGGCGCCGGCCTCGGCCCCCGCGTAACGGTGCAGAAGGCCGATGCGGTAGACCGGAACGTAGACCAGGCCGCCCTCGTACTCGAGGTGGAGGAAGTCCTGCACGACCCCCCGCACCTCCAGCTTCTTGAGGCCGCGGTAGCGACCGATGCCGTGGTCGTCGTGGACCACCGGATCGCCCTCCATGATCTCGCCCAGATCACCGAGCGCGGGGGTCTTCACGGGGCGCGTCTCGCGGGCCTGGTGGCGGCCGAAGATTTCGTCCTCGGCGATCAGGACCAGGCCGTCACCCGGCAGGCGAAATCCGTGGGTGAGTGAGCCCGTCAGCACGCCCAACCCGGCCGCCCCTGCCGCGCCCGCGCCGGTGGACAGCTCCAGGGGATCGGCATCGCGCAGGATCTCGGCCTGCACGCCCCAGGATCCCAGCAACCCCGCCAGGCGATCGGTGTGGGTGCGGTTGGGGGCCACGATGCGCACCCGCAAGCCGTCGGCGCGCCACCGATTGATTCGTTCGACCAGCGCCGTCCCCAGGTGCCCATCGGCTTCGTGGCCGGTGTGATCGGCGCGGGCATGTTGCAGCTCCGCGCGCAAGGTGGCGTTGGATTCGGCGAGCAGGCGAATCCGCCAATGCGCGTCGGCACCGGCCAGGGCCCCCTCGCCAGGCGCGCCGCTGGCGCTGGCGCCGGGCTGACTCGGCGGTCGTTCAATCTCCACCGTGTGCAGCTCGACCCGGGGCCGCGACTCGACGGCAGCGCGCGCCTCGGGCTCCGAGAGCACGAACGCGGTCGGCTCCAGCGCCAGCCGGTGCTCCGCGTGGCGCGCGATGGCCGTCTCGCGCAGCCGGCTCAGGCTCCGTCGCATCTGGTCCGCCACGGCCTCCGGGTCCTCGACCACGAACAGGGCGCCCGGCGGCAAGTAGGCGTCGATGGGATCCAGGGCGGCGTGAAAGATGGGAGCGAGAGCCTCCATGCCGAAGAACGCCTCTCCCGATTCGATCTGGTCGATGGCCAGCCTGGCCCGCGAGGACGGCACGGCCGCTGCGTCGGCGGCCGCCAGCAGGCGAGCGCGGAAGGTCTCGCCCTCGGTGCGGATGGTCTCGCGAACCGGGTGGATCTGCACCTCCGAGATGCGGCGCAAGGTCCGCTGGGTCCCGGCGTCGTAGAGGCGGATGGACTCGATCTGATCGCCGTCGAGCTCGATGCGTACCGGATGCCGATAGACGGGCGGATAGAGATCGATGACCGCGCCACGCACCGCGAAGGTGCCGGGATCCTCCACCACCGACGCCCGGGTGAAGCCGGCCCCGATCAGGGATGAGACGGTGAGATCGCGGTTGATCACCGCGCCCGCGACGATCTTCTGGCAGCGGCGATCGAAGGCCTGGCGGGGAAACACGCGGCGGCACAGCGACGCGGCCGACAGGATCAGCACCTGCGGCGCCGGCCCGCGCGCCAGCCGGAACAGCACCGCCATGCGGCCGAGCGAGGCTCGCCGATCGGGCTGAATCTCGGCGTAGGGCGTGCTCTCGGGAGCCGGCATCACGAGGACGGGCGGGGCGGTCAGGGGATCGTCGTCGGCCGAGGCCGCGGGCAGGAAGAAGCCGAGGTCTGCGGCCCGACCCTCGACCAGATCCTCGTCGGGAACCACGTAGACGAGAGCGGGCGTCCTGCCCGCTTGCCCCGGGCTCGATCCGGCCGCCGCCGCTATGGATGCGCGGGTCAAACCCGCCGCCAGCGCCGGTCCCAGCGAGCCCGCCGCGCCGTAGATCTCGACGACGCGCGACGACGTGTCGGCGAGCGGGGGCTCCCCGGCTGGACTCGCCGGCAGTAAACGACGCCCGAGCTCGCGCAGAGCGTCGGCCAGTCGGGCCGAGCCAGCCGTTCCGAGGTCCGGGGTTGTGGTGGTGGTCATGAAGTGAAATTGAGCGGAGAGATTAAACAGGACAGCAATTGAAGCAGGGGGCTATTTACCGCAAACTCGCCGTCATGGCCCTGACGCTGCCGTGGCTGCTGGCCGCGGTGACAGGAGCGCTCGGGATGGCAGTGCCACCTCCGTCGTCGGCCTTCGTCAACAGCGTGGTTGCCCGGGTGGTCAACGAGACCGCCAGCCGGCTGGGCGCGCGCCGGGGCATTCGGATAGCCCGGCCCCTGTCGGTCCGCCTGATCGATCGTTCGCAGCTGGAGGCGGCCGTCGGCGATGCGGAGACACGAAGCCTGTTCCCGCCGTCTCGCCCCTCCGGTGAGCTATCGCGGTCCCCTCCCTCGTCGTCGTCGTCGTCGTCATCTTGGACCCCGAGGCGCGCTCTCCTCGGACACCTCGGGCTCCTCGATCGCCCATCCGCCGCCGATCCCTCCGCTGACCGTCCCGTGGATGGCGAGGTGACCGATGATGTGGTGACGGGTCTTTACGACCTGGCTCACCACAGCCTGCTCGTGGGCAACTGGGCCGATCTGGCGGCCGGCCGTCTGGCCTTGAACCGGGACGTGGCCCTGGCCATCCTCGATCAGCGGTTCGATCTGACCCGCTGGCTCGCGGATTCTCAGCCTGCGCAAGCTTCCCGGAAAGGCCACGGGCAACCTTCTTCCGACCCGCTGGCCGAGTCGGTGAGCCTGGATGCCATGCTGGCGCGACAGGCGCTCCTGCAGGGCGACGCGACGGTCCAGGTGCTGGAGGACCTGCACGTCCGGGTCGGCTTTCCAGCGGGTCGGGCGCTCGCCGGGATCGCGGAGCAGATACGCGCCCAGATCGTCGCCGAGAGCCCGGAGGCGTCGCCGCTCGATCTGCAGAGCCGATTGTTCGTCGAGCTCGAGGGCATGCAGCTCGTGGCGAGCCTCCGCGCCCGCTCCCCCTGGCGAGCCGTCGACGAGGTGTGGCGACATCCGCCCCCGTCGTCCGAGGCGGTCCTGCACCCCGAGAAGCTTCGCCACGACGGCAGGCCCCGCATCTCGCGTGACGATGTACCCGACGAGCTAGAGCAAAGGTTGCCGGCCCAGCCCTTGCGAGGTGACGCCCCCTGGCGCGTGGTCTACCGGGACACCCTCGGAGAGCTGGGCATGCGCCTGTTCCTCGCACGGACCAGCGATCCCGACCGATCCGAGCGGGGAGCCTCCGGTTGGGGCGGTGATCGCGCGCTCCTCTTCGAGGAGGTGCCCCGGGCCAACGGCAGGAGCAAGGGCAGGGGTATGGAATCCTCGGCTCGATCCCGGCCCGCCCGTGTAGCCACGCCCACCCAAGCGCGCACCTTCGTCGCCTGGCTCACCACGTGGGACGATGAAACGGACGCCCGGGACTTCGCCGAACAAGCGGCCACCGTGCTGGCCGAGCTGGCCCGGACCTCGCGTGTCGCAAGCTCGGGCTCGGGCTGGGGCTCGCGTTTGCCGCCGCTGGCAGCAGCGGCCGCCTCTGCCGAGGCGTCAGGCCAGGCATCGGACTTGGCGCGCGCCGTCGAAACGTCTGGCCGTAGCTTCACCCTCGCCCGGCGCCGTCGGATGGTCGGGATGCTGCTCGCCGCCCCCGGCGATCTCGACCCCAGCGCCACGGATCTCCTCTCGCGGCTCATGGACGCGGCGTCGGTCCCTCTCGTGCGAAGGGCGCATGCGGGCAAGTCCCCCAGGACCACGTACCCAGCCCGCCGCCCGCCCGCCCGTTCGACCACCCGCCGCAGGTGATCCGAGCTTCGGCATTTGATCGAATTAACTCGCCAGGCCGGGCCGACAGCATTTCCGGTCCCCTCCCCCCGCGGAGGCGGGGGGAGGGTTAGGGAGAGGGGCCGGACTATGCAGAAAGAAGCCTCTCGACGGGGCTTTGACTGCCCTCTCCCTGGCCCTCTCCCGCAAGCGGGAGAGGGAACATTTTGGTGTCATACGCCGTATCGAATCGAAACATGGCGACGTAATTTTGGCGCCGATCCCCAGGGGGGGCGCCGACGACTACGGGTTCTCGATGCGTTTCGCGCGCAACTTGGCGATTTTCGCGTCGTATTCCGAAGGGATCGACTTGCGCTTATTCCAGCTCCGCGCCGTCCCCGATCCGACGCCCAGTGCTTTCTCCAACTCGGACATCGACGTGTAGCCGAGCTCGTCCATCAATTGGAGACAAGGGCCCGCTTTCGAGAGAGGGCCTCGTCTCTTCTTCACGGGCCGGGGTGCTGGCGCGACGATTCCGCTTGCATCCATACCAATGATCGTTGCGTATTCGTTGCGCGATGGCAGGCGCTCTGTGGCGATCTGGAGCGCGGCGCGGTATTCGCGGATGGCATGGCTGGCCGTCGGCCGGCCGAGGAACGAGGCGAGGACGACGAGATCGATGCCCGCCAGCACCTCGCTGCCCCCGATTTCTTGATACCCGGTGGCGCGCAGAGCATGAATGGTCAGCCTTCCCTTGCGCCAGAACCAAACCTCGCGGACGCCGAGCGCCCGGTAGATCGCGAGCTTGTCGAGGCCGCCCGAGGTCCAGATCACCTCGATCGCGAGATCCGGGCGCTGCGGGTTGCTCACTTCGCCGAAGACATAACATTCGTCCGGCTCGGCCCCCCGCTCAGCTTCCTTGTCCTCCAGGGTCCACGAGCCGTACGCGTTGAATTCGACGCCGCGCTCGAGACACCAGACCTCGACCAGTCGACCAATGAGCGACTTCAACCATTCATGCGTTCGTGACGGCGTCATCAGCTCCAGAGCTCCCTCGAGGTATGCGATCCTCGGCACCGATCGCTCGCCTCGCATCTCCAGCAGCCGCTGGTAGTCCGACCAGGCGGCGTTCCGGAGCAACACGATGTGGTCTTGCACCGGGCGGGCGTCGTCGGGGGTCGCGATCCTTTCCGCCAGCATCGGTCGGAGTATAGGAGCCATCGCCAGTTGAAGCATCTCCCCCCGCGGAGTTACCTTCCTGTCGTGTCGTTTCGCGTGGGGGTCACGTGCGCGGTCCTGACGGCTTGCCTGCTGGGGTGCGGCGATCAGGTGATCGATGCGGTTGGTATCGCCCAGGCGTGCACGCAGGAAGATGGGGGCACGCCCCAGGAATGCGACCCTGCACCCGACCCCGCGCGGTCCGTGGGGTTCGAGTCGCCCCCAAAACCAGGAATCCTGGCCGACACGGACTATCCCCCCGTGTCCATCCTAGTTGTATCCTGCATGCACAGCCATTGTGGAACAGCGTCGCTGGCCGTTGGCGTCAACCTGAGCTGGACGAGCCCGGCTCCGGACACGAAGGACCGCCAGGCCTCCTTCGAGTACTTCTTCGATTCGCCTGTCGACCTCCTGGGGCATACCGTCGGCTTCTGGATCTTGGCCGAAGGTCCGGCATTGGGCCAGCAAGCGCAGATCGGGGTGCTGGTTCAGACGCAACCCGAGCAGCCTTTGTGGCACGGGCTGGGCGTGAAGACCTTGGGCCCGGGCTGGAACCAGATCTCCGGCCTGGTCTCCAACGGAAACTCCTTGGCCGATCTCAATCTGACGGCCAGCAGCATCTACGTCACGGCCCTGAAGCTCGACTTTTTCGTTCCCCCCACGGACGCATCCGGAGATCACGGGCGGTGGTCGGGCATACTCTACATCGACGACCTGGCCTGGTGATCGGCGGGCGGGCCGTAAAATCGCCCGGATGCCCCGCCCGCCGAGCGCAATTGTGAGCCTTTTCTGCCCCCGAGCTGCGACATTGTCTGTGAATATGCCGGAAAGAAGAGGGCATCTGTTCCTGGTCGGGGAGTCTCGCCCCCCGCAAAGGCGGGATTCCGACCTGGTCGAGGCCTTTCTGCGCGGAGATCCGGGCGCGGCCGCCGATATCTGGGACCGCTGCTACCCGATGGTCCGCCGGATCGTCTTCCGCCTGGCCGGTCCGCGTCACGACCTCGAGGACGTGATCCAGGAGATCTTTCTGCGGCTCTATCGCCAGCTTCCCGGTCTGCGCGATCCCGAGGCGCTGGGCGCCTTTGCCCTGGCCATCGCGGTGCGGGTCGTCAAGGGCGATCAACGTGGCCGCTGGCTCAAGCGCTGGCTCGGCCTCTTCCGGGATGGCGAGATCCCGGAGCGCGCGGCGCGCAACGTCGACCTCGATGCCCGCGAGGCGCTGACCCACTTCTACCGGATCCTCGACGGGCTGTCGCCGCAGCACCGTGCCGCCTTCGTCCTGCGCCAGATCGAAGGCATGGAGCTGGCTCAGGTTTCGACCGCGGTCGGGGTGTCGCTGGCCACGGTCAAGCGCTGGCTGCCGCGCATCTGTCAGCGGGTCTTCTCCCAGGCCAAGGGCGATCCTCTGCTGGCTTCCTATCTGGTCGCCAACGACGCGTTGACGGTGACGCAGGAATCACAAGAATCACGGGATTGAAGACAAGATGAGCGATCAAAAGAACCAGATGCGGGAGCTGGCCATCGAGGGCGAGTATCACCATCACGTCCAGGCGCTCACCCGCCTCACGGATCTGGCGCGGCTGGAGCTCCCTCCGCCCTCTTCGGTCCACGACGCGCTGGCGGCGTACGATCGCCTCGTCACGAGGGTGCCCAGGTTGCGCCTGGCCGAGAGGGTGCCCAGGCTGCTCCGCGGCCCGCTTCTCTGGCTGCCCGCCTGGTTTGGCTTGCCGGTGGCCGCCGCGACCATGGCACTCGTGTTGGCGCTCGGCGTCTGGGGTGTGATGCTCTGGCGGCCCGTCGGCCTGATCGTGGATGACGGCACCGTCGACGAGGCCGGGTTCGTGCATGCCGTTCCGGCCGGCCAGCCCAGCTTGCGATTCTCGGATGGTACCGAGGTGACGCTGGGCTCATCCAGCCGCGCCCGCGTGACCGAGAGGACCCGCCACGGTGCTCGCGTGTTACTGGAGGAGGGGCGCGCTCAGGCCCAGGTGGTTCCGCGCCGTGGGGCGGAGTGGGTGTTCGATGCGGGGCCCTGTCGCATCAACGTCACCGGCACCAGGTTCGACATGCGCTGGTCATCGCCCGAGCAAGTGCTGGAGGTGCGGCTCTATCACGGCAGCGTTGTCGTCAAGGGCCCGCCCGCACTGTCCGGCGTGCCCATGCGGGCCGGGCAACGTCTGGTCATGGACGTTCGCCAGGGCTCCGTGCGCCTGACGGACCTGGCTCCGGCCACGACGATCACCGCCGGCGGCGCGCCGGGTGGGGCGCGAGGGCCCGGGGAAGGTCGGCTCCCTACGGCGAGCCCGCCCGCGTCGCCCGTTTCGGCCTCGGCGCCGGGCCAGGACGACTCACCGGCCCGGCAGCCCGCGCCAGGGCTGGACGCTCCCGCATCGAGCGCCACGTCGTCGGGGTGGGCTGGCACTGCGGCCGGCGCGCACCGGGGCGAGACCTGGCCCGCGCGCGTGCTCGCCGGAGAGTTCCGGGCTGTGATCGACGAGGCTCGGCGGCGTGGGATCGACGACGTGCTTCGCAATGACTCCGCGGCCAGCTTGATGGCGCTGGCGGACGCGGCTCGGTACGCGGGCGCCTCTTCCCTGGCCGAGCGATCGTTGCTGAAGGTGCGGGCCCGATTCCCCCGCAGCGGGCCCGCCCACCGGGCCGCCTTCCTGCTCGGCCGCATGGCCGAGGATCAAGAGGGGAACCTCGGCGATGCCTTGCGGTGGTACGAGACGTACCTGACGGATGTCCCCGACGACGGATTTCGCGCCGAGGCCATGGGGCGGCGCATGACCGCGACCCTGCGCGTGTCGGGTGCGGCACAGGCGCGCGATCTGGCGGCCGAGTATCTGCGCCACTACCCGCAGGGAGCATACGGCAAGGCTGCGCGGGCTATTCTGTCGCAGTGAGTTTCAAGACGAGGCGCCGCCCGGGGCGGGTCAAGCGTCTGGTTTGGGTGGGCCTGTTGCTGGTGGTGTGCGGAGGGGCAAGGCAGGCCTGGGCGGCCTCCCGGGTGGTGCTGTTGCGCTCGCTGACCGACGACGCTCTGTCGCGCCAGGGCGCCACCTTGCTCACCGCCGAGCTGGAGGCCGCGGGCTTCGAGGTGGTCGAGATCGAGCGCGACTCCACCCACGACATCCGTCAGGACATCGATGCCGCTTCGGCACGCCTGCAACCGGTGGCGACCTTCGCCATCAGATCTTTGCCCGGTCGCACCGCCGTGGAGCTCTGGCTCGAGGACCGGATCACCGGGAAGCTGGTGATCCGGCGGGTCGCCGTGAGAGGGGGCTCGGGCGCGGCCGCCGATCTCGCGCTCAAGGCCGTCGAGCTCCTGCGTGGAAGCCTCCTCGAGGTCACGGTGCAGGGGCGCGACGCGGACGGTGGCTCGGCGGGCCCGCCGCCGCCGGGGGAGGTCACCCGTTTCGTGGCAAGCGCCGCTCCTGATCGTCTGGATCACCTCGCCCAGGGCGTGGGCTTCGCGGCCGGGGTGGCGGCCCTGGCCAGCCCCAGGCTCGCCCCCGCCTTCTCACCCGTCCTGCGACTGTCCTGGGGGAGGCGCTCCGGGTATCTGGCGCGGGTCACGGCGAGCGGGCTCGGAACGTCCCCGACGGTGACCGCGTTCGAGGGCGAAGCGCGTGTTCACCAAACACTGTTCCTGCTCGAGGGGTTGCGGGTCTTCCGGGCTCGCCGGCGCCTGCAGCCCGTCGTGGGCTTCGGGGCCGGCGCTCTTCTCGTGCGCTCCGAAGGAACCGCCAAGTATCCCGTGTTCACCGACCTCAGCGGGACCACCAGCTCCCTGGTGGTGGCAGCCAGTGGAGGGCTGGCGGCGCGACTCACCAACCGGCTGGCGGTGATGGTCGACGTCAGCCTGTTGCTGCTCGCGCGGCCGACGACCATTCGCATCGCCACCCGTGACGCCGGGAGGGCGGGGCCCCTGGCGTTCATGGCCACCGCCAGCCTGTGCGGAGCCTTCTGAGCTGAGACGGGCCGGGCAGCCGCGGGCAGCCGCGGGCAGCGGCGGGCAGCCGCGGAAGCGGAGACGACGTCGGGCGGGTCAGGGACGGGGAGTGCCCAGATGGTCGCCGACGATACGCAGGGCGGCCAGGCTGGCCACGTCGTTCGCCAGCAGCGGGACCTCCCAGATCGGCGTTCCGGGCACGCTCGACGCCAGGCGCTCGAGCTCGCGCCGCTCGGCCTCGGTCAGTCGCTGAAAATCCAGCGCCACGCGCGCCAGCAGCTGCGCCTCCCGCTGGAGCTCACCGACGACCAGACCCGCGGTCTCGGGAAGGGCCGCCAGGCGGGTCGCGATCTCATCGGCGTCAATCAAGCCAGGGCGCGGATGCATGCGGTTGGCCACGAAGGCGGCCAGGGGAATGCCCGCGTCCTTCAGTCGCCCTGCGAAATAGATCGCCTCGTTGACGGCGGCCACCTCGGGCGCCAGGACCAGCAGGAAGGCGACGTCCGGCTGGCGCAAGAGGCGCCCGATGCTCTGCGCGCGCTCCAGGAATCCTCCCAGGACCAGCTGAAAGTCGGTCAAGAACGCGGCGATGTCTTCCAGAAAGCGATTGCCCACGAACTTGGCCATGCGCCCCAGGATCAGGGCGCCCCCCGCCCGCACCCGCTGTAGCGAGAAGCGGCCGCCGTCGGGCGGCCTCACGAACCACTTGATGGCGGGGCTGGAAATGGCCTCCTCGATGCGCCGGGGAGCTTCCAGGAAATCGAGCGCGTTCGCGGTGGGGGGCGTGTCCAGCACCAGCAGCTCGAAGTCGCCGCGGCGGACCACCTCGTACAGCGCCAGGGTGGCGGCGTATTCCTGGGAGCCGGTCAGCGTGGTGGTGATCTGACGGTAGATGGGATTCTCGAAGATGCGCCGACGCATCCGCGTGTCTGCGACCTGTTCCTCGACCAGCATCGCGAAGGCGCGCGCGGTGTCGAGGCGAGCCACGTACAGCAGGCCCGGCGCGATCCCGAGCGCCTCGCTGACTCGCGGCGGAACCACGGTGGGCTCGGACGACAGTGACACCCCCAGCGCGTCGGCCAGGCGGGGCGCAGGATCGATGGTCGACACCAGCGTCTTTCGTCCGGCGCGCGCCGCCAGTGCCGCCAGCGCGGCCGCGGTGGTGGTCTTGCCCACGCCGCCCGGGCCCACGCACACGACGATCTTCTTTTCAGACAGGAGGCTGTCGATCAAGGGTTGGGCAATGGTCTTCAAGCCTTCGCCACCGCCGCCTGCCAGCGAGCCAGATGGGCAGCGCGCGCCACCTCCGGCGCGCTGGGCGCGAAGATGCGCACACCGGGGGATCCCTCCGGCTCCCTCGGTCTCAGGTCCAGGCCCGCCCCTCGGGCAGCCAGCTTGGCGGCCCCGAGCGCCGTCGATTCGACCATGGCGGGACGCACCACCGGCGCCCCCAGAAAATCCGCTTGAAGCTGCATCAGGAGATCGTTGGCGGAGGCCCCACCATCGACGCGCATCTGGTTCATGGGCCGGCGCGCGTCGGCCCGCATGGCCGCGATCAGCTCGACGGTCTGGAGCGCGATGGCCTCCAGCGCTGCCCGCGCGATGTGCGCGCGCGTGGTGCCGCGCGTGATGCCAGTGAT
>Ga0066788_10000161_pt1 | contig 13048 bp, 12 predicted proteins | sample OrgsoiDNA2013048_FD_70943 | JGI IMG/M metagenome (GOLD analysis project Ga0066788, IMG submission 70943) | Permafrost soil microbial communities from the Arctic, to analyse light accelerated degradation of dissolved organic matter (DOM) -... | ecosystem: Environmental > Terrestrial > Soil >... | reverse complement strand
AGCATTCTGGCTCCGTCCCTACGGCATTCTCTTCAACCAAGACGACCCTCGGCCCGAAGAATCATTTGCCGGGGAATTCCGAAAGCGCTGTGGCATCTTTGCAGGTGATGCGGGGCCTGTCGGCGGACGAAGCGTTCCGGAGCGAGCTCGAGCCCCACCGGCGTGCGATCACGCTCCACTGCTACCGGATGCTCGGGTCGCTCGAGGAGGCGGAGGAGATCGCCCAGGAGAGCCTACTGCGCGCCTGGCAGCGCCTCGACGAGCGAAGGTCGACCGGCGCGACGCGCGCCTGGCTCTACAAGATCGCCACCAACGCCTGCCTCGATCTGCTCAAGACCCGACGCCGCCGCACCCTCCCCCACCTGCTGGCTCCGCCGGCGACGCCAGGCGCCGCCTTCGGGCCGGCGTCACCCGACGAGGTCTGGGTCCAGCCGGCGCCCGACACGCTGCTCGATCCGGCCGACGCCGGCGAGCCGGGGCCGGAGCGGCGGGTCGCGCTGCGCGAGAGCATCGGACTCGCGTTCATCACCGCGCTCCAGTTGCTGTCACCCAAGCAGCGCGCGGTACTGCTGCTCGTCGACGTCCTCGGGTGGAAGCCCGAGGAGGCGGTGGACCTGCTGGAGACGACCCTCGCGTCGACCAACTCGCTCCTCCAGCGGGCGCGCAAGAACCTCGAATCTCACGCCGGCGAGGACGCGGCCACCTCAATGGCCGACGACGCGCTCCTGCGGCGCTACATAACGACCTGGGAGAGCGGCGACCTCGACGCCTTCGCGGCGCTGCTCGCCGAGGACGCCCGCCTCGCGATGCCGCCGCGGCCCGAGTGGTACCTGGGCCGCGACGCCATCCGCCGTTTCCTCGCGCAGGTCATGGCGACCGAGCCTCATCGCTACCGGCTCGTCCCCGTGGCGGCGAACGGCCAGCCCGCCGTCGCCGTCTACACCGCCCCGCTCTCCGGCGGAGACTTCCGCGGCGAGGCGATCAACGTGCTCGCGATGCGCGGCGGTCAGGTCACGCGGATGACCCGCTTTGCCGCCGCCCGCCTGTTCCCGCTCTTCGGCCTCGCCGTGCACCTGCCCGGCTAACCCCGAAGGGACAAACTTTCTCGAGAGTGAAAGGCCGAACAAGCTGGAAGTGGAGGCGAACATCGAGAGCATCGTCCAGCGCAGTATCTCCGGGCACGCGACACCGGAGATGTCTCGCCTCTACAGCACGGTTGGACAGAAGGAGATCCAGCGTGCAGTGGGGAAGGTCATCTCGATGGCGGGGTACCGCAGGCTGACACTCTCGGGCGACTCCGGGTATGCAATGGGTATGCATACCGAAAACAGCCCGAAAGACGGTCCGAACGCGGTTGCGGTGGAAGAGTCGAAGCGTCCCCTAACCTATTGACTTCGTGAGGACATGAAGACATAAACCGGGCTCTCGCGGGATTAACTCAGTTGGTAGAGTGTCAGCTTCCCAAGCTGAATGTCGCCGGTTCGACCCCGGTATCCCGCTCCCACGTAACCAGCTGGAACCTCAACCGGAATTGGGTCGCGCGTCCGACCCCCCTGCACCCCCTTCCGTGGGTCCAGCAGCAAAATAGCAGCAAATGGAGCGTCGCCGGGGGCGGACGCGAGCGGCTTTTGCTCCGGCGCGGATGCGAGCTCCGCGCTCGCGGAGAACCTCAGCAGATCGATCTCGCGCCGCAAGTAACCGGGCTCGAGGTGAAGGTACGTGCCGGCAGTCGTCCGCGGATCACTGTGGCGAAGGATGCGCTGCACGGAGTGCAGGTTGGCCCCACGCATGGTGAGCAGACTGCCAGTCGTGTGACGCAAGTCGTGAAATCGGATCGGTCGAACGAGCGACGTCACCCACAGCCTGTGGCCGTCGGCAGGGCAGCGGCGCACCCCGTCGTCAACCGCCGGCTCGACGTGTCCGCAGCCTTGCTTCCTGCACTTGTGCCGGTAGCCGAGCACAATCCCGGCGCGTCGCAGAGCGCGGCGAAGGACTGCTTCGAGCTGGGTGGTGGGCGGATACATCTCGCCGTCGGGGCGTGGGAAGACCAGCTCGGACGGGGAGCGCGATACGGCCTCCCTCAAGTACGGCAAAAGTTCCGAGGCAGCGGGGATGCCGTCCTCGTGGCCCCCCTTGGGGATCTCCCGGTCGTACGATCGACGGACGAATATCAGGCCGAGGTCGAAGTCGACGTCCTGCTTTCGGAGCCCGAAAAGCTCGCCTTTGCGAAGGCCGGCATAGATCGCTGTCGCGAACAATGGCCGCCAGTTCGAGCGGAGGGCGGGGAGCACAAGAGGCACCTCGTGGAGCCTGAGAAAATCCGGCTTCCGCTTGGGCACCTTCCAGGTCCGGACCTCGTCGAGCGGGTTGGACCCCTTGATGAGTTTTTCTTTGAGCGCGGCGGTGTAAGCGCGCCGAAGGAAGCTCCGCAGGTGGTTCACTGCCTGGGGCCCGAGTGGTTTCCCCTTCAGCCCCGGCGTTCGCGTCTTCTGATCGAGAAATCGTTCGAGCTGGCCGGCTGTGACGTCGGCAGGCCGCGACTGCAGAAGCGGAGCGTCCAGAAGGTGACACTTGACCGCGCTTTTGGCTTTCGCATACGAGGGTCGGCCCTTCCAGACGCTGTCGAGCCACCAGCGCAGGAGATCAGCGATGCTTTGGTCGGACGTCGGCTGCTCGAGACCGAAGCGCACCTTCTCGCAGGAGCGTTCGAGATCGTCGGCCAAGCGGCGGGCTTCTGTCTTCGTCCTCGCGGCGCTCTTCTTGTCGCACCAGCGACCGGTGTCGTTCCGGTAGCGGAGATACCAGTGTCCGTTCTTCTCGTAGACAGAAGCCATGGTCCCTCAGCGGTGAAGCGGCCGCGTCACGTTGCCAACGGTGATCATCTTATTCGAGAGTGCGTCTCCGAGAGCGAGGTCTCGAATCTTTTGTGCATCGAATCTCAAGAGGCCGCCGATCCGGAGGCAAGGGAGCATGCCTGCCTCGGCCTGGTGGTAGACCCATGAGCGACTGACTCTGAGGAACGCGGCGACATCGCGCGCGTCCCACAAGGACTGAGTGATTGCTGTTTCTGGGCTCATTTTGGATCTCCCCATGTTGAGTCGGCTTCGATCGACTGTCCCTGTTCGCGCGCACGGGCGAGTGCCGCCAGGAGGCTTCCCATCGGCGAAGGCCCGCAAGGGCAGCGCGAGGCCCCGCATGCAGGCACCTCGGACATCCACCGCCAAAGTTGCGGCTCTTGGTTGGAAGGTCCGCGGCGCTGACACACGGCCCGCGACAAAGACCGGCGCCGGACAGCCATCGCCCCTAACCCGCTCCTCCTGCCCTCTCGTCGATGTCGTACTCCACTCTTGGCGGCAATGAGCTGGTCGAGTCGGCTCGCGCTGGCGAGCGGCCGCCATCCAGGCGCGCCGTCGCACGTGGCCCCCGCGGGTCCACAAGACCACCGACGCAAAGTTGCCGGTATCGCCCGCGGCACGGGTCGATGCGCCGGTGTCTGCAGATCGATTTCGAGACCTGCGGGGCGCGGGACCGGGAGGATGAGACCGATCGCGCTGGTGAAGACCCAGACAGCATCGCCAGCACCCTGGCGCACCCGGGCCTCGCTACCGACGCGCAACCATCCGCACCCGCTCGTGGTCCACCACTCTGGCAAAGTCGCCCTTCGCCGCCGCCACGCCGTCCCGATCGAACTGCAAGGGGCATAGACGGACTCCGGCGAAACCACACACGGTCACCCGACCAAGCGAGGAATGGGCGGGACGCTGCTCATTTTCAACAACGAGCATGACGTCGCTGACCCGATTGGTTCAGCTGTCCCCATTTTGGGGGTTCTTTTGGACCGACCGGGGAAGTGGCCGCCATGGGATCTGGAAGCGACGGAGGTATAAAAGGCTTTCCGCCAACATGAATCGGAATTGATACTGCTCCCGCAAGAACGCCCAGAAGCCCACGACGGATCCTCGACCCAGCGAGGGTCAAACCGCCACTCGGCCGGTGACACCCTCGTGACGAGGCCATGTGCTCGAGCCGGGTGACTCGGGCGACCTGCTGCGCGGCGAACGCGCGGTCCTTTCCCGACGGCCACGTCTCCAGAAGCGTGTTCTCGGGCCCAACGCCGCTGACGACAGGGGCGCGCGAAGGTCGGACTCATCGGCACGGCCGTAGAGGCGGCCCGGCGAGCTGTCGCCTGAACACGGCGCGCTCGATGTGCGACAGCTGCAACGACGCGGCCCTCGTGCCGTAGGCGTTCATCCCGAAGTAACGCGCCTTCACGACCCTCGACTCAGGAGCGAGTTCCGGAGACGCGGAACACGCTCTTCCGGCACCTCGCCGCCCCGTCCACCTATCCGCGGGCGGAAATACTCTCGCTCGGGTGATCCACCGTCGACCACGTCAGAACCCGCACGTGGGGGTAATGAGGAAAACCTGTGCGATCCCGGGCCATTGAGAACGCTCGCTAATGTCCGAGGTCATCACTGTAATGCCATAAACTCCAATAACTACGGCCAGATAAGCACCGCAGGTAATGTTCTTTTTATCTTGCCCTACAACCATCTCAATCAAATTCACAACCAACCACTCGGGCCATTGGGGAAATTGTGGCGGCGGCGATAGGAAGCCGCGACTCGGCGATCGATCGCCCGAGTGACTGCCAATGGCATTGACCGTGGCAATGGTGGACGCGATCCGAGCACGCCTGGCGGCGGTCCCTGCGAAGGAGGCGAGCGCCCACGAGGTCACGCGTGTGGAGGCCGTGACGAGGATGCGTGGAGAAATTTTGGCGCTGCGCGAGCGCGGCTACTCATGGGAGGAGGTGGCGGCAATGGTGTCGAGAGAGGGATGTCGTGTGGCAGCCGCAACGCTTCGAACCGAGCTTTCGAGAAGGGGCGCCGCCGCCAAGAGCAAGAAGCCCGAACCAGCGCGCGCGGAGAAGAATGTGGCGAATGTGGCGAACGCCGCGGTGCACAAGCGCGGCCATGTTCAGGCCCGGCCACGTCACCCGCGAAGGCGAGCGCGCCGCCGCCTAGGCCCGCGCCCGAGGCACGTATTGGCAGTTTTGTGGGCCGCGAAGACCGCGAAATCTGATCGAGGTACAAATGGCACCGAATATCTGCTGGGTGGTTTGCGGTAAGGCCGGCGTGGGGAAGTCCATGGTCAGCATGGCCCTACTCGACTCCCTGCTCGCAGCGGGCCTCCCGGCCCTCTTTGTGGAGGGCCGCCGTTGGCAAGATGTGGCGGATCGTGGATGGGGGGTGCCGAGCCCCTGCTCGAAGAGCGCGTCAAGGCGCTGCTTGGACGCGGTGCCCGGCAAGGCGGACCGGGGAGCGCTTCGCGGAAGCTCGGAATGCGCTCGGCATCAGGTCGACCGACGCGGTCTGGGACATCACGATGGCGATCGACTACCACCCCCAGCGCTACGCCCCGACAAGACCGCCGGGCAGACCCGCGTGTCCGCGGTCGAGCGCCGGCGGATTGTAGAGGGCTGGAACAGGGAAAGACGAGCGGTCGTGGGGAAGTTGTGGCGAGTATCGGCGTCCCGTGAACCTCGCCTGCCGCAGCCGCTGCGACGGGAGCCGCGGTCGCGTTTGTGAGCGGAATCTGCATCGCGGCTGGCTATCTCATGGCAGAAATGGGGACGGCCCGCGGTAGGGAGCGCCGGGACTCTCGGTTCGGTCCTTGGGCCCATGGCCGCGTGGTTGATCTTGCCCTTGCTCTTGGCTGTCGCGACGCAATGGGTGCGGGCGGGTAGAGGGCGGCGTGGTTGCGTGGGTCACCTCTCGCCCTCCCTCATACCCCCCGCCGCCCGCATGGTGTGCCTCTTCTGACGCCGCTCGGTGGACGGGTTACGCTCAGCCCGCGCCCCACCAGCATGAAGGAGGGGGCCCGCGAGGTGCGCGGTCTAGTCAGTATCGAGCTATGGAGGCGTGCCGACCTATGAAATCCTGCGTGCTCATGGGCAAGAGGTTTGCATACAGACCTGGTTGGTCCTGCATCTCTCCGACTTTGACGCCGCTGATTCCCGCTGCTGATTTGACCAAAGCATGCACCCGACGCGCGCTATACGTGGTGTCATCACCCAGGACGATATAAACGTGGCGGCATGGAGTTCCTCCCCTTCTGAAGGCCTCTAGTAATCGCAACTGGGCGATGGGATCGGTGTCCGGGAAGCTGTAGCCAACTATCATTACACGTCCGGCTTCTTTCAGGGCGGTTTCCGCTTGCTGCCAAAGGTCTTCGAGGTGACTTGTTACAAACCTCGCCTTCGAGCCACCCGGGGCGGCAATTGCGATTCGTTCCGCTGGATCCCTGAACAGCTTGTCCTCAGGAACTGTATTGCGATCTAGTTTGACTTCCGATGGGTCGGAGGGTTCGGGTGTGAGACGCCAATCAACACTACCGTGTAGCTTCAACACTGGAACTGACGTCAATGGTCTCCTCTCACCTGGCTTCAAGACAGACATCTTGCGGGCCTTTCCAGTGCGATCGTCGGCCATTTCGGTCACCCGATCGTAGTTGAAACACAGCACGGTATCCCTGTCGGGGTGCAGACAATCGACCCATATCGTGTATGGCTTCCAGTGTTCGACCTCGTCCCTGTTTTCGAGCATCAAAAAGCGACAACATTCGGCTGCCAGCCCACGTCGCACGATCCGATCAAAATTACTGACGATTTCGTCAGTCTCCTCTCTTGCCCTTTGACCTGCATCTGTATTGGGAACATCACTTAATCCGGCGGTCTGCCAATGCAACCCCTGTATCAGGCTCTTCAAACGGTCCCGTTTGGGGACAATGTTTCGCGTGTATCCCTCGTCGACGTAGGAAAGAAATTGTTCGGCATTTACCCACAGATCTTCGTCTTTCCCCTTCAAGAACACACCCTTGGACCACGCAAGGTGTCGCGCCAGTTTCGGGTAGGTGTGGCTTGGAATGAATGGCTCAAGCCGGGATTCGTGCTCACGTCGATTGAACAGATCCGCGAGCAACGGCCCACCTAGCGGTTTGCTGAAACCCGACCCGAGTAGCCAGACTGTCTTTCCATTGCTCATGTGCGGTGAAATGTTGGCTTGGCTGCGTCAGGTCTCCTGCTTCCACGGCCCTCTGTGTCGCTCAAATGCGGCCAGTCATGGGCGGCTTCCTTCGTACGGGGCTCTTAGGAAAACACCGGGACTCTCAGTGAGACCGAGACGGGCTTTAGTGATCGTACCTCTGATTCAAGGAGTGCAGCGAGAACAAGACGGGAAGTCTTTATGCGTCATGTCCGGATATGGATATTCCGGTAACTCCGCCACTCCCCGGTCAGGCCCCAAGGCCCGTTTCTAGCGGAAACAAGACGCAACGCCGAATTGGCAGACCAACCCCCAACGTGCCCGCCGGCGGTAGGTACCCCGCCTTGGGGGATTGATAAGGAACCATGAAGCCACGCGATTGACGTAGAATTCGCGGACACATGAGCCGAAACAGCAGGGCCCGTCTGGGGCCGATCCTCTTCATGGTTGCGCTCGGTGTTGCAGTCATCACCGTGCCGCTCGCGGGCCCGATCGCCGCGACCACGGAGCGGCGACTGGAGTCTTTCCCGGTCGACGCGGGGCGAACGTTTCTGCTCGTGCTCAAGTCCTGCGGTCGTTCCGCCTGTCCTCTCGTGGTTCGACTCACCGGCGGGAGCCCGTCGGCGCAGGAGCTCCCCCTGGAGTGGGGCGTCGGGCGGGGGCCGGCGGCACGCACGAAACCGGACATCAACTCGGGAGTGCTCGGCGCCTTGTCAGCGGACACGATCCCGCAGGGTTGGACCGTGGGCGAGGAGGAGAACGCCGTGAGCACCTACGCGCGCCTGGTGCGTCTGGCACCGGGACGCGCCGGGCTGCTGGTCACCCAATCGGGCGGCTTCGACCATCCCAAGCGCCGACACGAGCTGTTCGTGGCCGTCGGGCCCCGCTTACGCAGCGAATTTGCGATTCAGGATCTCCAGGGACCCTCGTGGTCGGCGATGGACGCCGTCGACCTGGGCGGCGACCGCTCGGTGCTGGTCCATGTCTCGACCTTCGAGCCCGGCGCCGATGATCAGCCCGACACGCTCGAGGTCAGTCGACACGTCTGGGACGCAAAGTCCGACAAGCTGCGCGTGATGGATGCCGCCGAAGGGCCAGCGGTCCAGGCGCTGACGGTGGGCAAGTTCGCCACGATCGCGGCCGCGCGCCAGGAGAAGGCCGCCAAACCCAACTGTCTCGGGGCCTTCGTGGTCGTTCCCGCCTCGTCGTTGGCCGCCACCGGCAACCCCAAAGACATCGTCCTGGCCGCGGCCAGCGATCGCCACGCCGAGATCGAGGCCGCGCGAGCACGGGTCGGCAAGTGCGCCCCCGGTTTGCCCATCGCCATCGTCTCGATGAGCCAGCGGAAGACCTGAACAGATGCCCGACATCACCAACCCAGTAGGCGAAGGCGGAGCGAATCAAAGCCACGATGTCGCCATCGTTCAATTGATGCTTCGCTTGGCGAAGAACGCCAAGCAGCAACCCTACCTGAGCACGCCCTACACCGGCGTCTACGACGCGGCCACCAAGAACGCGATCATCACGTTCCAGACCGACAAGAACCTGGTGCCTGCCACACCCCAGGCCGCACCGCTTGCGGACAAGAAAGGGTACATCGGCCCCGGCAGCGCGACGCTCAAGTCGCTCGCAGCGATGCTGCCGCCAACCCACAAAGACGTCACCATCATCCCCAACACCAAGACGGTCTACCTGGCTGACAACCAGCTCAACATGACAATGAGCCAGGCGAAGATCGTCGGGGATCCGCTGATCGAGCCGCATTTCCGGCAGAAGGTGGCCGCGCTGGTGCAGAAGATGTACCAGCGCCACAAGGTGGTCCTCTGGCTGTCGTCGACGGGAAACCGTCGTACTTTCGCGCAGCAGGCCGGCATCACCAAGACCCACTCTGGGCCCGGGGAGAGCAACCACAACTTCGGTCGGGCCGTCGACATCGGCTTCCGCGGCCTACGCTGGGTCGATGGCGACGGGAACATCATCGTCGATGACGATTGGCTCAACCGACTCGACGCGGCTGCCGCGAAGGCGGGGGAACCGGCCAAGGTGTCCGCCTTCTGGAACAACCGCGACAAGGTGGCCCTTCAGGATCTGGCGCTCCACCGTCTGAAGTTCGAGCGGATCCATGTGCAAGCATTTGACCAGGGCCACCTCAGCAGCGGACGGTCACTCGCTCACCTGCTGACCGCGGTGGGCGCGATGAAGTGGGACGCCCACCACGTGGCCAAGGCGTGGACCTACAAGGCCGACCTCGGTCTCGGCCACAAGCTCTACGACGTGGGATCGGCCAAGGACATCTGGGCGGGGAACGCCCACGTGACCAAGGCAATGATCGCGGACGCCAAATCACACTCCACCAAGAAGGCCTGGAAAGAGGCCGATATCACTGCCGAGGACCTCTCGGACGCACGCACCGCCCTGAAGACCGAGTTCGAGAAGGCGGACAAGAACTGGCAGAAGTGGACGCCGATCAAATAGCCTCAGCGGAATCTCGCGATCCGATCGGCCAGACGCTCCTGCTCCGTCCTGACTCGCAACCCGAGTGACGAGAGGATCTGTTCCTGCTTCTCGAGCAGCCGGAGGCGATAGAGACCGCCCGCGTCGTTGGCCAGCCCGGTGGCGATCGAGGCCAGCGCCTCGGCGAAGGCCCCACGCTGGAGCAGCGTGTAGGCGAGGTTCAGGCTGGTCCTGGCATCGGTGGGGTGAATCCGCAGCGCCTGGAGGTAGGCCTCGTGCGCGTCCGCAGTGCGGCCGAGGCAAAACAGGCAATCGCCGAGCACGTTCCACAACCAGGCGCTGTACCACGGGTTCAGCGCGAGGGCGGCCCGGGCCAGCTCGATTCCCGACTCGTGGTCGCGCAGTCGCAATCCGACAAACTCGGCCGCTTCCCCCACGACTTGCCAGTCGCGCGGGGCCCGCGACAACGCCTCCTTGTAGCGCGACAGCGCCTCCTCGTGTCGACCGGCGCCGGCGCTCTGCCGCGCCTCTTCCAGAGCGACCTCGAAGTAACGGTCGGCCTCCCGAGAGAAACGGTTACGCAGCGACTCTCCTGTCCGTGGCAGCTCGCGGCGGGCAACGAGACGGGTGTGCAGGGCCCGATCCTCGTCGCCATCGGGAACCATCACCACCGCGCCCCGGCGGCGAACGTGATTCTCAAGGAGCGGGAAGTTCAGACCCAGCGCCACGGTCGGCCCGAACCGCTGGGTGGCCGACTGTTCTGTAGTCTCGACTGTCGTTGTGGCCCCGTAGTCGTTGATTAGGACGAAGCCGTCGTCGACGAGCCGGCCGAGACAGTCATCGACGCAGGCGAGCGCGCCGAAGTTCAGCACCACCCGCGACGCCCCTGGAGCGAAGGCGATCGCCTCCTCGCTGCCGGGCGGCGGTGAGGCCGCGGGGAGGAATGCGGTCTCGAGCTCGAAGAGCGTGGCCAGCGGCACCAGCCGCGCTCGGTCCTCGCGCCGGTCCGATGCCGCCAGCGCGCGAATCGCCGCGATTGTCAGCTCGGTGTACTGGCCGATCACTGATGGATCGTCGACGAGGTGGGTGCGGACGCACAGCTCCTCGCAGCCGCTGGTGCCCGGGCGCACTACTGCGGCCGGAAGCACGTCGAGCACATAGTTGCAGAATACGGCTCGTAGCCGGCCCACCGCGACCAGCTCCCCGGCGGCGCTCCGGAATGTGGCCACGTCCCCCCCGTCGCAGGTCCCCACAATGACGTGCCCAGCGTGGTCGGCGAACAGCTGCCGCTCGGTCCATTGCGCAACGGTGCGCGGGGAGTTGTCGGAGACCAGGTAGGTGAGGCGATCGTAAAAGGAGTGGCCCTCCTGCTCGCAGATGGTCTCGAAGGCGTCGAGGAAGTAGCGGGCGAAGAGGCCGGTGCCGGCCCCCAGCTCCAGGATTCGGATCGGCGCGTCGCCTCCAGGGGACTCTCTGAGGTTGGCGAACAGCAGGGCCGCCGCGCTCTCGGAGAGCCGACCGGTGTTGTTGATGAGGTAGGGGACCTCGTTGTCCACGAAGGACAATAGCCCCGACTGCTCCCAGTGGAGGCGCGACAGCTCCCACTCGAGGCTGGAGCGCAACGGACGATAGCCCTCGATCTCTGTGGTCCGGGGCCTGACCCGCCCGAGGATCTCTCCCGCCGGCCGCGTCTCGGACAGGTGGAGCCGCTGCAAGAGCGCTTCCGGCGGCAACGGAACGCGATCCGAGGCGGGCGTCTGCATGCGTGCCTGGGCTCTTAGCCGGGCCTCTCTCCTCCGTCAATATCACTGGCCGCTCCGGGCCGGCGGGACGGCCGGTCGGCCCCGAGACCAACCTCCGACACGTTCACAGAATCCGCGAAGGTCAACCGGCCGCACTCGCAAGACGTTCATGATCCGGACGTGGGAAAGCCTGCCGGACGCGCAGAGGCGATACACGGTGGCCTTGCTGACAGCGAGCTGTCGCGCGACATCGGAAACCGAAAGCAGCGGTTCATCCGGTGCGCCCCCTCGTCCGTCCGTTTCCAGCAGCAAGCCAGCAGCAAACTTCTTGCTATTTGCTGCTAACGCCTGGGGTGGATGGGATCCCACATCGGACGGAAATCGTATCTTTTCGCATAGTTGCTGAGCGTTGCTAACCCCTGGAATGGCCGCCCTCTCCTTCCCAAGCTGAATGTCGCCGGTTCGACCCCGGTATCCCGCTCAGAAAAAGCCAATTGAGATTGGCGACTTATGAAGCCCCCGGAGATCGAGTTGCTCTAGGACTTCATGGACGCCATACCCGAGTGCCGGGTCCATGTCCTGCGGAACCTGTACGTCGGCGACGAGAGCAAGTTCGAGCTATACGCCGCGTCGAAGGCGGTTCGACCGCGGATCGAGAGCGGGGGTGGCAAGGCGCTGAACTTCCCAGATCTGGCCGACCACGTGGCGGACGATCTCTACAAGGATCGTCTGACGACCGCCGCCGCTGTTGAAAACCTTCTGCGAGAGGCGACGCGCAAGGCGGCGGCGGAGCGGACGCACGAGCTGGAGAAACGGCTCAGCCGCCGCGAGAAGCGCAACTGCAAGCGCATGGCCCAAGTGGCCGCCGTGTTCACCATCGCTGCCTTCATCCGCAAGCCGGAGGACATCGTGACGGAACTGGGGCCCGACGCCGGGCACCGACGGCGGGCCCGTCGTCAGGCCGCGGCCCGAACACAAGCGCGTCTGGGCGAGCATCGCTAAACCAGCCAAGACGGTGATCGAGCAGATGTTCAAAGAGGCCCTCCGGCTCGAGTACGTCTGGAAGGCGGGGATCGCGCTCCACGGCGAGGGCGAGCCGGCCACCATCTCCACCGGCGTCATTGAGGGCGCCTGCCGTCACCTGGTCAAGTACCGCATGGACATCACCGGCGCCCGCTGGGGACTGCGCGGTGCCGAGGCCGTCCTCAAGCTCCGCTCTCTGTGTGCCAGCCGCGATCTCGACGTCTCCTGGGCCTTTCACGAAAACGCCGAGCACGTCCGCAATCACCTCGACCTTGACGCCGCCGGGCCACCCCACTGTCATGCCGTTGAAGGTCGTTGCCGCGCCCATCTCAGGCTCGTCAGGTAGCGGCCTTTCAGTCGCGAAAAAGAGTTGCACACAAATTCAAGTGACGACTGTCTCACCCTGCTTGACAACTTCCGGTTCCAATAATTGGCGTGGCTCGCTCGTGAGCCACGCGGCGATCTTTGCGAGTTCGCGCTCGACGGCCGGGACGCATGGCACCTGCGCGTACTCGTCGCGCGCCCGGACGGCCAGAATTCGCGCGCGCGGCAAATCCTGTCCGATGGCCGACAGGACACGCGCCAGCGCGAAATGAACCTCCGCCAGGCGTGCGGCGTCGTTCTCTTTCGCGTCGCGAATAGCGGCCGCCCGTTCCAGAATCGGTAGCGCCTGCGGGAACCTGCCTTCGCCCAGATAGGCGAGACCAAGAGCCGTCAGAGGATGCGTCAGGGTCAAGTCGTCGGACGCGATCTCGCGCTCAAAAATCGTGAGTGCGCGCAAGC
>Ga0066788_10000158_pt1 | contig 13129 bp, 9 predicted proteins | sample OrgsoiDNA2013048_FD_70943 | JGI IMG/M metagenome (GOLD analysis project Ga0066788, IMG submission 70943) | Permafrost soil microbial communities from the Arctic, to analyse light accelerated degradation of dissolved organic matter (DOM) -... | ecosystem: Environmental > Terrestrial > Soil >... | reverse complement strand
GGCGCGGAGCTGCGCGAAAAGCTACCGCGTCTACGACGACATCGACCGCGGCGGCCACGACGACGACGACGACGACGAAGCGACGGGGTGGAGCGCCCTGGAGCTACGAGGCCACGGTCCCCGAGATCGGCGCTGGCGCCTACACCATCGAGCTGGTGCGCGACCACAAGACCCTGGCCTGCAGGAGCGTGGAGGTGGCGCCGGCTCCGGCGCGTGGGCGCAAGTCAGCGCCCCCGTCGCTGGCGCGAACGACGGTCGGGACCTGGACGGCCTCGCGAGCCTGGGATCGCGCCACCGAGAGCTTCTACTCCGCCTGGATCGAGTCGTTGTTCGACGCGCCGATCTCCGAGTCGCTGGGCTTCCGGCCTCTGGCGCAGGCCCTGCGCGATCCAGCGCGCAACTTCTTCTACGACTATCTCGGGCTCGGGGAGGACGATCCCGGGGGCAAGTCCGCCACGTCTGCCAAGTCTGCCAAGTCTGCATTGACGGCGGCGCCCGACTGCGCCGATCTGCCCTATTTCCTGCGCGCCTACTTCAGCTGGAAGGTGAGCCTGCCCTTCGGGCTGCGCGACTGCGATCGGGGCACCGACACCCGGCCGCCGCGCTGTACGGACCTCATCACCAGCGAGAGCCCCGTTCCAGGGCCTGGCGGCCCGCGGGATCCCCTCGTCGCCATGAAGAAGTTCCTGCGGCTGCTCGCCAACAAGGTTCATTCGGGCAGCGCCCGCACGGCGCTTGGCGACGACAACACCGACACCTATCCGGTCAAGCTCTCGCGCGAGGCCTTGCGGCCCGGGACGGTCTTCGCGGATCCCTACGGGCACGTGCTGATGCTGGTGAAGTGGGTCGAGCAGACGGCGGACGCAGGGGGCATCCTGCTGGCCGTCGACGGGCAGCCGGACGGCTCGGTGGGCCGCAAGCGCTTCTGGGAGGGCACGTTCCTGTACGCAAATGACGTGGTGGGGGCTGGTCCCGGATTCAAGATGTTCCGGCCCCTGGTGCGGGGGACCGACGGCAAGCTGACGGCCTTGCCCAATGCCAGCCTGCGCGCCGATCGCCGCTTCGCCCCGTTCTCGATCGAGCAACGAGACCTGGCGCGCGACGAGTTCTACGCGCGCATGGGCAAGCTCATCAATCCGCGCGGGCTGGACGCCGCCGCCGCGCACCGTGAGACGCTGGAGGCCCTGGTCGAGCAGCTCGAGACGCGCGTCGGCTCGGTCGACAACGGCGAGAAGTACATGCGCGAGAACGGCAACCCGGTCGTGCCCATGCCGGAAGGCGCCAAGATCTTCGAGACCATCGGGCCGTGGGAGGACTACGCCACGCCGTCGCGGGACATGCGCCTGCAGATCGCCATGCATGTCCTCGAGACATTGCCCGAGCGCGTGGTGACCCATCCCGAGCTCTTCAACCTCGGTGGCCGCAAGCCCGAGGTGGTCCGGGCAGAGGTCGAGCGGCTGCACGCCACGCGCATCCTGGAAAAGACCATCCAGTACCAGCGCAGCGACGGCTCCCCCTTCAAGCTGACCGTGGCCGACGTGCTGGCGCGCAAGGTCGGCTTCGAGATGGCCTACAACCCCAACGACTGCGTCGAGCTGCGATGGGCGGCGGTCGAAGGCTCCCCGGAGGCGGCCCCCTGTCGGCGCCACGCCCCCGCGGACCAGCGCGCCCGCATGGCCGAGGTGCGCCCCTGGTTCCACGACATGCGTCGCCCGGCGCGCTGAGCCGGCGAGTCAGTCCATAGGCTCACATGGTCGAATTGGAGATCGACGAGATCAGGCGAGTGCTCCGGGGACCGTGCGGGCGAAAGGTCACCGTTCTCGCGCCCGTTCCTGTACCCGTTCCGGCATCCGATTCTGGACTCGTGGCCGGGGATGGGTCGATCCTCACCTCCAGGTGGTCGGGCGGGAGCGCGGTCGGGAACAGATCCGCCCACTCGATGACGACTGCGGCCCGCTCGAAGATCTCGTCGAGACCGAGCTCGCGCAGCTCGGCCTCCTCCCGCAGGCGGTAGAAATCGGCGTGGACGAAGAGCACCCGGGCCGGGTGTTGGTTGACCAGCGCGAAGGTCGGGCTGGCCACGTGGCGATCGGCTGGGATGTCGAGGCCCTGGGCGATGCCCTGGGCCAGGGTGGTCTTGCCCGCGCCGAGCGCGCCGGTCAGGGCCACAACGTCCCCCACGCGCAGGGCGCGGCCGAGCGCGCGGCCGAGGGCCTTCATCTCATCCGCGGTGGCGGCCTGGGTCGCGAAGCACGGGGAAGTCATTCGGGGGTCGGGGACGCTGAAGTCTCGCCCGGTGGGCCGCGCGATTTCAACTCTTTCTGCTATCGTGCCTGTTGTTGCTCTCGCGTTCGCTCTTGCGCTGGCAGCGCCTGCTGCGGCTGGCGGCTGTGGTCCTGGCGTCGCTGTCCGCCCTGCGGGGCAACGAGCGCGGTGCTGCCGCCCAGGCGCTCGCGTTCCACGTCTTCGCGCGCACCTATCACGCGATGGGGACCGACGTGGTGTTGACCGCGTACACCTCGAGCGACGCGCTGGCGGAGGAGGCCTTCGGGCCGGCCCTCGACGAGATCCGCCGCATCGAGCGCCTGATGACCGACTGGGAATGGCCAGGACAGCCACCGTCCGATGTGCTGCGCGTCAACGCCGCCGCGGGCCGGGAGGCGGTCAAGGTGTCGGACGAGACGCTCGAGGTGATCGTCAAGTCGCTCGAGATGTCGCAGCTGTCGGGGGGCGCGTTCGACATCACCTACGCCGCCATGCGCGGGCTGTGGAAGTTCGACGAGGACATGGAGAAGCGTGTTCCCCCCGCCGCCGAGATCGCCCGCCGCCGCCGCCTCATCAACTGGCGGGACGTGGTCCTGGACCGTGCCGCCCGGACCGTGAAGTTGCGACGCGCCGGGATGCGAATCGGCCTGGGCGGCATCGCCAAGGGCTACGCCGTCGATCGGGCGGCAGCCGTGCTGCGCGGTCGTGGTCTGACCGACTTCATGGTGCAGGCGGGCGGCGATCTGTACGTGTCGGGACAGAAGGGCGCCGCCAGCTGGATGGTGGGCATTCGCGATCCGCGCGGCACCCCGCGGGACGTCATCGCGCGCATGCCCATCAAGGATCACGCCTTCTCCACCGCCGGGGACTACGAGCGCGCGTTCGTCCTCGATGGCAAGCGCTACCACCACATCATCGATCCCAAGACCGGGTATCCGGCGACCGCGTCGCGCGGCGTGACGATCATGGCGCCCAACGCCTTCCTGGCCGACGCGCTCGACGATGCCGTCTTCATCCTCGGTCCCGAGAAGGGCCTCGCGCTGTGCGCGAAGTTCCCGGACACCGCCACGGTGATCGTCGATGGGCGAAACAAGGTATGGATGTCACCGTCGCTGCGGGGCAAGCTGGTCCTCCTCAATGAGCCACACGAAGGGATCTGAGACGGCGCCCGACCCGGCCAGAGCCGGCTCGCAGGGCAGCGTGGCCCCGACGTCTCGGTCCCCCGACGTGGCCATCGTCGGGGGCGGCGTGATGGGTTGCGCCGTGGCTCTGCGGCTGGCGCAGCGGGGTGTCAGGGTGACTGTGATCGAGCGCGGCATTCCGGGGGCCGAGGCCTCCAGCGCCGCTGCCGGCATGCTGGCGCCGCAGATGGAGGCGGACGGGCCGGGGCCGATGCTGGAGCTCGGGCTGCGGAGTCGGGCGCTCTATCCGTCGCTGGCGGTCGAGCTGCGTGACGCCACGGGGATCGACATCGGCTACCTGAAGTCGGGCGTCCTGGCGGTGGCGCTGCAGGAAGCGGACGAGGCTGCCCTGGCCACCCGCCGCATCTGGCAAACCGCGCGTGGGATGCGCATGGAGAGCCTGTCGGGCGACGCCGCCCGCCAGCGCGAGCCCGCCCTCGGGGGGACCGTGCGCGCCGCGCTGCTGTTCTCCGACGACGCACAGGTCAACCCGCCGGCGCTGGCCCGCGCGTTCTCACAGGCCGCCGCGGCGGCGGGTGCGAAGTTTCTGCAGGGGCGCTACGTCCGGCGCGTCTGCACCAGCGCCGGGAGCGCCACCGGAGTCGAGCTGGATGGCGATACGCTGGCCGCTGGCGTGGTGGTGGTGGCGGCCGGGAGCTGGTCGGGGCTCGTCGAGGGGGCGGGCGTGCCCTCGTCGGTGGTGCGCCCGGCGCGCGGGCAGCTCGTTGCGATCGAGACGCGGCCCCCCCTGTTCCGCCACGTGCTGTCCGTGCATGGTCGCGGCTACCTGGTCCCGCGGCGCGACGGCACCGTCGTGGCCGGGAGCACCGTCGAGATGGTGGGCTTTCGCAAGGAGGTGACGGTGAGCGGGCTCGCCGCGATCCTCTCGCTCGCGCAAACTCTGGTGCCCGCCCTGGCGGAGGCCCCGGTCGTGCAATCCTGGTCGAACTTTCGTCCCTACACCGAGGACCACCTGCCGGTCCTGGGGACGACCCCCGTGCGGGGCCTCGTGCTGGCCACGGGACACTACCGCAACGGCATCCTGCTCGCCCCCGTCACGGCCCAGGCCATCGCCGATCTGATCGCCACGGGCAGCGCCGGCCTCGACCTCGGCCCCTTCTCGGTGACCCGCTTCGCTCGCCTTGCGGTCCGCGGCGCCGGGGCGGACGCTTCCGGTTCGCTGACCCCGCGCTAGCGGGGAGATTTGATTGAAATTAACTTGCCAGCTGCTTCTGATTCACCTCGCCCCGCAAGCGGGGCGAGGTGCAGATCTGACAGCGCTAAATGTTCGCGTTCCCTCACGCTTTCGTGGGGGATCCCTCAGGGGCCTGGGACACGGGGTCGCTGCTCGAAGAGAGAGTGGAGTTACTTCTGGGGAGTTACTTCTTGTCCTCGTCTTCTTCGTCCTTGTCCTTGTCCTTGCCCTTTTCGTCGTCGCTCGACTTAGATGACGCGGGCTCGGCTTCTTCGTCGTGAGAGCGCGGGCCCTTCTCGGTGCCCAGGATGACGGCCACGCCGGCCCAACCCATCAGGTACTGATCCGTGGCGCCCCCGGCGACCCGGACGTTGTTGTTGGCCTGGTACTCGGCGAGTGGGACGTTGAAGGAGAGCCCGTAGCGGCGAATCTCCGCACCGGCCTGAAGCTCGAACAGGCGGGTGAGGCGATAGCCGATCCCGGCGCCCACCTCGACGGCCGCGCCCTTGGTATGCGGAAAATACGCCGAGGTGTGGATCTGGCCGAAGGAGAGGCATTGCAGGTAAGCCAGGTTCACCATCAGCGTCCACTCGTTGGTCAAGTGGGTGCGCACGCCCGCGCCGATGCGCACGTAGCGGTAGTCCACCTTGGGAACATCGATCAAGGTTCCGCCCGCCGGCTTGATGAGCTGGTAGTTCTGATCGCCGTAGCCCACGGTTCCGTAGAGCCCATAGGGCAGTCGCACCTTGGCGCCTATCGCCCAGTTGAGCTGATAGGTCTTGTAGGTGCCGTCCGCGGCCTTCGAGGTCACGACCGGAAGCATGTACGCGAGATCGCCGGTCAGCCCGATGTTGGTGGCCCAGCCGCCCATGTAATAGGCGGCTGGATAGATCTCGCCACCGATCACCAGCTCGGGCGCGGCCCCCAGGCTGTACTTCGAGTTGCGACCGTAGATGTCGTCCTTGTAAGTCAACGACCGCGACATCACGCGCGGTCCTGCGAAGACGATCACCGCCTCGTCGGTGGGCGACACCGGCTCGCTCGGCTCGGACTTGGCCGAGACCACCGTGTCGGACCCCGAATCGCTATCGCTGTCCTTCTTCTTCTTGGATGATTTCTTGGTGTCCTCCTCGTCGCTGGAAGCGACCTTCTTCGAGCTCGACGAGCCGCTGCTCATTCCGCCCCCCAGGCCTCCCCCCTTGTCCTTGTCCTTGTCGTCGTCGCTCGAGTCGTCGGCGGCGGCCTCCGGTGCGGTCTCCTCCGCCACCGGCGCCTGCTTGGCGCCCGACGGGGCCTTGCCCCTCTCGATGGCGGGCCCCAGGCGCTTCCAGAAGGTCTTGGCGACGGCGACCGAGAGCTTGCGCGGGTTCGGGCCCGCCCAGCTCGCCTCGGCGGTGACCGACCCGTCAGCGCCGTTGCGCACGGTGAGGGTGGCCTTCTTCTTGGAGACCTCGCCCGTGACGAAGGCGGCGATCCCCAGCTCGCGGGCCACCGACGAGAACGCGTCATCCGAATCCAGCGTCACCTTGAGCCTGCTCGCGGTCTTGCCGATCTGGGCCCCTCCCACCACCTGATAACGGTTGGCCTTGCCGGTCTTCATCACGACGTTCCGGGTCGCCCCTTCGCCAGGGCCACGAAACGTCATCACGCCGAGTCGCTTGGGGGCCGCCTGCGCGGGAGACAGCCCCGCCGTCGTCAGCACCAGGCAGCCGAGCGACAAACAAAGCGCGAATCGTGCGTACATGGTCCTCATCGTCATCAATTGCTCCCGGGGATGTCGTTGTCGGTCATGGCGTCAGTGAGAGTGACAGCGCCTCGGCCATCCCATCGGGAGGCAAGGTTCGACTGCGGCGTCGCCCCGACGTGCGTGACGGCGACAGCGACGGACTCTGTTTGGCTGGCGAGGACTATACCCACTCGGTCCCGGCTGCCAAACCCCTAATCAGACGGGCCATCGAAATGATGGTCGCCTCGACACACGCGGCGGCGATTCGTCTCAGTTCCCGGCGTTCGCGGTCACCCAGCTGGTGAGGCAGTCCATATCGGTCTGGGTGAGATACGTAACGGCCGGGTTGATGTCCTTGTCGGGCATTTGCGGTCCGCAAGTCTTGCCTGTTACCCGCAAGATCAGTGGGCTCGTGGCTGGGTTGGCGGCGTTAATCAGATTCTGTCCCATACATGGTGCGGTGCTTGTCCCGGCGATCATGGCCTTCAGGCCGGCGGCAGTCGCCATCGACAGATCGGGGGGAAAGAGCATGAGGTGACAACCCATGATGGCGCAGCTCTTGGCGAAAACCTGGGTTGGAGCGTCACAGGCAGTTACGGTCCCCCCCGATCCGCCGCTCGAACCGCTGCTAGGTGCACCCCCGGTCCCCATCACCTGAGGGGCTCCCCCCGTGCTGCCACCCCCGGTGGGGGGAGCTGGGAAACCGGCCCCCAGGGAGCCCGGACAGCCCGCCAGGAGCGTGGGCAAAAGCAGCAAACCCGCGAGCAGGCCCAAGATCGGACCCTGGTGGGCCATCTGACCCGGTCGTCGCGTGATGAAAGGTCGGTTCATGCCAGCATCCTCCGGAGAATTTCGAGCAACGAGGGGGGGGGGATTCATCGGGTCTTTCTCGTACATGGGGGAGACACTACCTTCCGGTCCCGGACTTTGTTCTTTCAGCGTCTGCACATTCTTCCGTCGGTGGGATGGCCCTGGCCCGGTCCGTTCAGGCCTTGGCTCCCGCCCCGGGGCCGGTCATGGTAGTGACATCTAGCAGCCGATCCAGCTCATCGTCCGGAAGAATTCGTTCCTCGCGGGCGATTTGGCGGATGGTTTTGCCAGTTTGCACCGCCCGATGGGCCAGCGCCGCGGCCGCGTCGTAGCCGATCCGCGGAGCCAGCGCCGTGACCAGCGCCGAGCTGCGCTCGACGAGCTCCCGGCAGCGGGCCTCGTTGGCCTCGACCCCGTCGACGCACCGGGAGGCGAACAGGCGGCACCCGGCGGCCAGGATGTCGATGGATTGCAGCAGCGCGAAGGCCATCACCGGCGTCATGGTGTTGAGCTCGAAGTTCCCGGCGGCGCCGCCCCACGCGACGGTGGCGTCGTTCCCGACGATCTGGGCGCAGACCATCACCAGCATCTCGCACATGACCGGGTTCACCTTGCCCGGCATGATCGAGCTGCCCGGCTGCAATTCGGGCAGGCGCAGCTCTCCGATGCCGCCCTCGGGGCCCGAGCCGAGCCAGCGAAAGTCATTGGCGATCTTGGTCAGGCTCACCGCCGCGGAGCGCAGCGCGGCCGACAGCTCGACCATCCCGTCGTGAGTCGACAGGGCCTCGAACAGGTTGGGCGCCTGGCGCAGCGGAAGCCCGATCTCGCGGGAGATGAGCGCGATCACCCGCGGCGCGAAGTCAGGTGCGGACCCGAGCCCCGTGCCCACCGCGGTTCCCCCCAGCGGCAATTCTGAGATGGCCGCGCGCGCGCCGTCGACGCGGCGGAGGGCGTTGGCGACGATCTGGACGTAGCCTGAAAACTCCTGGCCCAGGCGGATGGGGACCGCGTCCATCAGGTGCGTCCGCCCCAGCTTGACGATGGGCATGAAGGCGGCCGCCTTGCTGGCCAGGGCATCATGTAGCTGCTGCAAGGCCGGCAGCAGATCGCGCGCCGTGGCCTCGGCGGCGGCGATGTTGACGGCGGTCGGGAACACGTCGTTGGATGACTGCCCCTTGTTGACGTGATCGTTCGGGTGCACGGGGATCTTCGAACCGACGACGCCACCCAGCAGCTGGATGGCGCGATTCGAGATGACCTCGTTGGCGTTCATGTTGCTCGAGGTCCCCGACCCCGTCTGAAAGATGTCGACCGGGAACTCGCCGTCGTGGGCCCCGCCCGCCACCTCGTCGGCGGCCTGAATGATCGCATCCGCGAGGGGCGCTGCCAGGTTGCCATCTTCCTTGTTAACGCGCGCGGCCCCGCGTTTGAGCAGCGCCAGCGCGCGGATCAGCCGGCGCGGCAGGCGCAAGCCGCTCACCGGGAAATTCAGCGCCGCGCGCTGCGTCTGGGCACCGTACAGGGCCGCCTCGGGCACCGCCACCGGGCCCAGCGAGTCGCGCTCGATCCGGGCTCCAGGCGGTGAGGCGCCGCCGGGTGGCGTCGCTGGTGGCCCTTCCGTCATTCTTGGGTCATTCGTCGAAGAGAACGTCGTCGGTCATGTCCTGGGCGTGGGCTTCGAGGCGCGCCCCCGATAGCTCGGCCGTGGTCTTGCGCAACCGATCGGCCAGCACCTGAACGAAGCTCCACAGCAGCTTCACTGAAAGCGAGGGATCCTTGCGCACGATCTCGTAGAACTCGCGACGACGCAGGATGAGGAGGCGGGACTTGTCCTCGGCGGTGACGCTGGTGGAGCGGGGGCTGCGGTCGACGAGCGCCATCTCGCCGATGTGCGAGCCGGGCAACAGGAAGGTGATGAAGGCGTCGTTCTTGTGAACGCGGACCTTGCCCTGCAACAGGATGAACATCTCTTCGCCCGCCATGCCTTCTTTGATCAAGGGCTGCCCCGGGTTGAATTCTTTCGCCTCCGTGACATTGAGGACCCGAATGATTTCCTTGTAGGTCAGGTGCCGGAACATGGGCATCTGCTTGAGGACGTCGATCTTGCGCTGCAGCTCCTCGGCCCGATCGTCCCCGGCGGTGGCCGCCGCGCCCGGCGACGCGCGATCGATGCGCACCACCACCGCCGTGATGTTGTCGTGGCCTCCCCCCTCCCTCGCCAGATCCACGAAGCGCTTGGGTGCCTGGGTGATGTCCTCCTGGGACAGCAGATCGATGGTCTTGGCGTCGTCGAGGTAGGTGTGCAGGCCATCCGAGCAGAGCAGAAACTGATCCCCGGGCAAGATCTCGAAGTCGATGGTGTCGCCCTGAACGCTCTCGTAGACGCCGACCGCCCGGGTCACGGCATTCTTGTAGGCCTTGTAGGGGGAATTCTCGATGCCGTCCTTGGTGATCTTGCCGCGGCGGACCAGCTCGTTGATGAGCGAGTGATCCTCGGTGAGCTGCACCACCTGACCCCGCCGAACCAGGTAGATGCGGCTGTCGCCCACGTGCGCGATGAAGCCGCGATCGCCGGCGATGAGCAGGGCCGAGGTGGTGGTCCCCATGCCGCGCTTGTCCGGCTCGGCCAGGCCCTTGGCATAGATGGCGTGCCCGGCCGCCTGGATGGCCTGCTCGAGGATGGTCAGGATGTCCTGCGGCCGGACCGACGGATCCCCTTTGGCGAAGCGCTCGATCACGTCGCGGTTCGCGTCCACCGAGTTCCTGAACTCGTGAACCGCCACGTCCGAGGCCACCTCGCCGGAGGCGTGGCCCCCCATGCCATCTGCCACCACGAACAGGGAGAGCTTCTTGTCGACCAGGAAGTTGTCTTCGTTGGCCTCGCGCTTGAGGCCGACGTCAGTGGCGGCCCAGAAGCTCAACTCCATCGGCGGGGCTCCTCGAATGTCCAGACACGGAACCCTTGCTTGCTACCACGAACGAAGCGTCTTCGGTAGTGAGGCTCGCCCCGATTCATGAAATGATCTCGGCGTTTGTCCCGCGCGCGCAGCGAGCCGGCGCGCCGCGTGCGTGGGCCGGGCGCGCGGCGGGCGACATCGCGCGGCGGCTTGACACGTCGACACCCCCTGTTAGATATGAGGCCGAATTTCTCGGGGATCGTCTAACGGCAGGACGCCAGATTCTGGATCTGGCTATCAAGGTTCGAATCCTTGTCCCCGAACGCAGAAGGAGGTATCACACCCTCGTTCGTACGGCCCCATGGTCTAGCGGTTAGGACGGCGCCCTCTCACGGCGTAATCTCGGGTTCAATTCCCGATGGGGTCACTATCTAACGACGTGTAATCAAAGGAAAATTTTGGTTCCGCGTTTTGCTTTTGCCACCAGTTTGCCAATCGGCGGTGGCACGATTCCGCGGACGAGTAGGGAAGGGTTCTTCAGCCCTGCGGGGATATAGGGGAGCGGGGCGTCGACGATCGGCATCGCTCTGCGGCCGAGGTCGCGATAGCGTTCGAACGTCGGGCCACTCGCTGCTGATGAGTGGGGTCGCGCTGGCACCGCGCCCCAACGCGGGAACCTCCGCGAACCGGTGCGCTCGACAGAGGTGCGATCGTGAGCAAGGCGAAGAGACAGGCAGGCAGCCTTCGGCGAGAGGATCTCGGTTCAACGATCGCGCTCGCCGACTGCATCCTGTTGGTGTCGAGTCGAGCTCACTGGCCGCTCAACCTCTGCGCCAGGGTCTTGGTCGAGCAGGTCGCCGAAATCCTGGCGGCGCGTGGCCTTGTGCGCGCTCTCGAATATGAAGGCCGGTGGATCCCCATCTTCGAAAACGGCACCTCGGCAATCGAGCGCCGTCTCGTCACGAAATGGGTGGGACGGCTCGATCGGCACGAACTCAAGACGGACGCGCTCGAGCAGGAGCTCGAGCAGGAGATTGCGCCGGATGGGCGGCGCCGGTTGAAGCTCTCGAGATCGGCTGGACTGCTAAGTGAGACATTTTGCCGTTCGATCGTTCGAGATGTGCTGATCGCCTTAGGTGTACCAACGAAGAGGGCCTCGGACCTTCTACCCGGCGTCGACAACAAGCGAGAACGCGATCGAGTTCGTCAGTTGCATGACCTCGCGTCCTTCGCCCACGAGCGTCTGACCATTGGTGGTGCGGGGCGGAGCACGGGGGAGGCCATCTACCAAGCCTATCGTGACTGGCGCAGCCCAGCTGGGCTCACGGACGTACGGCCATTGACCCGGCGAGAGCTGACGGACCACCTCAAGAAGTCCCGTGGCGCACGACCCTTTAAGGCTGGCGTCGGCGGACGACGTTTGTCCGGCTGGCGCGGTATCGGCCTCAAGCCCGAGGCCGGCAAGCCCGGGGTCGCAGCTCGCGCGGAAGACGAGCGGTTTCTCAGTTACCTCGTGTCGGCAGACTTCCCCAAGGACGTCGAGCGCGCTCGGCGCTCACTGAAGAAAAAGCGCGGAGCAGGGCTGGCCGGAGCCTGACGAAGACGTACCAGGTCTCACCGGAATGAGACGGACCGAATCTGGGCCATGGCATTCATGAAGCATGGAGACTGGAGAACGGTCATCGGCGTCGAAGGTAAAGGGCCTGCTCGCGGGCTTCGTGAAACTAGGCGAGATCCTATCGAACGGAGATGGGTCGGCTTGGTTTCTCCGGGCGAACCTCAACTACGAGGTGAAGGAGGCGATCCAGTCGATCACCCCAGAGCTGGCGGACCATCAATTGGCTCTCGCGAAGATCGACGCCGACAAGCAGATCAGGGTCGCTGAGCTGACCCACCTCGCTCCGATGAAGGTCGCGGTTCGGCCACTCTGGATTTCGGTGCTGCTAATCGGAGGAATAGCCGCGTATTCGCTCATCCTCGGATTTGCCTACTTGCCTCTGACCCTCGAGTGCGTGGGTGCTCTCGCTCTCACTCCGATTCTGGACGGGCTCGCCAGTCGCATCGCGAAGGTGAGCGGTCAGCGACGAGAACTATGAGCACGGCCCCTTGGCGCAGCCGCGCTCCGGCGCGGGTTTTGGCACTCGAAGCCCACGCCGTGCGGCGGGCATCCGCCGCACACAAGGCTCAGTCAACCTATGGCCGCGACTTTTCGCTCGTTCGGCGCCTCGTCGAGCAGCGCGATCAGGTGATCGTTCGCGCCGGGGGCAAGGTGCGCGTACCGCATGGTCATGTTGATGGTGCTGTGGCCCATCCATTTCTGGACCTGCAGCAGCGGCACTCCGGCTCCGACCAGGTTGCTCGCGAAGGTGTGCCGGAGGTCGTGCCACCGGATCTTGCGCAGTCCGGCGGCTTTGAGCGTCCGCCACAGGCACTCGTGGAGTTGGCCGATCAGCAGCTCGCGGCCGTCGCGCTCGAAGACCAGGCGCCGACCCTTGTCGGACTCGCTGTGTAGCGCGCGCAGGTCGCGCGTGAGCGCCTCCGACAGCGGGACGGTCCTGTGGTGTTTGGACTTCGTCGGGCCCGTTTCGCCACGCGTGCGGCTGCGCTGGAAACGCACCTGCTTCCTCCGCCAGTCTATGTCGCCCCACTCAACGGCGATCTGTTCCCCGGCTCGCGCACCCGTCTTCGCAGCGAAGTGAAGGAGGAGCCGATCGTAGTCGTCCCGAGCTGCCTTCAGGAGCTGTTCGACTTCCTCGCGGGTAAGGTGGTCCCACTCTGGGTCCGCGACCTTGATCGGAGGAAACTCGGGCACAACCAGCAGGCATCGCCAGCGGACGGCGTCGGCCAGGCACTTGTGGAGCGTCGCGAAGACGTTGCGGACGCTCTTGTCCGCGAGATCGTAGTCCTTCAGCGTCTTGCGGAGGCGCGCGATCGTCTCGGCGTTGATCCTGGCGACCTTAACCGAGCCGAGGTGAGGCTCGAGGTGGAGGCGGTAGTGGATCTCCTTCTCCTCGCGCGTGCTCGGCGTGCCCGTGACCGTCGGCCACCAGCGCTT
>Ga0066788_10000157_pt1 | contig 13134 bp, 11 predicted proteins | sample OrgsoiDNA2013048_FD_70943 | JGI IMG/M metagenome (GOLD analysis project Ga0066788, IMG submission 70943) | Permafrost soil microbial communities from the Arctic, to analyse light accelerated degradation of dissolved organic matter (DOM) -... | ecosystem: Environmental > Terrestrial > Soil >... | reverse complement strand
CGATCCAGTTGCCGCCCTTGAGCGAGCGACGCGAGGATCTGGGACACCTGGTCTCGTATTTTCTGGGAGCGGTGGGCTGTGAGCGGCCCCTGGCCCCGGACTCATTCCAGGCGCTCTTCCTGTACAACTGGCCCCACAACGTTCGTGAGCTACAGAAGGTGATCATCGAGGCCGAGCTGCTGTCCCGAGACACCGAGACCATCACCCTCGATCACCTGCCGCTGTCGATCGTCGAGGCCCTGGAGGTCCCTTCGGCCGATCGGCCCGGCTCGGGCTCGGGCTCGCGTTCCAGCGGCGGGGTAGCCGCTCCCCGCCTGCGCCGCGCGGTCCCGACCGAGGAAGAATTGCGAGCGCTGATGTCGAAGTTCAACGGGAACGTCGCGCACGTCGCCAACCACCTCGGCCGTCAATGGGCGGTGATCTCGCGAACCTTGCGGCGATACCAGATCGATCCTGCCGAGTACCGGCCGGCCGGTTCGGAGGACCTGAGCGCCAAGCTGGTGGAGATCGACGCGGGCGACGGACGCGACGAAGGCGCGGAAGACGAGGGCGACACGCTGGGTTGACGCCGGCCCTATACTCTCCGGATGTCTTCCGTCGAGGCCTCTTCCGCGAACGTTCCCGTCCCGCCGCCGCCGGCCGCGCCTGAACCCGAAGGTTCCGCGCGTGATTCGAGGGCGCGCGTGGTGCTGCGGCAGGGCCGGGCGCGGCCGCTGTGGTTCGGTCATCCCTGGGTCTACGCGAACGCCATCAGTCGGACCGAGGGTGAGGCAGCTCCGGGGGATGCCGTGTCGCTCTGCGATCATGACGGTCGCCTGATTGGACGAGGCCTGTTCAATCCGCGCTCCCAAATTCCAGTCCGGCTCTTGACCCGCCGCGACGTGCCCATCGACGCGGCGTTCTTCCGTGCGCGCATTGCCTCTGCGCGAGCCCTGCGGACCCGCCTCGGTCTACCCTCCGGCCGAACCACCGCCTATCGGTTGGTCAACAGCGAGGGCGACGATCTCCCCGGGCTGGTCGTCGACATGTACGGCGATGCGGCCGTCGTGCAGATCACCACCCTCGGGATGTCGATGCGTCGTGCGATGCTGTTCGACGCGCTCGAGGCCGAGCTCTCGCCCACCAGCATCTTCGAGGTCGCGGCACAGAGCTACGCCGAGCTGGAAGGCTTTTCGGCCACATCGCGCGTGGCGCGCGGCGTGTCGCGCACGCAGATCTCGTGCCTCGAGGACGACATCAAGCTCGAGGTCGAACCGCTCTCGGGCCAGAAGACCGGGATGTTCGTGGATCAGCGAGAAAATCGCGTGCGGGTGGGGACCCTGGCGCAAGGTGCCCGGGTGCTCGACTGCTATGCGTACGCGGGAGGCTTTGGGCTGCAGGCGGCGCGCGGGGGGGCGACCTCGGTGACCGCCGTCGACAGCTCGTCCCGGGCCGTGACACGGATCCAGGCCCACGCCGCCGCCAATCGCCTGTCGGTCGACCCCGTCGAATCCGACGTGTTTCGCTTCCTGGAGACCGCGACGCCAGGCGGGTACGATCTGCTGATCGTCGATCCGCCGAAGTTCGCGCGCGCCCGTAAGGATCTGGACGCTGCGCGCAAGGGCTACGAGCGCCTCAACGCCCTGGCCCTGAGGGCGCTCGATGCCGGTGGCATCCTCGTGACCTGCTCTTGCTCGCAAAACGTCGACCTGGTCGAATTCGAACGAATCCTGGCGGCCGGTTCCAAGCAGGCCGGGCGGCAGGTGCGCATCTTCGAGACTCGCGGTGCGGCTCCCGACCACCCACTGCCGGCGGGATTTTCGGAGGGCCAGTACCTGAAGGTCATCCTGGCCTACGTGGATTGAAGGGCCGGCGGGCTTCAGAGGGCGGGGCGGACGCCGGTGGGGGCGCCGCGCAGACGGATGATGTAGTAGACGAGCATCGCGATGATCATCGCCAGCGAGACCCATTCGAAGGGGATGCGGCCGAACAGCTTCCAGCGTCCCGCAAAGAAGCGACCGCGAGAGCGCACGAAGATCTGCTCCTGAATCTTCGGCAAGAATGAATCGGGCGCCGCGTGCTTGAGACGGGCCAGTCCCCCCACCGCGCGACGAAACTCCTCGAGCTCGGTGCGGCACTGGATGCACGCCTCGAGATGTTGCTCCAGCTCGCGGCGCGAGGTCTCGCCCAGCTCGCCGTCGACGAAGCTGGAAAACATTTCGCGAGCGCCGTGGTGGTCCATGCTGACTGTGTTCTTCTCCAGGTTGTGACGATTGACGATTGACGATTTCGGGCCCGTTGAACCATCAACGGGTGCGGCGCGCCAGGTACTCCTTGATGGTCATGCGGGCGCGGTGCAGACGAGATTTTATGGTTCCTTCGGGCAACCCGGACACCTCGCCAATCTCCTCGTAGGACAGCTCCTCGACGTCGCGCAATACCACCAGTAGCCGATGCTCCTCATCCAGGGTCTCGATTGCCCGTTGCATGAGCCTCTCCAGCTCCGCCGCCTCCAGGAGCACATCCGGAGCATCGATGTGCGACTGCATCGGCGCCCGTCCCGCGTCGGCCATCGCCCCCTCGGGCATGTCGTCGAGGCCACCGCCGTCCGTGCGCCGGCGGGCCAAATACTTCATGCGGTTCTTGCAATGATTGGCGGCGATGCGCAGCAACCAGGTCGAGAACTTGGACTCGCCGCGGAAGCCGTCCACCGTCTTGAACACCGTGACGAAGACCTCCTGGGCCAGGTCCTCGGCCTCGGCCCGATTGCCGATCATCCGGTAGACCAGGCTGAACACCTTGTCCCCATGGATTCGCACCACCTCGTTGAAGGCCTGCTCGTCGCGCTCCTTGAGCCGCGCGATGAGCAGGCGCTCGGCCACGCTCATCTCGAAGGAGACCCGTCTGCTGCCGAATTGCACCCTTCCGCCACGGACGCGTCGCGCCAGACCGAGTGTCGCCTCCACGCGGTTACAGACATTCGCGCGGCATGAAAGTTCCCGGAGAGGTGAGGAAATGCCATTCGGCGCAGGACAGTCTAACGCACGCGACGCCAACGCCCGATCGGCCGCGCCCCCTCAGGGCTGCGGCACGAACAGGCGCAAGCCCGCCGCGATGAAGGTAAGCCTTCCATCGCCGCTCACGTCCTGACGCAGGCCGAAGTCCACGGCACCGAGCTCCGACACCGCGGCCAGCCCAGCCGAGACGTAGTCGTGCTCCGAGCGGCCATCCCGGCCCCCGCCCGCTCGAAAGACGACGCGATGCTCGAACATGTACTCGGCTCCGCCCCCGACGGTGGTGGTGATCCCGCGCCCGGGATCGGAGGTCGTGAAATCGTGCGCCCCGTCGAGCGCGATGACCAGATCGGGCAACGGTGTGACGGCCACGCCATACCCCAGGCCGACCGGGGCTTGCACCGTCGAGAGATCGTGCAGATTGTAGCCGACGGCGCCGATGGTCAGCATCGATCCCGCCTTCACGATCACCCCCACATCCGCGGTGATCCCCGAGTGCTGGCTGGAACCGTCGGGCTCCAGGGGTCCGCCGGACACATGCAGGTACTTGCCGCTGATCCCAAGCAAGACCCGATCCCCGAAAGGAAAGGACAGCGAGACGCCGGCCTCGTGCCCGGTCAAGTGGCCGCCGCCGGCCGGGGACGCGCTCCGGTACGAGTAGAAGACGCCACCGGCCAGATTGAACCCGGAGGTCGAATCCACGATGGAGGCGTTTGCCAGATGTCCGCCCTCGCGGCTGATGAACTGGTACCCGCCCTCGGCGGTGTAGAGTCGCGCGAGCGACATCCCGGCCGGATTCAACAGGGGCCCCTCACCGCCGCGCGCGTCCGCCCGGCCGGCCGCCCCCATGGCCAACCCGCGCAACCCAAAGTAGTCCGGGAAGGCCCGTACCGGGGTCGAGATGGCCGTCGACAAGACGGTCACGACCACCGGCCCCAGCATCGACCTTGCCGAGATCGACCTTGCCACGGGGGAGGCAAGGCGCCGGCAACTCATCGGCCTGATTGTAAGGGGTCTCACCTCGCCGTCCAATATTCCTGCGCCAGGCTCGTGAATCCGTCGGCGCCCACCACCACGTGATCCAGAACTGCGATTCCACACAGCTCGCCGACATCTCGCAGACGCGTCGTCAGCTCCAGGTCCTGACGAGATGGCGACGGATCGCCCGACGGATGGTTGTGGCAAAAGATCACCGCCGCGGCCGCACCTCGGATCAAGGGGCGAAAGACATCGCGCGGATGGACCTCGACGCCCGTCAGCGAGCCCCGCGCCAGGCAGGTCTCCCACAGAACCCGGTGGCGGACATCAAGCGCCAGGGCCCAGAACTCCTCGACGGGACAGACGCAGAGGCGCGCCCGCAGGTGCGTCCAGACCTCCGCGGCGGAGGCGATGCGGCGGCCACGTGCCGGCCGCTCACCGACCGAGCGCCGCCCGAGCTCGAGGGCGGCCTGGACCGCCGCGCCTCGCGCCAGCCCGACTCCTGCCACGCCGCATAGCTCATCGAGCGATGCGCGCGCCAGGCCCGAGAGTCCTTCCGCGCTGCTGAGCAGCGACTGGGCCACGTCGAGCACGGTGATTCCCACCGAGCCGGAGCCGAGGAGGATCGCCAGCAGCTCCACATCGGATAAGTGGCGAGCACCATGCGCGACCAGGCGCTCGCGAGGGCGGGCGTCCGGTGGAAGGACATCCAGTCGAGGCATCAAGTGGCATTTCGCAACCGCCGTGCCACACCTCGGTTGCCGAGCTTGCCCATCACCACCCGCGCGCGGCGCGGCGTCTCCGGCTCGAGTGCGCAACGACGTGGCGACTCTTGAAGCTCTGAGGCGATCCCTGAGGCAATCCGCAAGGAACTCTGATAGTTGACTTAAAATTGACTAATTACGAACAACCTCTGGCGCTGGCAAAAACCCTATGTTAGGTTCTTCCCATCGCCTGTGCTTTGCGGCCACGTGCCGCACCGGCGAACGGGGATGCGGGCCCTGCAGGACGCGGCCCCGAAAATGACGGTGGCACGGGGAGTGTGGCAGGGCGGTTTGGTGCCAGGGTGGCTAGGTTGCAGGGTGAATTGGTTGGTGTTTGGTAGCGGTTGTGGCGGGCGCGCTGGCGTCGGATGGTCGATGCCCTAGGCGGGCGCCGTCGTAGGTATAGGAGTAAAGCCTGAGTTCCCATGATTTCTTGAAAGGCTCGCCGAGGGCGGCCGACATCGAGCCACTTTCGCCTTCCTTATCGTCATCGTCGTCGTCGTTGACCGAGTCGCCCGAATCAGAGGCTGTGGCACCGGAGTCCGTGGCGTCGGAGCAGAGCACCGAGGGCGGCGGGGCGGTGGCGGGGGTAATCGCACGGCATCACGCTGACGAAAGTCCGCTCGAAAACCAGGCCGGCGGGACGGTGAACCCGGACGATGGCATCCCGACGGTGGTGATCAGGCGATCCGCCGAGCCCGATGATGATGTGACGCCGACCAGGCGGCTGATCGAGCGCGCAGACGCGGCCCTTCACCTGGAGGCGGCCTTGACGGTTCCGTTGAACGCGATGTTCGCGTCAGGCGCGGCGCCCACCGCGCCGCCCTCCGCGGCCTTGCTGGTGGCGCTCGAGAAGCTGCGTGACGTCTTCAAGTTGCGCGGGCTGCGTGCCGGCCAGGCCGAGATCATCGAATCCGTGTTGGCGGGACGAGACACCCTGGCGGTCATGCCCACCGGAAGCGGCAAGTCGCTGACCTATCAGCTACCGGCCCTGGTATTGCCCGGACCCACGATCGTGGTGTCTCCCCTGCTGGCCCTGATCGAGGATCAGGTGGGCAAGCTGGCAGCGGCCGGTGTACCGGTGGCGCGAATCGATTCCACCCGGACCGCCAAGGAGCGGGCCGCCGATCTCGAGGCCGTGCGCGAAGGAAAGATCAAGCTGGTGATCATCACGCCAGAGTCGATCGGCTCACCGGTGGTGCAAGCCGCGCTCGATGGCGTGAAGTTCTCGCTCTTCGCCGTCGACGAAGCGCACTGCGTGTCGCAGTGGGGACATGATTTTCGTCCCTCGTACCTCGGCCTGCGGCGCGCCGCCGAGGTGCTGGGAAGACCGCCCATCCTGGCCCTGACCGCCACCGCCACGCCTGCCATCTCGGACGACGTGCTGGTCCAGCTCGGCATGCGCGACGCCAAGGTGTGCCGCGTTTCGTTTCACAGGCCCAATCTAGCTTTCGATGTGCGAAAGGTGGCCGGCGAGGCCGACAAGCTGCGCCAGCTCGGCAAGCTGATCTCGCGGTTGCGGCGGCCGGGCATCGTCTATTGCTCCACGGTCCGGGCGGTCGACGAACTGTACGTCGCGCTTCGCCACGGCAAGATTCCGGTCGAGCGTTACAACGGCAAGATGACGGGAGACGAGCGAGAAAAGGCCCAGGCCTCGTTCATGCAATCCGGCCGCAAGGTCGTGATGCTGGCGACCAACGCCTTCGGCCTCGGCATCGATAAGCCGGACATTCGTTACATCATCCACTATCAAATGCCGGGCTCGCCCGAGTCGTACGTCCAGGAGGCCGGCCGGGCCGGCCGTGACGGCAAACCCGCACGTTGCGTCCTGCTTTTCCAGCCCGAGGACATCGAGATCCAGGAGCATTTCCTGAAGGAGGCTCATCCGACCAAGGCCCAGGCTCGAATGGTCGCCGAGGGCCTCTACGCCTGGAGCGACGAGGGCAAGGAAGTTTCGGTGCGCGATCTGGCCATGTCGATGGCGCTTCCCGAGAGGCGCGTGCGGGTCGTGCTGTCGGTGCTGGAGGCCATGGGCGTGGCCGAGGAGGTCAAGGCCGCGCGCTGGAAGGGCGTTGAGCCGAAACCGACCCGGGAGGCCATCGACAAGGCCGCTTCGGTGTTCGAGGCCAGACGCATCTCGGATCGACGACGGCTGGCGTCCCTGCTGGCATACATGAATACCCAGCGCTGCCGGGTGCAGATGCTGCGCGCTTATTTTGGAGAGCCCGAGGGAGAAAAGTGCGGTCTGTGCGACTCCTGCGCGGGCCTGGACAGCGAGGTGTTCGATCCCGGATCGGACGACGCGCGCCACGGGCTGCACGCCGCCACGGACTTTCATGCGCGGCCACGACGACGACGGCGGCGCGGTGGGGATGAACAACCCCAGCAGCAGATGCGACACGGGCCAAGCCCGGGTGGTCGGGCCGATCGGCCCGATCGGCGCCCCGATGTACCGGGGATCTCGGCTCCAGCGCCCTCGGCGGGCCTTTTGCCGGCTTCGTCCGGCACCCCCATTTCCGCGACGATTTCGTTCGCGACCGCGATTCCGACCGACGTTCTACCGCCGCTTCCGATGGGGGTGGTGCCTCCCGCGAACGAAGCGGAGAGCTCCTTCGATCCTGCCATCTGGACCACGCCCGACCCGGCCAACGATGCGCGGGTTGGCGAGCTGATGCCAGGGGAGCCCGTGATCGACGATCTGGCGCTGTGGTTGGTGGACGCGGGTGCGGGCCCGGCGAGGAATGTCGAAGACAGCGACGTACAATTGGGGTCGCGATCTCAGCTCCGATCTCAGATCGATACGAATGCCCACCTGGCGGCCGATCAAGCCGCCGAGGGCGCTGGCCATCAACCGGCGACCAACGGCGCGGCAGTCGCTGAACCGGCGGAACCGGCGGAACCGGCGGAACCGGCGGATGTTCCGTCCCGGACCCGCGACGGCGCCGTGGTCGATCCGCCGGGGCTCGCGGATCCCTTCCTGCCAGCCTGGGAAGCGGTTCGCGACGCCAACATCCGACCTTACGTCGAATGGCGCGTCGCCGAGGCGATCTCGTTGCCCCCCATCTCGCGGCCGAACAGCGCCAACGGCCCGGGAGGGAGATCAGCAAGCTCGTCACAGATCAGTCGCCCTGGAGTGGGTGCGGGGAACGGACACGTCGGCGGCAGCAAGGGTGTCAATCAGGGCGGCGACCGAGGCCTGGGCGGAGGCGGCCCGGGCGCCAAGCTGGCCGGCAATGGTAGTGGTAATGGCGGTGGCAACGGCAACGGCAACGGCTCCAATGATCGGAACGGCGGCTCGCGCAGGCGGCGCGGTGGCGGACAAAAGTTTCGTAACCGCAACGATCGGGGCGGCGACCGCGGCGATCGCAATCGCGATCGGGGCCCTCGGTTGCCGGGCTTTTACAACCCGGGCGGGGATTGATGCCCACTCGGCACTCGCGGGCAGCACGGATCGTCGCGGATTGCGGGCCGCGGATTGCGCTGCGCGCGCCGTCGGCCGCCGCGCGCCGGCGGCTCAGGGATTCGCGAGGCGGTACCAGTCGACGAATCGGGTGATCCCCTCCTCGATGGGGACGCGTGGCTGGTACCCCAGCTCGCGAGCGGATAACGTGAGATCGGCCAGGGTTCGCTTCATGTCGCCGGGTTGCTCGGGCTGCCAGACGATCTCCGGGCGACGACCGAGCGCCGCTGCGATCATGTCGACCAGCCCCAAGAGAGAGGTTGCCTGCGAACCACCGAGGTTGTAGGTCCGGTACGCCCCCACCGCGGCCGCTGCCAGCTGATCGACCGCCGCCATGCAGCCGTCCACGATGTCGTCGATCCAGGTGTAATCACGGGACGTGCTGCCATCGCCATATAGCTCGATCGACTTCCCGGTGGCGATCATGCGCGTGAACTTGTGGATGGCCAGGTCCGGCCGCTGCCGTGGACCGTAGACCGTGAAGAAGCGCAGGTTCGTGACGCCTAGACCGGTCAGATGGTGGGCCGAGAAGCCGAGCAACTCGCCCCCACGCTTGGTAGCGGCATAGGGCGACATCGGATGCGAACAGGGATCGCTCTCGCGAAACGGGACCGCGCTGTCCATGCCATAGACCGACGAGGAGGAGGCAAATGCCACCCGGGAGACCCCGTGGACCTGGCAGGCCGCCAGGACCTGCTGCGTGCCCCCGAGATTGACATCCACGTAGCGTGCCGGGTTCGAGATGGAGGGGCGCACGCCCGCCAGCGCCGCCAGATGGACGACCAGCGAGGGCCGCGCGGCGGCAAAAGCCGTCGCCAGATCCTCAGGGCGACGGATATCCCCTTGCACGAACTGAAAGGCCCCCGGCGCAGCACCTGACCGGATCGCGTTTGTCTGGGAAACGAGGGCCGCGCGCAATTCCGCCAGGTTGTGCTCCTTCAAGGAACGCGCATAGAAAGGGTCGAAGTTGTCCAGGCCCGTGACATCGTCACCGCGCACCGCCAGTCGCTGGCACAGATGAGAGCCGATGAAGCCGGCGGCTCCGGTGACCAGTATGCGCACGGGGGCAGGATAACCGAACCCCGGGGTGGCGTCAGCGCCGCGAGTTGGCACTTTGCGCGCCGCAAGATCAACCGAGGACAGGCCCGCCCGGCCCTGAGCTCCCCGCCGGTCTTGCCCGACCAGCTTCTCGCGTTGTCACCCCCAAGGGGAAGGCGGGGTCAGCCCGGCCATCGCAAGTGGAGGAGGAACTCGATGTTGCCCTTGCCACTGCCATGGCCACCGCCGCCGCCACCCGTGATCGGCGAGACGACATGTCCCAGCACCTGATATCGCAGCCTGAGCGCGGTCGCGGCCGCTCCCGCGAGGGCCTCCGCGCGTGCCGTCTCGTCCCGCACGATGCCGCCCTTGCCTACGCGGGCCCGTCCGACCTCGAACTGGGGCTTGACGAGGGCGATGACCGACGCGCCGGGCCGGAGCAGAGGCGGCAGCGCCGGAAGAACCAGGGCCAACGAGATGAAGGAGACGTCGATCACCGCCAGGTCGACCTTTTCGGGCAGAAGATCTGGAGTCACGTGCCGAATGTTCGTTCGATCGCGAATCACCACCCGCTCGTCGGAGGCGATCTTGGCAACGAGCTGCCCGTAGCCCACGTCGACGCAGTAAACCCGGGCCGCTCCCGACTGGAGGAGACAGTCAGTGAAGCCTCCCGTGGAAGCCCCCACGTCCAAGGCGATCCGTCCCGCCACCTCGACCGCGAAGCTCGTGAGCGCGTGCGCCAGTTTCACCCCACCCCGCGAAACAAAAGGCATGGGCGCATTACGCAACCGCAACTTCACCTCGGACGACACCAGGTCACCCGCCTTGTCGAGCGGCCGATCGCCCGCCAGCACCTCGCCTGCCAGGATCAGCGCCCGGGCGCGCTCGCGCGACGGTGCCAACCCCTGCGCGACCAGGGCCAGATCCGCGCGCACCCGCTTCGCTCCCGTCGTCGTCCTGTCTCTCAAGCCCGCCAAACCTATCACCAGAGATTGCCGCCGACCCGCCATCGGGCAGCCATCGCGCCGCAGGGTTGCATCGCGACCGCCGGTGCGTAGAATGGCGCCGGCTCGCGACTCGTCGCCGGCCGTTGGGGCTGTAGCTCAGCTGGGAGAGCGCCTGAATCGCACTCAGGAGGCCGACGGTTCGATCCCGTTCAGCTCCACGATATTACTCAGGTTTTTTTCGCCGCAAGGCGTCTGCAAAACGATTCGAGAGCAAACGTTTTGCATTCAGGCGGCGCTTTCATCGCCCGCCTTCCCGCCGGATAGCACGGTGAGGACCTTCCTCTGCCGTGCCCCTGCCCCGGCTCCCGCCTTCGCATAGCTCTGGAGCGTGGTCGCTATCGACTCGTGCCCCAACGCTGCCGCCACCGCATGCGCGCTCATCCCCGTCTCCACCGCCAGCGTGCCGTGAAGGCCACGCATGCCATGAGCCGTGACTCGCGGCACCCCCGCCGCCTTGCAGATCTTTCCAACCCATTTTCTGGGCCAGTTCCGATCGTGATACCCGAAGAGCAAGTCCTCTGCCCTCTTCCCCTCCGCAAGCGCGAGCAAGTAGACCCGGAGAAAGTCCGGCACCTGCAGCGTTCGCTTACCCGCCTCCGTCTTTGAATCGGGGATCCACAGGAGTTGACCACCATCGTCCAGATCGCGAACGATCCGGCTCACCACCTCCCCGGCCCGTAGGCCCATCACCAGAGTGATGAGGGCGGCCACTGCGCCGTCCTCGCCCTCTTCCGCGAACTGCACCGCCTTGGCTTGCCACTTCCGCGCCTCGTCGATGCGGAGTTGTGGCTTGCCGTGTCGGCGCTTGCCCGTCCCGAGCACGCCCCCGAGCGGGTTGGTGCGCAGGTACCCCTTGCCGACGGACCAGTTTAGGAACGTCTTCGCCTCCGCAAGAATGTTCCGGTGCGAGTCCACGGCGAGCGGCTTGCCGTACTTGGTTTCGCGAAAACGCAGAGCCTGGTAGTACCCGGCGCACTTCTGCGAGGTGAGAGCGGACAAGGACAGATCTGCGTCGGGGAAGAACACCCCCAGACGCCACAGCGTCGCTGTGTATGATCGCTCCTTGTTCTGCTTCTCGTCCCGCAAGTACACCTCGTACCCCTGTTTCGCCTCTGCGATGGTCGTTTCTCCGGCCTTCCTGATTTCCCGGTTCAATGATCGGATGACTTGGACTGCCTCTTCCTCTGTTTCAAAATCCCGAGCAGCTCTGCTGCCTGATTCTTCGACCACGATGATTCGCCATCTTGGTCCTCTAACTCGATAGGGTCCGAGGGCCCTTCGGCCCTTTGTTCTCTGCGCCATTTCCTCATCTCCTTCCCTCGGCGCCGAGAAACGTCAGCGGAAGGGGTTTTACCACTGGTCGGCAGAACGAGGGCCAGCTCTTCAGCAAGAAAAGGAGCCAGTGCTTGCGCGAAGCGCCGCATCTCCGCGGGCGCGAGGGCGATCCGCTTCTCGTCGTGATCCGGTCCGCCCGCGCCGGGGCCCATCGCCGCTGCCGCTCGGTTGCTTTCAGCCGTGCGCGCGGTCATGAGCTCACTTCCTGGCCGTGGTTTGTCGCAGACAGCGCGACCGGCCGGCGACCATGGCGCGCGCCGCGTCGTTGTAAACCGGCGACTGTGCTCACCCGCCGGCCTGGCTGGCGTTGGCATCGGAGCTCACGTGCGACGTACTGCGTGGATCCGAACAGCGCGACAGTGGCAAGTAGAAGGCTCAAGAAGGAGAACGTCAGGAGAAAACGCTGAGTCATCGGGCGCCTGACTGTCACTCGGGCGCCGAAGGCGTCAGTTGCGGAGGACAACCTGGCGATCATACGGACCCGTCGCCAGCCCCGGGACCCGACAGCAATGTGAGCTCAAGCGCTCAACGCCGACAGCGGCCAAGAGAACCTGCCGCCGGCGACGAGATGGCTCGACCAACGTGAACCCCCGCTCCGCCACCAGGCGCTCCCCCCCGGCACTTGCTTCCAGAGGAGCGAGACCCGCGCCTCGAGCCACCGGGTCGGCGGAGGGGATGCCCATGGCCCGAACGTTGGCCGAGCGCTGGGTCCCTGGCGATCGCCAGTTCGAGTTCGTCCCGCTTCGGAGCGCAGACCGACAAGGTAGGAGCCTCCGGAGGCACATCGAAGGCCTTAGGAAATCGGATGACGGTCATGCGACGGTGTCCGGAACGGTTCGCACGGGCTGTGACGCTGCGACGGCCAATTCGGGACCGAGAGGTCGCAGGTCACGTCGCACCGGTCAGTACCAGTCCTCGACGTGAAGGCCGGAAATGGCTCCGTCGAGCAGGTCGCCATCGTGCGTGACCAGAACGGCATCGTTCTCGATCGCGGTGGCAGCGAGCAGCAGATCGATCTTGCCGCCCTGGCCTTTGGTGCGACCGGCTCTCTCGGTCTCGGTTCGAATCTTCGCGTAGATCCGGGCCGTCTGGGTCGTAACCGGGTAGATGTCGAACAGCTCCAGTTCGCGCTGTACCCGTTGGAGGTTCTCCTCCCGTCTACTCGAGTTCTCGACGCCATAAAAGACCTCGGCGACAGCCAAGATGCTCGTTGCGACTCGCCCGCGAGTCGGAGCGCTGTTGAGGCGCTGCCGACAACGTCCTTGCCCGTTCAGGGCGTAGATGATCGTGACGGAGTCGAGCAGCCAGATCACAACAGGTCGGGCAGTTTGCGCGCGCTGTCGTCGCCGCCACGCCGCAGAATCTCGACCAACTCGTCCGTCGATTCTCCCTGCCACGGACCGATGGCGGCAATACGGTCGCCAAGGTTGGACTGGTCGACGGCACCTTCAATCACGCCGCTCTCCGGTGGCCGCCGGAGCTCGATCTCGATGCCGTCCACGACCAGGCGGACCGGATGCGCGGGGTCCCGCTTGAGTTCGGCCACCGCCTCCTCAAGC
>Ga0066788_10000156_pt1 | contig 13136 bp, 9 predicted proteins | sample OrgsoiDNA2013048_FD_70943 | JGI IMG/M metagenome (GOLD analysis project Ga0066788, IMG submission 70943) | Permafrost soil microbial communities from the Arctic, to analyse light accelerated degradation of dissolved organic matter (DOM) -... | ecosystem: Environmental > Terrestrial > Soil >... | reverse complement strand
CCGCGCGGGCCCGGCGTCGGCTGCTCTGCTTGACCCTGGCGCTGGGTGGCGCGATGGGGGGGGGCCTTGGCGCATGCACAGGTGTGGTGGTGAGCCCCTCCCCGGTGGCCCCCGCGGCCGCCGGGGCCGGGGTCGGACAGGACGGAAACGGTGGTGCTCAGGCCGACGCCCCCATCGATGACGGTAATCTTCCCCCCCTACCTCCGGGTTCCCCCTGTCGAGTGGGCGCTCCCCTGCGCCGGTTGACCGAGACACAGTATCGCAACGCGGTTCGAGATGTGTTCGGGGGGCAGGCGGCTCTGGCGACCGACTTCGCGCTTGCCACCGTGGGGACGCCCGAGTCGGGCTTCACGACCGATCCCAGCTACAACGCCGTCGATCTGTCGGTTTCGCGCGATCTCATGGATTCGGCCGAGACGGTGGCGTTGTCGCTCGTCGACAAGTTGCCGGCCATCCTTCCCTGCGCCGCGACGCCGGACCCGACGTGCGCGGGAGCGTTCCTCGATCAGTTCGGCCGAAGGGCATTTCGGCGGCCGCTGACTGACTCGGAGCGGGAGCTCCTGCTCCGTGCCTTTGCCCTGTCGTCGGGCGCCGATGCCTTCGAGGACGGGATCGCCGCCATGGTCGCGACGATGCTGCAGTCGCCGCAGTTTCTCTACCAGACCGAGCTCGGGACCCCGGCTGACGGGGAGGTCGGGATGCTGCGACTGACCGGCTACGAGGTGGCGAGCCGCCTGTCGTTCTTCCTGTGGGACAGCATCCCCGACGATGCGTTGCTGGACGCCGCCCGGGATGGGCGTCTCGGTACCGCCGACGATCTGCGGCAGATCGCGGATGGCATGCTCAACGATCCGCGGGCGCGGCCCACCATCGCGCGCTTCGCACGGGAATGGTTGCACCTGCTGGTCCCGAAACCGGGCGTCGACCGCTCCGACCCCGCCTACACCCAGGACCTGTCGGACGCGATGCAGTCCGAGCTCGATCGCTTCGTCGGAGACAGCTTCCTCGTCCCGGGGACCAGCATCACCGACCTTCTTACATCGGCCGCACCCCCTGGGAATCCCACGCTGAGCGCGTTTTATGACCAAAACGGGGGCAGCGGCCCGCGCTCCGGGTTGCTGACCCAGCCGGCGATCATGACCTCCATCGCCAATCCCAGCGCCAGCTCGCCGATCCGTCGTGGGGTGATGGTGCGCCGCAAGCTGACCTGCGAGACCTTTCCGGTGCCGCCCAAGGATGCGCAGAGCGTGGAGGGAGCACTGGCCGCCTCGCCGACCGCCAGTGCTCGCGAGCGATCGGCTCTGCGCAACATGAACAGCCGCTGCAGCGTCTGCCACTCACTCATCGATCCGCTCGGGTTTGGCTTCGAGGCTTACGATGAGATCGGTCGCTACCGCACCACCAACGGCGACGGCAGCCCGATCGATGCGAGTGGCGACTTCGTCGATCCGATCTCGCCCGAGCTCGCCGGTCCCTTCGCCGATTTGCAGGAGCTCGGTCAGCGCCTCGGCTCGAGCCCGACCGTGCAGCAGTGCCTGACGCGACAGCTCTTTCGCTTCAACTACGGACGCCTCGACGGCAGTGCGGATACCTGCGCCATCAGCGGCGTCCTCGAGCGCTGGGCACCGGGGATGGATTTGCGAGACCTCATGCTGGAGATGGCGTCCGCCGATGAGGTCCTTTTCCGCCGGGTGCAATGATGATGATGAAGATGAACAGGCGAACTTTGCTCCGGGGAGCCGGGGGGGCCACGCTGGCGCTGCCTTTTCTGGAGCTGCGGTCCGGTCAGGCCCGCGCCCAGACAGCGTCCGCTCCGAAGCGCCTGGTCTTCTATTTCAACGGTGAGGGCAACCTCATCGATCGCTGGCGCCCGAGCGTCGCGTCGGGCGCGGCCCTGCCCGCTCAGCTGCCACCCACGCTGGCCGCCATCAGCGGTTACAAGTCCAAGCTGAACCTGCTGTACCCGATAGACAACGTGGTGGCCGACACCATGGGCGGAAACGATCACAACAAGGCCGGGCGCTCGCTCCTCACCTGCAACGTGTTCACCGGGGGAGAGACCTCGGGTGCGGCGGGCCCGTCCATCGACCAGTACGTCAAGCAGAAGCTGGGGTTGACGAGCCTCGAGCTGCGGGTGGGCGATCCCAACGACGTCGGCGAGTACCAGATGCTCTTCTCGGGACCAGGCCAGGCCGTGACCGGGGAGTCAAACCCCCAGCGCGTCTTCGATCGTCTGTTCGGCGGGGTGGCCGCGGCCGCGCCCGCGCCCGGTTCGGTTTCGGGCGTGCCGTCGCGGCCGGCGGCCCCGAGCGCGGCCGACCGGCTGGCGCAGAAGCGCAGCGACGTGATGTCTCTGGTGAGCGAGAGCTTCACCGCGCTCCGGAGCCAGGCCGGTGCCCTCGATCGCCAGCGGCTGGATGCCCACGCCCAGCGAGTGCAGGAGCTCGAGGCGGAGCTGCAGAGCTTGGCCTCCATGGCCGGCTCCCCGTCGGCGGGGGCGAGTGGCGCGATCGGCTGCGGCAAGCCCGTGATCGGGACACCGACGGACCATCCGACCCGCAGCAAGGCTCAGATGCAGAACGCGGCCATGGCCATGGCCTGCAACCTCGCCCAGGTGGTGACCATTCAGGACACCCGCTACGACGTCCAGCCCTTCGAGTGGCTGGGTCTCAATCTTCCGAACGGCTGGCACGCGAGCGTGCACGACCGGAGCCCCCTGCCGATGCTGCAGCAGGGATATGGCTGGTACGCCACGGCGTTCAAGGACCTGCTCGACGCCATGGATGCGGTCGACGAGGGGAACGGGACCACGCTGCTCGACAACTCTCTGGTCGTCTGGATCACCGAGTTCGGCGACGGAGCGACCCACAACACCCACGGCATTCCGGTGGTCTGGGCGGGCAAGCTGGGAGGGGCGCTGCGGACCGACCGCTACCTCCAGTTCGCGGACGGCGTGTCGTCCACCAACAGGATGTTCGTGACCATCATGAACCTGTTCGGCATCGCCGAAAACGCGTTCGGGGTGGGCTCACGCAACGCCGGAACCTTGCCCGGCGTCTAACGCGGCTTCGGCGCTGCAAAGGGCTGCAGGGGCTTACTTGCTCAGGCCCTTGAGGGCCAGCCAGTCGAACATGGCCTTCTCGGCGTCGACCCATCCGTTGGCCACGGTGGTGTAGCCGTGACCCGCGCCCGGCACTTCGTGCATGGTGGCATCCGCGCCCGCCGCTGTCAGCATCGCGACCAGCCGGACGCTGTCGCCGACCGGGGCGGTGTTGTCCTGTGACCCTTGCACGACGATCAGGGGCGGGACGTCCTTGCTGACGTAGGTCATCGGGTTGACGAGCTTGGCGATCGCGGCGCGATTGGGAAGGCTGGCCGGAATCCAGCCGGCGGCGACGCCGTTGAGCTCGGCCTCGATGTCAGCGGGCCCGTATCCGCTGATGATACCGGCGATCTTGAAGTCCGTAGGCGTGGTGGGGCCCAGCATCGCGGCGGGGGTGGTCATGCCGACCATCAACGCCAGATGACCGCCCGCGGAGGCCCCCGTCACCACGTACCGGGTCTTGTCGCCGTGAAAATAGTCGAGATGATCCCAGCACCACTTGGCGGCGAGCAGCGCGTCCTGGACGGCGGCCGGTGCGGGCGCCCCATCGGGGGTCCCGTCGTTGACCCGATATTCCACGTTGCAGACCATGAAGCCGTGCGCGAGGAACCGGTCGTAGAACGTCGACATGTGGTCTTTGCCGGACGGGTAGTTGTTCGTGTACGAGTGAACCCACGCGCCCCCATGGAACATCACCACGGCGGGCAGGATCGACGTTCCCTTGGGGCCGGCCGTGGGCGGATAGATCACGTCGAGGCGCTGGGAGGTCAGGGGTCCGTAGGGGTAGTTGCCCTCGACCGTGTATCCGGGCGCGCTGGAGATGGGGACCTTGGATGCAGTGTCGCGAACCGGCGGGGTGGTCGAGTTGGTGTCGGGGACCGATCCCATACCGGTGCCGGCGCCGCCAGCGTTGCTGCCGCCGCTGCCCATCCTGCCGGTGGTCGCGCCGCCACCGGCGCCACCGTTTTTACCAACCAAGCCCGAACCCCCATTGTTGCCCCCGGTGCCGGCCCCTCCGCTGGTCGAGCCGGTGCCACCGCTCGGTCCGATGGTGCCGCCGGTGGCGCTCGATGAAGGCCCCGCGCCGCCCGTGTCGGCCGTCTGCGGGACAGCGCCACCCGAGCTTCCAGGGATCGGCGTCGAGCCTCTCGTGCTGACCGGAGCCGAGGTCGAGCCTCCTGTGGTTCCGGGGCCGCTCCCAGGAGCTCCGCCGCTGCTCCCCGGGGTCGGCCCGGCGTCGTTCGAGCCCGCGCAGCCAGCCGCCAGAAGCGCGATGCTGGATACAAGGATGCCGACCCCGAAACGGACTGCGGTCCCACGTGCGGGGCGCCGCGAGAAGCCGAATTTTGCCACCTCCCCCAACATAGGACAACGACCGGAGACCCGCCAGGCGGCTCGCCAAATCTGGACCTAACGGTCCTGGCGTTCAACTCGCTCCGCCGGGTGGACGCAGCGGCGCGCTCGGAGGCACCCCGCCGAGCGGGCGTTCGTCGGGCGCGAGCGTGGGCGGTTTGCGAGAGTCTGGCTGTGGAAGTCGAGGGGCCGGGATTATCATCGAGTGATATGGAGCCCCTGACCCTGTGCGAGCCCCTGACCCTGTACCTCGATGGTTTCTGGATCAGCCCTTATGCCTTCTCGGTGTTCGTGTGCCTGACCGAGAAGGGGCTCTCCTTCGAGACCAGGGAGGTCAAGTTGCACGAGCGGGCCCAGGACACGCCGGAGCTCAAGACCAAATCGGTGACGGGGCGGGTTCCGGTGCTCGAGCAGGGCGCGTTTCGGCTCTCGGAATCGAGCGCCATCGTCGAATATCTGGAGGAGGCGTATCCAGCTCCCGCACATCCAGCCTTGCTTCCTTCCGCGCGGCAGGACCGGGCGCGCGCGCGACAGATCATGGCCTGGATCCGCAGCGATCTGATGCCGATCCGCGAGGAGCGCCCCACCAGCACCATCTTCTATGAGGCCGCCCGGACACCCCTGTCGGCGGCAGGCCAGGCGGCGGCTTACAAATTGATCGCCGCCGCGTCCATCTTCGTTCCGGACGGACGGACGTCGTTGTTCGATGACTTCAGCATCGCGGATGCCGATCTTGCGATGATGTTGCAGCGCCTGATCGCGAACGGCGAGGAGGTTCCCTCGAAGCTGCGCGCCTTCGCGGAGGCACAGTGGCGGCGTCCCAGCGTGCGCGCGTTCGTCAACCACCCCCGCCCGTCGTACGTGGCTTACTGACGTGGCGTCGCCTTCATGAGGGCTGTCCCCCATCAGGTACGACCGCGGCGCGGAAGAGCCGGGCCAGCGCATCGGCGGGATCGGTGCATAGACCCACGTGCGCGGTCGTGGGTTGCACCACCGTGCTGCGTGGAGCCGAGAGCCAGTGAAAGCGTTCCGACGCGGACAGGAGCGCGATGGGTCCGGCGTGGCCTGCCCCAGCGCAGATCGCGCGGATGGCGTCCAGTTGTCGCTCCACCGCCCCGGCATCGAGATCCGGTGCGAGAGCCCGCACCCTGGTGAGATCATGCGTGATCGTGGCGCCGAGAAACGCCGCCGTCGGGCAGAACAGGATGACACCCACGTTCAGTCGCTCGTCGCGGTCGACCCGTGGGACCACCTGCACGATCACGTAATCAAAGGCCAGCCGCGCGGACACGATCTGCCTCTTCGATGATCGCGGGCAACGCCGACCGGCGCTCCCTCAACCAGGTTGCATACGCCCGTCGCAATCGATGCCCGTCCGGCGCGGCGTCCCCGGGACCTCCAGGCAGCCGACCATCCGGGACCAACCATTCGTCGGGCACGGTCGCCACGGCACCATCAATCACCCGATCGTCGAGCGCGGCCGCCAGTGCCGTCCCGGCCGCGGGCAACCGATCGGCGAAAGGCAAGAGCGCGTGCTCACGGACCCGCGTGAAGGGCCTACGGGCCGACGCCAAGAGATCACTTTCCGGGCTGCTGACGTCGTAGCCATGGTGCCAGTAAAGCGCCGCGCCGTGATCGATCAGCCACAGCGCGCCTTGCCACCACAGCAGATTGGGATTGCGCGCCGTCCGGTCGACGTTGGCGGAATAGGCGTCGAAGGCCACCACGGCCGACGCAAATTCACCCGACACGGGCGCGCGCGCCGCCGCGTCGTAGCCCACCGAGCCTGCGAGGTACGTCATGGCCAGGTTCAGGCCCGCGCTGCCGAGCAACAGCTCACGGATCTCCTGATGCGGCTCGCTGCGCCCCAGCGCGGCGTCGACCTCGATCAGGGCCAGCTCGGGCACGGGCAACCCGGTGGCGCGCCCCAGCTGTCCGATGATCAGCTCGGCCACCAGCGCCGGTAGCCCCTGCGCCGCCTTGCGAAACTTCACGATGTAGAGGGCCCCGTCGTCCGCCTCCACCAGAGCCGGGACGGATCCTCCCTCGCGCAGCGCGGTCACGTAACGGGTCGCCACCAGCTGCCGCAAGCCAGCCCGGCCCGCGGCACCCGTGGCGACGGCGGGGCTGGAAGCGCCGGCAACGAGCTCAGGCATGGCCGACGATTGTGCCAGATCCACCGGTGTCGGTCATTTCTCTCCCTCGCGCGCCGGGAAACCTTCTCGAAGGGGCAGATCAGGAGGTGGACGCAGGGCCGAGTCGGGCGGTGTGGGCGTCATCCCGACCGGGCGCGACCATCCCGACCGGGCCGTCCGGCTCGTCGCCGAAATCGACCCTGACCACGCGCGAAAACAGGCTGCGCAGATCGTCAGCGGCCAATGTCTCCTTCTCGAGCAGGATGGCCGCGCCCTCCTGCAGCAGGGTCCGGTTCTTCTCCAGGATGACGACCGCGCGGCCGAAGGCGGACTCGACGGTTCGCTTGATGGCGGCGTCGATATCGCGCGCGGTCTCGTTGCTGTAATCGCGGTGAGCGGCCATCGGTCCCCGCTGACCCAGGAAGGTATCGGGCTCGCTGATGTAGGTCACGTGACCGAGCTCGGGGAACATCGCGTATCGGGTCACCATGCTCCGCGCTATCTCGGTCACCTTGGTCAGATCGTCCGCGGCCCCCGTCGACCGGTGCTGGAAGATCACCTGCTCCGCGGCGCGACCGCCAAGCAGCACGGACATCTTGTTTTCGAGCTCCGCCTTGACCATCAGGTAGCGATCCTCGGTGGGCCGCTGGATCGTGTATCCCAGGGCGCCGATGCCGCGCGGGATGATCGAGATCTTGTGGACCGGATCGGTGCCGGGCAGGGCAGCCGCCACCAGGGCGTGCCCCATCTCGTGGTGTGCGACGACCCGCCGCTCGTGGGGAGACAGGACGCGGTTCTTCTTCTCGAGGCCCGCGACGATCCGCTCCATGGCCACGGTGAAATCGGCGACGTTGACCTCGGTGCCGCCCCGACGGGTGGCGACCAGCGCCGCCTCGTTGACGAGATTCTCGAGATCGGCCCCGGTGAACCCCGGAGTGAGCGCCGCAACCTCGTCGGCCATGGCTCCGGCAGCCAGCTTCACCTTCTTCATGTGCACGAGGAGAATCTCGGCGCGACCGAGCTTGTCGGGCCGGTCGACGAGGACCTGGCGATCGAACCGCCCGGCGCGCAGGAGGGCGGGGTCGAGGATCTCGGGCCGGTTGGTCGCCGCCAGGATGACGATGCCGCCGGACGGGTCGAAGCCATCCAGCTCGACCAGCAACTGATTCAGGGTCTGTTCCTTCTCGTCGTGTCCCCCCATGAACCCACCCGCGTTCCGGGCGCGCCCGAGCGCATCCAGCTCGTCGATGAAGATGATGCAAGGTGCTTTGAGGCGCGCTTGCTCGAACAGATCGCGCACGCGCGCGGCACCCACCCCCACGAACATCTCCACGAACTCCGAGCCGCTGATGGAGAAGAACACCACGCCTGCCTCGCCGGCAACCGCGCGCGCCAGCAGGGTCTTGCCGGTCCCGGGCGGGCCCACCAGCAGCACCCCTTTGGGCATGCGGGCGCCCAGGCGTCCGTATTGCTTGGGATCTTTCAGGAAGGCCACCACCTCCTGCAGCTCGTTCTTGGCCTCGTCCACGCCGGCCACGTCCTTGAATGACACCTTGGTGTCGGTCTCGACGTAGACCTTGGCCTTGCTCTTGCCGATCGACATCAATCCCCCCGGGGCTCCCATCCCACCACCCGCCATCCGGCGCATGATGAACATCCAGATCGCCGAGAACAGGAGGGCCGGAAGGACCCAGGACAGGATGCTGCTCAGCAGAGTGCTGTCCGGCTGGGCGGAATAACGGACCTGGGCCTTGTTAAGCTCGTCCACGAGATCAGCCGGCACCCGGATCGCGGCGAAGCGCTTCTTGCCATCCTTCGGCTCCTTGAAGGCGCCCTGCACGTCGTTCTTGCCGACGACGACATCGTCCACCTTCTTTTCGGCGAGCAGGCGTTGAAATTCGCTGTACGGGATCGGCTCCACGCTCTGGGCCCGGATCCAGAGATCTTGCAAGGCGAGGATTCCGAGGACCGCCAACATCGCATACGTGATGTTGAAGCGCGTCCACAGCGGCTTGTCGCCCAATGGCTTTCCGGACTTCGGGGGAGGTGATGAAGGTGACACTCCCCTACTTTGATGCCGATCCGGGGCCGTGGCCAGTCCCCCCAGTCGTCCGGTCTTGATCGGCCTACCCGGGGGGCCGTCAGTCGTTGATGCGAAACGGAACGTCGACGACCACCAACCGGGGTCCGCCCCGGGACCGCAGCAGGGATCGCAGGAAAGCGCCGCGGTTGTTGTGCAGAAGACCCTCGTACCAGTGGCTCAAGATGACGTCCGGGATCACCACCACCACGTCTCGCCCCGGATTGTCAATCTCCAGTTTGAGGACATAGTCGACGAAGGGTTTGTAAAAACGTCGATACTCCGAGGTCAGGATCACCAGCTTTGGCTGCGCGATCCCTTCGGCGCGCGCCCGGCTTCCGACGAGTAGCTCCCAGTTGTCCGAGAGAAGATCCTCGACGGTGTCGGCTTCGGTCTTGACGTGCACGACGCGAACGTTTGGCGACAGGCGAAGAGCAAACCTCAGCGCGTGCTGGGTCATCTTGTTCCAGGAGCCGGCCGGGACGACCACGAGCGGGTTTTGAGCACCTGGAATCTCGAGGGGATCGATGGTGGCGACCTGGCTGGCGATGCGCTGGTAGTGACCGTTCACGCGACGAAAAAACAGGGTCAGGGCCGGGATGACCGCCAGGATCAGCCAGGCTCCCTCGGTGAACTTCGACACCGCGACCACCAGCAAGGTGAGCCCGGTGGCCACGGCTCCCACTGCGTTGATGGCGGTCGAGCGGCCAACCCTCGGTCCCCGTCGCCGTCGCCAGTGTTGCACCATGCCCGCCTGCGACAGCGTGAAGGCCAGCAACGCTCCGATCGCGAACAAGGGAATCAGACGATCCGTGAGGCCGCCGAAGCCAAGCAGCAGCGCCCCCGAGAACAGGGCCAGCGACATGATCCCTTGCGTGAAGACCAGCCGGCGGCCACGCACCGCGAAGATGTCGGGCAGGAATCCGTCCTCGGCCAGCACCCGGCAAAGGCGCGGGAAATCCGCAAAGCTGGTGTTGGCCGAGAGGGCCAGGACGATCCCGATCGAGGCCATGGTCAGATAGTAGAAGGGGCCGCGCCCCGCGACGGCACCGACCAGGATGGATAGCACGCTCTGGTAGCCAGTCTGGCCGGGGGCCGTGGCCCCGATCCGGTACGCCCGCGACAGCAGGGCGATGCCCGCCAGGAACAGGACCAGGATGGCGATGATGGCGCCCAGCGTCCGCTGGGCGAGAGGGACCCGGGGCTTGCGGAACAGGGGGACGCCGTTCGAGACCGCCTCGACCCCGGTCATCGCGGTGCAGCCGTTGGCGAAGGCGCGCAGCAAGATCCAGATCCCCGCCGTGTGGGTGGCGGCTGCCAGAGGGGGAGGCACGGCCAGGGGCACGGGGTGGCCCCCGCTGACGATGATCTTCGCGATTCCGATCACGACCACGGCTCCCAGGGCGACGACGAAGGAGTAGGTCGGCAGCATGAAGGCCGCGCCAGACTCGCGGACTCCACGCAGATTTACCAGCGTCACGACGGCCAGCGTGGCCAGACACAGGGCCAGCGTATGAGGAAGCAGGGCAGGGACCGCGGACACCAGCGCCCCCACGCCGGCCGAGATACCGACCGCGACGTTCAAGACGTAGTCGAGCGCCAGGGCCGCCCCGGACAACAACCCAAAGTTGGTGCCCAGGTTCTCCTTGGCGACCGTGTAGGAGCCGCCGCCTCCCGGATAGGCGGCGATGGTCTGCCGATACGACGCGAACACGATCAGCAACACCGCGACGATGACCGCACTCAGGGGGCCAATGAAGCCGATCCCTGCGGCGCCGAGCGGAATCAACACCGTGAGGGCGGCCTCGGGGCCATAGGCCGCCGACGACAGCGCATCTAGACCCAGCACCGGAATTCCCGCCAGGGGGCCTATCTCCTGTTGTTCCTCCTCGATGGTGGACAGGCGTTTCCCGAGCAGCCAATCCGAAACGGACATCGCGCCAGTCTCCTCGATTCGATCGGCGATCACCAGGCGTGAAGGAACCTGCCAGAAACGCAGATTTATCGAGATCTCGGCCGCGACTCGGCCGCGACTCGGCCGAGATCTTGCGTCGCGATCCGCGGGCCGCTCTCGCGCGTACCAGGAAAATGGAATCGAACAACGGGGAGCCACGCGAGGAACGCCGGCGCCGCCAGTCGCACCCGAGCGCGGTCAGCCTCCCTCGCAGGGTTTTCATGACCGGGGCGACCGGCTATCTGGGGCGGCCGTTGACCGAGGCGCTGGTGGCGAGAGGCCACGGGGTGCGGGCGCTGGTGCGCGGGGCTTCGGTGGCGCGGCTTGCTCCCCGGGTGGAGCCCGTGGTGGGAGATGCGCTCGATCCCTCGCCCTGGGCGCGCGCGGTGCGGGCCGGCGACGTCGTGGTCCAGTTGGTGGGAGTCGCTCATCCCTCCCCGCGCAAGGCGCTCGAGTTCGAGCGACTCGATCGCGGGTCGGCCGAGGCCACGGCCCAGGTTGCCCGGTCCGCGGGTGCCTCCCGGTTGGTCTACGTCAGCGTGGCCCAGCCCGCCCCGATCATGCAGGCGTACATCGCCGCCCGCGCGGCCGGCGAGGCGGCGGTTCGGGCAACCGGACTCCCGGCCACCATCCTCCGCCCGTGGTACGTGCTTGGCCCCGGACACCGTTGGCCGCTGTTGCTCTGGCCCTTCTACGCGATGGCGTCCCTCCTCCCGCGGTCGCGCGCCACCGCCCGCCGGCTGGGGCTGGTAACGCGTGCCCAGATGCTGGCGGCCTTGATCCAGGCGATCGAGAGCACCGAGCCCGGCGTCGAGATCGTCGAGGTTCCCGAGATCAGGCGCGCCCGCGGCAGGCAGTCGTGAGCGGCAGGGAGGTCACTTGCAGACGTCGTCTTGGCACGCCTGCCCGGGGGCGCAGGTGGTCTCATCGCGGCAGGACATCACACCGGTGTCGACGGCGCGGGTAACGGGCGAGGAGATCACCAGCCTGACGTCGCTCTGGGCGGAAGCGAAGGCCGTGGAGACTCGACTCGCGACGATCTCCGGGAAGCCGGCGAGACCCAGATCGACCAACTTGGTGATCAGAGGCTCGGGGATCTCGAAGGATCCCGTGTCCGGGATATCGCAAACGATCTCCCCCTTCTTCCCGCCGTGCTGCGAGATGTCGAGGCTCAGTCGCACACGAGAGATGTCCGATGTGCCGGGCGCCGTCCAGGTAAGCGGGGTTCCTTGCCCCCTGGCAACGGGGAGGGGATCCGGCCCGATCATGGCAAGGGGCGCGATGCACCGGCCCTGCGCGCTGAATCCCTGGCCATTCAGGAGGACGCTGGCACCCTCCACGCAGGGAGGGTAGGGCAGGAACGCAATTGGCTCGTAGACATTTCTGGTGCCTGCGTCCATCACCAGATCACTGGTGCCGAGGCCCTGCACGTGGACGGGGCCAATATCTCGCGGGCTGGGATAGGGCGTGCATTGATTGGTCTCGGTGCAGACGCCCGCAGAGCCACAGCCAGGGATGCACGACACGATCTTGACCACCCAAAGCTGGCACCCGTTCAGCTCTGAATCGAGCTTGAGGGGAATCGGAGGCAACTGGGGTTCGTCGAACACCATGCCAACCAACGACGTGAGCCCCGGCGAAGTCGTCGCGGGGTCGGGGGCGACGATCTCGACGGTGAAATCCCCGTGCAAGACCCCGAATCCACCCCCGCCGGACGAGCCGCCGGTGCCTGCTCGATTGCCAGCGCCCGAAGAGCACGATGAAAGAGCGGCAATCAGGCATGGCGTCGTCAGCCACGCTCGCCGTCCGACGGCGAGCTTACCGCCGATCCGTGCCAGGGCTACCCGTTTGCTCATCTGAGCAGGCCGCACTTGGTCGCACCTTGGGTCGCACCTTCGGTGTCAGGGGGTCGCGGGAATGAGCATCCCTTCGGGCTCCACCTGCAGCTTGCTGGTGTCGAGGCCGTCGAGCACGATTCCTTCCTCGACCGAAGGAGCCCCGGCCGGCTGCTTCTGCGACCACACCAGGGCTCCGGTCGGCGAGTACTCGAGCAGCTGAATGCTGTTCTCGTTGGGTGAATCCGCCTGGGAATTGATCACGAAGAAATTCCCGTTCGGCATCACGTGGAAGTCAGCGTAGAACGTGGGTCTGATGGTCGCGGCCATGGGCTGCCCCTTGCCGCCCATCGTGACGAGGAGCTTCCATGCGCTGTCGTAGAGCAGCAAGGTCGACCCGTAGCCGCTCGTCACAGCGATGTTGCCGCTGGCGAGCTTCATGGCCTTCCATGTGTGGCGTCCGCCCGGGATGGTGGCCTGCGAGAGCACCATGCCCATCTCGTTGCCTTCGAAGGCGATGGTGTCGGCGGCGACCATGTATGTTCCGGCCTTCGTTGGCCGCACCATCCGGACGTAGTTGAAACCGGCGTAGGTGATCTGCTTGACCATCATGCCCGCCGCGCTGACGAACTTGAGGGAGATGCCTCCAGCGCCTGCCGATGCCAGGATGGTGTTC